>Ga0302319_10024856_pt1 | contig 10626 bp, 7 predicted proteins | sample Bog_T0_2_FD_203319 | JGI IMG/M metagenome (GOLD analysis project Ga0302319, IMG submission 203319) | Peat permafrost microbial communities from Stordalen Mire near Abisko, Sweden - Bog_T0_2 | ecosystem: Environmental > Terrestrial > Soil > Wetlands > Peat | place: Sweden: Abisko, Stordalen Mire... | reverse complement strand
AAGAGTCATGTCGAGCCGACGATAGTGCGGCGCGTCGACGAACTACAGGTGAGTGGCGATCTGGTGGACGCGCTCATTCGAGACGATGTGGAGTCAGTCGTTTGAACCATTACGTTCCGCACGTGAATGCACGTGAAGGTCTTGCCGGAAGACGGCGCGACTCGTGAACTGGTGCTCGGTTTTGTTCAGCATCCCGGAGTTTCACAGCACCGAGTTCAGGTATTTCACGTGGCCCGCGGTTGGCGAAAAGTCGTGCAGAAGTTCAAAGAAGTGCATGTCTCTGAGATGCAACGGTATCCGGACCGCTGTCTGATTTTGGTGCTGGATTTAGACAATGATGCCGGGCGCCTCGATGAGATCCGTACGGAGATTCCGCCGGACCTTCTCGAAAGAGTGAACCGGAAGCAATGCCGAAGCAGTTGGGCTCGCTCGAAGAGATCGGCGGCAAACTGGCTAACGACTGCTATGAAGGCAGCAATGAAATGTGGGGACACCTCACCTGAAGCACAACTCGTCTGAACTGGATCGGCTGCGAAAGCGCGTTTATCCGATCATCTTCGCGGGAGCTTGAGTTCCGGTCCGGCGCCCAAAGCCCGCCCGAGTTGAAGCCAGCGAGACGACTTGAGGGCTTCCAAAAGTCTCCGCGCGGCAGACAACTGCTCGACCAATTCTGTGACACCGCTGCCTGCCAGCGCGAACGGACCGCGCGCGGCGATGATGGGCAGTGAGCACGGGCCGGAGAGTACAACGCCGAATTCGCGGTTTCCTTTTCCGTCGAAATGCACCAGGGGGAATGCGGCTTCGGCGAGGCCCTTGCGGAGGCTTTCTTCGGAGAAGATGCGGCGCTCGAGGGTAGCGCCGGTCCCGCCGTGAAAGCAGAGCGAATCGAATACTCGATAATCCCCGTTGGCGGATCGACCAACCAGGACCGTGCGGCCGTCTATTTCCGCGAACCCCGATTCGACCATCTCCGGATAGTGTTCCGTGGTGGCCGGATCGAGAGAGTACGGCACCGTGAGGATCAGGACGCCGGCCGGTTTCAGCAGGCGGGCAAGCGTTGAGAACGCGACTTCGACCGGACCGGGCACGTGCTCCAGTACTTCGCTGCAAATGACGAAGTCATACTTGCCGAACTCACTCTCGTCCGGGCGAGACAAATCAAAGCGAGGTTCGCGGTCGTAGAAGGTGTTGGTGTAGGTGAAGTGGCTCGCGAGGCTTGCGGAGTAGACATCGGAATCGCTGAGACCGAGACCGCGGACGCTTTTCAGCACGGGAAATTCGGGCAGCGTGAGGTCGAGTCCGAAGAGTGCGCGCGATAAGGACAGCACGACGGAACGAAACCTTATGGACGAGCGGCATTGGGTGCAGTTGGCGGCCTCGCGCTGAGCCGGGTTGGCGAGCGAGGTGTTTCGCGCGCCACATATATTGCAGGTGAACGCTCCGGCAGGGGGGCAAACTTCCGGAGCCATTTCTTAGTGGTTCAGCGCCTGGTCGAGGTCCGCGATGATGTCTTCGGTCGCTTCAATGCCCACGGAGAGACGCACGAGATTATCTTTGATGCCTAAGCGTTCGCGATGCTTCGGCGAAAGCTCTCTGTGGGAGGCCATCGCGGGGTAAAGCATCATCGTGTGGACGTCTCCCAAAGACGTCGCGGGGACGACCATTTTCAGCGCGTTCATCATGCGGAAGATGACGGCGCGGTCCGCGCCTCTCACTTCAAAGCTCACCATCGCGCCCCAAAGTCCGGCGGGGAAGAGGCGCTTGATGTTGTCGGCGTCGGGGTGTTTGGGGTCGGCCGGGAAGTAGACGCGCTCGACGGACGGGTGCGTGGAAAGCCATGAGGCGACCCGGCAGGCGTTGGCGCACTGTCGCTCCATGCGAAGCGGAAAGGTCTTGATGCCGCGCATCACGAGATAGGATTCGAACGGCCCGAGCGTGAAGCCGAGGGTGCGAGACAGATTGCGCAGGGCATCGATGTGTTCGGCATCGGCAATCACGGCGCCTCCCAACACGTCGCCGTGACCGGATAGGTATTTGGTCAGGCTGTGCACGGACATGGCTGCGCCGTGTTCGAGCGGGCGAATCAGCATCGGGGTGGCGAACGTGTTGTCGACGATGAGCGGGGCTTTGGCGTCGTTCGCCATTTTGGCGATGCGGTCGAGCGCGGGAACTCTCAGGAGCGGATTGGCGATGGTCTCCATCACGATCGCGCCGGGGCGATGTTCGGCTATGGCCTCGGCCACTTCATTTTCGTCATCGAAATCGGCGTAGACGATTTCAACACCGGCGGGCTCGAAGATTTTCGCCAGCATGCCGAGAGTCGCGCCGTAGAGGAGCTTCGCGGCAAGCACCACGCGGCGGCGGTCGATCAGCGCGGTGTTGATGGCCATGTGGAGCGCGGCCATGCCGGAACTGCAGGCAAGCGCGCCCGCGCCGCTTTCGAGATCGGCGACGAGTTCTTCGAGCGCATCGCTGGTGGGGTTGCCATAGCGACTGTAGCTGGGGCCGGGCGTCTCCTTTGCGAAGACCCTGTCCAGCTCATCCATATCGTTGTATATGTAGCCGGTGGCGGTGTGGATGGGCGTGGTAACCGGGGTCCAGCCCGATGGGGAGCGTTTGCGGTCTCCGGTATGGACCGCTTTGGAGTTCAGCTTCATTACTTTCTCTTCCATCTGACGCCGTCTTTGGTGTCTTCAATGACTACGCCTTTTTCGAGGAGTTCGTTGCGGAGCGCGTCGGCGCGGGCGAAGTCGCGGGATTTTTTGGCGGCGGTGCGGGCGGCGACCATTTCTTCGATAGCGGCATCGGACAGTCCGTCGGCCTGTTCGGTGGGTTTGAGAATGTCGAAGACGGAATCGAAGCGGGCGAGAAGCGCGAGAGCGGCTTCGAGATTGCCGGCTTTGAAATCGCCGGTGTCTATGGCGGTGTTGGCGTCGCGCAGGAATTCAAAGACCGCGCCGAGGGCTTCGGCGGTGTTGAGGTCGTCATCCATCGACTCGTTGAATTCTTTGAGGGCGCGGGTAGCGTGTTCGGCGATCTGATCGTTGATGCCGTCGGCAAGCCTTGCGCTGTCGAGACGGAACTTGAAATTGCGCAGGCGCTCAATGGCGGTTTGGGCGGATTTCAGGCCGTCGAACGTGAAGTTGAGGCCTTTGCGATAAGGGACGGAAGCGAGCAGATAGCGGATGCTCTCGGCGGTGAAGCCGCGGCCGAACAGATCGCGCAGAGTGTAGAAGTTGCCGAGCGATTTCGACATCTTCTGCCCGTCGACGAGGAGGAATTCCGAATGCACCCAGAAGCGCGCGAATTCCTTGCCGGTGAGCGATTCCGATTGCGCGATTTCGTTTTCGTGGTGGGGAAAGATAAGATCGACCCCGCCGGCGTGGATATCGAGAGTGGCGCCCAGGAACTGAATCGCCATCACGGAGCATTCGATGTGCCAGCCTGGACGGCCACGTCCGATTTCGGTATCCCAGGCGACCTCGCCTTCTTTGGGCGCTTTCCAGAGGGCGAAATCGCGGGCGTCGGCCTTTTCGTATTCATCGACATCGACGCGCGCGCCGGAGACCATGCCGCTGAAATCGTTATGCGAGAGCTTGCCGTAAGGCTTGAAGGTGCCGATGCGGAAATAGATGGAGCCGTCGCTGCGGTAGGTGTGGCCTTGCTGTTCGAGTTTGTGGATCGCGGCGGCCATGTCGTCGATATGGTCGGTGGCGCGGGCGATGCGTTCGGGCCGTTCGAGGCGCAGGGTGGCGCAATCGACCAGAAACGCCTCGGTGTAGATGTCGGTGTAGTCTTTGAGCGACTTGCCCTGGGCGACGGCGTTGCGAATGATCTTGTCGTCCACGTCGGTGATGTTCATGACGTGGTCGGTTTTGTAGCCGGAGGCGTGCAGCCAGCGGCGCAGCAGATCGTAGAAAACGAAGGTGCGGAAGTTGCCGATGTGGGCGTAGTCGTAGACGGTGGGGCCGCAGGTGTACATGCGGACGAGATGGTCGTCAAGGGTCTCGAAGGGCTGAACGCGCTGTGTGAGCGTGTTGTAGAAGCGCAGGGCCATGAATTTAAGAGGAACCTTCATGGTACCAGCGGGGCGGGGCGCCGCCCCACCGTCAACGGCAACAGAAGAGAATTGCTATCCTGACCGCATGGGCTGTGGTTCCGGCATTAATCTCAACCAGATCGATCCAATTCCCGAGGGAGCGCGCAAGGTTTTCTGTGTCAAGTTCCAGAAGGAACTGGAGGGACTGGAGGAAGTTCCGTTCGAGGGGCATCCGCTGGGCCAGCGCATCTACGACAACGTCTCGAAAGAGGCGTGGAAGATGTGGGTGGAGCATATGAAGATGCTCATGAACGAGTATCGACTAAACCTGGGGACGCAGGAAGCCCAGGAGTTTATTATTCAGCAGATGGAACAATACTTCTTCGGAGAGGGCTCGGCGCTGCCGCCGGACTTCGTTCCCACAAAGCAGAAATAAACGCTTGAGAAAAGCTCTGATTATAGGCGCAGGACCAGCCGGTCTGACAGCCGCATTCGAACTGACGGAACGCACCGATATTCAGCCCATCGTTCTTGAGAAGAGCGAGTATATGGGCGGGATTTCGCGCACTACGCGGTATAAGAATAACCGCATCGATATCGGGGGGCACCGGTTTTTTTCAAAATCCGACCGGGTGATGAAGTGGTGGATGCGGGTGATGCCGGTGGAAGCGGGCACGGGCCAGCACAGCATCAGCTATCAGCGGCAGACGCGCGATGTCGCGGTGGCGCAGGGGGCGCCGGATCCGAAGGTGGACGATCGCGTAATGCTGATCCGGAACCGGAAATCGCGCATCTATTTTTTGAGGCAGTTTTTCGACTATCCGATTCAGCTGAGCGGGGCGACGCTGCAGGGGCTCGGGCTGATGCGGACGATTCGGATCGGACTGAGTTATTCGCAGAGCATGGTGTTTCAGACGAAGCCGGAGAATACGCTCGAAGAGTTTCTGATTAACCGGTTTGGCAAAGAGCTGTATTTGACGTTCTTCAAGTCTTATACCGAAAAGGTGTGGGGCGTTCCGTGCGACCAGATCAGCGCGGAATGGGGTGCGCAGCGGATTAAGGGCCTTTCGATTACCAAAGCGATCAAGCATTTTCTGAGCCAGCGGTTTGCGAAAAAGGCGGGCGGCGATATCTCGCAGAAGGGCACGGAGACTTCGCTGATCGAGAAGTTCATGTATCCCAAGCTCGGGCCGGGGCAGTTGTGGGAATACGTGGCGGAAGACGTGAAGGCGAAGGGCGCGCTGGTGAAGACGCACTGGGTGGTGGATAAGCTTCACACCGATGGTTTCCATGTGGTGTCCGCCGATGCTTTGAACACGGAGACGGGCGAGCGGGAAACGATTGCCGCGGATTACTTCTTCTCAACGATGCCGATCAAGGAACTGATGCATTGTCTCGATGCGAAAATTCCGGCGAACGTGATGGAAGTGAGCGAGGGGCTGGTGTATCGCGACTTCATCACGGTGGGCGTGCTGCTGAGCAAGCTGAAGATCAAAGAGCTGCAGGATAACTGGATTTATATTCAGGAGCCCGACGTGATGGTGGGCCGGATGCAGATCTTTAATAACTGGAGTCCGTATTTGGTGGAGAACCAGGAGCACACGTGGATCGGGCTCGAATACTTCTGCTATGAGACGGACGATCTGTGGAAGAAGTCCGACGCGGATATGATCGCATTTGCGACGGCGGAGATGGAGAAGATCGGGATTATCGAAGCGAAGGACGTTCTCGATGCGTGCGTGATTCGGGTTCCGAAGACTTATCCGGCGTACTTTGGGTCGTACGATCGGTTCGAAGAGATTAAGAGTTATATCAGCCAGTTCGACAATCTGTTTCTTGTGGGCCGCAACGGCATGCACAAGTACAACAATCAGGATCATTCGATGCTGACTGCGATGACGGCGGTGGACAACATCATCGAAGGGCGGACGGATAAGAGTAATATCTGGGCGCTGAACACCGAGATGGAGTATCACGAGTCCAAAGAAGGCAAGTAAGCGCAGGCGTCAGCGCCTGCGGCACATGTAGCGCCTGCGGCCACATGTCAAGGGAATATTTTGAGCGAACAACTGAGTTTGGGGTTTGGGTTTTCTTTTCAGGATTTGTACGACCGCGAGGCTTTGGCGCGTCTGGACGAGGTGTTTCTGGAGCAGTTGCGGACCGCCGATTCGGCTTTGTGCGACAGTTTGCTGGCGGCGCGGAGTGCGCCCGGCCTCGATTCGAAGCTGATTATCGCGCTGGCTCCTTATCTTGAAGACTTCATCGGAGAACTGTTCGGAATTTCGGCGGAACTGCGTGGGCTGCAGGGGCGGCATCATGAACTGGCTCCTTTGTATGCGGTGAAGCGGCGGTTTGTGCAGCGCAAGGCTCTGACGGGGCAGACGGCTGAGAAGGCGATGGCGATCGACGGTCTGGCCGTTGCGGCAGAGTTGGAATCGTTCTTCAACGAGCCTTTGACGGAGCGGGCTTATGCGGCGCATGTGGCGAAGTGGCTGGATGCGGAGGCCGAGCATGCGCTGCCGCTGGGTATGGCGGTGCAGTATGCGGTTTGGGCCACGCTGTCGCCTGCGGGGAAGAAGAAGCATGCGGCGGGGATTCTGTTTAAGACTCCGCACAAGCTGGATTATCACCATCTGGTTCCGGCGGATGAAACTGCGACGAACGGCCTGGTGCAGTTGCAGTTCGGGCCGGATCACTGGCGTTCACGCGAAGGGTTTCAGCTCACCGATGCGGGTACAGATCTTGTCGGCGCTTTAGATCAGGCGCATTACTGCATTAAATGCCATAACCAGGGCAAGGACAGCTGCTCGCACGGTCTGAAGGAAAAGGACGGGACGTTCAAAGCGAGCGTATTCGGCGTGAAGCTGGCGGGGTGTCCGCTCGACGAGAAGATTTCGGAGATGCATGTCGTGAAAGAGAGCGGCGTGCCGGTGGGAGCGCTGGCGGTGATCGTGGTGGATAATCCTATGGCTGCAGCCACCGGGCATCGCATTTGCAACGACTGCATGAAGGCCTGCATTTATCAGAAGCAGGAGCCGGTGGATATTCCGCAGGTGGAGACGCGCACGTTAAAGGACGTGCTGGAGCTTCCGTGGGGATTTGAGATCTACAGTCTGCTGACGCGGTGGAATCCTCTGAATTTCGCGCGGCCGGTGCCGCACGCGCATACGGGAAAGAAAGTGCTGGTTGTGGGGCTGGGTCCGTCGGGTTTCACGCTCTCGCATCATTTGATGAACGACGGGCATACAGTGGCGGCGGTGGACGGGTTAAAGATCGAGCCTTTGCCGCAGGATGTTTCGGGTGTGGATCCGTGGGGCAGGCGAGTGGCGTTCCGGCCGATCCGCGATGTGACCGAGATCTACGAGCGGCTTGACGAGCGCGTAATGGCGGGGTTCGGCGGCGTGGCCGAGTACGGGATCACGGTTCGGTGGAACAAGAATTTTCTGAAAGTCATCCGCCTGTTGCTGGAACGGCGGCGCGAGTTCAGTATGTATGGCGGGGTTCGGTTCGGCGGAACGCTGACTGTCGACAGCGCGTTTGACATGGGCTTCGACCACATTGCGCTTTGCGCGGGCGCGGGGCGGCCGACAGTGATCCCTATGAAGAACGGGCTGGTGCGCGGAGTGCGGCAGGCGTCGGATTTCCTGATGGCGCTGCAGTTAACGGGCGCGGCTAAGTCGGACTCGCTGGCGAATCTGCAGATCCGGATGCCGATTTTGGTGATTGGCGGCGGGCTCACGGCGATCGATACGGCGACGGAATCGCTGGCGTATTACGTGGTGCAGGTGGAGAAGTTTCTGCAGCGTTATGACGCGCTGGTGGATGAGCGCGGGGAGACGGCGGTGCGGGCGCAGTGGAGTCCGGACGAGTCGGTTACCGCGAAGGAGTTTGTGGCGCATGCGCGGGCGATTCAGGCGGAGCGCGGGAAGGCGGCGCATGAGGGGCGGCGGCCTCGGTTTATCGAACTGCTGAATTCGTGGGGCGGTGTGACGGTGGCGTACCGGCGGCGGATGATCGATGCGCCGAGCTATACGCTGAATCACGAGGAAGTGTCGAAGGCGTTTGAAGAGGGCGTGCGGTTTGCGGAGTGCCTGACGCCGGAGGAAGTGGAAGTGGACGCGGCGGGTTCGGCCGCCGCGCTGCGGTTTCGGAATGCGACGGGAGAAGCGGTAACGCTGCCGGCGAAGACGATTCTGGTGGCGGCGGGCACGCAGCCGAATACGGTGCTGGCGCGCGAGGACGATCATAACGTGACGCTCGACGGGCGTTATTTCCAGGCGTACGACGAATCGGGCGAGAAGGTGAAACCGGAGCGGAGCGCGAAGCCGGCGACCGCGCATGTGCTGATGTCGGTGAGGCCGGATGGGCGGACAATCAGTTTCTTTGGGGATCTGCATCCTTCGTTTTCGGGCAATGTGGTGAAGGCGATGGGGAGTGCGAAGCAGGGGTATCCGGTGGTTTCGCGGATGCTGGCGCGGACGCCTTCGTCGCAGGGTACGGCGGCGGAGTTGATTGCCACGCTGGACGATGAGTTGCGCGCGACGGTGGACGATGTGATTCGGCTGACTCCGAATATTGTGGAGGTGGTGGTGCGCGCGCCTTTGGCGGCGCGGGCGTTTTTACCCGGGCAGTTTTACCGCCTGCAGAATTACGAAACGCTGGCTCCGCGGACCGGGAACACGGTGCTGGGGATGGAGGGGCTGGCATTGACTGGGGCTTCGGTGGATCACGAGAAGGGTTTGCTTTCAACGATTGTGCTGGAGATGGGCGGGTCGTCCGATCTGTGCGCGATTTTGAAGAAGGGCGAGCCGGTGATTCTGATGGGGCCGACGGGAACGCCGAGCGAGACTCCTTCAAAGGAGACGGTGCTGCTGGTGGGCGGGGGGCTGGGCAATGCGGTGCTGTTCTCGATCGGGCAGAAGCTGCGCGAGGAGGGATCTCGCGTGATTTACTTTGCCGGGTATAAGAAGATCATCGACCGGTACAAGGTGGAGGAGATCGAGAAGGCGGCGGATCTGGTGGTTTGGGTTTGCGACGAGGCTCCGGGGTTTTCGGCGGGGCGGGCTATGGACAGCGCTTTTGTGGGGAATATTGTGGAAGCGATGGCGGCTTATGCGCGCGGGGAACTGGGGGAAACGACCATTCCTTTAAGCGCGGTGGATCGGTTAATTGCGATCGGGTCCGACGGAATGATGAAGGCGGTGCAGCAGGCTCGGCATACGGTGTTGCGGCCTTATCTGAAGCCGGATCATCAGGCGATCGGGAGCATTAATTCTCCGATGCAGTGCATGATGAAGGAGATTTGCGCGCAGTGCCTGCAGGTGCATAAGAATCCGGAGACGGGCGAGGAGACGGTGGTGTTTTCGTGCTTCAACCAGGATCAGCCTCTCGATCATGTGGATTTCAGCAGTCTGCGGACGCGGTTAACGCAGAACGGGGCGCAGGAGAAGCTGACTAAGATGTGGATCGATCATTGCCTGCGGGAGATTGGGGTAAGGCATTAGCCTCAGATTCACTCAGATCTGAGTGAATCCCAGTGCATCTGAGGCCATTCACATCAATTTCAAGCTTTCGTCTCAAGCCTTTCAACAGCCTGGAAGCCAACCCGCCCGCAGCCCCCAAATCTCATGCGACATTCCAACCAGGAGAAGCTGAACCGCGCAATGGAAATTCACGAACAAACCCCGAAATCCGAACCCGGGAAAATCCGCTCGAACCTCAACGGCTTCAAATCATGATTCCGACCGTTTGCATCGTCGAAGCCACTTACCTGGTCGAGAAGAGCCGCGTTGACGCCCAGGCGCTGTTGCAACTGGACCTCGCGGTCAACGCACCAGGTTCTGCGTTTGAGGCATCTCCCCTGACAACTGAGATCGCCTTCAGGCTGAGTGAGATTCCGCGAAGCACTGTTCCGGATCTGCCGGATAGGATCATAGCCGCTACTGCTTTGACGCTCGGTATGCCCCTGGTAACTCGCGACGGCAAGATTCGCGCCTTGAATATCGCGACGATCTGGTAGGCTAGCCTGGCTGGTGACGAAGTCGCTGCCGCTGGGGATGCCGTAGAGTCCGTTGTGGCATCCGGCGCAGTAGTTGGCGTCGGGCGTGGAGATGCGATTGAAGGCACGATTGCCGGCAAGGGTTTGGGTGGGGTCGGAACGTGGCCGACCGGTACCTTTGGCGAGGGGGCGGATGCCGCACTCCTGATCCGTGAAGCTGGCGGCGAAGAGGAGGCGGCCCTGGCTTAGCAGGGCGGAGAGCGGCATATTGACACTGGTCACGTGGGTCGGGATCGATTGCTCGTCGCCAAGCGGCTGGGCTAGGCCGGAGACGGCCGTTCCAATGCAGGCGATGAGGAAAAAGGGCGGGTCACACGATCCGCTCGTGGCCCTAACGGTGGTGCCTGGAAGTGCGGCTAACCCGCCGCCGTAGGTCACGGAAAAACTCATGGACAGCACTGGCAGGCCTTCTGCTGTGCAGGTGCGTAGAACGGACCTCCTGCTAGCCCTACCTTCGCAGCGAAGGCCGAAGAATCCGTGTCTAAGGTCGTCAATTATGAGTGAACAGGCCGAGTGGTCATACATGAAA
>Ga0302319_10024851_pt1 | contig 10628 bp, 7 predicted proteins | sample Bog_T0_2_FD_203319 | JGI IMG/M metagenome (GOLD analysis project Ga0302319, IMG submission 203319) | Peat permafrost microbial communities from Stordalen Mire near Abisko, Sweden - Bog_T0_2 | ecosystem: Environmental > Terrestrial > Soil > Wetlands > Peat | place: Sweden: Abisko, Stordalen Mire... | reverse complement strand
CGCGACCGGCGCGCCAAAGCGGTCGTGGAGCCCTCGCGATTCGCAATCTTCCGCCCGAGCTATGGGAGAAGGCGCAACGCGTCGCGCGGGCGGAAGGCCTCACGCCTTTCATGCTTCTTCTCACGGTTTTCCAGGCTCTGCTGGTCCGCCATACGGGTGAAACAGACATTTGTATCGGCTCTCCCATTGCTCAACGCCCTCGGGTGGAAACCGAGAGTCTCATTGGCTTCTTCCTCAATACCCTGGCGTTTCGGACGGATTTCTCGGGCGACCCTCCGTTCCGCGAACTGCTGCGCCGCATCCGGGCAACCACACTCGAAGCCTTCGAGCATCAGGATGCGCCCTTCGAGAAGATCGTCGAAGAACTCCGGCCAACCCGGCAGACCAGCCACCACCCGCTTTTTCAGGTGGCGTTTGCCCTGCTGCCCTCGGAAAGCCGGATGCCTGCATTGCCCGGCATCGAAATCACATCGACCCCGCCCTCAGTGCAGACTGCCAAATTCGATCTCACCCTCTTTTTTGAAGACCCCGGCGGCGGCCTGAGAGCCGCGATGGAGTATGCGACGGATCAATTCGACGCCGGAACCATCGAGCGCATGCTGGAAAGCCTGGAACTCCTCTTCGAAGGCGCGGTCGCCCAGCCGAATGTTCCGATCTCCCAACTGCCGGTCTTCAGCGCGTCCGACCGGGAGCGCGTTCTTGTGGAATGGAACAGAACCGAACGTCCGTTTCCGCGTGAGCGCACGGTGGCTTCGCTGTTCGAAGACCGGGCGCGCCAGACGCCGGATGCCACCGCAGTGATCGATGGAGAAGATTATCTCACCTACAAGGCGCTCGATGAGCGCGCCAACGCCATCGCCTTCCATCTCCGGGATCGGGGCCTGCAAACCGGCGCTTTGGTGGGTCTCCGCGCGGAACGCTCGATTCGCTTTGTGGCCGGCATCCTCGGAATCCTCAAAGCGGGAGGAGCATACGTGCCGCTGGACGAGAAGGAGCCGGAAACCCGGCTGGCCAGAATGCGGAATGAATGCGCGTTCCTGCTCGAAGCCGAACCAAAGCTCGAAGCGAGCGCTCAAGCGGCCCCCTTCGTCGGCGATGCATCCGGGAAAACTCCCGCCTATGTCATCTTCACCTCCGGGTCCACCGGAACTCCGAAAGGCGTTCTCGTTCCCCACCAGGCGATCTCCCGGCTGGTGCTGAATTGTAACTACGCCCAACTCACATCCGAAGACACCGTTGCATTCGCCTCCAACGTATGTTTCGACGCCGCCACGTTCGAAATCTGGGGCGCTCTCTTGAATGGCGGCAAGCTCGTCGTCACTCCGCGAGACGTGCTGCTTTCGCCCGTGGCCTTGACTGCGCATCTGGCCAGGCATGGCGTCACGGCGATGTTCCTAACCACATCCCTTTTCAACCGCATGGCCCAGGAAGCGCCGGCGATGTTCCGCGGCGTTCGGCATCTCATTTTCGGCGGGGAAGCCGCAGATGCGGCCAGCGTACGGCGCGTGCTCGAGAGCGGGGAAAGACCGGGCAACATCATCCATGCCTACGGACCGACCGAGACTACGACCTTTGCCGTCTGCCATCTGGTGGAGCGCGTGGAAGGACTCAGCGTGCCAATCGGGCGGCCCATTTCCAATACGCAGGTCTATGTGCTCGATGCCGCTCTCCAGCCCGTTCCCCTCGGAGCGCCGGGAGAACTCTACATCGGGGGTCCGGGTCTGGCGCTCGGTTATTTGAAGGAACCCGAGCTGACGGCTCATCGCTTCCTCCATACGGAGTTCGGACGCATCTACAGGACCGGCGATCGCGTGCGCTGGAGGACGGATGGGGTGTTGGATTTCCTGGGACGCATTGACGCCCAGATCAAGCTTCGCGGCTTCCGCATCGAACCCGGAGAAATCGAAGCCGCGTTCCTGAAGCATCCGGCCATCCGTCACGCCGCGGTGGCGATCCGCGAAGTGAACGGAGAAAAAGCGCTCGCGGCGTATCTTGTGCCCGACCGGGCGGCGGCGCCTCCGGAAAAGGAGGTCCGCGAGTTTCTTCAGCGGCATGTCCCTGCCCAAATGATTCCGAGTCACTTCGTATGGCTTGATGCGATGCCGCTCACACCGAACGGAAAACTGGATCTGAGAGCGCTCCCGGAGCCGAATCCGGCGCCGGCGCCTCGGACCGGTGTCATCGGGCCGCGCAACGAAGTGGAGGCCGGAATCGCGGAGCTTTGGAAGTCCGTTTTGGGACGCAATGGATTTTCCATCGAAGACGACTTTTTTGCCGTAGGCGGTCATTCGCTCCTGGCGATTCAACTTCTCAGCCATCTGCGCGCCAGATTTGGCGTGAATATCCCTGCCCGCCAGTTGTTCGACGCGCCGTCGATCGAAGGGCTGGCCGCGTTGATTGAGCGCCAGACCCCACCGCAGCCGCCAGCCAAGGCGCTTTACAGTCTCTTCGCCATTCACCGCGGCAACGGAGCGCGGCGCCCTCTTTTCCTGGTGCCGGGCGGTTGGGGTGGAGAAATTGAGTTCCTCGCTTACGGCCAGCTCAAGATGCATCTGGGAAATGAGCAGCCGCTCTACGGTCTGAGGGCGCGTGGCGCCGACGGCTTGGAACGCCCCCATCGCACGGTGGGAGAGATGGCCGCCGCCTACGTCTCGGAGATCCGCACCGTGCAACCGCACGGGCCCTACGTCATCGCGGGCGAATGCATCGGCGGCGTTCTCGCCTACGAAATGGCCCGCATTCTTGAGTCGGAGGGGGAGAAGGTGGATCCGCTCATCCTTCTCGATACCGTATTGCCTTCCAAAGCCAATGCGCGGTACTTTCACGCCAGGGAGCGCTCGGAACAGCGGCAAAAATTCATCGAAGTTCGCATCCGACAGCCCGCGAGAGAACATTGGGAAAAAATGTCTCTTCTCTCTCTTCGAGAGAGAATTTCCTACATCGCCAAGCGGCTTTTCCGCCGTCAGCGCACTCAATCTAAAAACTCTTCTCCTCCGGATGAACGGAAACTGCTTGCTCACTATCCGATCCTTCTCATGCAACACTCTCTTAAACCTTACGGAGGGCGCGTAACGCTGGTCCTCAACGAGGCGCTTTACGCCTCAGAGTACGTCCTGGGATGGGATCACGTTTCCACGGGGGGCCTGGACATCCATGTCGTTCCGGGCGACCATCTCTCCTACATTCGCGAACACGCATCGAGCGTTGCGGCCAAGCTGCGCGAACTCGTCAATCGCGCAGCGCCTATCCCATGATCACCGCCTTTGAAAAATGGCAGTCCACACGCCAGCCGAGCCCGCTCAAGCGGGACGAAGTCCATCTGTGGCGCGCGCGCCTCATTTCCACACCGGAACTGCGCGAGACGCTTTCGCCGGCGGAATGGATTCGAGCGGAGCGCTATCACTTCGCGCGAGACCGGGAACGCTTCATCGCCGCGCGAGGCCTGCTTCGTTCGATCCTCGCGAGCTACCTGAAGCTCGATCCGCGCGAGCTCAGCTTTTCATGCGGCCCCCACGGAAAGCCCGAATTGGAAGGCGTTTGCAGCCCCCTGCGCTTCAATCTGAGCCATTCGGATGATTTAATGCTCCTCGCCATCACGCATACCCGGGACATCGGCGTCGATCTGGAGGCTGTTCACAACGACGTGCCGTTTGAAATGCTCGCCGATCATTACTTCGATCCCGAGGACGCGTGGGATTTACGGCTGCTGCCGACCTCCCAGCGGGCGTGGAAATTCTATGATGTCTGGACCTGCACCGAAGCGCGGCTCAAGGCGAGCGGCGTGGGTCTGGCCTACGGACTTAAGGTCATCGAGCCCGATCGCTGGTCACTGCTGAAATTGAATCCCGCGGATGGGTACACCGGAGCGGTGGCTGTCGAAGGCGGGGATTTCCAACTCGAGTGTTGGTCATGGCGGAACTGACCGGCGAATCGAAATACGAGATCGTTATTGAGCGTTCGACAGGGTGGCTGAAAGTCCCCTGGCACGAGCTTTGGGATTACCGCGACCTGCTGATCCTTCTGGTCCAGCGCGATTTCATCTCCCGCTACAAGCAAACCATTCTCGGCCCGCTCTGGCATCTGTTTCAGCCGCTGTTGACGACGGTGGTCTTCGTGATTTTCGCGCGCGCCGTGGGCATCGGGACTGACGGCGTCCCACGTCCGCTCTTTTTTCTCTGCGGCCTGCTGATGTGGAATTACTTCTCCCAAAATATCACCACGGGAGGCGCCACCTTTGTCAATAACTCGCACCTTTTCGGCAAGGTGTACTTTCCTCGTCTCATCGTCCCGATCTCGATCGTGATCGCGAACTTGGTGGCCGTCGCCCTTCAAGCCATACCATTTCTCATTTTCCTGGGTTATTATAAACTCTTCACGCACAGCCTGGATGATGTCCATCTGACGTGGCTGATTCTCCTGCTCCCGCTGCCGGTGATCCAAACCTGCCTTCTCAGCCTGGGTATCAGCCTGTGGATGTCCGCTTCCACCGCCAAGTTCCGCGACCTCGTTCACCTTAATCAATACATCGTGCAGATCTGGATGTTTGCCACCCCGGTCCTTTATCCGATGTCCATTGTCCCCATCCGTTGGCGTTGGGTGAATTGGGCAAATCCGGTCTCCGTGCCGGTGGAAGCGTTCCGCATCTGCCTGCTCGGGCGCGGCACGCTCGATCTCCACGAAATCGTGCTCTCCAGTCTCTTCACATGGTTCCTGCTCTTGAGCGGAATCGCCATTTTCCAACGCGTCGAACGCACCGTGATCGACACCGTATGAAGGCCGTCGTCGAAGTCGAAAATCTCTCCAAGCTCTATGATCTCGGCGCCATTGGAGCGTCGAGCCTGCGCGAATCGCTGAATTCATTTTTTGGAAAGCGCCGCAATGGCTCCACGAAATCGCCGAAGGAAGCGGCGGAGCCAAAAGTGGCCGATTCGCGCGCCGGTCCGACTCCCAATTCGTTTTGGGCTTTGAAGGACGTTTCATTTTCGGTCAAGCCCGGTGAGATCATCGGAATCCTGGGCCGAAATGGCGCCGGCAAATCGACCCTGCTGAAAATCCTCTCGCGGATCACCGAACCTACCAGCGGACGCGCGATCCTGCGAGGACGCGTCGTCTCGCTCCTCGAGGTGGGCACCGGTTTTCATCCGGAATTGACCGGCCGCGAAAACATTTTTCTCAATGGCGCGATCCTTGGCATGAAGCGCGCGGAGATCGCCGCAAAGTATGGCGAAATTGTGGAGTTCTCCGAGGTCGGGAAATTCATTCATACCCCCGTGAAGCGTTACTCCAGCGGCATGTTTGTGCGCCTGGCCTTCGCGGTGGCGGCTCACCTCGATCCCGAAATCCTGCTCATCGACGAAGTGCTCGCGGTGGGCGACGCCGGCTTCCAAAAAAAATGCCTCGGCAAAATGGGCGAAGTCGCATCGCGACACGGGCGGACCGTTTTCTTTGTCAGCCACAACATGGGCGCCGTCCGTGCGCTCTGCGAAGAAGCGATCCTGATCAGCGACGGTCGCGTGAAGATGACGGGAAAACCCGGAGACGTCGTCAGCCGGTATCTCGCGGATTCGATCCCGACGGATCCCGACAACGAAGGCGAGATTTGGTGGGACATCGCCGATGCGCCGCGCGGAGATGACGTGGCGCTCCGCGGCGTCCGCATGCTGGATAAACAAGGCCGTCCGCGCTCGACCTTCGAAGCCGATAAGCCCTTCACGATCGAACTCCACTATGATGTGCTCCTGCGCCTTCGCGGCGCGCGCTTCAGCGTGATTCTCCTCACTCAGGAAGGTGAGATCGCTTTTGCCGCCACCGATCACCTCTTCCAGTCCGAAACTCAGCTTCCAGGCTATTACAAAACGACCTGCTTCGTTCCGGGCGGCCTCTTCAACCGGCGCAGTTATGTCGTGCAGGTGCAATGCGATATCCCCGGCGAACGCACGGTCTTCAATCATGGTTGCCTGAGTTTCAATGTGGCCGGAGCCGGCAATCAGTCTTCGAACTTTCCCGAAACATGGCCCGGCGTGTTGTGTCCCAGGATCGAATGGAAAGTCGAGGAAATGGAGCCGGCGGACAAAGGTTAGAGGTGGCGCGATGACGAAGCTCATCGCTCGGGCGCAGTATTCCACATTTCCGGCTGGCCCGGCTTGCGTCCGACCGTGGCTTCCAGCAAAAAGTGATCGCTCCAAACGTCGATGAGTTCCCCCGGCATATTTCTGTCATTCCTCCGCAGCGACAAAACGCGCGGGCTTGAAGCGTCGCGCCCCGTGCGAGCCATCCTCAGCCGAATTCAGGAATGGTCGTGGCCCTTTAATGAAGAAACGCCAAAGACCGTGCCCGTGCATGTCGTGGCCGGAAAATATGGTTGGAGACCCGCCGCGTGGATGCTCGCGAGCTGGTTTGAGTCCAGCGAGCACTCCTGGTCGATCGTGATCCACGACGATGGCAGCCTTCCCGACGAGGGGCGCAAACTTTTAAAAAAGCTCTTCCCGCACGCCCGCATTGTTTCCCGTTCCGAAGCTGACACAGCCTTGGAGAAGTCTCTTCGCGCTTATCCTTTCTGCCAGGGTTTCAGGCGCAATGATCCCTCGGCGCTCAGGCTTTTTGACACTTCTCACTACACGGACGGCAGTCATTACCTCCAATTCGATCCGGGTCTGCTCTTTTTCAGCCATCCCCGTGAAGTCCTCCAATGGGTCAATGACACGCCCGACGAATGCTGGTTCCACAAGGATGTCCGCGAACGTTCCCTGCTAACGGCGGCGGACGCGCGGGACGAACTCGGAATCAAAATCTGGGGACGCGTGAATTCCCACCTGGGCTTGATTTACAAACCCGCGATCGATCTCGATCTCTGTGATCGCGCCCTCGCGCAGACATCCCTGCTTCGCAAAGGCGCCGGCTTTGTCGAGCAGACCCTTGTCATGCTCTGCGCCGCAAGGCACGGAAAGGGAGGCCTCCTGCCGGAACGCTACGGCGTTTCCGAATCCAAAATCGATGCGGAGGATGCCGTCTCTCGATATTACCTGGGCCCCAAGCGTGAGCGATGCTACGCGGACGGGTTAAAACAAACACGCGATCTGCTCCTCCCCGAGGAAGAATGAACCGAACTCCACACGCCCTTTTTTCGGCCTTGCCTGCTTGCAACGCGAGAATTCAGCCTTCGGTTTTTCCCGAGCCCCGGCTCGGCATCGTCTTCACACATGTCGAGCGGAATGCCGCCGCACCCGGCCGATGAGCGGACCGCTCACTCTGGCCGTGCCCGTTTTCAACGGCGAACGCTTCCTCGGTGAAACTCTCGCATCACTCAACGCGAACGGCTCGCAACTTCGCTGGTGGCTTCAAGATGGCGGCTCCAAAGATCGGACGCTCGAAATCGCAGCTCCGTTTGCGCGCGATGGCGACTCCGTAACCAGCGAATCCGATCAGGGCCAAACCGATGCGCTCAATCGCGCCTTCTCCCGGATGGGCGGTGATGTCGTCGGCTTCATCAATGGAGACGATCTTCTCCTGCCGGACACCGCCCGGCGCGTCCTGGAGTTTTTCGACGACCATCCGGAGATCGATCTTGTTTATGGCGAGATCGAATGGATCGATGAACACGGAACGGTCACCGGGCGGCACGAAGGCAGGATCAATTCCCTGGAGGAGGCGCTCGATCTGTATGGCGTGTGGTGGAAAGAACGCCAGTGGGTTCAACCTGAAGTGTTTTTCCGCCGCAGCCTGTGGGAGCGCGCGGGGCCCTTCAATACCCGCTATGAACTCGCATTCGATTACGATTTTTGGATTCGTTGCTTCCGGGTCGGCGCGCGCGTCGCCCGCCTCCCGCATGTTCTCTCCCGATTTCGCCTCCATGCCGCGCAGAAATCCGTCGCGGCTGAACGCGCCGCCGATGAGATGCGAGACATCCTTCGCACGCATTTGGATTCCCACCCCTCGATCACCGTCGCCGCGCGCTGGAGAATCGCCGCCGAACTAAATTACGATCTCTACCAGTCCGGCAAATCCAATGACCCATCGCGATCCTCCTTTTTTTCCGCGCTGTTGCGCCATCCTGACTGGCTGCTGGCGCCCCCGGTTCGAAATCGCCTCTGGGCGGCTCTCCACCGGCGGACGCGAGGCAAACTCGTGGCTCGCCGACAGGGAGATCTTCCGTCTCCCAAATAAAAACAGGAACCTTTTATAAAAAACGCATGATTTCACCCGGACGACTTTGGTGGCTGTTCCGCCGCGATCTCAAGCGAGGCTGGGCTGCGACCTACCATGATTACATCACCCTTCCGCTCATCCGCGAGTGGTCGGGGCATGATTTCCCGAAGGCTTCATGGAATGTTCCGGTCCACGTCCTTACTGGCCGGAATGACTGGCAGCTCGCCGCATGGATGCTGGCGAGCTGGTTCGAATTCAGCGGCGCCGCCTGGCCGGTTTTCATTCACGACGATGGCGCCATTCCGGAGGAGGGCCGAGCCATTTTCCACAAGCTCTTTCCCTCCGTCTGCATCATCTCGCGGAAGGAAGCCGATGAAAAGATGGACATCCTGCTTCGTCCCTTCCCTCATTGCCACAGTTACCGGAATGAACATGCCCTCAGCCTCAAAATCTTCGATTTCACGATGTTGACTCCCGGGGAGCGCTTCCTTGTTTTCGATAGCGATATTCTTTTCTTCCAACGTCCCCATGAACTTCTCGATGTAATTGCATCCGGCGCCGAGGGGTGCTGGTTTAACGAGGACGTCGCGGAAGGCGCGCTCATTACCGCCGCCGAGGCGCGCGATAAACTCGGCTTTGAAATATGGCCACGCGTCAACTCTGGCCTTGGCTTTGTCAATAAATCCGCCATCGATTTGAATCTATGCGAGCAAGCCCTTGCGCAGACCTCCATTCTCAAGGGTCACATTTGGTGCATCGAACAAACACTTTACATGCTCTGCGCCGCCAGGTTCGGAAAGGGTGGCCTCCTGCCTCGGCGATACGAAGTTTCGCTCGAAAAAGATGCCGCCCGCGATGCCGTCTGCCGGCACTACGTCGGCGCGGTGCGGAATCGTTTCTATGCGGAAGGCCTCAAGCGCCTGCGAGACCAATTGCTGCCTTCGGCGCATGCACGGCGCCCGCAGGGTGAAGCGTCCGCCAATCCTTCTCCCCTTCCCTGATGGACGTTCTATTTGCTCCCGACTGGAGCGATGCGGCGCCCTATCAGCCTCCTCCGATTCCCCGCGATGAAGCGCGCGCCCGGCTGGGTCCGTCTCCGGAACCGCTCTGCCTCATCTTCGGCGCAGTCGAACCTTACAAGGGGCAGGAGGAAATTCTCGCCTGGTGGAAGACCGCCAGCCCTTCCGCGCAGCTCGCCATCGTCGGAAAACCGCATACGCTCGAATGCCAGAACGTCATCATGCGAGCCGCCGAGGGCATGCCAAATGTAGTCCTTCGCTTCGGCTGGCTGCCCGATGAGGATCTCGCGATTTGGTTAAGCGCCGCTGATTGCGTGATCTTCAACTACAAAAACCATCTCCACTTCAGGGGCCGCCAGCCTGGCTCGTTTCTGGGGAGTGCCGCTTCTGCTTCCGTCCCGTATTTCCACGCTCGCCTTGCACGAGCCCAATCCGCGCGTCCTTCGCTTCATAAGTTTGAAAACGGCTTTCTTTCCCAACTTCAAACCGCGCTTGCCACTCAGCCGGACTACGCCGCCTCCTCCTCGTGGCGCGAAAGCATCTCGTGGAAGCGCGTGGCAAAACTCACCACCGAAGGTTATGTCGCCGCGCTCGGCGCGCCGGTTTGACGCCTCCGGGGAGCCGGAGGGCAGGTCACCCGAGGCGTGCGCGTCAAATGATCGCGCGCGGCGCGGAACCCTGCCGCTCCGAAGCCCGGACTGGGGAGACTTTGACAACATTCTCCGGATCGTGATCGATCAATTGCAGCCAATCCTCCGTCATATCGCCGGGCGGGAAGATGTCGTTCTCGAGATATTCAGCGTCCAGTGAAGCCCGCAGGTCATCCAGACTGATGCCTTCCTCTTCGGCGCTCGCGATGGCGCGCTTGATGGCGATGCCTTTGGCCCGCTCCACGATGCTGGCGATCATGGCGCCGCTGACGAGATCGCCACGGTAAAGCGTGTCCTTCTTTCCACTGCGCAGGGTGATCGTCACGAAACGATTCTCGTCGCGATGCGAAAACTGGAGATCGATCAGCTTCTCAATCAGCAGATCGATAGCCGCCGGAACGCCGCCGGCTTCGCGAACGAGAGCGGGATCGTAGGGGAGATTCGGCGCGAGATAAATGCGGTAGATCTCCCTGGAACCTTCCCGGTTCGGGCGGGAAACCTTGATCTTCCGGTCGATGCGGCCAGGCCGCAGGATGGCGGGATCGATCAGATCCGCCCGATTGCTTGCCAGGATGATGACGACCTCGGCCAGCGATTCGATGCCATCCATTTCCGTGCAAAACATCGGAACCAGCGTGCTCAGGATATTTGAGAAACGGGACGCGCGGCGCGTGCCCAGGATGCTCTCCGCCTCATCGATGAAGAGGAATGGCATGAAGCCTTCGCGCCGCTTTTCGCGGGCGGTCGCGAAGATCTCGCGAACCATGCGCTCACTTTCTCCGACCCACATGTTCAGGATTTCCGGTCCCTTGAT
>Ga0302319_10024850_pt1 | contig 10628 bp, 7 predicted proteins | sample Bog_T0_2_FD_203319 | JGI IMG/M metagenome (GOLD analysis project Ga0302319, IMG submission 203319) | Peat permafrost microbial communities from Stordalen Mire near Abisko, Sweden - Bog_T0_2 | ecosystem: Environmental > Terrestrial > Soil > Wetlands > Peat | place: Sweden: Abisko, Stordalen Mire... | reverse complement strand
GGTGTCGTACTGACGGGTGAACAGCTCGGACCAGCTGGGGGCGCCGTGCTCGAGGACCACGGTGAACCCGGGGAACGACTTCGGCTCCCAGGCACCGACCCGGGCACCGGTGGGGTCGGCCAGTACGACCTGGATGCCGAGATCGGCCACCGGCATGGGCGGCACCAGCACCTGGCCGCCTTGGGCCAATGTCTGCTCCACGGTGGCGGCGACGTCGTCGGTGGCCAGGTAGATCTTCCAACTGTTGTCGGCCGGCATATCCGGTCCCATGTCGCCCATGCCGCCGGCGATGTCCACACCGTCGCGGGTGAACATGAAGTAGCCGCCGAACTCCGGATTGGGCTCGCTGGCCTCCCAGCCGAGCAGCTCGCCGTAGAACTTCTGACTGCCCTCCACGTCGGAGGTCCAGAGGTCCACCCAACAGGGCGATCCGACGGGGGCATGGTCACGAGTGGGCATGGCGGCTCCTGGTGGCAGGCGGGCACCCGGTGACGCCCGTACCGAGACGGTACCTCGCAGTCGGACCGAAGGCCTCGGGCGGAGACGTGGCCCGGCGGCGGGTTCCGGTTGGCTCCGGGAGGGACCTCCCACCTGCCAGTGGGGCCGGTCAGTCGGTCGGGTCGGTCGGGTCGGTCGGGTCGGCACCCTCGGTGCTGGTGCGCCGTCCACCCCATTTCCGAAAGTGGGCCACTCCCTCGATGGCCACCACTGCCACCAACAAGCCGACGGCGGTGTCGGCCAGACGGGTGATGGCGATGTCCCAGCCGTAAAACCGCACGGTCGACGTCATCAACAATGCAGTGGGAGTGAGCAGCATGGTGAGCCAGAAGTAGCCCCGCTCCTTGAGGGCAAAGAGCGCCCCGGAGACAACGAAGACGATGGCGACCAGCACCAGCTCGTTGCTGGTGGACAGCGAGACCACCGCCACGATCACCGTGCCGACGACGGTACCCGCCGTCCGTTGGAGGGCACGGACCTCGCTGCGGTGGGCGTCGGGCTGGAGTACCGCCACCGCCGTCAGTGGCACCCAGTAGCCGAAGGTGAGGTGCGCGGCTCGGTACAAGACGGTGGCGGCGCCGGCCACCAGACCGACCCGCACGGCGTGACGACGGACGATCCCCGCCTGTCGGGCCCGGTCGAGGATGGAGGACCACTGGATCGCCGGTTGGACGCCTCCGGAGGTGGTGGGCGACGGCAGTGACAAGAGGAGCAGGGCGAAGGCGCTGCCGACGGCGTACTCCAACATCCGCCACCCGGTCATGGAGGCGGTACCCGGCAGTCCGTTGACGATGACGAACACCGCGGTGGTGGTGAACCCGACCAGCGTCCCCTCGGGTCCCAGCGCCCGCAGCATGGCCCAGGCCGTCGACCAGACGACGGTGGCCAGCACCGCCGCCCAGGCCGGCTGATGGGTGAGGGTGGCCACCCCGACGGCCACCGTCCCCGACAGGGCGGTCAGCCAACCCCAGGTGAACCGGCGCTTCCGCCCCACCGGTGCCATGACCAGGGCGGTGTTCAGCCCGCCGATGGCACAGAACAGCCCGAGGCTGCGATTGCCGATGGCCACGCCGAAGACCAGGGGCGCCGTAGTCGCCACGGCCCCGACGATGGCCACCTGGAGATTGACGCCCCGCTCGGCTGCCCGGAAGGCCTCTTGTTCCAGTGCCTCCCATCCGTCGTTCATAACCGTCGGATTAGGAGCATCGGCAGAATACCTTGACCGTATCGCCGCTGGCACCGGCGTGGCTCCTCAGACCTGTACCCCCGACACGGTGGGCTCTTCACCGGAAGCACGGACCTTCCGCAATTGGGCCGCCGGTCGGGCCGGCCACCCTGCCACGCCTAAAGGTTCGGCAGGATGGCGTTGGCGAGCTGTTGCTCGGCGGTCAACGACGGCGGCGCCCCAGCCGGGGCCACCGCGATCCGGAGGTAGGTGTCGCCCTTCAGGACGTTGATGGAGGCGTAACCGTCATAGAAGGCCTGGTCGCCATAGCCGGTCAGGGCCTGGGCGTGGACCTGCGGTGAGGACTTGTAGGCGTTGTACCAGGTGGCGGCGTTGGCACCCTTGACCACCACCACCCGGACGCTGTCGGTGGCGCTCACGTTGGGGTCGGTGGGGGTGGGAGAGGAAGGTCCGTAGAAGACGCAGGCCAGTCCGCCTTCGACCACGGCCGTCCCAAGGACTCCCGGTGTCACTGACTGCCCGAGGGCACTGGCTGCCTGGGCCTGCGTGACCACCGAGCAGGAGTTGAAGTTGGCGGTGGTGGCGGTCGTCGTGGCGGTGGTGGAACTGGATGTGGAGTTCGAGGCCGCCGTGGTCGGCGAGGAAGTTGGGCTCGTGGTGGCCCGGGTGGTGGTGGTCGAAGTGGACGAGGACGAGCTGCACGCCGCCATCAGCGCAGCGGCCACAGTGACGGCCATCAGGCCTCCGGCCAACGAACGCACCTTCGGATGTAGTCGCATCGGATTCCTTGGTCGAGAGGGATGTTCAGCCGGCGGAATGCTGCTACAGCGTACGCATGACGGCCAAGGCCTCCTAGGGATGGTCACGGATGGTCAGGCGACCGAACCGGCGTCAGCGAGCTGGACCGCAACCCCGTCCAACACACACCGGAGCCCGAACTCGAAGCGTTCATCACGGGTATCGGCGGCGGCGGGCCTGTTCCTTCCACTGATGTTCATCTCCAACGTCTTGGTCCTCACCCAGGGCATGCCGACGTGGCTTCGCACCGTGGCCGACTGGAACCCGGAGTGCGCCGTGGCCTCCTCGTGTCGTGAGCCCTTCGACAATCCCAATCCCTCGGGGTCCAGCCCGGTCTGGCCGATGCAGCACCCTGAGCTGGCGACTGTCCTGTGGTCGGTGGCGATCATCGCCGTGTTCGCACCGTTGGCCGTCCGGCTCCACGGGCGAACGGCCCGGCAGGAACGGTCGGCGGGGGAACATCGACCCTCAAGGAAGTCGTGGAGCCTGGGAGGAGAATCGAACTCCTGACCTACGCATTACGAGTGCGTTGCTCTACCGACTGAGCTACCCAGGCGCGAGGTGACACGCTATCCGACCCACGTCGAGGGCTGGGAGGGTGGCGACCGGCGGGTGTCTCAGCCCTCCATACCGGAGAGACCGACGAACAGCGACTCGAGCAAGAGGCCCTCGTTGGGATTCCGTCCCAGTACCCGGGAGGCGTGCTCCACCGCCGCCACCGCCTCCACCATCCGTCGGCTGTCGACCGCCGCACCGCGCGAGCCGACGCCCGTCCCGCTCCCGCTCCCTGTCGCCGGATCGGAGGCGGCCACCAGTCGATCGCGGTAGGCAACGGCCAGCGTGGCGAGACCGGCCCGCAGCTCGTCGGTCCGCCACCGGCGCTCCTCGCGCTTGTGTCGATCCTCGACCTCCTTGCGTCCGGTCACTCCCCGGGCCCCCAACGCCTCGGCCTGGGCGGCCAGGGTGACCAGCTCCTCGGCGTGCTGTCGCCGGAGCGGCTCCACCGCCTGATCGGCGGAGGCCTGGATCTCACCAGCCAGGATGGAGGCCGCCGCCCCCGTGCCGTCCAGCCGAACCGGTACCGAGTGCCAGAGGGCCACCCGGGCGGTGAACGCCGGATCGGTGGCCAACAGACGGGCCCGGTCGAGCCGACCACCCGACGCGCTGGCGACGGAGGCGGCGATGTCTTCAGTGACCCCATGGGCGACCAGCCACGCCTCCACCGCCGAGGCCGGAACCGGGTCGAACGCCACCTTGACGCACCGGCTGGCGATGGTGGCCAACCCGGTCGAGAGCTCGTCGCCGATCAGCACGAAGATGGTGGACGGTGGTGGTTCCTCCACTGTCTTCAGGAGTGCGGGGGCCGCCGACGTGGCCAGATGGATGTCGGTGACCACCAGCACCTGTCGGGCTGCCTCCATGGGCCGGCGTTGGGCCCGGGTGGTGATCTCCCGGGCGTCATCAACACTGATCGACGCCCCGGACCGTTCCAGCAGCACCAGGTCGGGGTGGGTGCCGGCCAGGGCCCGCCGGCAGGTATCACACTGGCCACACCCACCATCCGGACACAACAGGGCGGCAGCGAAGGAACGGGCGGCGGCCCGCTTACCCATCCCGGGAGGACCGTGGAAGAGAAAGGCATGCACCGGTCGTCGGCTGGCCAACCGCAGCTGGGCCACCGCGGCCGGCTGGCCCACCACCCCGTCGAACATCGACGCCACCGGAAGCTGGCCGGCCGCCAGCTCAGCCACGGGCCGGCGCCCCCAATCGGTCGCGGACCGCGGTCCAGACCTGGTCGGCCACCGTCGCCTCGGGACGGTCACCGTCGATCACCACCCACGTGTCGGGGTCGTCGGCCGCCATCTGCCGGAAGCCGTCGGACACCCGCTGTTGGAAACCGCTTCCCAGCTCTTCAAACCTGTCGTGCCGTTCCCCGGCCCGACGTGCCACCGCCGTGGCTACCGGCACTTCGATGAGCACATTGAGATCCGGTCGGAGCCCACCGGTGGCCCACGAGACCAGCCGGTCGAGGTCAGCGCCGTCCATTCCTCGCCCATACCCCTGGTAGGCGATGGTGGAAGCGCTGAAGCGGTCGGTGACCACCCACCGTCCCACCCCGAGGGCGGGGTCGAGAACTTCAGCCACATGTTGCGCCCGGTCGGCAGCCATCATCAGCGCTTCCGCCCGTTCATTCACCGCCGGCAAGGCCGGGTCGAGGAGCAGTGACCGCAGCGAGGTCCCGAGTTCGGTGGCTCCCGGCTCGAAGGTCAACAGGGCGCCCAGTCGATCGGCCAGCGTTCGGGCCTGCGTCGATTTTCCGCAGCCATCGATCCCCTCCAGGGCGATCAACCGGCCGGCCGACCCGGCCGTCACTCGGACTCGGAGGCCTCAGTGGCAGGCGCCGGCTCGGCCACGGCCGCCTTGATCCCCACGGCCGGCCTGGGAGCCGAGGCCTTGGCGGCCGACTTCTTGGCCGGGGCCTTCTTGGCCGCCGACTTTTTGGCCGCCGACTTCTTGGCCGGGGCCTTCTTGGTCGCCGACTTTTTGGCCGCCGACTTTTTGGCCGCCGACTTTTTGGCCGGGGCCTTCTTGGTCGACTTCTTGGCCGGGGCCTTCTTGGCGGCCGCCTTCTTCCGTGTCGACGGACCGGCCGCCCGTCGCTCGGCCAAGAGCTCGGAGCCACGTTCGATGGTCAGGGTCTCCACGTCGTCGCCCTTACGCAGCGAGGCGTTGGTGGTGCCGTCGGTGACGTACGGGCCGAAGCGGCCGTCCTTGACCACCATCGGCAAGCCGGTGTCGGTGTCGTTGCCCAATTCGCGGAGCGGAGCTTTGGCATTACGACCCCGGGTCTTGGGCTGAGCGAAGATGGCGAGGGCCTCGTCGACCGTCACGGTGAGGAGCTGGTCCTCGGTCAGCAGGCTGCGCGAGTCGGTGCCCCGCTTCAGGTACGGCCCGAACTTGCCGTTGTGGGCGACGATCTCCGCCCCGTCGGAGTCGGCGCCCACCACCCGGGGGATGCGAAGGAGGTCGATGGCCTGCTCGTAGGTGAGGGTGGCCGGATCCATCGACTTGAACAGCGACGAGGTGCGCGGCTTGGGTCCGCCGTCGACCACCTCTCCGACCTGTACGTAGGGACCGAAACGGCCGGCCTTCACCTGGATCGGCAGACCTGATTCAGGGTCGGGACCGAGTTCGCGGTCCGAGGACGGCGCCTCCAGTAGCTCCTCGGCCCGAGCCGGGGTGAGCTCGTCGGGCGCCATGTCCTCGGGGATGGAGACCCGGTCCTCGCCGCGCTGCAAGTACGGACCGTAGCGACCCACCCGGGCCACGATGTCGCGACCGTCGCTGCCCACCCCGATGGGAATGGAGTTGATCTCCCGGGCGTCGATTTCGCCGAGGTACGTGGCCACCTCGTGCTTGAGTCCCAGCCGCCCAACGGCCGAGCCCCCCGCTGCCGGGCCAGACGCCGAACCGGCGTCCTTCTCGACGTGGGCGTCGTGACCGTTGCTGTCGCCGGCGACGGCCCCGGGTCCACCGGTACCAAAGTAGAAGCGGGTCAACCAGGGCAGGGCCTCTTCGTTGCCGGAGGCGATCTCGTCGAGGTCGTCCTCCATGGAGGCGGTGAAGCCGTAGTCCACCAGGTCGCCGAAGTAGCGCTCCAACAGGCCCACCACCGCGAAGGCGGTGAAGGACGGGACCAGGGCGGTGCCCTTCTTCCAGACGTAACCCCGGTCGAGGATGGTGGCGATGACACTGGCATAGGTGGATGGGCGTCCGACGCCCAGCTCCTCCATGGCCTTCACCAACGACGCCTCGGTGAACCGGGCCGGCGGCTGGGTGGCGTGGGACCCCGGCTCCAGTCCGTCGACGGTCATCGGGTCGCCCTCCGCCATCGGCGGGAGGTGGACCTCCCGGTCGGCCAGCTCGGCGTCGGGGTCGTCCTCCCCTTCCACGTAGGCACGGAGGAAGCCGGGGAACTGGATGACCTTGCCGCTGGCGGAGAATTCGGCCTCCCGATCGGGAGCGCTTCCCGCACCGACGGCCGTCCCCACCAGACGGACCTGGGCGCTGGTGCCGGTGGCGTCGGACATCTGGGAGGCGACCGTCCGCTTCCAGATCATGTCGTAGAGCCGGAACTCGTCGCCCGACAGCGACCGGGAGGCCTCATCGGGGGTGCGGAACGACTCGCCGGCCGGACGGATGGCCTCATGCGCTTCTTGAGCGTTCTTCACCTTCCGCTCGTAGCGCCGGGGTTGGGCCGGGACGTAGTCGGGACCGTAGAGCGCGGTGGCCTGGGCCCGGGCGGCGTCCAACGCCTGCGAGGACAGGGTGGTGGAGTCGGTCCGCATGTAGGTGATCCAGCCCTGCTCGTAGAGACGCTGAGCGATCTGCATGGCTCGCTTGGAGCTGAAGCGGAGCTTGCGGCCAGCCTCTTGTTGGAGGGTGGAGGTCATGAACGGCGGGGCCGGTGACCGCCGGAACGGCTTGTGGGTCATCGACTTCACGGCGAACGGAGCGCCTTCCAGCCCGGCGGCCACCGACCTCGCCTCGACCTCGGCCAGTACCACCACCGAGGATGCCGACTTCAGGACGCCGGAGTCGTCGAAATCACGTCCGGTGGCCAACGACACGCCATCGAGGGCCACCAACGAGGCGGTGAAGGAGGCTGGTGTGCCGGCCACGGCAGCCGCCACCGGGGTGAACGTGCCCTCCAGGCCCCACCAATCGGCCGACCGGAACGCCATGCGGGCCCGCTCGCGCTCGACCACCATGCGGGTGGCCACGCTCTGGACCCGACCGGCCGACAGCCGGGGCATGATCTTCTTCCACAGGACCGGCGACACCTCGTAGCCGTAGAGCCGGTCGAGGATGCGCCGGGCCTCCTGCGCGTCGACCAGCCGACGATCGAGCTCCCGCCACTCGGTGACCGCCCGCTCGATGGCCGGCCGGGTGATCTCGTGGAAGACCATCCGCTTGACCGGCACCCGGGGGGCCAGCACCTCGAGGAGATGCCAGGCGATCGACTCACCCTCGCGGTCCTCGTCCGAAGCCAGGTAGACCTCGCTGGCCTGTTTGACCAGGGACTTCAACTTGGCCACCTGGGACTTCTTGTCCGAGGAGACCACATACAGCGGCTTGAAGCCGTTGTCGACATCGACCCCCAGACGGGACCATGCCTCACCCTTGTAGGCGGCAGGTACCTCGTCGGCGCCGCGGGGCAGGTCCCGGATGTGACCGATGGACGATTCCACCACGTAGCCGGGGCCCAGCAGGGCGGAGATGGTCTTGGCCTTGGCCGGAGACTCCACGATGACCAGGGGTTTCGCCCCGGCCGGGGGTCCACCGTTCCGTCGGCGGCTACCCCCGGGGGCAGCGTCGTCGTCGGTCGTCTCTGTGAGGTCGGTGGATGTCATGGCTGTCGCGACAGGGTGAACGCCACGGTCGCCCGCTGTCAAGGCCGACCCCCGCCGACGGGGGGCACCCACCCCCGATCGACGGCGACGATCAGTGTCCGGCGGCGCCCGTGGCGGCGGTGGCGGCGTCGTCCAGCGCCGCGGTCTCCGAGGCCGGCAGCTCCTCGTCCATGGCGTCGGTCTTCCGCTTGGAGAAGGCGATGGCCACCAGCAGCACGACCAGCGAGGCACCGGCGATGGCCAGGCGGGCGCCGGTGTGGTGCTGCAGGGAGATGATGGCCGGCAGGATCAGCAACGACACCAGGTTCATCACCTTGATCAGCGGGTTGAGGGCCGGGCCGGCGGTGTCCTTGAACGGGTCGCCGATGGTGTCCCCGATGACCGCCGCCTTGTGGGCTTCCGACCCCTTGCCCCCTTCGTGCCCATCTTCGATGTACTTCTTGGCGTTGTCCCACGCCCCACCGGAGTTGGACAGGAAGTTGGCCATCAGCTGGCCGGTGAGGATGGCGCCGACCAGAAAGGCGCCCAGGGCGAAGTAGTTGATGCCGAAGCCGACGATGACCGGACTGAGGATGGCCAGGAGGGCCGGGGTGGCCAACTCCCGTTGGGAGGCCGAGGTGCAGATGGCGATGACCTTCCCGTACTCAGGCTTTTCGGTGTAGTCCATGATGCCGGGGTGCTCGCGGAACTGACGACGCACCTCCTGGACCACGGTGCCCGCCGAGCGTCCCACCGCCCGGATGGCCAGGGCGGAGAAGATGAAGGCGATGGAGCCGCCGATCAGGATGCCGATGAACGTCGTCGGGTGGGAGACGTTGATCGCCGTCTGCGGCAGATTGAAGAGGGCGTTGCCCAGCTGCGGGAGCTTCAGCTGTTGACCGATGGTCTCGATGAAGGAGGCGAACAGGGCCACCGAAGCGATCACCGCCGAGCCGATGGCCACACCCTTGGTGACGGCCTTGGTGGTGTTCCCCACGGCGTCGAGGCTGACCATCACCCGCTCGGCCTCGCCGGTGAACTCACCGGACATCTCCGCCACGCCGGCGGCGTTGTCCGATACCGGGCCGAAGCTGTCCTCCGAGACGATCATGCCGGCCGTCGACAGGAGACCGATGCCGGTCAGGGCGACCAGGTACAGCGTGAGCTCGATGTTGCCGCCCCCCAAGCCGATGGAGACAGCGATGGCCAGGACGATGGCGATGATCGCCCACACCGACGACTCCAGACCCAGGGCCAGGCCCGACAGGGTGAGGGTGGCCGGGCCGGTACGGGCCGTTTCCGCCACTTCCTTGACCGGACCCCGTTCGGTGGAGGTGAAGTGCTCGGTGATCTGGCTGGCCACCAACATCAGGATCACACCGGTGAGGACGGCGTAGAACGCCTTCCAGTAGTGGAGGTAGGCCCCGGCCACCACCGCTGAGCCGGCGATGGTCAGGATTGCCGCTGTCCACACCCCCCGGTTGATGGGGGCCATGGCGTTCTTGTCGCGCTTGGAAGCCCGGACCACGAAGACACCCACGATGGTGGCCAGGATCCCGATGGCCGGAATGGCGATCGGGAACACGATGGTTTTGGCGGCGTCGCCACCCCGGTGGATGGAACTGAAGGCGGTGACGCCCAAGATGACGGCGGCGATGATGGTGATGACGTACGACTCGAAGAGGTCGGCAGCCATGCCGGCGCAGTCGCCCACATTGTCGCCCACATTGTCGGCGATGGTGGCGGCGTTTCGAGGGTCGTCCTCGGGGATGCCCGCTTCCACCTTGCCCACCAGGTCGGCGCCGACGTCGGCCGCCTTGGTGAAGATGCCGCCGCCCACCCGCATGAACAGGGCCAGCAACGAAGCGCCGAAGGCGAAGCCGATGAGCACCGAGGTGGCGGTGTTCTGGAAGATGAGCACGATGGTGGTGGCGCCCAGCAGGCCGAGGCCGACGCAGAGGAGGCCGGTGATGGCACCGGTGCGGTAGGCGACCTTGAGGGCCGGCGCCATCTTCCCCTCCCGGGCGGCGGCGGCGGTGCGGACGTTGCCCCGGACGGCCAGGCTCATGCCGATGAAGCCGGTGAGACCTGAGCAGATCGCCCCGGCCAGGAAGCAGATGACCCGGTAGAGGCCGGCCTGGGCGAAGGTGAGGTCGGTGACGGTGTGGGCGAGGCAGCCGACGTGGAACGTGGTGCTGGTCGCCAGTCCGGCGCAGCTGTACACCGTGTGGGTCACCTTGGTGGCGGTGAAGAAGATCAGCACGGCCAGGGGGATGATGATGATCCCGATGGTCTTGAACTGGCGGGCCAGGAACGCTTCGGCCCCCTCTTGGATCGCCTTGGCGATGTCCTTCATGGAGGCGGTGCCCTGGTCGGCGGCGAGCACGCCCCGGACCAGAAACAGGGCCACCACGATGGAGGCCACCGCGCACAGGAGCGCGAAGTACAGCCAGTTCTTCTCGCTGCTCTGCAGCGTAAAGATCTGGTAACCCCCTTCAGCCAGGAGGTGGGTCATCGGTGGTGCTCCCTTCGATTGCAAGGCTTGGTGAACGTCGGCAACGGTCGTAACCGGCCCCTCCGGACCCGCGTCGGGTCGAAAATCCCCCGAGATGGGCCACGTCCGGTGCCGGGCAGCCGGGCGCGCCTGCGGGGCGCGCGGATCCGGCGGTGCCGGCAGAAGCTACCGACAAAACAGTCTCCAAGGCAAGAACCGTGGGCACGGCCATCCCTCGGCCACCCCGGAACTGGCCTCG
>Ga0302319_10024847_pt1 | contig 10629 bp, 10 predicted proteins | sample Bog_T0_2_FD_203319 | JGI IMG/M metagenome (GOLD analysis project Ga0302319, IMG submission 203319) | Peat permafrost microbial communities from Stordalen Mire near Abisko, Sweden - Bog_T0_2 | ecosystem: Environmental > Terrestrial > Soil > Wetlands > Peat | place: Sweden: Abisko, Stordalen Mire... | reverse complement strand
CGAGCGAGCTTTTGCCGGAGCCGGAGAGGCCGGTGACCACGGTGAGGGCGTTGCGGGGAATGCGCACATTGATGTCGCGCAGATTGTGCTGGCGCGCCCCACGCACCGAGATGTGTGTGATGGACATGGATGGGCTGTACGTTGATGGCGGGTTGCGAGAAATTGTGCGGTTCGACTCACCGCAACGCTGCATGGGTGAAAACTATCCCCAGGGGTATTCTATTTGGCAATAGAAATGGGGGTCAACGCGACGCGTTTTCTGCGACAATCACTGAGACGCACGGTGAACGAAAAATGTGTGCCGGATGCACTCCATTGCGGACGAAAGTGCATCCAAAATTACAGGTGGTAAGAATGGCAAATTTACTGGATTTGATCATGCTGGTCCTGGCGTCGCTGGGCGCGATGGCATTTGGCATTCTGACCGCTTATGCGATTCTGCGCGTGGGTTTTGCAATGATGCGACCGCCGCGTCGACCGGTCCTGATAAAGGCACAGACCCAGGCCGCGCGAATCTCTTAAATGCAGCAATCAGCTTTAAGGCCTCAGCCTTCAGGCGCAGCTTGAGCTGTGCGGGCGCTGGTTAATTTTGCGGGATGTTTTGCTGCTGTTGTTGTTGCTGTTGCTGCTGCATTTGCTGCTGCATCTGTTGCATCTGCTGCTGGCGCTGCTGAAGCATTTCTTGCGGAGAGCGTACCTGTGTGGGTTGCGCTGCGTTGTATTCGGCTGTTCCCGGCCGCGCCTGTTCCCCCGGACCGGGCGGCTCCGGTTCGGTCGCCTGCTGCGCCTCCTGGTCGTTTTCCGTTTCGTTCTCGTTGTTTGCGCCCGGCATGGCGTTGCCCGATGGCTGCGACGGCACAATTGGGCGGCCACTCAAAACGATGCGCCGCGGCGTGCCCTGGCCCTGATCGCCAATCATGAGAATGTTGTACCCGGAGCCGTCGAGGAGCTCGTTGAGCACTTCGCGGGCCGGGCCGGGGCCGTAGGTGCCGAAGATGCGCTCGTCCGCGCCCATGCCTTCCACTCTTGCGCCGGTCTTGAGCGTAATTTCCCGCATAATCTGATCCAGGCTGGAGTTGGAAGCCTGGATGAACAGGCCGCGGCTATCCCAGACGACGGAGGCTTCGGCGGGTCTTTTATTGGCAGGCCAGTTGGGAAGCGGTGGCGCGATGGGCGCGGGGGCCGGCGCTGGAGCCGGTTGTGCCGCGAGCTTTGCCACCGCAGGCTTTTTGTGCCGATGGACTGGCGGATGCGCTGCGGCCTGAGTCGTGGGCGTTTGCGCGGCAAGGGTGACGCCAACGAGGAGTTGTGCGATGAAAATGCTCGCAATGACGGTTAAGAGCGCGGGCCGGCGGGGCGTATCGGCATTTTGTCCACGGCGCACCACGGCGTGGCGTAGAGATTCCGGTTGCTGCGGTACCAGAGTTCGCATCGGAATCGGCTCCTTGCGGCCGACGGCGGCACAATGCTGCGCGACGCGCCGCGATCCATTGCCGCTTACTGTACTAGACTAGCAGTGGCCGGTGAACGCTCGCCGGTGGATGCGGATGGAAGCGTAGAAAAAGGATTCTCGGGACAGGTTTTTGGGGGCGGAGAGGATGAAGGCGGAGATGCGCTTGCGCTGCATGAGCACAACCTGGATGAATACGACTTGGACGCTTTCAATCGGGCTGGCGTTGTTGTTGACGCCATGGACAAGCCGGGCGGCGAGCTGCACTTCGGAGCCGGAGATGGGGTCGCTCGACCGCGATGCGCTCTCCGCGATCATTACCAGGGTGGCAACGGCCGTGATCGGGCAGGACTACTCCACGCTGCAAGCCGTGCTGCTGCCGCAGGAAGCATCGCAGTGGGAGGGTATCCGCGGGGCTGTGGAACAGGCGGCGCCGCTGCTCAAGGGCGGTCAGTTCCAGTTGCGTAACCTCTATTTACTCGACGCGAGCGAGCAGACTGCGCCAGCGGATACGCAGTTCTTTTGTGCAAATTCGTCGGGATCGATGACCGTGACTATCACTATGAACGCGCTGCCGCCGGGGCGCTACGCGGTGGCGCTGGCTGATGCGTCGGGATCGCCGATGCTCGGGCAGATGGGGTTGATCTTGGCGTTTGACGGTGCTGCAACGCAGTGGAAACTTGCCGGATTGACGGTGCGGCCGGGCGCTTTCGACGGGCATGACGGCGTGTGGTACTGGGTGCGCGGGCGGGGGCTGGCCAAGGCCGATCCGTGGAGTGCATGGTACAGCTACGATGCGGCGCGTTTTCTTTTGCTGCCGGTGGATTTTCTTTCCTCACCGAATCTCGACAAGTTGCACCAGGAGCAAGCGCTGATCATGCCTTCGCCGCAGAGCGCATTTCCGCTGTCGCTGCCCGACGGCGATCGCACATGGAAGATCGAAGCGGTGGGGTTCGATCCCGCGTTGCGCGAGCCCGACCTGGGCGTGGTGTATCAATCGACTGGCGTTACCGATCCGGCGGCGCTGCGCACCGAAGCGACGGCGGTGCTGAGCGCGTTCCTGAAGGCGCAGCCGGGAATCCGCGCGAATTTTCATGGGCTGTGGGCGTATGCGGAGAAGGACGGCAAGCGGACTGCGGTGATTGAGCTGCCGATGGGGCAGATACCGTAAAGGCAGGGAACAAGGGACCAAGGGAACAAGAAGGCAAACGCCGCCGCACCTGGCAGACCTCGATAAATTACCAATTACCAACTTAGGAATGTGTATGCAAGCAATCATTGATCTACGTTCGGATACAGTGACGCGGCCTACGCCGGCGATGCGCGTGGCAATGGCGGCTGCGGAGGTGGGTGACGACGTTTACGGCGAGGACCCGACCGTCAACCTGCTGGAGCGGCGCGCGGCCGATGTGTTTGGGCGTGAGGCGGCGCTGTTTGTGCCTACGGGCACCATGGGCAACCAGATCGCGATTCGTTTGCTGACGCAGCCTGGCCAGGAAGTGATTGCCGAGTCGCGCGCACACATTCTCGATTTCGAAATGGCGACAACGGCGGTCTTTTCCGGCTGCCTGATTCGCTCCGTGCCGGCCGAGGGCGGCATTCTCACGTGGAAGCACATTGAGTCCGTCATCACTCCGGTGGGGCCATTCCGCGCGCCGACCGGGTTGATTGAGATTGAGAACACCGCAAATCTTGCGGGTGGGCGCTGCACGCGTTTAGAAATCCTGGAAGAGATATGGGAAGGCGCAAAGGATCGCAAGCTCCCGCTGCACCTGGACGGAGCGCGCATCTTCAATGCCGCCGTGGCGCTGGGTGTCGATGTGAAGGCGCTGACGCGCGGATTCGATACCGTGATGTTTTGCCTGTCGAAGGGGCTGGGCGCGCCGGTGGGTTCCATGCTGGTGGGTTCGGCGGAGCGGATGGCGCGGGCGCGGCTCTATCGAAAGGCGCTCGGCGGCGGTATGAGGCAAGCAGGAATTCTCGCAGCGGCCGGGCTTATCGCGCTTGAGGACGGACCGAAGCATCTCCACGAAGATCATGCCAACGCGCGGCTGCTGGCCGAAGCACTGTCTCATACCGAGGGCGTCGCGATCAATCTCGCGTCGGTCGAGACCAATATTGTTATCTTCCGGCTGAAAGCAGGCAAGGGCGCGGCCGATCTTGTAGCGCGACTGAAAATGCGCGGCGTGCTGGCGAATGCCTTCGGGCCGGATGCAATTCGCCTTGTGACTCACCGCGATGTGAGCCGTAAAGATTGCATCGATGCTGCCGGGGCGCTGAGCGAAGAAATTGCAGCGCAGGTGGAGACAGCCGGCTTAAAGTAGGCACGATGCAGAGGCTTACTGTCAGGCAGCTTTCTTTCTCTTCACCCGGACCGGGCGAATCAAAACTTCGGCCGGGATGTTCAGATGCTTATTGAGTTGCCGGATCATGGTTAAGGACAGAGGCCGATCGCGGCGCATGACCTCATAGACGCGGGTTCGGCTTCCGAGAACCCCGACTAGCGATTTTAAATCCTCGCCCTGCTGCTCCAGCCGAAACTTGATCGCCTCAATCGGATCCGGCAAATCCATCGGAAATCGCGTTTCTTCGTAGGCTTCGACGAGAGTGGTGAGAATCTCCAGGCGATCGCCCTCCGGAGTGCCCTGGCGGGCTCCCCAAAGGCGCTCAATCTCTTTGAGTGCGGCCTCATGACCGGCATCATTCCGGACTGGTTTCAGATTCATATTTGACCGTCCTCACGTCAATTTTGTCGTATGCCGCATGCGTTCCCAGCCATTTGATGAAGACAATGCTCCGCCGATAATCTATCGCCGCGACGAGGCGATAGGAGTTGCCTTTGATATTGAACACCACTCGGTCAGCACCAACAATGCTGGCCTGAGCGTAACTGGCTTTCACGTCGGCTGAGTTCTTCCATTCTGCGTTGCGCACTTCCTGAAACCAACTATCGAGGGCGGCCTTGACCGCACGCTGGTCCTTTTGACCCGTCAGTCTTGCAATAAACCGAGTCAACGTGCTTCGAGCAATGATGCGCACAGGAGAATTCTATCATGTTCCCAAAATGGGTACAAGATCTGGTGGACGCATTGTTTCAACGATGCTGAGGCCCCGACCGAACAGACCGGAGAGATTCCTTTCGCTTAGCTCACAGAGAATCTAACGGTGCCTGGCGATCAGCACCATCAATAGCAGAATCACTACGGGAATCATGGCCAATGCGGCGTAGTAGAGAAGCTTGCGGGCCATTGGCGACTTGCGATTCTGCCAGTCGCGGATTTCCGGGCGATCTTCGACGCCAACCGCTTCCGGGTGCTCCAGGTCGTGGAGGAACTCTTCGGCGTGGGGGTAGCGATTTTTTGGATCGCGCTCCAGAGCGCGGTAGATGATCTCCTGCATTTGCGGAGTGACAGAAGGATCGGCCACGCGCGGCGGCGTAGGGTGATTCAGCAATCTGTCGTTCATGGCGGCCAGCGGATTGGCGCCGTGGAAGGGCAGTTTGCCGGTGAGCATCTCGTAGAGAATCACGCCCATTGAGTAAATGTCGCTGCGCCCGTCGCCGCGTTTGCCCTTCACCTGCTCAGGCGAGATGTAATCGGGCGTGCCCAGCGCCGTGGTGAAGTTGGCGTAGGTGAGGCGGCGCGAAGAAGTGTCGCCGGCGATGCCGAAGTCGATGAGCTTGATGTTGTCGTTGTCGTCGACAAGAATGTTTTCCGGCTTCAGATCGCGATGCACCACGCCGTTGGCGTGAATGTAGGCCAGAGCTTTGAGCACACCCTCTGCGATGCGAATGGCACGGTCGGTGGGAATGCGGCCTTCGTCGAGAATGCGGCGCAACAGGCGCCCGTCGCACCACTCCATGACCATGTAGATGCGCGAGCGCTTTTCCCCGCCGAAGACGTGCATCACATTGGGGTGGTCCAAACGCTCGCCGATGGCGGCCTCGCGCTGAAAACGATCGGAGAAAAGCGGATCGGCTTCCATGTCGGGGTGGGGAATCTTGAGGGCGACAGTGCGGCCGTCGCGCGCGTCGGTGGCGCGATAGATCGTAGCCATGCCGCTGCGCGCAACTACCGCATCGATATGGTAGGAATCAAGCTGTGCGCCGGCCTCTAGTGCGTCGTAAAAACTCATGCTGCGTCGCGCTCCATTGGGAAAGCTTTCTCTACTGTATCGGGAAAATGTCGAACGAAAGTAAGGATTTCGTAAGAAGACAGGGAGCAAGGGAGCGAGTCAGCGAGTTGGCAAGTCAGCCTGCGCGATGCGTGAGGCACTGCATCGAACGGCAAGAATTCTTCTGGTTCCTCGATCCCATGGTCTCTGTTTTCTTGCTCCCTTGCTCCCTTGCTCCCTCGCTCCCTGCTCTCATCAAATCGGCAGCCGGTAGGGGCGGCCGCGGTACATGCCCACTTGCTCCACCGAGCGGACACGAATGACTTGCGCGGTGGTGTTGTCGCCGCCGTCAATTTCAACCGCACGCGCCACGAGTTCGCGCGCGATAAGTGCCGCATCCTTCTTCTGCGAGACGATGGTAGCAATCTCCGGTTCCTTCATCTCGTCATGCAGGCCGTCGGTTGAGAGCACGAGCACGTCGCCCGGTTGTAATGTGATGGCCGTGGTGTCTGGCGAGACGAACATCTCCGGCCCCACGGAGCGAATCAGGACATGGCGGGAATCGGAGGCGGAAATTTCGTCGGCGGAGATGAGGCCCATCTTGCGTTGTTCGTTCACCAGCGTGTGATCCTGCGTGACTTGGCGGGCCTGGCCATTGCGCACGAGATAGCAGCGCGAATCGCCGACGTGGGAGATCACGGCCTGGTCGTAGCGCAGGGCGCAGGCGACGACCGTGGTGGCCATCTTCTGGCCGCGGTACTTGGGGTTGAGCGTGCAATCGTGCACGGCTGAATTGGCGCGCTCAATGAGCCGCGGCAGAAGACTAATGAGCATGGCGCCGGGTTGCGCCTTGCCAAACTCGTCAGTGAGCACGGAGACCGCGGTTGCCGATGCGACTTCGCCCAGATCCATGCCGCCGACTCCGTCGGCAACCACAAAAAGAAAACCGTGAGAACGTGTTTGCTGGCGCGATGCGGGGATAAAAGTCCCCATGGCGTCCTCGTTATTCTTGCGGACCTTTCCAAAATCGCTTGCCTGGCCGAACTGTACATCTAACATGAGAGCCGCCGTGTGAAGCATTCCGCGAGGTTGGAGCGGAACACTTCCGTTCAGGGGATTGGAGAGTCATGCTTGAAAACGGCAATTGGGTGGATCCCCTCTCCAGCCTCCCGTAACGAGGCCGGAGAGGAGATCCACCCAGGATCTGAAACTGAGTTAACCGGCAACTACGACATTTGTTCTTTTGAAGTCAGCATGGCCGCTTTGCCTTTGGCTTTAGAGGATCGGATGAAGTAGATGGCTCCGTAGAGGCCCCAGACAGCGGAGATGCCCAGAGCCGATAGTGGTTCCATCTTGGTGCCGAGGTTAAAGAAGGGCCCCGCGAGGTAAAAGCCCATGCAGGTGAGGTTAGCGATGAGGCCGAAACCCGGAATGATGTAGTGCTTCAGCCAGTGCTTATCGTGACGCTCGGAGTAAGCGACGATGCAGAGCAGGCAGCTCAATCCGTAAAGGATGAAGGTGCCGAAGTTGGAAGTGAGCGTGATGGCGAGCAGCGAGTTGGGAAGCGCGGCCATCTTGTCGTGCGTGGAATAGCCGAAGCTGGAGAAGATATTGTGCGGGAGCGCCGCGATGGAAGCATCGGTGGGAGCTCCGGCATCGCCGAAGGCCAGGGAGCAGGCGACCACGCCGACCACGGCCGAGATAATGGCCAGGGTCCAGATGGCCTTGCGCGGCGAGAGCGATCCGGCGTGCAGCATGCCGAAGTGCTCGGGAACTTCGTCGTCCTTGCCCATGGCGTACGTGACGCGAGCGCCGGTATTCATGCAGCTCAGCGTGGTGCCGATGAGCGCCAGGAACACAGTGAAGGCCTCGATCAGCATGAAGTACTTGCCATTGCCGTGGCCGAGCAACCCGTCGCCGACGATGATCATCATGTCGCCGATGGGCGCGGCAGAAGCCGCGGCACTTTGCATCGTATAGCCGGAGTTGAGGAAGTAGTTGGCACAGAAATACTCGAAGAGATAACAGGCTAACCCCTGGATCAACAGCGATGCAATGACGGCAATCGGTATGTGCTTGGTTGGATTCTTAGCCTCGCCTCCCATCGAGGTAACCGATTCGAAACCGACTAATATGAGAATCGCCACCGTTGCCTGAATGAACATCCAACTGAACTTGTGAATGCCAATGACGGAAGCGGCGTTGGGATGGGTGAGGAAGTTGCCGCTGGAGTCGGATGTTGGGTAATCGATGGTGAAGGGAACGGGCTTGCCGGCGGCATCGAGCAGCGGCAGTGGATTGCCGCTGGAGTCGCGCATGATGGAGCTGTCTTTGGGGTTGGTGGCGAACTGATAGGAGTACGTCGCCATGGACTGTCCGTCGTACTGGTAAGCGGCCGAGCCGGCCGGGTGGCTGGCGCGATAGCCAAGTGCCAGAACGCTGAAGACCACCAGCGCCGAGATCTGAATAATGTTGATGGCAATGTTAACGGCCGTGGATGCGCCCGCGCCTTTGGAGGCGATCCAGGCGACGAAGAACGAGAAGACGATGGCGACCAGGCTGGTGAAAACAGGGCCGGGGTTGGAGCCGCTGATGAAGGTGGGATAGAGGAAGCCCACCACGTAGCCGACGAAGATGCCGGTGACCGCGACCATCACACCGGGATAAACCCAGTAGTAGAGGTGCGAGCCCCAGCCGACGACGAACTTGGCAATACGCGCGTATTTGAAGGCCGAGTCCTTGGAGAGCATGGCCTGCTCTGCGTAGTAATAGCTGGAGCCGGTGCCGGGCCAGAGCTTGGAGATTTCGGCGTAGGAAACAGCCGTCGCCAAACAGAGCAGCAGCGCGGCGAAGATGCCGATCCACATGGAGGGAGCCGTAGAGGGCTGGCCGGCAACGCCGGTGGTGGCCTGGATGAAGAAGGTGAGCCACAGGAAGGCGCCGGGAGCGATAAGCGCCATCGCGTTACTGGTTAAACCAGTGAGGCCGAGTGTGGCCTGCATTTGAGGTGCTTTTTCTTCTGCCATGAATATTCTCCTGAGGGTTGAAATCCGTCTGGCGGCTCCCGGCGGATGGCCGCGCGGGAAGTTGCGAAAACCAATGCTTGCGGCTCATCCTCTACCGCGTACGCCGCATCGAGATGCGGTGTTGATTGAAGCGGTCCCGGCCAGGAGCTTTGCTGACCGGTCCCGGTTTATTTGCGGTGAGCCGAGTCTAACGTTCGGCTCGTGAGGACGAAATAAAGAATCAAGAGACTGTTTTCTTAACGCTTTGGCGCGAACAATGCGATGGACTGATTGGAGCCATCGCAGCTTCGCGGTTATTTCTTGACGATGTTGTCGCCGAAGATGAATCCGAATTCACCCACGGCGCGGAACTGGCCGCCCTGATTACCGAGCTTGCCGAAGACGTCGCCATTAGTGAAGTTGCTGACGCCGACGTAAGCCAGGTCGGTGCGGAAGAAGAAGCCGCCCTTCTGGTAAGTGGGGGTGGCGGTGATGCTCCAGGCAGAGCTGCCCGCGCCATAGAGGAGATTGACGGCAGGCACCACGAAGGGGCCATCACCGAGATTGACGGTGGCGGTTCCGCCCGTCTGGGAGATGTACTCGAAGCGGCCAGGGAGCGCGAAGCCGTTCTTGAAGGCACGGCTGACGTTGATCGCGCCACCGGTAGCACTGGCGCCCTTGTAGATGCCTACCTTGCTGTTGGTGGGCACGAAGCCGAACTGGATATACGGCGAGACGATCCATGCGCCCTTGGTGTAGGTGTAGATGATGGCGTGCATGGAGCCGTTGTTCTGCACCGGGGTGGCGAAGGTCTGGAATACCGTCTTGCTCAGGTTGCCCATGCCGTCGTAGACCAGGCTGTGCGGGCCCTTGGTGAAGGTAAGCGAGCCGCTCAACCAAGAGTAGCGGTTGGAATAGTAACCATCGTTCCAACTGAAGGAAGCGGAGAAGTACTTACCCAGCGTCTCGTTCACCTGGAGTCCGCGGTTGATAGCATTTTCCTGATACCAAACAAGGCCGCGCTCGATGTTGAAGTTCTGATAAGTGAACGTAGACTCGGCGCCCATCAGAGTGGGAAGAGAACCGAGTAGGAACTGCGTGTTCTTACCTGCCTGCAACTTCGCGTAGGCGACCGGAACCGGTCCAAAGAAATCCGTGTTCGTTTGTTGAGCGTTCAGAAACGCGCTTCCGAGGGTCGGCATGGTGTACACACCGGCCTGGACGAACCACTGCAGTTTTCCGTCGGCCTTTTGGATGAAGATCTCACCGTTGCTCAACGTCGCCTGCTTGGTGTCATCGCCCGAAACTGGGTTGCTTTGTCCTTGGGCGTATCCTGTGATGATGCCGTTCACGGAAAGCTTGCCGAAGGGACCGGCATCGAAGGTCGCCGGCGGCAGCCATGACAGCGGACCCGTGAGAACGAAAGTCGAAAGCGGGGTGGGCGCCGCGTCAGCAGGGGCCGCAGGCGCGGGGGTTTGTGCGGGCGTCGGCGGGGGTGCGGGTGCTTGCGCGCCAGCCACGAGCGCGAATGTCATCGCAACTCCAGCGATCGATCGAAGTATGAACTTTGCATTTGAATGCATCGGCACGAATCCTCCAGAAAAAGTTTGTTGAAGTACAAGACAAAGTGAGATCGTTCAGGCGCGTCAGCGCACGCCCGCTTAAGCCCTGTTCGAGGGCCGTTCTAAGTTGCAAGGAAGTACACACGGTTGCGGTTGAGACTGCCGGCACCGTACCGGCAATCGATTTGAGTTCATGGGCGCCGTGGTTAGGTTGAAACGATCTAGCATTAGTAATGCAAACAAAGCATAAAGATATTATGAGGATCACGAAAAGATTTCCGCGATGCCGAGAAACCAGAGCAGTATCTCCCTTTGCGCGCAGAATGTTACGGTGCAATTCGATGAAGGGTAGCTGCCGGATGCAAAGCGTGAAAAAGGCCTAAAGAACCTGCTAGACTTTACTTTCTTCTGCTCAGGCGCTCGAACGTGATGACTATTCCGCGTTGCAGCGGCAGCGATTTCCACAGATTGCAAGGTTTTGGCGCAGGCTGCCTGGGCG
>Ga0302319_10024846_pt1 | contig 10629 bp, 11 predicted proteins | sample Bog_T0_2_FD_203319 | JGI IMG/M metagenome (GOLD analysis project Ga0302319, IMG submission 203319) | Peat permafrost microbial communities from Stordalen Mire near Abisko, Sweden - Bog_T0_2 | ecosystem: Environmental > Terrestrial > Soil > Wetlands > Peat | place: Sweden: Abisko, Stordalen Mire... | reverse complement strand
ATAAGAGACACCAACGAGACTCAGGCCGCGACGCAGCTCACACAGCTGTCGACTGACGAGTCGGCCGCGTATGCCGCGCAGGCGGCCATTCCGGTTAAGAGCCTTTTCGACTATCTGGGGTAAAGACGAATCAGCATGTCAAGACAACTCAGCCAGCAGGAAATCGATGCGGTTTTCCAGAGCACCGCCGGCCGAACCGCCGAGCGCGCCGGGACCAAGCGGGCAGCGCTGTTCGATTTTCGTCGGCCCGACCGGATCGCGAAATCGCAGTTGCGCGCGATCCACCAGCTTCACGACAACTTCGTCCGCAATCTGGTATCGAGCCTTTCGGCCTACCTGCGCTCTTACCTGATCATCAATCTCGTGAGCGTAGAGCAGTTATCCTATTCGGAATTCCTCGAATGCCTCCCGTCGCCCACCTGCATCGCGTCGCTCAGCCTGAAGCCCTACGATGGCAATGCTGTGCTCGAGCTAAACTCCTCGCTCATCTTTCCGATTCTCGAAATTCTGCTGGGCGGCGACGGTAAGCTCCAGTTCAGCGCGCAGCGGGAGATTACAGAGATTGAGCAGGTGCTGCTCGACGGGCTTTTCCGGCTGATCCTGCGGGATCTGCGCGAAGCATGGAAGTTCGTGACGGAGATCGATTTCGCGATCGACACCATCGAAACCGAACCGCAGTTTCTCCAGATCCTCGCTCCCACCGAAGCGGTGGTCGCGGTCGCGATTGAAATTCGGATCGGCGATTCCATCGGGATGATGAATATCGCCATGCCGTCGATCATCATCAAGATGATGCGGCAGAAGTTCGACCAGCAGTGGACGCTTCGAAAAAGCGCTTCCACCGATGAGGAACAGGCGCGGATGCTCAACCTGATTCGCACTTCGGCGATGCGGTCGGAAGTGGTCCTGGACGGTCCGCATCTTTTGCTGAAGGACCTGATGAATCTGGTGGAGGGAGATATTGTCAGCTTCGAATACCCAACGTCGCGCCCTCTCGATCTGTTATTGAACGGCGAGAAGAAGTACCGTGGAGAAATTGTGAACGCGGGCCGTCGGGCGGCCTTCCGAGTCACGGAGCGGTTCGAGGACAGGATGGCATGATGGCGGGCGCGGGACGGAAAGAGGAATCGCTTTGGTAATCGGTGGTACGAGGGTTCTGGTTTCAGAGCATTTGGGCGAAGTCGAATGGGATCCGGCGAGCGAACTGCTGCTTCCCGGTGGGCTACCCGGATTCGAAGACGAGCGGCGGATGGTGGCTGTGGAAGTTCCTGCCCAACGGCCCCTGGTTTTTCTCCAGAGTGTAGACAAGCCCGGAATCTGCTTCGTTTCACTGCCGGTACGCACCATTCAGCAGGATTATGAAATAGTACTGAGCGAAGACGACAGAGCCGCTCTCCGGATCGCCCATGACGCCAGCCCGGAAATCGGTGTGGACTTATTGTGTCTGGCCCTGCTGTTTCCCTCAGGCAACGGCCTCGAAGCCAATCTCGGAGCGCCTGTGGTCGTCAATCTGCACAATCTGCGCTGTGTTCAGTCGCAGACTGAGGCCGACGCCCGCCATTACCGGCTGGGTGAAGAAGGCCGCTGGGAACCAGTATGTTAGTCGTCCGGAGACGTGCCGGGGAGGCGATTGTCCTAAACGGCGACATTGAAATCGAGGTGATCGAAATTTCGCGCACTCGAGTGAAGCTGGGAGTCAGGGCTCCCCGCCATGTCACGGTGCTCCGCCGGGAGTCGGTTGTGCTTGCGCAACAAAATCAGAGCGCGGCGAGTCTGCTGACGGAGAGCCCGGAGACGGTGAGCGATTTACTTCGGCTCCTGGGAAGCTTGACGACGAATTCTCCTCAAACAAGTCAAGTCGGGGCCGATATGTAATTCAGGCGGTACAGTGGGCAGCGCAAACGAATTGCGCCAGCCCGCGCCCGGTATGACGCCGGCAGGTATCAGGCAAAGGACGCAAAGAATGTCGTTATCAATTCAGACCAACGTAGCCTCTCTCGAATCGCAAAATTTCATTCGCATCAACAATAATTTTCAGAACAACACTATTGAGCAGTTGTCGTCGGGATACCGGATCAACTCATCCGGCGACGATGCGGCCGGTCTCGCCGTGGCTAATCAGTTTGCGGGAACGATTTCCACTCTGACCCAGGGCGTACTCAGCGCTAACAACGCGGTGAATACTCTGCAGATCGCCGATGGCGGCATCAGCAACATTTCCACCATTCTGAACCGGCTGCAGACATTGGCCACGGAATCGGCATCATCGACCTTCGCGGGCAACCGTGCGACGGTCAACAATGAGTATCAGGGGCTGCTGACGGAAATCAACCGTCAGGCTTCGTCGATCAACCTGAATACCGGCGGAACTTACAACACGAACCTTGTTACTTATGTCGGCGGCGGAAACACTGCGGCCAATTCGCAGGTTTCGGTGAATCTTACGGGCACCAGCAACGCCGTTGACTCGACTGCCCTGGGCATTTCGAATACCAGTGTAGCGGGCGGCGGCGTCGGTCTGGGGACCGCAACTACCGGAAATCAGGTTCTTCTTTCCGATACGGCCACTTCGTTTCTCTCTGGCAGCAACACCCAGGTATTAACCTTTCAGGTCGGCACCTCGACGGGCGACCAGCAGATTGCGGTCACTCTGAACGGCGGTGTGAGCGGATTGTCCGGGCAGGGAGTTGTGGATGCCCTGAACAACAATACACAGCTCAGTGCGGCAGGGATCAGCGCTTCTATTGGCACGGACGGGAAGCTTCAGTTAGCCGGAACGACGGCCTTTAGCGTCGTGGCCGCTGCTGCCAGCGGGGGCAATGCGGCAGTTACCGCCCTGTCTAATGCCGTAAATACGGGCAATTACAACGTAACGACAACCGGTTTTGCCGCCCTAACCGCGAATGAGACTTTGGTGTTCCAGACAGGCACGGGCAGCACCACGGTTAACCTGACGGCCGCAAACGCCGGTACCACGGCCAACGCGGTCTCCGCACTGAATACCCAGTTAAGCGGAACCGGCATCTATGCCGTGGTAGCTCCGAACACAACCGACATTTCGTTGCAGAGCTCCAGTTCCTTCAACATCAACGAAACGACCAACGGAGCAGGCGATCCGTTTGGCCTTACGGCGCCAGGCGCTGTGGCGGTGAACGCTCCGACGGCCGCTTCCTCCGCTACGGGAAACGCAATTGCGGCGTTGGCGCAGCTCTCAACGGCCATCAACAATCTGGGACTGACACAAGGTATCGTCGGCGCCGGCGAAAACAAGCTGAACTATGCCATCAACCTCGCGCAATCTCAGATTACGAACTTCTCGGCAGCCGAATCGGGTATCAAAGATGCCGACGTCGCGCAGGAAGCGGCCAATCTGACTAAAGCGCAGGTTCTCCAGCAGGCGTCGCTCGCGGCGCTCGCTCAGGCCAACTCCGCCCCTCAGGCAGTGCTCTCACTCCTGAAAGGGTAACGCTTAAACGGCAGTACTCGCCGGGAGTGAGCAATCGCTCCCGGCGAGCTATTGAAAATTATGGCCACTTCCTCATCGTCGCTATCGTCACTGACCGCGCCACCTACCTTCACGGGAGTGAGTAAGTTCGCCGCCAGTTTGCAGCAGGTGCTCACGCGCGCCGTCGGCATCGCCTCTTTGCCTCTCAACAATCTTCAGGCGGAACTTACTACGCTTCAGAGTCAGCAGTCGGCGGTCACCAGCCTGAATTCGACATTTTCGGCCCTGCAGCAGTCCGTCACATCCCTTCAAACCACCGTCAGTTCCGGGCTGCTTAACTCCTCGATTTCCGGCAGCGTCGTAACCGCGAATGTGCAGGCTGGAGCATTGGCCGGGACCTACTCAATTGAGGTGAGTAATCTTGGGGCTTATTCGACGGCCCTTAGCAACGCGGGAACTACGGCGGTAACCGATCCGACTACCCAGGGAATTTCGAGCGACACCAGTTTCACCTTGACTGTAGGCACCACTACCACAACAATTAAACCGGCTTCGACCTCTCTCCAGGACCTGGTTACGGCGCTGAATAGTCAGGCCTCGGGCCAGGTTCAGGCTACGATCGTCAACGTGGGATCCACCAGTTCACCGGATTACAGGCTATCTCTGCAGGCCGTTCAGCTGGGAACCGATTCGATAGACCTGCAGGACAGCTCGGGCAACGATCTCATTGCCAGCTCGACCGCGGGAACGCCGGCCAGTTACCTGGTAAACGGGGACAGCACGCCTATCTCCAGCACTTCCCGAACCGTTACTCTGGCGCCCGGGCTCACGGCGACACTTATCGGCCAAAGCACCTCCGGACAAGCCGCCACGATTACCGTGGCAAACAACCCGACAGCACTGGCCAGCGCCTTCCAGAGTTTCGCCACTGCCTATAACAGCGCCGCAACCGCCCTGGCCCAGCAACATGGGGCCTCGCCCGGCGCACTGGCGGGCGATAGTCTGATTCAGAGCCTTCAGGGCGTGCTCACGCAACTGGGGACCTATAACTCGGGTTCGCCGTCGACCGCACTCGCCAACTACGGAATCACGGTGGATCAGACCGGCCTGCTTTCCGTCGACACCACCGCCTTTTCCACGGCCGCGACCGCAAACTTCTCCGGTCTCTTGTCTGTATTAGGCGGGTCGACAACCGGCGGGTTCCTTCAGACCGCTACTAACCTTCTGACCGGCGTGGAAGATACCACTACAGGGATTATCCCCACGGAAGAGGCCCAGCTAGGGGCTCAAATCACGAACCAGCAAAGTCAAATTACCCAGCAGGAGGCAACGGTCGCTACGATGCAGACGAATCTGACCGCGGAGATCTCAAGAGCCGATTCCACCATAGCCTCGCTGGAAAGCCAGGTCAGCTATGTCACAGGTTTATTCGCCCAATACACAGGCGCATCGAGTACACAAAGCAGTGGATTACAAACACTCTGACGCAACGTCCCGACTGGCCGAGGTCCGGGAATCAATTCGAGGAGGAAACTGGGATGCGGCCGAGTCCTTCTCCCAAAGCCTGGCCGATTGCCCGCTCCCGCTGTTGCAGCACGGACTCGGAGAATACCTGGAGGCGCTCAAAGCGACGATCATACTCGCTAAAGCGTCCAGATCCGTCTCGGCCGCTTCGCTCGCCCGCGTGCGCGCCGCGGCAAAGTTCCAGTCAAACTGCCAAAATCCTGGCGACTCGACGGATTTTAGTCGCCCGCCGGACCCGCCCTACCCAGCCCACTCAACCACTTAGCTTTGGCGGTTTTCGTGCTTTGTTCGGAAGCATGCACCTCGCGCATACAGCTCCACTCGATCTCGGCCGCTTCATGAGCTATCTCTCGGCGCGCCAGGAAGTCGTCTCGTCGAACATCGCCAATGCCGATACCCCCGGCTACAAAACCCAGGACATTGAAACTGAGTTCTCTGCCGCCTTCGCCGAAGCCCGCGACGCCATTGTGGAGGTCCCCGGGCTCAGCTCCAAAAACGACGGTAACAACGTGAGCATCGACCGCGAGGCCCGGCTGCTTGCCGAAAACACGGTTCGGTTCAACCTCGCCGCCCAACTGATGAGGGGACGGATCAAGGACATTCGCTCCGCAATCTCAGAAGGACACTCCTAATGAGCCTTTTCAGCGCCATCGGGATCAGCGCTTCGGGCATGGACGCCCAGCGCACCAGGGCCGAGCTCATCACCGAAAATCTGGCTAACGCCGACACCACACGGACCCCGGAGGGCGGGCCTTACCGGCGGAAAGACGCGGTCTTCACCAGCGCGCCGGCCGAACAGTCTTTCGCGCAGGCGCTTTCAGACTTCTCCGGCTATCCCGCGCAGGGCGTTTCGGTTTCCCAGGTTGTCGTCGACGACAGCGAGCCCGAGCGCCGCTACCTTCCCGGCCATCCCGACGCCGACCCCGACGGCTATGTGGCCTTTCCCAAAATCAATCCCGCCGAGGAGATGGTGGATCTGATGAGCGCCTCGCGCGGTTATCAGGCCAACGTCGCGGCTATATCGACCGCCAAGGACATGATCGCCCGCTCCATGGATCTTTTTAAATAGGATCGATTCAAAATAACTCATGAATATTCTCGCCACAGCGCTGGGCAGCCCAACGCTACCGCCCCTGGCCGACCCGGCATCTTCCTCGAACTCGGGCGGCGGCTTTGCCGACGCAATAGGCGCCGCCATGAGCCAGGTCGAAAGCGCGCAATCGACCGCCGCCACGGCTGCCAGCGACTTGCTGATCGGCGGCAAAGGCGACGTTCACACCGTGGCCATCGCCGCCCAAAAGGCCGAATTGTCGCTTGAGCTTTTCCAGCAGGTCCGGAACAAATTCGTCCAGGCCTACCAGGAAATCATGAAAATGCCGATGTAGCGTGCAGCCACCGACCTGATGAATCAACTCACCCGAATCTGGACGTCCATGAGCGCCGCGCAGCGAATCTCGCTGATCGTGGTTCCGCTGTTGTTATGTGCGGCCGTTTATGGGCTCACAAAGTGGCATCACGAGAGCGACTTTAAGCCGCTCTACACCTCGCTAACCCCGGAAGACGCCGCCGCTGTAACCCAAAAAATCCGCGAAGCCGGTATCGAATATCGGCTCGACGAAACCGGCGCCACCGTGCTGGTACCCTCTACCGCCATCGCCGAAGCGCGGCTCGCGCTCGCCGGAGCGGGCTTGCCCCGCAGCGGACGCATCGGATTCGAACTCTTCGACAAAACCAATCTGGGTGCCAGCGATTTCACCGAACAGGTCAACTACCGTCGAGCCCTCGAAGGCGAACTGGAGCGCACGGTTGCCACTCTTTCCGAAATCGATCAGGCCCGCATTCACATCACCTTCGCCAAAGAATCCGTTTTCCTCGACTCGCGCCAGCCCGCCAAAGCCACCGTTGTCCTGAAGCTCAAACGCCTCGGTGTCCTCCCGCAACCCAGCGTGATTGCAATCGCCAATCTTATCGCCAGCTCGGTCGATGGGCTCGCCCCCGAAGCCGTGGCTATCATCGACGGAAGCGGGCGGCTTCTCAACCGCCCCCGCCCCACCGATTCGAGCGATGCTTCCAGTGCCGACGCCAACCTCGACTACCGCAGACAGGTAGAATCGGAACTCATCTCCAAAATCAATACGGCGATTGAGCCCCTCGTCGGCGCCGGGCACTTCCACGCCGGCATCAACGTCGATTGCGATTTCACCAGCAGCGAACAAAGCGACGAAATTTACGATTCGTCGAAGTCGACCCTTCTACAGACGCAAACCACCGAGGAAACGAATACCTCCGGCACATCGGGCGGGAAACCCGGCACCTCATCCAACCTGCCGAATCCGCCGGCCAAAGAAGCTTCGGCGGCGGCCACCGGCCTTACCAGAAAGACCGAAAACGTCTCGTATCAACCCGGCAAAACCGTCCGCCGGACGCTGTCGCCGAAAGGAACCATTCGCCGCATCTCGACAGCTGTGATCCTGGACCAGACTGTACGCTGGGAGGGGTTGGGCGCTAAGGCGCGCAGAACTCTGGTACCGCCGTCGGCTGAAGTACTGAAGGGCATTCACGACGTGGTGGCCGGCATCATCGGCTTCAGCGACCAACGCGGCGACCAGATAACCATCGAAACGCTGCCGTTCGAAAGCACGCTTTCTTCGGAGGCGCCCACGGCGGCGCAGCCAGCGGCAAAAACGGTGAAAGGCTTCGACTTCAAACAGCCGATGTTCCTCTACGGCTCGGCCGTTATCCTGCTTCTGATCCTTGCAGTCGTCTTCCTTCTGGTTCGGCGGCCTGGCGGCAGTAAAGCACTCGCCGAAGATATGGCTGCCACCCCGCTTCCGGCGGGCACGGAAGCGCCATCGACAGCAATGATCGACGCGGAAGCCGCGGAGGACCGTTTGCAACAGGAAATCGCCGACAACGAAGTGGAACAGGCGCAGATCGAAGCGGAGGCTCTCGGGCACATTAAGCTCGCCGCGAACACCCGCAAGAGCGACGTTCTGGTGCGCCACATTCGGGAGTCCGTCCACCACGATCCGACGGCCGCGGCCAATGTGCTGAGGACCTGGGTTGCCGATACGGAGGCAAAGAGATAAATGATCGCTAATGCGGCCGTAAAGGCCCCGGAACAGATAACAGGAGTCAAGAAAGCGGCCATGCTGCTGGTGCTGCTGGGCGACAAAGTCAGCGGCGAACTCCTTAAGCAGATGTCGGAGGAGGAGGTTCAGCTGATGTCGCGTGAGGTAGCGCGGCTGGAAGCCATAACCGCCGAACAGGCCGAAACCCTGCTCGAAGAGTTTTACCAGATGAATATGGCGCACGATTTCGTGGTGCGCGGCGGCATGGACTACGCCAAGAAAATGCTGATTTCGGCATTCGGCCCCGATGTGGCCACCAAACTCATCGACCGCCTCTCGAAGGCCATGGGCGCCGACTACGAGAACCTCGACATTCTCCAGAAGGCCGACCCTCAGCAACTCGCCAAGTTCATCCATAACGAACATCCGCAAACTATCGCTCTCGTTCTCTCTCACCTGGGGGCGTCGCAGGCTGCCGCTCTTCTGATATCCCTGCCCTCCGAGCTGCGCAGCGATGTCGCGCTCCGCATGGCGAATCTCGATCAAATCTCCCCCGAAATCGTTAACAAAATAGCCTCGGTCATCGGCCAGAAACTCCAGGCCATCGGCGAGTTCAGCCGCGAGTCCTACGGCGGCGTCCGCGCCGTCTCGGAAATGTTCAACCGCCTCGATTCCGGCACCAGCAAAGAGATGCTGGAGGTTATTGAAAAGCACAACCCGAATCTGGTGGAGACCATCCGACACCTGATGTTCGTGTTCGAAGATCTGCTGCTCATCGACGTCAACCAGCTCAAGGAAATCATGTCGCGCGTCGACCGCAAAGTCCTCACCGTCGCGCTCAAAGGCACCAGTGAACAGCTCAAAGAGCACTTCTTCGGCACCATGTCGGGCCGCGCTAAGGAAATGATGAAGGACGATATCGAGGCGATGGGACCCGTGAAGATTAAAGAAGTCGAAACGGCCCAGCAGCAAATCATCGCCACCGTTCGCCAGCTCGAAAACGATGGCGTCATCACCATGAAGGGCACAGTTGGTGAGCAGTATGTGGTCTAAGGTGTTAAAGGCCTGGCATGCTCTCTAAAATCCTGACCGGCCGCGCCACTGACGGCGTCCAGGCCCTCAAGCCGGCCTCGGTTTCACTTTCTGACGGCCCGGATCATCCCAAGCCCAGGGCCGATCCCGCCGAGAGCACCGGGCTCCGCACCGAAAATCACGCCCTTCACGACAGAATCCGTCAGTTGGAAGCGGAAGTCGCCGTCGCCAAACGCGACTCCTTCGAGGCCGGCCGTAAACAGGGCGAACAGCAGGCGCGCGCCGAAACCGCTCCCATTCTCGACCGCCTGACCGGGTCGCTCGCCGAACTCGCCGGGCTTCGCCAGGAGATTCGGCTTAAGGCCGAAACCGACATGGTTCAGCTCGCGCTCCTGATCGCCAAACGCGTACTGCATCGCGAATTGTCCACTGACACAGGCGCGCTCACCGCTCTTGCCCGAGTCGTGTTCGACCGTATGGTGCGCGGCGAAGCTCTCCGTGTTACCGTTCATCCGCACTTCGCCCCCGCGCTCGCCGCGGCGTTGTCGCAAAGCCAGACCGCCCGCGTTCATATCGATTCCGACCCGAGCTGCGCACCAGGTACGCTTATTGTCCGTTCCGAAGAGGGGCTGCTCGATGCCTCGGTCGATACCCAGCTCGAAGAGATTTCGCGCGGCCTCACAGACCGCCTTACTGCAGGAAGGAATTAGAGATGACAGCCGCACTCGAAGCCAGCGATTTCATCGATCTCTCGCGTTATGCCGCCCTGGTCCGGCGAATGGACCCCATTCTCAGCGAGGGTGAAGTGGTCGAACTCGTCGGCCTCATCGTCGAATCCAAAGGTCCGGCCGCTGCTATTGGCGATTTCTGCGAAATCCGTACCCGAAGTGGCCAGCGCATCCGCACGCAGGTGATCGGTTTCCGCGATGGCCGCGTCCTTTCTATGCCGCTCGAGGAAACCGGCGGGCTCTCGCTCGGCGACCGCATCGTCGCACGCGGCGGCGAAGGCGAACTCAACGTTTCGCCCCAGTTGCTGGGCCGTGTGCTCGACGGCTTCGGCAATCCCATGGATGGCGGGCCCCCTATCCACGCCAGCGAAACACGCCCGCTTTTTGCGACCCCGCCAGGCCCGCTCGACCGTGCCCATATCAATCAGCGTCTCGCCACCGGCATCCGCGCCATCGATGGCCTGCTGCCTTGCGGCAAGGGGCAGCGCATCGGCATCTTCGGCGGATCGGGCGTTGGTAAAAGCACCCTGCTTGGTTCCATGGCGCGCTCCAGTTCCGCCGGCGTCAATGTAATCGCTTTGATCGGCGAGCGCAACCGCGAAGTACGAGAGTTCCTGGAACACGATCTGGGCGAAGAGGGCATGAAGCGCTCGGTCGTGATCGTAGCCACATCGGATCGCCCCGCACCGCTGCGAGTTCGCGCGTGCTTCGTCGCACTGGCTGTTGCCGAATACTTTCGCGATCGCGGTGAAGACGTGCTCCTGGTCATGGATTCCATCACGCGCCTCGCCATGGCGCAGCGCGAGATTGGGCTCGCCGCCGGCGAACC
>Ga0302319_10024844_pt1 | contig 10629 bp, 10 predicted proteins | sample Bog_T0_2_FD_203319 | JGI IMG/M metagenome (GOLD analysis project Ga0302319, IMG submission 203319) | Peat permafrost microbial communities from Stordalen Mire near Abisko, Sweden - Bog_T0_2 | ecosystem: Environmental > Terrestrial > Soil > Wetlands > Peat | place: Sweden: Abisko, Stordalen Mire... | reverse complement strand
TTCCTCGGCGAGGCGCGTGGCGGGGACGCCGTAGACGCGGATTCCCGTGGGAAGGCGGTCGATGTTGACCAGTTCCTGCTCGGTGATCAGGATTCCGCCGGGTTTCAACTGCGGGGCGAAGCGGGCGTAGGCTTCCTGCGACATCACCACCAGGATGTCGGGCTGGGTGACATAAGGATAGAGAATCGGCTCGGTGGAGAGGATCACCTGCGCGCTCGACGATCCGCCGCGGGCTTCCGGCCCGAAAGCCTGCGTCATGGTGGCGTAGCCGCCTTCGAAAATGGCGGCGGCCTTGCCGATGACGGCGGCGGCGAGGATCACGCCCTGGCCGCCGAAGCCGGCAATTCGAATTTCACTTAGCAATCGCTGCACATAACCTCCGGTTCCGCGTAACGGTCGCCCAACGACGCGGTCATCTGCGCTTTCAGCAACTCGAAGTAGTCGGGGCGGTCGCGGTCCACAAATTTCCCCACTAGAATCTCGCCGGCTTTGGTGAGGGCGGCATCTGCGGTGGATGCGCCGTGACGAATTTTGCTGACCTGTTTGTAGAACTTCATGGCGTCGAGCCCATCGCCCATCTTATTGCGGCGCTGATAGAGCGTGGGACAGGGAGAAAGCACTTCGATGAAGCAGAAGCCCTTCTTATTGAGGATCTCGCCCATGGAGCGGGCCAGTTGCTTGACGTGGTACGTGGTCCAGCGCGCCACGTAGGCGGCGCCGGCCGCTTCGGCGAGTTGCACCAGGTTAAAGGCTGGCTCGAACACACCGTAGGGCGAAGTGGCGCTGATGGTTTGGGCGGGGGTGCTGGGCCCGGTCTGGCCGCCGGTCATGGCATAGGTGAGGTTGTTGACGCAGATCACCTTCAAGTCCATATTGCGGCGGGCGGCGTGAATGAAATGGTTGCCGCCGATGGCGAACAGGTCGCCATCGCCGGAGTAGACCACCACTTGCAGCTCGGGATTGGAGAGCTTCAGGCCAGTGGCGAACGGAATCGCGCGGCCGTGCGTAGTGTGGAACGAATCGAGATTGGCGTAGCCTGCCACGCGGCCGGTGCAGCCGATGCCGGAGACGATCGCGACCTTGTCGAGATTGGCCTTCGATTCCTCCAGCGCGCGCGTAAAGCAGTTGACCGTAGTACCGATGCCGCAGCCCGGGCACCAGATGTGCGGCATGCGGTCCATGCGGAGGAAGGGCTCGACGGGGTTATGCGCGCCGGCCGGAATTTCGCAGGGGATTTCGAGTGTGCTGGCGTTCATCGGGCTGCCTCCACAATGGCATTCAGAATCACTTCAGGGTTATGCACGCTGCCGCCGGCGTGGCTGACCGGCACCACTTTGGCTTTGCCTTCGGCGGCGCGGGCCACTTCGTGCACCATCTGGCCCAGGTTGAGCTCAGGCACCACGAAAGCCTTCACGCGGCCGGCCAGCTCGCGGATATGCGGGTCGGGGAACGGCCAGGCGGAAATGAGGCGGAACTTGCCGGCGCGGATGCCGCGGGCGCGCGCCAGTTGCAGGGCACGCTGGGCCACGCGCGACGTGATGCCGTAGGAGACCACTACCACTTCGGCATCGTCGAGGTTCTCGGTTTCGAAAATGGCGCGGGGACCGGAAATCGGCTTCAGTTTGTCTATGAGGCGGCGAATGGAGCGGTCCTGCGTTTCGACATTCATGCTGGGATAGCCGCGCTCGTCGTGGGTGAGGCCGGTGACGTGGAAGCGGTAGCCGTCGCCGGCGCGCACCATGTCGGGGACCTGGTCGGCCCGCGGCTGAAAGAGGCGGAATTCGGACGGCGGAAGCTTGGTGAAGCGGCGGGGCGTGATGGCCAGCTTATCGGCCTCGGGTATGACCACCTTCTCGGTCATATGGCCGACGCACTCATCGAGCATCATCATGACGGGGACGCGGAACTCTTCGGAAAGATTGAAGGCGGTGATGGTGAGGTCGAAGCACTCCTGGGGCGAATTAGGGCACAGGGCGATGATGCCGTAATCGCCATGCGAGCCCCACTTGGCCTGCATCATGTCGGCCTGGGCCGGCAGGGTGGGTAGCCCGGTAGACGGGCCGCCGCGCTGCACGTTGACGAAAACGCACGGGGTTTCGGTCATGGCGGCGTAGCCGATGTGCTCCATCATGAGGGAGAATCCGGGGCCGGATGTGACCGTGAAAGCCTTGGCGCCGCCCCAAACCGCGCCTTGGATGGTAATGGAGGCGGCCAGTTCGTCTTCCATCTGAATGAAGATGCCGCCGACGGTGGGGATGCGCTGCGCGAAGCGTTCGACGACCTCTGTAGAGGGTGTAATCGGGTATCCTGCGCTAAATCGCGCACCGGCTGCGAGAGTTCCCTCACAGCAGGCGTGGTCACCGTCGAGAAAATGGACACCGGTAAGTACCCCTTTTGGGTCAGCGTGCATTGCGAGCTCCAAAGATAGCGAAGTCGGGACAGTACATGCCACAGAGGTCGCAACCGCTGCATTTCTCGGCAGCTACGACATGAGGCGGGTGGTAACCCTTGGAATTGAAAGCGGATGAAAGAGCCAGGACGTGGGTGGGGCAAAATTCGACACAGAATCCACACCCTTTACAACGCTCTACGGTAACGGCGACAAAGCCCTTGGCCATTGAGTGCCCTCCAGAAAGTATTCAAGGTTGCACTTGCACGCCTGGGGCCGAATAGGAGCATTCCGGTCTGAAATTGCTAGTACAAGCTAAGCAGCGGGTTTAATCAGCTTGGACACCTGCTCTTCGAGGCGGAGGATGCGGGTTTCCAGGTCGAAGTTACGATCTGTCGATAGGTGCTGTGCGCGCGTCACTTGGCTCATCAACGAACCAAGCTCGACCATGGCTTTCGAGAGAGGCTGAACATTCAACAGGGCGTTGGCCATGAAGTCCAGGCGCTGGTCGGTGGTATCGAAACGGCGGATGACCTCCGACCGCATTTCAAGGATGTAGCGGGATAAGTGTTCTTCGGCAGCATTCAGGCGGTCATTGGTCGCGTCCAAACGCTCAGCAATCCAAGCCTTGTCTTCCTCTGTCAGCGCCATGTTAGCCAGCCTTCCTCACTACTACTAAACCTATCACATGATAGCCGCTGGCGGCGCCGGTTCATTGGGGTCGCCGGCGTTGGCCAGGGGGACGCGAATCAGAGTGTAGGCGATCAGCGCCATCACCACCATGCCCGCCACATACGACGGCTCCCAATGCCCCAGGAAGCCCCTTTCGGGATCGAAAGCGGCCGGCATCTTGCCATATTTGTAGTTGAACCAGCCGACCACCAGGCCGGCCAGGGCCTCGCCGGCGATCAGGCCGGAAGCCACCAGCACGCCCACGTTTTCCACACGAGCCGTCTGCGGTCCATTGCACTTGGCGCGCTTGCGCAGAACGTCGGTGATCCAGCGGATCACGCCTCCCACGAAAATGGCCGACGTAATCGAGATCGGCAGGTACATCCCGATGGCCACCAGCATGGGACTCCGCACTTTGAACATGATCATGGCCAAGCCCATGAGAATGCCGGTGATGACCAGCGGCCAAGCCATGTCGCCGCCCACGATACCCTGCGCCAGGGAGGCCATGAGTCCGGCCTGCGGCGCCGAGAGTTCGCGATCGCCAAAGCCGGTGCCGCCCTTGTGAATATTGCCCAGGTGCAGCCATAGCAGCGGGAAATACATCACACAACTGGCCACCACCACGGCGATCAGTTCGACAATCTGAATGGACCGCGGCGTGCCGCCCAGTATGTACCCCACCTTGAAATCCTGTAGCAGTTCGCCCGCCACCGCCGAGGAAACGCACACCACCGCAGCCACTGCCAGCACCGCCACCACGCCGCCGGTCCCCGACACGCCCAGCACAACCATGAGCAATGCGGCGATCACCAGGGTGGAAAGTGTCAGGCCGGAAATGGGATTGTTGGAGGAGCCGATCACACCCACCAGGTATCCCGAGACGGTGGCGAAGAAGAAGCCTACGATCAGCATCACCAGCGCCGCCGCGATGGCGCCGCCGATCATGTTGGTCATATAGATGTAGAGCACGCACATCAGCAGAAAGGTGACGCCGATCAGCGCGAACACCGTCTTCGAACTCATGTAGCGCTCCGTGCGCCTCACCGATTCCATGGCCGGCGCGCTACCGCGCAGTTCCGAGAAGGCTTTGGCCAGACCGGCTATCAGGTTCTTGCGCATGCGGAACAGGGTGTAGCAGGTGCCCACCATCATGCTGCCCACCGCGATGGGGCGGACGATGAAACGCCAGACGCTATTGGCCAGGCCGAGCCAGTTCTGGTCGGTGGGATTTGCCGGCAGGAAGCCCTGCAATTGCGGTCCGAGAAAATAGATCAGCAGCGGGATGAGCAGGCCCCACGCAATGACGCTTCCGGAAAAATTGAGAGCGGCCAATTCCGGTCCGATAATGTACCCCACCCCCAGGAAGGCCGGGCTGACCGTAGGGGCGGCGACCGTGGAAGTGCCGCCCGTGGTCAGAAAATTCCGGGAGCCAAGCGCGCCCAGGCGCAGGGTGGTTTTGCCGAGTCTCCCCACCTGGAAGAAGAAGTCGCGATCGGGCGCGAATAAGCTGAACTGCCCACCGAGAAATACGGCTACCCCGAACCCGATGTTGTAAAAGAGGTACTTGGCGGCCTTCGCGCCGGCGCGCCCCGCCTTGTGGATCTCCGAGGCGGCCACCGATTCGGGGAAAGGCAGTTCGGGATCTTCCACCATTACGCGCCGGATCAGCGAAACGAACAGCACGCCGAGCACCGAGCCTACCAGCATCAGCGCGGTGGACTTCCAATAGGCCTCGGCCGAATCGAAGGACGGCCATGCTTTGACCAAAACGAAGGCCGGCAGGGTGAAGACCGCGCCGGCAGCCACGGATTCGCCAATGGACCCGGCGGTTCGCGCGATGTTCTCTTCCAGGATGGAGCCTTTGAACACGCGCAGCACGGCCATGCCGATGACGGCCGCGGGATATGTGGCGGCAATGGTCTGGCCGGCGCGCAGCCCCAGGTAGGCATTGGCCGCGCCCAGAACCACGCACATCACCAGGCCCAGCAGCACCGCGCGCAGGGTGAACTCCTGCATCTTCATACTCTCCGGCACAAACGGCCGGTGGCGTCGCCCTTCGTTTTGTGGAGGCGTCATGAAAGTTTAGATCTCACTTTATCACTCAACAGCTTGCCGTCGACGGTCTTTCCCTGGAGGCGCGCCTGCGCGGCTTTCATCACCAGGCCCATTTGTTTGATGGACGTCGCACCGGTCTCGGCCAGGGCTTCAGTGACAGCGGAATCGATCTCGGTTTCGCTGGCGCCGGCCGGGAGGTAGCTTTCAATGAGCGTCTTTTCGGCCTCCTCCTTTTCCGCCTGTTCGGGACGCCCGCCCTTGCGGAACATATCGGCGGAATCGATGCGCTGCTTGATGAGTTGCTTGAGGATCTGCATCTCCGCCGCTTCGTCCAGCGGCTTGGGTGAATCCACCTTGAGCTTCATGAGCGCGGCTTTAATCATGCGGAGAGCGCTGAGGCGCGCCTCTGCCTTGCTTTTCATGGCCGAAACCATGTCTTTTTGTATCTGGTCGATTAGGGGCATATTGTCTGCTATTCTAGAGGACTAAAACCCCAGATGCACATACGGAAGCAACGTTTATTAACACCTGGGCCGACGCCTCTCTATCCGCCTGCCCTCCACGCCATGATGGCGTCCGACATTCACCACCGTACGGAGGATTTTCGCAAAGTCTACCGATCGTGTCTGGCCGACCTTAAGGAAGTGATGGGCACCGCGCACGACGTGCTGATGTTCGCCGCGTCGGGCACGGGCGCCATGGACGCGACGGTCTCCAACCTTTTCTCTCGCGGCGATAAGGTAATTGTCTGCGTGGCCGGAAAATTCGGCGAGCGCTGGGCGGAGATCGCCAAGGCCTACGGGCTGGAGGCGAACGTCCTGACCGTGCCCTACGGCTCCGCGGTCCCGGCGGCGCAAGTGGAAGCCGCGCTGGCTGCCGAGCCGGCCACCAAGGCCGTTTTCGTGCAGGCGTCGGAAACTTCCACCGGCGCGGTGCATGACGTTCGCGCCATGGGGGCGGCAGTCGCAAAAACAGGCGCGATTCTGGTGGTGGACGCCATCACCGGCCTGGGCACCATGCCGCTGGATATCGATGGCTGGGGCCTGGATGTGGTGATCGGCGGATCGCAGAAGGCCTTCATGATCCCGCCGGGCCTGGCGTTTCTGGCGGTGAGCCCGAAAGCCTGGAAGTTCACCGAGACGGCCACGCTGCCGCATTACTACTTCAATTTGAAGAAGGAAAAGAAGAGCGGCGACGCTGGCGAATCGAGCTGGACTCCGGCCACGTCCCTGATTCTGGCGCTGGCGGAAGCGCTGCGCTACATCAAACAGTTGGGGATGGCGGATCTCATCGACAACGCGCAGTTGCTGGCCACGGCCACGCGCGCGGCGGTGGAGAAGCTGGGGCTGGAGCTCTTCTCGCCGGCCTCGCCGGGCTCTTCGGTGACCGCGGTGAAGGCGCCCGCGGGGCTCGATTCCGGTGTGATCGTGAAGGAATTCCGCAATCGCTTCGGGGCTATCATCGCCAACGGCCAGGGCACCATGAAGGGGCAGATTTTCCGCATCGCGCACCTGGGTTACTTCGATTTCGCGGATCTGTTCGCGGTGGTGGCGGAACTGGAAATCATTCTCAAAGCCAACGGCCATCCGGTGGAGTACGGCGCCGGCGTGGCTGCGGTGCAGGAAGTCTACCAACAAGCTCAACATGCCTAAAATCCTGATTGCCGAACCTCTCGCTGCCGCCGGCATCGAGTTGTTGCGGGCGCAGAAGGGTTGGGATATCGTCGTCTCGAACCCTAAGGAATACTCGCAGCACCTGGCGGACTGCGATGCCCTGCTGGTGCGCAGCGTGGTGCAGGTGGACCGCGCGGTGCTGGAGCGCGCTCCCAAGCTGCGTGTGATCGGCCGTGCCGGCGTGGGCGTGGACAACGTCGACCTGGATGCCGCCACGGCAGCCGGCGTGCTGGTGATGAACACTCCGGGCGGCAACGCCATCTCGGTGGCGGAACATACGCTCGCCCTGATGCTGGCGATGGCGCGCCATATTCCGCAAGCCAGCGCCTCCACGCGCGGCGGAAAGTGGGAGAAGAAGAAGTTCCTGGGCAACGAGCTTCGCGGCAAGACGCTGGGCATCGTGGGGCTGGGCAGCATCGGACGCCAGGTGGTGAAGCGGGCGCGCGCCTTCGAAATGCGGGTGGTGGCGCACGATCCGTATGTCACCGCCAAAATCGCGCACGATCTGGGCGTGGAAATGCTCGATCTCGCGGCGCTCTATGCCGCCAGCGATTACATTACGCTGCACGTGGCGGCCACTCCCGAAACGCAGGGCATGCTGTCGCACGCGGCCTTCGCGGCGATGAAGCCCGGAGTGCGCATCGTGAACTGCGCGCGCGGCGAACTGGTGGATGAAGCGGCGCTGCTCGCGGCCGTGCAATCGGGAAAAGTGGCCGGCGCTGCGTTGGATGTATTTAACGTGGAACCACCTCCCGCGGGCTTTCCGCTGTTCTCCACGGAGGCGGTGCTGGCCACGCCGCACATTGGCGGGTCCACCGAAGAGGCGCAGGAGATTGTGGGCGTGCGCATCGCCGAGCAGGTGGTGGAGTACCTGCAACATGGCGTGGCCATCAACGCGGTGAACATGCCGGCGCTGTCGCCGGAGCAATATCGCGCGCTGGGGCCATACGTGACGCTGGCCGAGCGGCTGGGGGATTTCGCCGCGCGCATTGCCCTGGGGAATCCGCACGCCGTACGCCTGGTGTACTTCGGAAAGATTGCCGACGCCGACACGTACCTGCTGCGCAACGCCGGGCTGGCGGGCGTATTGACCCGGTCCACGTCGGGAAAAGTGAACCTGGTGAATGCCATGCAGATTGCCGAGCATCGCGGTTGGCACGTGGCGGAGGGTCACGAAAGGCGCTCGGTGCATACCGATTCGATTCGCATCGAGTTGGAGACCGACCGGGGCGTGACGACGGTGGAAGGCGCGGTATTTCTGGAACAGCCGCGGCTGACGCAGGTAAACGGCATCTATTGCGAGGTGGCGCTGGGCGGGTTCCTGGTCTACATGAAGAATCGCGACGTGCCCGGCGTGATCGGCCATGTGGGGACGGTGCTGGGGAAGAATCGCATTAACATCGCGAATTTTTCGTTGGGGAGGCGCGAGGGTCCGGTGAAGGCGGGCGAAGCGCTGGAGGCGGTCGCGGTGGTTTCCACGGACGAGTTAGTGCCGGAAAGCGTGCTGGCGGAATTGAGGGAAAATCCCGCGGTGGAGTTCGCACGGGCGGTGGAGATTCGCGGGTAAGGGGCTAAGAGACTAGCCGTTGAGGCGGTCGGCCGGTGGAGTCGGGTGTCGTCTGGTACCGTTGCATGCCTGCGAGGTCGCTCTGGCGCCAGAAAATGTCGTCGAGCAGGCGGCAGGCGTGCGCCAGCTTGTCGACCATCTGGCGCTCTTTAGAAGCCGCGAAAAAATATCCTGTGCATTCAGACCCAACCGCTTGCTCCCGCGCGCGGGTCCGCATGCGACTTCGTTCCGAGCCGCGACCGTGAGGGAGCGATTGCGCACGTTCCAGACATTTGGTCAGCTTATTTTTTCGCGGCTTCTTAGGGGAAAGGCCGGCGGGAAAGGGCATGTCGACCTTCTTCCATTGGGCCAAGCGCGCGGCCGGGGTCATCTGGGCAGTAGCGGCGCAAGCGAATATCGCGGCGAGAAGAAGCGGACGTCCCTCATGGAGTCCATAATATCGCGGGACGGTCAGTCGGCCAGGAAGCGGAGGATTTTGGGCGCCATGTAGTCGAGGACGTTGAGCAGGTCGTGGCCGGCGTCGAGGACTTCGAGAGCGGCGTTGGGATGGGCGGCGGCGAATTCCTCGGAGTAGTTCACGGGAACGGCATCGTCGTGGGAGCCGTGGAAGATGAGGGCGGGCTGAGGGAAGTCCGGGTAGGCCTCGAAGCGCTGGCCATCGGTCAGAAGCCGATAGCCGAGTTTGCGATTGCGGTTGTCGGCGTAGTGGAAGACGTCGACGGTCCCGGTTCGACGCCAGGCGGCGACCGCGGCAGGGCCCAGGCGCTCCGGCCAGCGCTGCGCGAAGCCGAATGCCGGGGCCAGCAGGACGACGCGCCGCACTTGCGAGTGGCGCGCGGCATAGAGCGCCGCGAGATAGCCGCCGAGGCTGGAACCGATGAGGTTTACGGGATCGCCGCCGGCCGCGCGCTCGACGACTGCGAGCTGGGCGGTGATGGTGAGGTGTTCGAAATCACCCTCCGCGAGGTCGGGAACGTCAACGTGGGCGCCGGCGCCCTCCAGAAGGGCGCGGAAATAGCGGGCCTTGGAGGACTGGGGTCCCGAGGCAAAGCCGTGGAGATAGACGATGCGGATCATTTCTTGATGGGCGCCTCGGGGTCGCCGAATTTGATGGTGGAGCTGGTGCTGAATAACTTGAACGGGTCGTAGCGGTACAGGTTTTCGGTCATGATGGCGCCATTCACCATGTGGCGATGGATGACAGAAGCGGGCGTCAGAAACCCGTGTTCCGACATGAGGTAATCGACCGTGGCCTCGTCGCGGATGACGTGGCTGGCCTGATCGGTATATTCCATCCAGGCATTCACGCGCAGCGGGAGACCGTCGGACGCTCTTACCCAGAGAGTGCCTTGCAGGGCGCGATGCACCGACTGCTGGCCGTGGAATTCGAGCGCACCGCCCTCGGCCGATTTCTGCTTCCAGGAAATGGTTAGGGCGGCATCGGTGCCGATGCAGGCTTGGCCTAGCGGGGCGAACTCCATCAGTTTCTGGCCGCGGCTGGTAAAGGCCAGGAGAATCAATGCGTAGTCGGTGGCGATGTCGACCAGGCCGTTACGGGCGAACTCTTCGAGCATGCGCTTGCGCACCCGGTCGTCGCCTTGCTTTATGCCCTGGGAAAGGCCGCGCAGAGCGCTGTCGGTGGTCTGCTGGGGGCGGCCGTCGACGGAGAGGACTTGGCGAAATTCGATCAGGTCGTGCGACTGAGAACTGCGCAGGGCGCCGAAACTGAATTCGGAAACGACCTCGCGAACACGCAGACGGGGCCCTGTGGCCTGTTCGGCGGCACTTCCGATGCGGGGCCGGAAGCGGGCCGGGGGCATCACCGAACGCTGCTCCAGGCTTTCCTGAGTGAGAATGCGAGCCGCGTTCTGTTCTAAAACGTCCGCTTCCTCGGCCACGCGGGGCGGAATTCGGGGGGGCGCCGTTTGGGCCAGGAGCGCTGGCGAAATGCCGAAAATGAGGATCGAAATCGCCGCCGCGGGTGTCATGCACTTAATTATAGCGGCCCAAATGAATTTCTGTCACAGTCCTAATGCCTTATTTTGCATACGGTTGCGGGCTATATAAAGAAATTGTATGGCGCGGACCGATTTATTCTTCACCTAAAGCTTGCATCTGAAGTTTGCTCCTGGTATTCTGAACAAGTCGCCGATATTAAGGGATCAGAAAGTTTACGCGCGCTGCGCGCGACGGTTTGCAACAACAGCGCGAACGTGGTATAAAGTAAAGGTCCCCTGTAAGGAATGGTAACAAAACTCTGACCGGCAATC
>Ga0302319_10024842_pt1 | contig 10630 bp, 10 predicted proteins | sample Bog_T0_2_FD_203319 | JGI IMG/M metagenome (GOLD analysis project Ga0302319, IMG submission 203319) | Peat permafrost microbial communities from Stordalen Mire near Abisko, Sweden - Bog_T0_2 | ecosystem: Environmental > Terrestrial > Soil > Wetlands > Peat | place: Sweden: Abisko, Stordalen Mire... | reverse complement strand
TGGCGGAGTCTCTCGTCACAGAACGAGCGGATAAACGCGTCCCAAAAACGCGATGAAAAATCCCGCTTGACGAAACACTCCCCATGTGAGGACGAGGGGTGGAGTTTCAAGGGACTTGGGTTCAATGACATCTACCGCCAAATGCCTCTCCCCCGTCGACGGCAGTCTCTATGTCGAGCGCCCGTACGCCAGCGAGGTCGAAATCTCCTCGGCCCTCGCCGCGGCCCGTCGAGCCCAGCGCGCCTGGCGCGACGTAACCATCGCGCAACGGGCCAAATACTGCCTCGCCGCGGTCGAGGCGATGCTGGCGATGCGCGAGGAAATCCCCGCGGAACTGGCTTGGCAGATGGGCCGTCCGATCCGCTATGGCGCCAGCGAATTGCGCGGCTTCGAGGAGCGTGCGCGCTATATGATCTCCATCGCTGAAGAAGCGCTCGCCCCAATCGACCCCGGCCCGAAGGAAGGTTTTCGGCGCTGGATCGCGCGCGAGCCGATGGGCTTGGTGTTCGTCATCGCGCCCTGGAACTATCCGTTCCTCACCGCGGTCAATTCCATCGTGCCTGCGCTGATGGCGGGCAACGCGGTAATCCTCAAACACGCCGCGCAGACGCTGCGGGTCGGCGAACGCTTCCAGAAGGCGTTCGATGCGGCGGGGTTGCCGAAGGGCCTGTTCCAGAACCTCGTTCTCTCCCACGCGCAGACGGCGAAAATCCTGACGGGCGGCCTCGTCGATCAGGCCAACTTCACTGGCTCGGTCGAAGGCGGACGCGCCATCGAAACCGCTGCAGCCGGTCGTTTCCTCGGGGTCGGCCTCGAACTCGGCGGCAAGGACCCCGGTTATGTCCGCGCCGACGCCAATTTGAACCACGCCATCGAGACGCTGATCGACGGCGCGTTTTTCAACTCGGGCCAATCGTGCTGCGGCATCGAGCGCATCTATGTCGACAAGCGCGTCTACAAGGACTTCGTCGAAGGCGCGGTTGCGTTGACGAAGACCTATGTGCTGGGCTCGCCGCTGGAAGAAGCGACGACGCTCGGCCCCCTGGTGCGCCCGGAGGCCGCCGCCTTCGTGCGCGGTCAGATTGAGGAAGCTCTTCGATCAGGCGGCCGGGCGCTGATAGATCCAAAATTGTTTGCTCGCGACGCTTTGGGCACGCCCTATATGGCGCCGCAGATCGTCGTCGGCGTCGACCACCAGATGTCGCTGATGCGCGAAGAATCCTTCGGCCCCGTCGTCGGAATCATGCCCGTGGATGGCGACGAGCAGGCGCTCGAGTTGATGAACGACAGCCCCTATGGCTTGACCGCCGCGATCTTCACCGAAGACGCCGACGCGGTCGCAGCGTTGGGCCCGCGCATCGAGACGGGCACAGTGTTCATGAACCGCTGCGACTATCTCGATCCCGCGTTGGCCTGGACCGGCGTCAAGGACACCGGCCGCGGCGTCACTCTGTCGCGGCTCGGCTACGAACATCTGACGCGGGCGAAGTCGTATCATCTGAAGATCAAGGTGTGACGAAACTCCCTTCTCCCGTTGGGAGAAGGGTCGGGGATGAGGGGTTCTGCGAGCGAGCATCGCAGCACGAACCGCTCATCCGGTCTTCGGCCGCCTTCTCCCGCAAGGGGAGAAGGGAACAAACACACGCAACGTTATCAAATTCACTGAGGCATCCAATCATGTCCCTCACCGGCAACTGGAACTACCCCACCGCCGTCCGCTTCGGACCCGGCCGCATCCGCGAACTCGCCGAGCTCTGCAAGGCGACCGGCATTCACCGCCCGCTCATCGTCACCGACCCCGGCCTCTCCAAATTGCCGATGATCGCCGCCGCCAAACAACTTTGCGCCGACGCCGACCTCGGCGTCGACGTCTTCGACAAGGTGCAAGGCAACCCGGTCGCCGCCAATGTCGAAGACGGACTGAAGATCTATCGCGCCGGCAAGCACGACGGCGTCGTCGCCTTTGGCGGCGGTTCGGCGCTCGACGTCGGCAAGGTGATCGCCTTCATGTCGGGGCAGACGCGGCCGATGTGGGATTTCGAGGACGTCGGCGATTGGTGGACGCGCGCCGATCCGGACGGCATCGCCCCGATCATCGCTGTGCCCACGACTTCGGGGACCGGCTCGGAAGTCGGTCGCGCCGGCGTCATCACCGACGTGACCACGCACACCAAGAAGATCATCTTCCATCCCAAGATGATGCCGCGCATCGCGCTGCTCGATCCCGAGTTGACGCTCGGCCTGCCCGCGAGTCTGACGGCGGCGGTCGGCATGGACGCGCTGTCACATTGTCTGGAGGCCTATTGCGCGCCCGGCTTCCATCCGCTCGCCGACGGCGTCGCGGTGGAGGGTATGCGGCTGGTCAAAGAGTTTTTGCGCCGCGCGGTGAAGAACGGTTCGGACCTGGAGGCTCGCGCCAACATGATGGCGGCGGCGGCGATGGGCGCAACGGCGTTCCAGAAGGGGCTGGGGGCGATGCATGCGCTCGCCCATCCGATCGGCGCCGTGCATGGCGCGCATCACGGCATGACGAACGCGACGCTGATGCCCTATGTGCTCGCCTTCAACCGGCCGGAGATCGAGACCCGCGTCGCCCGGCTCGCTGCTTATCTGGGGTTGGAGGCGTCGTTCGACGCGTTCCAGCGCTGGATCATCGAACTGCGCGCCGAGATCGGGGTTCCCCACACGCTGATCGCGCTCGGCGTGCCGACGGATCGCGCCGACGAAATCGCCGCGATGGCAGTGGCGGACCCCTCCGCGGGCGGCAATCCGGTGACGCTGACCAAACAGGCGGCGCGCAAGCTGTTTGACGACGCAGCGGCGGGCGTGCTGGCCTGAAACAGAGAACTCCTGGGTCGCCTCCGCCGCCGCTTCGATGAGTTCGCGAGGCGACGGGCGGCGCGCTGCGGCGGTCGGCGCCGCGGCCCGCTATCCTGTCGCGAACTCGCCATCGCCGGAACCCTCGCTATGACCGACTTCGTGACCGTGATGACGACCATCGACAGCGAGGTCGACGCCGCCGCGCTCGCCCGCGCTCTCGTCGAGCGTAAACTCGCCGCCTGTGTGCAGCGCCTGCCGGTCGCCAGTTGTTACGAGTGGCAAGGCGAGGTCCGCGACGAGCCGGAATTCCTGCTCATCGTCAAGACGCGGCGCGCGCTCTATGGCGATCTCGAAGCAGTCATCCGCGAGTTGCACAGCTACGCGACGCCGGAGATCGTTTGTCTGGACATCGCGGCGGGATCGAAGCCCTATCTGGATTGGATCGCCGCGGTTACCCGCTGAGCCGCTCGCATAACCAATCGAGCTCTTCGTCGTCGATGCCGAGCTTGGCCAGTTCCGCACGGGTGTTGAGGACATAGTCGACGTTGGGGCCGCTTTTTCCCTGCGAGCGACGTACGATGCGCAGCGTCTCCTCCCGCGACGGCTCGCCCGCGAATTGCGGATGCGCGACGTCGGCGACATAGGTGGTGGCGACGATCCGCTCGCCGTTGTCCAATACGGCGGGCGCTTCGATCTCGCGATAGACGTGGGTGACCAGTTCGCGGGCGCGCAGATAAGCGATGGTCTGCGCCTTCGCGCGCGCCTCGACCCGGAACGCGACGCCGACGCATGCGCCGCCCTGGTCGAGCCCGAACACCAGCCCCGGCGCCCCGGGCGTGCCGCGATAGGCGTGCGACCACACGCACAACCGCCGGTTCCAGCCCTCGAGCCGCGCCTTATGCCGCTCCACATAGGCGAAGCCGGGATTCCAGATCAGCGAGCCGTAGCCGAACACCCAGAGGTCGGACGAAGCGGGGGGCAGCGAGGGTAAATTCATGTCCGGCCGCTCCTTCATGCGCCGCCGCCGGGCGCCGTCTCCGCCCAGTTCAGCAAGCGGCCTCCTATTTGGGCTCACGATCCTGTCGCGGCAATCCTGTCATCGGCGCCGCGCTCGCTTTCGAATGGAACGGGTTCCCGGTCAGGGCGTCGCCGACATAGCGCGAATCGAGGCGCGGTTCCAAGCGCCCGCGCCTTGCTCGGCGCCGCCGCCCCGGCCTATACAGGAGGTCCGCCGTCCCGCCGGAAAGCCCATGTCTTCAGTCGACGTCAAACCCAGCAATCGCAAGCCCGGCGGCAAGCCCGAGGGCGGGGCGGAGCCGTTCAAGCGCGCGCTCGGCGCGGCGACGCGCGCGATGGCGCGCCGGCCGGACCTGGAAATCGCCTTTTCCGCCGACAAGCCGTCGCTGGTGACGGCGGCGGACGGCGCCAAGGCGCGGCTGCCCGAGCCGCCCCGCAAGCCCAATCCGCGCGAAGCGGCGATCCTGCGCGGCCTCGCCGATTCGATGGCGCTGCGCCTCGCTTGCCACAACGAGGCGATTCACAAGCGCTACGTGCCTGAAGATTCCGGCGCCCGCGCGCTGTTCGACGCGGTCGAGCAGGCGCGCGTCGAGGCGATCGGCTCACGACGTATGGAGGGCGTCGCCTCCAACATCACCGCGATGCTCGACGACCGCTATCACCGCGCGCCCTATTCGGACGCGCGCGACCGCGACGAGGCGCCGCTCGAAGAGGCTGTGGCGATGATGGTGCGCGAGCGGCTGACCGGGCTGTCGCCGCCGCCCGGCGCCGAGCGCTTGGTCGAACTCTGGCGTCCGCACGTCGAAGCCAAAGCCGGCAAGCAGCTCGACAGGCTCGACAGCAAAATGTTCGACCAGCGCGCCTTCGCGCGCGCCGTGCAAAAGTTGCTGGCCTCGCTCGACATGGGCAACGATTCGGACGCCGATTCGGAGGACATCGAAGACTCCGAGGACCCGAACAACCCACCCGAGAACGCCGACGCGGCGGAAGCCGAAGGCGACGAGCAGCAGTCGGCCGATGCGACGGAGATGGAGATCTCCGAGGATTCCTCCGACGACCTGCAGGACGGGGCGATGGAGGCCGCCGAGGCGCCGTCTTCGGACACGCCTGACGAGACGGACGCTGGCGAATCGGAAGAGGCGAGCGAGAACCGCCCGCCCAAGTCCGGACCGATCGAGAAGCGCGGCCTCGACTACAAGGCCTACACGACGAAATACGACGAGACCGTCCACGCCGAGGACCTCTGCGACCCCGAGGAATTGCAGCGGCTGCGCGACTATCTCGACAAGCAGTTGCAGAGCCTGTCCAGTGTCGTATCCCGGCTGGCCAATCGCCTGCAGCGCCGGCTGCTCGCCAAGCAGAACCGCACCTGGGAATTCGACCTCGAAGAGGGCGTGCTCGACAGCGCGCGACTGCCGCGCGTCATCATCGACCCGCAGCAGCCGCTGTCGTTCAAGCACGAGAAGGACATGAACTTCCGCGACACGGTGGTGACCCTGCTGATCGACAATTCCGGGTCGATGCGCGGTCGCCCGATCACCGTCGCCGCCACCTGCGCCGACATCCTTGCGCGCACGCTGGAGCGTTGTGGCGTCAAGGTGGAGATCCTCGGCTTCACGACGCGGGCCTGGAAGGGCGGACAGTCGCGCGAGACCTGGCTGCAAGCGGGTAAGCCGGCCGGTCCGGGCCGCCTCAACGATCTGCGTCATCTCATCTACAAATCCGCGGATTCGCCCTGGCGCCGGGTGCGCAAGAACCTGGGATTGATGATGCGCGAGGGCTTGCTGAAGGAGAATATCGACGGCGAGGCGCTCGCCTGGGCGCATGAGCGGCTGCTGGTTCGCCCCGAGCAGCGCAAGATCCTGATGATGATTTCCGACGGCGCGCCGGTCGACGATTCCACCCTCTCGGTCAACGCCGGCAATTATCTGGAGCGGCATCTGCGGCAGGTGATCGAGGAGATCGAGACCCAGTCGCCGGTGGAGCTGATCGCCATCGGCATCGGCCACGACGTCACGCGCTACTACCGGCGCGCGGTGACCATCGTCGACGCCGAGGAACTGGGCGGGGCGATGACGGACAAACTTGCGGAACTGTTCGACGAAAACGCCGCGCCGGGGCCATCGCGAAGGCGGCGCGCCGCGTGAGGGAAGCGACTATTCTCTTTTTCAGAATATTATGCCAGGATTGAGTTCTGGCGTCGCCGAGCGCCTGGGCGTTTGGCGTGCGCCATAAAATGAGCGCAACGATTCGGCAGGACCGGGGCGAGTGCAGCGCCGGGCGCTGCAACAGGATGTCTCTGATGATGCTTTCCCGCCGCTCTTTCCGCGTCTCGACGAGCCTCGCGTTCGTCCTCGCGCTCGGCTGCGCCGCTCCGGCGTTGGCTGAGGACGACGCGCCGCCCCCAGCGCCCGCCTCGTCCGCCGCGCCGCCCGAGCGGCCGGTTCCGACGCCGCCGAGAAAACCCAAATCCCTGAATTCGGACGCCGCCGCCAAGGACGCCAAGAGCGGCACGGACGCGCAGAAATCCGCGCCCGACGAAAAGCCGAGACTCAGCGCTGGCGAAGTCGTCGCCAAGGCCAACGCCTATTTCGACGGCGCCCGGGTGATGACCGCGGATTTCGTGCAGATCGGCCCCGACGGCGCGCGCGTCGAGGGCAGTCTCCACGTCATGCGCCCCGGCAGGATGCTGTTTCGCTTCAATCCGCCGAGCCCGCTGGAAATCGTCGCCGACGGCCGCTCGGTCGCCGTGCGCGACCAGACGCTCGGCACCCAGGACCTGTATTTCATCGCCCAGACGCCGCTGAAATTTCTGCTCCAGGACAAAATCGATCTCGCCAAGGACACGGTCGTCAAGCGTGTGCAGATCGACGACAACGCCGCGATGATCGAACTCGAGGACAAGGCGACCTTCGGCGGCGTCTCCGCGATCACCCTTATCTTCGACCCCGCCAGCTTTGCGCTCAAGCAGTGGACGGTGATCGATCCACAAGGCTACCAGACGGTCGTCACCCTGTTCGACGTCGATCTCGTCACCCAACCCGACCCGGCGATGTTCCATATCGACGAGGCGATCAACAGCGGCCCCGCCAATCGCAAACACTGAGTCTTTACGCGACTGTTTCTGCACCCTATAAACGGGCGCGACGCGGGTGTAGCTCAATGGTAGAGCAGCAGCCTTCCAAGCTCAAATTTGCCCTTTTCATAGCCAAACATAGCATCTCATATTTCTTGAATTCGTAAGCGTTTTCAGTTATTTCTAGAACTTAGCTGAACATGCCGTCTCGCGCCAGCACGCGCGATTACCGTGCCAAAACCGTGCCAAAAATGCCAACAATCAAGTTCACCGACATCAGTTTGCGGGCTCTTTCCGAAGGGCTCTATTTCGACGAGAAGACGCCCGCGTTCGGCATTCGCATCGGCAAGTCGCGCAATACCTGGATCGTTCTGAAAGAGCCCAACCGCACCAAGCTGCGCATCGGCCATTACCCCGACTTGTCGCTTGCCGACGCGCGAAAGCGCGCGATGGTCGCGATCGGCACGCCGATGGAACCCCGCATCAAAGCGCCATCCTTTCCCGATGCGCGCCAGCTCTATCTCGATCAAGGAAACTGGCGGCCACGATCTCGCTATCAGGTGACCCGCAATCTCACGCGGCACTTTTCGTGGCAGACTTCGATCGACAAGATTTCGCACCAGGACGTGGCCGAGGCGATCGCGGCAATCAAAGGCAGGAGCCAGGCCGCGCACGCCTTCAAGGATATTCGCTCGTTCTTCAATTGGTGCGTTCCGCGCTACCTCAAGTCGTCGCCTTGCGCCGGGCTTAAGTCGCCAGCGCAGAACGCGCCGCGCGCCCGAGTCTTGTCGAACGCGGAATTGCGCGCGGTGTGGAAGGCCGCCGTGACCTACGGCGCGCCGTTCGGGACGATCGTCCGATTACTCATTCTGACCGGACAGCGACGGGGCGAAATCGCCGCGTTGCGTTCTGAATGGATCGGAGACGACGTCATCGTGTTTCCTGCGGAGTTTACCAAGAACGCGCGCGAGCACGTCCTCCCCTTGGTGGAAATGACCCAAGCGATCATTCGAGAAGTCGCGCGCGAAGGATTGCTATTTCAGGCGAGGGGCTCGGACTTGCCGTTCAGCGGGTTCGGAGCCAGCAAGAAGGCGCTCGACGCGAAGTGCAAGATCGAGCCGTGGACGCTGCACGACCTGCGGCGCACCTTCGCCACGAACCTCGCCGCCCTCGGCACACCGATCCACGTGACCGAGAAAATCCTGAACCATGTCTCCGGAACGACCGGCGGGATCGTCGGGATTTACCAGCGCCACAGCTACATGGACGAAATGCGAAAGGCCATGCAGCAGTGGGAGGCGCGCTTGGCGGAAATTCTCGCCCGTTGAGCGAGAAGCAATGGTTGGTCATGCGTCGGCATGTTTCGCTATGTGTCGGTAGTTCGATTCCGCCCCTGGGCACCATTACACCTATTTTTAGTAGAACATAGCGGCACATTTTCCGCTTAAAATCAAAGACTTAGCCAGGAAAACGTGAACATAGCGCCTCATTGGTGCACGTTGCTGCGCGCCAATTTGTGGGTATGATTCTGGGTACCACGGCGATACCCACATAGGCGGTACCCACATGGCCCTCACCTTCTTCGACGTGAAGGCGGCGAATCCCAAGGACAAGTCCTACCGATTGTCCGACGGCGACGGCCTTTACCTGCAAATTCAACCCAATGGCAGCAAGCTCTGGCGCTTCCGATACAGGCACGCCGGCATCGAAAAAATGCTCGGTATCGGCCCATATCCCGCCGTATCGATCGCCGACGCCCGGCTGAAACGCGACGAGGCGCGCAAGCTTCTCGAAACCGGCGTAGATCCGATCGTGCAGCGGAAGCACGAGCGCATCGCCGCCGAGACCTCGGCGCGGACGACGTTCGGCTTGGTCGCCGCGGAGTATCTGTCGAACATGCAAGCGAACGGCGCAGCCGCCTCGACGTTGTCAAAGAACAAGTGGCTTCTGGAGGACCTCGCCAGCCCGCTCGCCAACCGTCCGATCGCCGAAGTCACCGCGGCCGAAATCCTCGACCTGTTGAAGCGGGTCGAGCGCACCGGCCGGCGGGAGTCCGCCCGGCGCTTGCGGAGCACCATGAGCGCCGTCTTCAAGCTCGCGGTCGTTACCCTTCGCGCGCCGAGCGACCCCACCTACGCACTTCAGGGAGCGCTTCTGAAGCCCAATTCCAAACCACGAGCGGCGATCACCGACGAGGCGAAGTTCGGCGAGCTGTTGCGCGCGATCGACGTCTTCGACGGCTGGCCGACGATCCGACTGGCGTTACAATTCGCCGCCCTCACCTTCGCCCGTCCCGGCGAAATTCGCGGCGCGCGGCGCGGCGAATTCCTGTTCGAGAAATCCGTCTGGCGAATTCCCGGCGAGCGCACCAAGACGCGCCGGCCGCACGACGTTCCGCTTTCGCGACAGGCGCTCGACGTGCTCAAGGAAGTCTGGCCCCAATCCGACGACGGCGACTTGGTCTTCCCGTCGATAACGTCGCTCAAGAAACCGCTTTCGGAAAACGCCTTCAATGCTTCGCTGCGGCGCATGGGTTTCGGACAAGACGAGATGACGGCGCACGGTTTTCGCGCCACCGCTTCGACGATCCTCAACGAGCGCGAGTTCAACCCCGACGTGATCGAGGCCGCGCTCGCCCACCAGCACCAGAACCCCGTCCGCCGGGTCTACAACCGCGCCGGCTATTGGAAAGAACGTGTCGCTTTGATGCAAACGTGGGCCGACATGCTCGACGAGTTCCGCCAGCTTCCGGCGCCGGCACGCCAACAGCACGAAGAATTGAACAATGAACATAGCGGCGCACGCCGCACCAAGCGCACTCGCCGAGCGCCATAGCGCACGGTGACCGACGGAAACTCTGTGATTACTGACTCGGGCTCCCAAACCAAGGGAGCCCGAAATGTCACACGCAACTTTTCCCGACCTCAACAAGATCGCGCTCGATATCCAGTTCAACGCCGCCGTGCTCAGCACCGCGCATCGCTTGTTCCCATGCGGCTTTCTCGTCGTCGAAGAAGCGCCGCAGACCTACGAGGAACTCATCGCCCACCTCGACGCCCATCAGTCGATGCTCATCTGGAGCGGCGGGTCCGAGAAGACGATCTACGGCGATCCGGAAGTGAACTACGCCTTCCGCGCTTGGCACCGATGGTGCCATTGGCGCGGTCGCCATGACTTCTCTTTCGAGGGCGAATACGCCGCGTACCAGACGCAGGCCGGTCACCTCGTCACGCTGTACGGCGATTGCCCGCGCACGCATTGGTGGCACAGCATTCTCTATGCCGAGATCATCGGCCAGCACGAGTATCGCGATGTGCACGGCCACTTCCCCGACGACCAACGCGCCTTCGTCGAAGCCTACCTCGCGCGTCAACACCAAATCGCCGCGGAGTGAGCCATGACGATCGACGACCAGATCGCCCGCGCGAAGAACCTCATCACGCAACGCGAAGAGATCGACCGACAGCTCGCAGAACTTTTCGCGGGAGCGCTGGCAACGCGGAAGACGCCTCGATGCACCGTGTGTGGCGAAATTGGGCATAATGCGAAGGGGTGCCCGAGCACGCACAACGGCACAGCGAACCTGAGCGGCCACACTAACTGATATGACTCCCGCGACCGTGGAACGGCACCCGGTCGCGGGCGCAATTTTACCTGCCAAAATTGGCACTTTGTTCCGCATCGCTGATTGGTAGCGTCACATTTTCCTGTGAACTG
>Ga0302319_10024841_pt1 | contig 10630 bp, 9 predicted proteins | sample Bog_T0_2_FD_203319 | JGI IMG/M metagenome (GOLD analysis project Ga0302319, IMG submission 203319) | Peat permafrost microbial communities from Stordalen Mire near Abisko, Sweden - Bog_T0_2 | ecosystem: Environmental > Terrestrial > Soil > Wetlands > Peat | place: Sweden: Abisko, Stordalen Mire... | reverse complement strand
GCCGCCCAACCCCAAGGTGAAATGGGATGAATGGGTCGGCGATTACGGCCTCGTTCGAGACCTCATCGCGGAAACCTATCCGGACGAGTTTCACGACTTCAACGCACGCATGTTCACGCCGGGCGGATTCTACCGCGGCAATGTGGCCCGCGAGCGGATCTGGAAGACCAAGAGCGGCAAGGCGGAATTTACCGTTCCGGACACCCTCACCTCGATTGGATTTGAAGACGCGCCAGGCCGCTATCGCCTGCTCACCATGCGCAGCCACGACCAGTTCAATACCACGATCTACGGCATGAGCGACCGGCTTCGCGGTATTGAAGGCACGCGCCAGGTGCTTCTCATGAATCCCGGCGATATCGAGCGCGCCGGCCTCAAGGAGGGCCAGATGGTCGGACTGGTCAGCGATGCCGGGGACGGCATTCACCGCGAGGTCGGACCATTGCAGGTGACACCCTTCAAGCTGCCGGACGGCTGCGTGGCCTCATACTATCCCGAGATGAATCCGCTGATGGCGCTGTCGAACCACGACAAGCAGTCGAAGACGCCGGCTGCCAAATCGGTGCCGGTCAGGATCCGCGCGTAACTTTCGCACGACGCCCGAGGATTCCGTCACGGCCTTCACAATCGATTACGGCTACAGGGCGGGCAACCGGCCGAATAGGAAAGTCGGCCGCGATTTGAGTTGCGATGACTTCTGCCGGTTTCCTGGCATCGTTATGGCTGGCACAATCCACCCAACCGGGTCAACAAGCCGGCGTCCGTTTTTCACGTCGAAGTAGTAGCGAGGCATAAGGGTCGCCTTTTTCCGCAGCGATAATGCCAGCATTGCACCCGATCCGATGAAATCCGACGCCATAGGTTGGCTTTCAGGTGACCTCGCCCGTCCCAAATGAGCGCCTCGTTCCGAGAGGAATACGCGAAGCGCGAGGGTGAGCAGAAGGCTTACGGTACAGTCTGGCGCATTCAACAGGTTCTATAGACAAGCCCTTGATTTATCTGGCAGGAGTGGCAGGGCTCGAACCTGCGACCCCCGGTTTTGGAGACCGGTGCTCTACCAATTGAGCTACACTCCTGTGGGGACCGGCGTTGCCGCCGATCCGGCGCTGTTTCAAGCATAGGCGATGGTCGAATGGCAAGGGCGAAGCGATGGATCGGGCCGGGCTAGCTCGTCTCGCGAAGCAGCCAGCGCCGGTAATCCTGCCCGAACGTGTCAACCACCTTGTCCGTGACGCTTTGATCCGAGCTCTGATCGACCGCGGCCTGGAGGGCGGTCCCCAGCATTCCCGATCCGGCGGGAAGCGCGACCGACTCCTTCGGACTCGTGATGATCACGGCCCCGGTTCGTGCGTCAACCAGCGTGGCATCGGCGGTCATGCCCCGGCCGCCGCCGATCAGGATGCTCATCAACGGCCCTGCGATCTCGAAGTTTCGAACGGTCACTTCAAGCCGCACCGGCCGACGGCCGATCAGCGTCCCCGCCATCACCCGCTCGACGCCTGCCTTGACCCGTGCCGCCAGAGCGTTGCGAACATAGGTCCTGGCTTCCGGCGTTTTCGCAATCCCCATGATCTGATCATCTGGAACCCCCTTGGCGGCGGCATAGGCCTTGAGGCCATCCTCCCAGATGATCAAGGCGCCCGGATCGACATTGACGGTCACTCCGATCAACTTCATATCGGCCACGTCTGCCTGCGACAGCGAATTGTCCACCGTGACGCATCCCGCCAGCGCGAATGCGACACCGAGCGCGGCCAGCCGCGCGACCTTCAAAATCGAATTCAACACGCCCTCCCCCACAGCCTCCACCATTGCCTTAAGGTGTGTTGGTAGCACATATGCACTTAACCGTGCAATCAAAGCAGGCTTTGTCCGCTGGACTTTCCGGGCCCACTGCGCTGGATTTGTCACGATCGGCACGAAACAGACTGAACCGGGAGCGACCGCCAATGACCGCCCAAACCGTTTCCAACTTCACCGCCATCCCACCCCGCAGTGCCCTGCAGACCCCGCCGCTCCCGATCGGCAAACCGCAATCGATCGGGCTTTCGCCGCAACGCTTGCAGCGGATGTCGGACGCGTTCAAGCGCGAGATCGACAAGGGCACCATCCCCGGCGTGACCGTCCTGGTGGCGCGGCGGGGCCAGATCGGCTGGTTCGAGGCGCTAGGCCGGCAGAGTCCGGCATCCGCGGCGCCAATGGCCAAAGACAGCCTGTTCCGCATCTTCTCGATGACCAAGCCGATCGTCTCGGTCGGCATCATGATGCTGATCGAGGACGGCCATTTCCTGCTCAGCGACCCCATTGCGAAGTTCATTCCGGAATTCGCCGACCAGAAGGTCGGCGTCGAGACCCAAGGCAAGCTCGAACTGGTGCCACTCAGGCGGCCGATCACGATCCAGGATCTGCTCCGGCACAGCTCCGGCATCACCTACGACCACACCGGTAACAGCCTGGTACAGCAGCTGTATCAGCAGTCGCGGCTGCGCAGCCGCAAGATCAGCAATGCTGAGCATGCGGCGCTGGTGGCGAGCCTGCCCTTGATCTGCCAGCCGGGGACGGAATTCAACTACAGCCGCTCCACCGACATTCTGGGCCGCGTCCTCGAAGTGGTTTCCGGCCAGACCCTGAGCGCGTTTCTCACCGCGCGCATCCTGGCACCGCTCGGCATGGCCGAGACCGCGTTCTACGCGGTTGCGGAAAATGCCGGCCGTCTCGCCGAGGCATTCCCGACCGATCCGTGGAGCGGCGAAAAGGTCCAGCTCTTCAACATGCTGGAACAGCCCATCATGGAATCCGGCGGCGGCGGCCTGGTCTCGACCACGATGGATTATGCGCGGTTCTGCCAGATGCTGCTCAATGGCGGCGTGCTCGACGGCCACAGGATCATCGGGCGCAAGACGCTCGAGTTGATGGCGTCAGACCATCTCGGCAGCGAAATCCGGCGCGACAGCCCGTTGTTGGCGCCCGGACATGGTTTTGGCCTTGGCTTCGCGGTCCGAACACAGCCGGGCCTGGCGCCGTTTCCGGGCTCGGTCGGCCAGTTCTTCTGGAGCGGGGTGGCCGGGACCTTCTTCTGGATTGATCCCGCGGAGCAATTGTTCGCCGTGCTGATGTCGCAGGGCCCAGGCCAGCGCGATTATTTCCGCTCGCTGCTGCGCGACACGGTCTATGCGGCGGTCGAGTGAGGCGGCCCATCGTAAGGACTCAGCTGATGGTCGCCCCGCCATCGATGACCAGGGTCTGGCCGGTCATGAAGCTGCCGGCGCGGGACGCCAGGAAGACCGCTGCGCCGGCGATTTCATCGGGCTCGCCGATCCGCAGCAGCGGCGAGCGCGCGGTCGAGGCTTTCAGCGTCTCCGGATTGTCCCACAACGCCTTGGCGAAATCGGTCTTGACCAGGCCGGGCGCGATGCAATTGACCCGGACATTATGCGGGCCGTATTCGCAGGCGAGATTGCGCGCCAGCTGCATGTCGGCGGCCTTCGAGATCGCATAGGCGCCGAGCACGGTTGAGCCTTTCAGCCCGCCGATCGAGGAGATGATGGTGATCGAGCCATCGCGGCGCTCGATCATTTGCGGCGCCACCAGCGCGATCAGCCAGTGATTGGCGACGATGTTGTTGTCCAGAATCTTGCGAAACTGATCGTCGGAAATGCCCGCCTGCGGCCCGTAATAGGGATTGGACGCGGCGTTGCAGACCAGCGCGTCGATCCGGCCGAACACCCGGTTGGTCTCCTCCACCAGGTGCTTCAGATCATCCCGGGTCGAGATGTTGGCGGCCACCGCCAGCGCGACCGGCTTGCCGGCCTTGTCGTTGATCCCCTGGGCTATGGCATCGCAGGCCTGCTGCTTGCGCGAGGAGATCACCACCTTGGCGCCATGCTCGGCCATCCGCTCGGCGATCGCGCGGCCGATGCCGCGTGACGAGCCGGTGATGACGGCGACTTTTCCGGTGAGGTCGAACAGGTTCATGCGTTTCTCCCCAGGATTGACCGGCGAGGCGCCGGTTATGATTGGGATGGAGCTAAGCAGCGTTGGCGCAATCCGGCAACCGCGGGGCGCCCGGTCAGGCGAGCTTACTGGCGGTGGCGATTTCCGGCCCCGCCGGCTGATGCATCGCCGCATGCGCGGCAGAGGCGATCCAGGGCTGCTGGTTGACCATCGGCACCCGCCAGCCCTGATGGCCGGCGCTGGCCAGATGATCGAGCCGCGTCACCGAGCAATTGTCGATGGTGAAGGCGAGGCCCTTGCCCGGCTGCTCGCCGAGCGCGAGCCCGATCGCCGCCTTGATGGTGCCGCCATGGGCGACCGCGATCACGTCCCGGCCGGCATGGTCGGAATTGATGCGCTCGATCGCGCCGCGGACGCGGCTGTAGAGATCCATGAAACTTTCGCCGCCGGGCGAGGGCTCATCGATTGGCGCAAACCAATAGCTGCCGACCTCGATCGGCCGGCTGGCAAAGAACGCGGCGCGGTTCAGGCCCTGCCATTGCCCGAGATGCTGTTCGGCCAGCGCCGCCTCCTGGTGCAGCCGCTCCGGCCGCGGGAATCCCGCCGACCAGATCGCCTCGGCGGTCTGATGGGTGCGCCGCAGATGACTGGCAAACCAGACCGCGTGGCGCGGCAGGATCCGGCCGACCGCCTCGAACACCGCGCGGTCGCTGGTGTCACAGCCGATATCCTGCTGGCCGTAGATGCAGCCGCCATCCTCGCGCACCGGGGCGTGCCGCACCCACCACCACCTTGTCGCCACCACGCCCTGGGGAACGGCATGTTGCGCCACGAATGGTTCGGCCGCGTTCGACATCACAAACCCCTTCAATCCTGGTCGATCTCGCTGTACGTCAGAGCCCCGTTGGCCTCAAGTGACTTCGTCTTGAAGCCGACGCGGCAAGGTTGTCGCAGCGGCGCGGAAAACGCAAACCACGTAAAAAATCACAATAAGCACCAGAAGGAAATCGCATGGGGCGTCTTGCAGGCAAATCCGTCATCATCACCGGCGCCGGCAGCGGCATCGGCCGCGCCGCCGCGCTGCTGTTCGCCCGGGAAGGCGCAAGGCTGATCGCGGTCGACCGCACCGAGGCCGTAAAAGAAACTGTCGAGCAGGTGCGCCAGGCCGGCGGAACCGCGGCCGCGGTGATCGCCGATGCCGGCGCGGAACCGGACGTCATCGCCTTCATCGCACAGGCGGTACAAAGCTATGGCCGGCTCGACGCGATCTGGGCCAATGCCGGCATCAGCGGCGGCTGGGTGCCACTGCCCGAGCAGACCGTTGAACAATGGCAGGAAGTGCTGCGCATCAACCTGATCGGGCCGTTTCTGGCGATCAAGCATGCGATGCCGCAGATGATCCAGCAGAACTATGGCTCAATCGTCTGCACCGCTTCGGTGGCCGGCCTGAAATCCGGCGCCAGCGGCCATCCCTATGCCGCGAGCAAGGCCGGCGTCATCAGCCTGGTGCAGACCACCGCCTATTCGCTGTCCGGCACCGGCGTGCGCATCAACGCGGTCTGCCCCGGCCTGATCGAGACCGGCATGACCAAGCCGATCTTCGACAACGCCAAGGCGCGTGGCACCGACGGCAAGATCGGCCAGCTCAATCCATTGAAACGCGCCGGCCAGCCGCACGAACTGGCGGCGATGGGCCTGTTCCTGGCCAGCGACGATGCATCCTATGTCAACGGTCAGGCGATCCCGGTGGATGGCGGGCTGACGGCCTCGATGCCCTATGCGGGCAAGCCGATCTGACCGCTAGACCGCCCCGGCCTTCTGGGCATAGGCCCAGGAGGCCTTGGCCAGCGGCACCGTGCGCTTGGCCGATTCGATCGCCTTGGCGCTGGCGGCGGTGCCGTCGCGGATGCGGCCGGCGATGCCCTGGGTGATGCCGGCGAGGCGGAAGGTATTGTAGGCAAAATACCAGTTGAGATCCGGGACCGCGCTGCCGGTGACGTCGCAATAGATCTGCGCCGCCTGGTCCATTGTGGGAATGTTCAGCGCCGCGAAGTCGGCCCCCGCAAGACCCGGCATGGTCCATTGCATCAACAGATAGGTGAAGTCGGCCATCGGATCGCCGAGCGTCGACAGCTCCCAGTCCAGCACCGCGATCACACGCGGTTCGCTGGCATGGAAGATCATGTTGTCGAGGCGGTAGTCGCCATGCACGATCGAGATCCGCTTCTGTTCGGGCAAGGTGCGCGGCAGCCACTCGATCAGCTTCTCGACTTCCGGAATATGTTCGGTTTCCGAAGCGCGGTACTGCTTGGTCCAGCGATCAACCTGGCGGGCGAAATAATTTCCCGGCTTGCCGAAATCGCCGAGCCCGATTTCTTGCGGCTCAAATTGATGCAGCCGCGCCAGCGTCTCGATCTTGCTTCTGAAGATCGCCGCGCGCTGGTCGGGCGGCTGGCTCGGCAGGGTCGGATCCCAGAACACCCGTCCCTCCTCCATCGACATGATGTAGAAGGCCGAGCCGATCACCGCGTCGTCGGTGCACAGCGCATAGGCCTTGGCGACCGGAAAACCCTGCGCGCCGAGCGCGGCGATCACCCGGAACTCGCGGTCGACCGCGTGCGCCGATGGCAATAATTTGCCGAACGGCTTGCGCCGCAGCACATAGGATCGCGCCGGCGTATCGAGCTTGTAGGTCGGGTTGGACTGGCCGCCCTTGAATTGCTGGACGGTGAGCGGGCCCTGGTAGTCGGCGACATGCACGCGCATCCAGCCATCGAGCCGGACCTCATCGATCCGGTGCCGTTCCTCGACGGGCCTTGTTCCCGAAAACTCCTCGTCGGTTCTGACGCCCTCAGCCAAGTTGGCGCTCCCTTGATTTTCTCGCGCGTTCAGGTCGAAGCAGGGCGACCACAGGGGTCGCCCCTAAAGTGAGACGCGTAGGGGCGGCCCTCATGGGCGCCCTCTCCGTTCAATGCGCAGGGCTGTTGGCATACTTCCGAAGTTCAAGTCTGGCAATGGCGCGGTTATGCACCTCGTCCGGTCCGTCGGCGAGCCGCATCGTCCGCATCGAGGCGTAATCGCGCGCCAGCCCGGCATCGTCGGAGACGCCGGCGGCGCCGAACGCCTGGATCGCCTGGTCGATGATCCGCAGCGCCATGTTGGGCGCCGCCACCTTGATCATGGCGATCTCGAGCTGCGCGGACTTGTTGCCGACCTTGTCCATCATGTCGGCCGCCTTCAGGCACAACAGCCGGTTCATCTCGATATCGGTGCGGGCTTCGGCGATGCGCTGCTCCCAGATCGAAAATTCGATGATCTTTTTGCCAAAGGCGGTGCGCGACGACAGCCGCTTGACCATCTTCTCCAACGCTTCCTCGGCCTTGCCGATGGTGCGCATGCAGTGGTGGATCCGGCCGGGGCCGAGCCGGCCCTGCGCGATCTCAAAGCCCCGGCCTTCGCCGAGCAAGATATTGCTCAAGGGCACGCGGACATTTTCCATCAGCACCTGGGCGTGGCCGTGCGGCGCGTCGTCGAAACCGAACACCGGCAGCATCTTCTCGACCTTGATGCCGGTTGTATCGAGCGGCACCAGGATCTGCGACTGCTGCTGGTGGCGCGGCAGGCTCGGATCGGTCTTGCCCATCACGATGGCGATCTTGCAGCGGGGATCGCCGACACCCGACGACCACCATTTGCGGCCGTTAATGACGTAATGATCGCCGTCGCGCACGATGCTGGTCTCGATATTGGTCGCGTCCGAGGAGGCCACCGCCGGCTCGGTCATCAGGAAGGCGGAGCGGATCTCGCCGTCCATCAGCGGCCGCAGCCATTTCCGCTTGTGCTCCTTGCTGCCGTAGCGCATCAGCACTTCCATGTTGCCGGTATCGGGCGCCGAACAGTTGAACACCTCGGACGCCCAGCCGATATGACCCATCGCCTCGGCCAGCGGCGCATATTCAAGATTGCTCAATCCCGCACCGCGAAATTCGTCGTCTTCATGCGACGACGGCGGCATGAACATGTTCCAGAGCCCTTCCGCTTTCGCCTTCTGCTTCAATTCCTCGACGATCGGAAGCACCTTCCAGCGCTCGCCTGCCTCGTCCTGCTGCCGGTAGATCGGCACGGCCGGCCGCACATGCTTGTGCATGAACGACTGCACGCGATTGAGCCAGTCGCGCTGACGGTCTGACATGTTGAAATCCATGGCGTGTTCCTTCATTCCCTGCTTGAATTGATTGCCCGCACTGTCTCCCCGCCGCCCCGCCACCGCAAGATCAATCTTGAACAGACTGATCTTGGCGCGCGAACCTCACCGCGGCCCATCCGCCGCCGCGACGGCGCCGACGCCCGCGTGCATTGACAGACCCCGGCCTCAAACGATAGTTTCATACGCGTGTTTGAAAAGCAACCCGCGCCACCGGGGCCATGACATGTCGTCAGACCAGACCCGCAAGGCCATCCTGGAGGCGGCGGAGCGGCTCTATGCCGATCACGGCTTCGCCGATGTCACCTTGCGCGACATCGTGGCGGCGGCCGACGTCAACCTCGCCGCGGTGAATTATCATTTCGGCTCCAAAGACGAATTGATCGCCGAACTGTTCGTCTCGCGCAGCCTCGCCACCAACCGCGAGCGGCTCAACGAATTGCGGCGCGCCGAACAGCAAGGCTGCGGCCGCGCCGAGATCGACGCCATCTTGCGCGCCCTGGTCGGGCCGACGCTGCGCGGCTGCCTCGGCCCCGATCAAGAGCGTTCGCCGGCTGCCCGATTCATGATCCGGGCCTCGATAGAGGCGGTCGCCCCGATTCGCCGCATCAAGAACCGCGAGATTGATCATCTGAAGAAATTCGCCGCGGCGATGCGGCGCTCGCTGCCCTCATGCCCCGACGTCGAAATCTATTGGGGCCTGCATTTCGCCCTTGCCATGGCGCACCAGACCATCCGCGACAGCGAGCGGTTGACGCGTCTATCGGAGGGCGTATGCAATCTCGGCGACGCGGAAGCTGTGACCGAACGCATCGTCGCGCTGGCGGCGATGGCGCTGCGGAGGGATGAAAGGCAGGGCAAGCCCGGACGGCTCGCGGGAGACGCGCGGTGAGCTTAGCTGACTTCAGCTGAAGAGGATGCGCTGTTCGCGCCCAGGACTCTGCTCTCGCGCAGCTACGCGCCGTCAGGGCCCACATCAACATTTCGTGTTGGCGCGAACCGTAACGAAGCGATGCTGGAAACGAAAGGATGAGGATGCAATCGAGGAGTATCACTCATGGCTCTGCGGATTCCGGCTTTCGTCGCTCTTGTCTTCGGCTTTTTGCCCGCAATGGCGTCGGCAGGCGGACGTCCTGTCGTCGTTGAACTCTTCACCTCGCAGGGCTGTTCTTCCTGCCCGCCAGCAAATGCGTTCCTGAATGAGATGTCGAAGGGGCGAGCCGACGTGCTGCCGCTCGCATTCCATGTAACCTATTGGGACCGTCTGGGCTGGAAAGACCCTTTCTCCCTGGACGCCGCGACCGCCCGGCAGGACCGTTACGGCCATCGCTTCGGTGACGGTTCCTATACGCCCGAGATCGTTGTCGACGGGTCGGTTGGACTCGTCGGCTCGCACCGCGACGAAGTCAATGCGGCGATCGATCGGTCGAAGCGCGATCAACGCGCGGCCGCGGACGTCAGTGTGCGCAAGACTGGCGACAACGTCGTCGTCAGGGTCGGGTCGGGCAACGGCAGTGCAACGATCCTGCTGATCGGATTCGACCATGAGCACATCACGAAAATCGGCCGCGGCGAAAATGGCGGCCGGACGCTTGCGGAAGAGAACGTTGTTCGATCCATTCGGCCTGTCGGCGACTGGTCCGGAAAGGCCCTTCAGATCGACGTACCCTCCCCGGACGGACAAGATCTGGCTGTCGTGGTCGAATCGTCGGATGGCCGGATCGTTGGAGCTGCACGATTGGCCGGCGGATCGAGCTGAGCCTCCAACGAAACATCAGCAGGACAAGATCAAGCCGCGTCCTTGTGAAATACCTTGCGCAGCTCATCCTTGGCTTTGGTTAGCTTGCGGCGCTGCACCGCCGAAAGATTCTTGCCGGCACGTAGAAAGTCAGCATCGACATCGCCGAGCGGAACGGGCCCGACCTGCGCCGATGGGCGGAACGCTTCAGCGACAGCGCGATGCTGCGAGTTCGATCCAGGCCGGCGCGTGATCGCTGGCGTTGGGTTCGTCGCGAACGTCACGGTCGACCCCGGCGGCCACAAGCCGCGGCGCGATCGCCGGACTAAGCAACAGGTGGTCCAGCCGAAGCCCGGCGTCCCGCGGCCATCGGTTCCGCAAATAACTCCAGAACGTGAACATGGGATCCTCGGGATGCAATTCGCGCAGCGCATCGGTCCAACCCATATCGATCAGACGGGCGAAAGCCGCGCGCGGCGCCGGCTGCAGCAACGCGTTTTTGACGAACGACTTCACGGAGTAGATGTCAAAGTCGGTTGGCACGACGTTGTAGTCGCCTGCCAGGACGGCGGGAACATCCAGATCGAGCAGGCCGGCAGCGTGATCGAGCAGCCGGTCGAACCAGTCGAGTTTATAGCTGAATTTCGGACCGGGCTGAGGATTTCCGTTCGGCACGTATATCGACGCAATCACGATGCCATTCACTGCCGCCTCCAGGTAGCGGCTCTGCCGGT
>Ga0302319_10024839_pt1 | contig 10630 bp, 8 predicted proteins | sample Bog_T0_2_FD_203319 | JGI IMG/M metagenome (GOLD analysis project Ga0302319, IMG submission 203319) | Peat permafrost microbial communities from Stordalen Mire near Abisko, Sweden - Bog_T0_2 | ecosystem: Environmental > Terrestrial > Soil > Wetlands > Peat | place: Sweden: Abisko, Stordalen Mire... | reverse complement strand
GCGACGCGGATTTTTTCCACCGCTTTCGGCGTGACGTGAATTTGTTTGGTGGGTGCGCCTTCAACCGGGGCAATCCCCGCTTGAACTTCCGGCGCACCCGGAAGCTGAGTTAGCTCAGCCATATCGTTAGTATCTCCCAAAAAAGTTCTTAGTGGACGGCAACCGCTTCGGGTCTCGCAGCGCCAGACTTCTTCGCCTTATAATCGCCGATAGCCGCTTTGATGGCATCTTCCGCCAACACCGAGCAGTGAATCTTCACCGGCGGCAACGCCAGTTCATTCACAATATCCGTGTTCTTGATTTCGAGCGCCTGTTCAACGGTCTTGCCCTTCAGCCATTCCGTTGCCAGCGACGAACTCGCGATGGCGCTGCCGCAACCGAAGGTCTTGAATTTCGCATCTTCAATCACGCCGGTTTCCGGATTCACCTTCACCTGCAGCTTCATGACGTCACCGCATTCCGGCGCGCCCACCATGCCTGTCCCCACATCGGGGCTGCTTTTATCCATTGAACCCACGTTGCGCGGGTTGTTGTAATGATCGAGAACTTTATCAGAGTAAGCCATATTGTCTTTTCCCCTTGCTTGAAATTAATGAGCCGCCCAAGATACCTTCGAGAGGTCGACGCCTTCTTTCGCCATTTCATACAGCGGCGAAAGTTCCCGCAATTTCTTCACCACGTCGGCCACCTTGTTGCCGACGTAATCAACTTCTTCTTCCGTGTTGAAACGGCCAATGCCGAACCGAATGCTGGAGTGCGCCAAATCGTCGCCGGCGCCCAGCGCCTTCAAAACATAGGATGGTTCCAGCGTTGCGGACGTGCAAGCCGACCCGCTTGAAACAGCGATATCGTTGATGCCCATTAATAAGCTTTCGCCTTCCACGTAAGCGAAGCTGATATTCAAATTGTGCGGCAGACGGTGTTCCCAAGAACCGTTGATGTAGGTCTCATCCAGATCGTTCATCAAGCGGTCTTTCAGTCTGTCACGCAGGAAGCGAAGCTTTTTGGTTTCTTCCGCCATCTCTTTGTGGCAAATTTCGCAAGCCGCGCCCAAGCCGGCAATACCAGGGACGTTCAGAGTTCCTGACCGCATACCGCGCTCGTGTCCCCCACCATCCATCTGCGCGGTGATTTGGACACGCGGGTTACGCCGGCGAACATACAGAGCGCCCACGCCTTTCGGGCCATAAAGTTTGTGCGCTGTCAACGAAAGTATGTCAATCCCGTCTGTATTGACGTTGACGGGAATCTTTCCAACGGCCTGCACGGCGTCGCTATGAACCAATACGCCTTTTTCTTTCGCAATCTTCGCGATCTCAGCCATCGGCTGCACCACGCCGATTTCGTTGTTCGCGTACATGATCGAAATCAAAATGGTTTTCTCGGTGATCGCTTCGCGCAACTGGTTCAGATCGATCAAGCCATCCGTCTTGACCGGCAAATAAGTGACGCGCACGCCTTCTTTTTCCAGTCGCTTGCAGGTATCCAGTACTGCCTTATGCTCGGTGGCCTGCGTAATAATGTGGTTTCCGCGCTCGGCGTACATTTCGGCGACGCCCTTGATGGCGAGGTTGTTCGATTCGGTGGCGCCGCTGGTAAACACGATTTCTTTCGGCGTTGCGCCAATCAAATCGGCAATTTGCTTACGCGCTTTTTCAACAGCCTCTTCCGCTTCCCAGCCGAAGCTGTGGTTGCGCGAGGCAGCGTTGCCGTAGATGTCTAAGAAATACGGTTTCATCACTTCAAACACGCGCGGATCCATCTGCGTGGTGGCGTGGTTGTCCATGTAAATCGGCAGTTTCATAATGTTAATTTCCTTGTGGCGCCGCGCGAGGCTTCCGACATTCCTTCCAGCGCGACCAACGAAGCCGGGAGAGAGATCTCGGGATCGTCTTCGGAATCCCGCAACATATCTTGGATGCTGACACTGCTCAAGAGCCGCAAGATTCCTTCATGAATCCGCCGTAGCGGCTTCTTTATGGTGCAACGGCCAGAATGCCCGCACGATTTGGCGGAGGTAAAACAATTAGCCAGCACAATAGGGCCATCAATGGCGCGGATGACTTCTAACGCGGAGATGTCTTTGGGATCGCGTGCGAGCCGATAGCCGCCGTTAGTGCCATATTCCGAAACCAGGAACCCGTCCTTCCCTAATTTCTGCAGAAGCTTCGATAAGAGCGGCAGCGGAATGCCGCTGCTTTCGGCCAATTCCTTCGCACTCAGCGCCGGCGCCGCTACCGAACCCGCAACCGCCCGCATCGCCGCGAAGTGCTTGAGTGCGATAAGGCTATAGTCCGCTTTTTTGGTGAGCCGCAGCATTATCTAGGACCGAATCTATCTTATATAGTTATATCACGAATAGGCGCGGCGTTCAAGAGATCCGGCGAGGATGTGGCGCAGGCCCGTGGCCAGGCGGTTTCGCCTGCCGCTACCCGTTCTAACAGCTCTCTTAACTCTCGTTACGGTTCAGTCTGTCCCTTCGCTGGCTTCAGCTTTTGCACTTCGCGCTGGCGGTCTAGATAGCTCTCGCCATCGCTGATCCACCCGGGCGCTGGTTCGCCTTTCAAATAGTGGCCGAACCATGCAAAGATGCGCCGTTGATAGTCGATCTGGTCTGGCTTCTTTCGCAAAGGATGATCTTCGCCCGCGTATTCGATCAGCACCACTTCTTTCTTCGCGCGCCGAGCGATGTTATACAACTCAACCCCCTGATGAAAAAACACCGTGCCGTCGCTATCGCCCACTTCAATCAGGAGCGGCGTGGTCATGTTCTGCACGTTGAACACCGCTGAATTGCGAATGTAGGCTGGTAGATCTTCCCAAAGCGGCACTTCCATGCGCTGCTGGCCGGTTTCAATGTGATCGGTCTCGGCGATGCCGGAACTCCAGTGATGATTGCCGTAATTACTCACCAAGTCGGTGATCGGCGCACCGGCCACCGCCGCCGCAAAAATATTCGTGTGCGTAGCCAGGAAGGTCGTATCAAAACCTCCCCACGAATGACCAATCACGCCAATCTTACGCTCGTCGATCACGCCTTTTTGCAGCACCTTCTTCACGGCAGCGCTCACACAATCGGCAACCGACACGCCCGGCTCACGCGCCCGAAAAACGATGTCGGGCATCAGCAGAAAATAAGCGTGACTCGTGAAGGCGTTGGCATTGTAGTACTGCCGTTCGGAAAGCGAAACATAGTGGTGCAAGTTATCGGACAGCTTCTCGTATAGATAAACCACCATCGGGTACTTGCGCCCCGCTTCATAGCCCGCCGGATAGTAAAGCGCGCCCTGCAACCGCTGGCCCCGGCTGTTCTTGTATTCCACCAGTTCCGAGTGGCTCCACGCATACTTGCTTTGGAATTCATTGGTCTTCGTCACTTGCTTGGCGTCCGTCCAATCCGCATTCGCGGCCACATAGAAGTTCGCAGACTCCTCGAACGTCTCAGTCGTATACGCAAAGACATCCGCATTGCGCGCCTTCATCAGCCTGCCGATGTATTTGTCCGCACAGAGAAGGTGGTGGTCTTGCTTCGCGCCCGCATCCAGCCGCGCGTAACCAGACTGCTTTGTCCAGATGCCAAAGAGACTTAGATAAATAGGCTTAGAGGTGTCGATAAATTCTTCTTCGGGATCGAGCCGGACATAGCGATGTCGCACCTCGTGCTCGGCGCCATCGGTCAAACGCGTGGCGTGCGCGCCATCAGGCGTGATCTCCCAAACATCAAACTTGTCGTATAAGAGAACAGCCGCATCATCCTTCGTCCAACCCGCGACCCCAAAGGCGGGCTTCTGTTTAATAGTGAAATCCGACTCGCGGTCAACGAACGACGTCTTAACATTCTTCGTAATATTTACCACTGCCCGAGTTGCCGTGTTCACGGTCCAATATTGATCGTTCTCGAAATAGAGCAGATAGCGGCCTTGCGGACCGGCTTGTACATCGCGGTCTTCATACAAATGCTCGTGAACTTTTGTTCTGTCACCAGTCGCCAGGTCCACCAGGTAAATATCAGCCGTTGGGCGCCCAATCGTTCGGTCCATCGCGTAATTCTTCCAATCGGCCGCCCACGCCAGTGGCTGATGGCGAATCGGCGTGACCTGTTCTGAAATGCCTTGCCCCAGTTGAACGAACGCACCTGAATCCACATGCCACGCCCCCAGGAGATTGCGCTGAAAATCTCGGCGCGCGCCAATCTTCTGCTTCGGCATCACGTCAAGATCGCGCCAGTGCCAAATATCAACCGAGGCGGGCTCATCCTCGTCTTCTTTGTCCTTATCTTTCGCCGCAGGTTTCGCCACCGGCGGCTTTTCGGGCCATACTGCGATACCGAGAAATACCGTTTGTCCATCGTCCGACCAGAGAGGCTTGCGATACGTGACAGTGCGCATGCCTGCCGGAAACTTGGCGCTGGCGGAAGTTGGATCAAAACGCTGACTCGCCTCGCCCGGCTCGTTGAGGTGCGTAAAAGCGACGGCAATATTCGTAGCGCCCTGGCGCTTGTCATCCGTTTTCGCGCGCAGGAAGATGAGATCGGCGCTGTCTTTGCGCCAAGCAAGACCACTATAAGTAGTCGGAGCGGAATCCAGCACGCGTAGAGCGCCGGTCTCCGAGTCGAACAATTGCACGCCGTTGCCCGCTCTCTCGTTAGGCGTCGTTCCAGCCACGTTCAGCGCCATGGCTAACAGATGCCCCTTCACGCGCGTATTCTGCCAAAGGAATTCAGCCACATTGCCAAAAGTGAAGTCTTGGCCGTTCGAAAGCTGACGCACGATCAGCGTAGCCCCGGCCGTTGCTGGCTCATCTTCCAACGCACTGGGCGGCGCGGGAGGATCTTTCTTTTCCGGCGGGTAGCGGCGCATCGCCAGAAACTTGCCCGTAGGACTGAACGCGAACGATTCGATTTCGTCGACGACGGTTTGTTCCCCAGTAGCAAGGTTTATGAGACCGAGCTTGTTCTGAATGGGCTTTTTGTCTTTGCGAAGCTTATCGCGATGCGCCTCGGAATCGCCGATGGAGTAGGCGACCCAAGCCGAATCTTCCGAAAAGGTCGGCTCCGCGCCAAAAGCGATGATCTTTGTCGTGCCAGAAGCAACATTCGTGATCCGCAGTTCATTGCTCCCGTTTGACCGGTCAATGGCATAGGCGAGCCATTTGCCGTCGGGTGAAAGCGCATGACCGCGCGAGTTGTTGATTATCGTTTCCCATTGGCCATAATCCGCCGGAGCGGCCGGCAACTTTGTTTGGGCGTAGGCCGTGTTGAGGCCGATAAGAATGAGCAATGATAGCCGTAGCATTTGGACGATGAGCATAGCATAGAGCACGGCCAACTGTGTTAACTTCGCAGCTATGAGATTTCCGTTGCTTTGCGTCTGTTTGCTGCTCTCGCGTTTGCCGGCCGGTGCAGCCGTGCAAGCCAACAGCGCCACGTTCCGCACCGGCGATGGCGTCACCTTGCATTATTTCGAAGCAGGACATGGCCCGGCCATCGTCTTGATACCCGGTTGGACCATGGCCGCGGACATATTCGAACCGCAGATCAACTCGCTTTCCAGCCAGTTCAGAGTGATCGCGCTCGATCCCCGCTCGCAAGGTGATTCGGAAAAAACATCTGACAACAATACGCTGGAACGCCACGCCAAAGATATCGAAGAATTGCTTGAACACTTGCAACTCCAAAGCGCTGTTTTGGTGGGCTGGTCGAATGGCGTGCCCGATGTCCTCACCTTTGTGGAACAGAACGGCACCTCGAAAGTGAGCGGCATTGTGTTGGTCGACGGTTTAGTGAATGCCAGCGGAATGCAGCCGTCAATGGCAGGAATGCTGAAATCCTTTCAGGCCGACCGCACCAAATTCACCGACGGTTTTGTGCGCAGCATGTACACGAGCAAGCAGACCGAAGCGTATATAGCCCATGTCAAAGAGCAATCTTTAAAAACTCCTACCAATACCGCTGTGGTGGAGATCTACAATGTGCAGAGCATCGGCGACTTCACCCAAATTCTGCCCAAGATCGACAAGCCCGTTTTGTATGTGTGTGAGGAGTATCTCGCGCTGCAAGGGAAGCTCGTGCGCGATGAGCTTCCCAAGGCGCGTGTCGAGGTTTTCCAAAAGGCTGGCCACGCGTTGTTTGTCGATCAAGCAGATAAATTCAACGCGTTGCTCACGGAGTTCGCTCGACATTAGACATCAAACCCACCAAGGCGCCGCTGGCTGTTCCCGAATCACAATCTGATTCAAGAATCCAGCCGCCTTCGTCAAACCCTCATCGGGCGACATCAACGTGTCTTCATGTTCAATCGAAAGCACGTAGTCGTAACCGAACATCCGCAGCGTCGAAATAAATTCACTCCACCACGTATAAGCGTGCCCATAACCGCACGTCCGGAAAATCCAAGCCCGGTTTTTTTCGTCCGTATATTTCTTCGTGTCCAGCACGCCCGTCTTCGGCAGGTTCGCATCATAAATCTGCGTGTCTTTGGCATGTACGTGATAAATGCAATCACCCAACACGCGGACAGCTTTAATCGGGTCAATCCCTTGCCAGAACATGTGGCTCGGATCGTAGTTGCAACCTACGGCGTCACCCGCAATTTCGCGCAACCGCAACATCGTCTCCGGGTTATACACCACAAAGCCCGGATGCATCTCAATCGCAATCTTCACGCCATGATCTTTGGCGAATTTGCCATGCTGCTGCCAATACGGCGTGACTTTCTTGTCCCACTGCCAATCCAGAACATCCAGATATTCCGTCGGCCACGGACACGTTACCCAATTCGGAAATTTGGCGCTATCGCTATCGCCAGGGCAACCCGAAAAGTCAATCACCACCGGCACGCCCAGCTTGGCCGCCAGTTCCACGGTGCGCTTGCTGCTGTCGGCAAACCCTTTGGCAAGGGCGGCGTCTGGATGCAGCGGATTGCCATGCGTACTCAGCGCGCTGATCGTGAATCCATGATCGTCGAGTTTCTTCTTGAACTCTTTGAGTTCGTTTTCGTTCTCAAGCATCGACAGCTTGCAATGCGGGTCGCCGGGATAATTACCCGTACCTAATTCGACCGTCGAAATATTCAGCTTCTTGAGCTTCTCAAAAACTTTTTCCAGCGGAAATTGTGACAACAGCGGGGTGAAACAGCCTACTCTCATGTGCGAAAGATTATCACAGCCCCGCTCAGGGCTTTGCGCCGCCGCAACACTCCAATCCACCTCCACGCCTCTGTCACCGAGAACAACCTCTAGCAGAGCCGCGCACGAAGTGAAACGAAGTAAGCGGTTGTCCCAACCGTCCCGCATGCTCGCAACGAACACTCACAACTCGCTCGCATCTTCATCCTCCGGCGCGGCTTCCAGCAAGCTTTCGAGCTCCGGCAACACTCTCAAATCCTTCTCACGTCCTGCCGCACGCTTTGCCTTGATAAGCCCCTTCAGATCAAGCGTCCATACTTCGCGATCAAAAGCCTCGATCCTCACCGCGTTCTTCTTCACCTGGTCAAAAGTCCCAAGCCCGCTAACCTCAGCCAACAGATCGATAGCGCCTAAGTCCGTCGAAAGCGTGAACATGCTGCCGTTCCTGAGAGTCTTTTCGTCCCAAACGAAAGGCAAATCCTTTGGCAAGTCGCGCAGACGCGGATGAAACGGAGTCAGCGCGTCGGAAATGCGCTTGCAATTTTCTTTTGTAACCAAAAAACAGAGATCCAGATCCTCTGTGACGTGCGCGCTCCCAAGCAAGATCGCCGACCATCCGCCAATGACTACAAACTCCGCGTTTGCATCTGCTAAGACTTGCACTGCTCTTGCAAAGCTCATGCGTCGCCGCTGTTATTAACTTTGCCCGGCTTCCGTCGCGCTGCCCCGCGCCATTGTTGCGCAGCCGCGATCACGTCCGCCATTTTCGAAGCCCGTTCGGCAGGAGTGAGCCGCAGATTTTCTATCAGCAAAGACAAATCAATGCCATACTTCTGGGCTGCCTCAATTCGACCACCGGGGCGCGGATGCCGCAGCCGATCCTCTGCGCGGGCGAGTTCCTCTTCGGTCAACGGGCGCCATTGTTTCACGCTTTCATTTTAGTGAACGCACAGTCGAAGAAATCGATTTTCTTCCAGTCCAGATTTCAGTCACAGCTTTCGCAAAAAATCTGAAAATAGTTGTATCTCCAACCCCATCAATCGCTTGCCGCCCATTCTGCCTTTCAAAATCATCAAACTTATAACGGCACTGGGCCGCGAATCGATAGATTCTTAACCAGGAGTCAAGAATTCGTGAAAGCAAGAACCATCCGTCGCGCCGCCGAGCGCGCAACATCAACGCTCGCCAGCACCGCGAGCATTCCGTTCAACCAGAAATTCCGGTCGTCGCACCCTCATCCCCGGCCCGTCACAGCAACGGCGCCTTCAAACTTTTATCCTCCGAAGACCCCATTGGCTTCGAAGCGTTTAAACAGTCTTTGCTCGATGAAGGAATCCTCATTTACAGCCATGGTCGAATCTTATTGGCTCGCCAACGCGCACAGCGCCTTCACGACACCTCTCAATCCCGATACCGGCGAAATGCGCTACTGCACCACCCACACCCGCGCCTTTCACAAATCCTTAGGTGACCTACTAAAACTCCGATCCGAGCGCCGCAAAGCCAACATTGGCTTCGAAGCGCAGAAACACCAAACCGAGCGTCACGAGATGGCAAAAATCACCCATCAGATCGAACTCTTCGCAAAAGACATGAAAGCGCAGCGCAATCTGACCGACCTTGTCCTCGCCACCACGCAAGCCAGCCGCGACATCCCTGGATTCAAAACAGGCCTCGACAAGGAGTCGTGGCAACCCAAAACCCAAGCCGCCTAACGGAACCGCGCGCGTAAGCAAGCGTAACGGTTCGCCTCAATTCACGGCGCCAACCTCTCCTCGCCGCAATAAGCCGGGGGGGACATTACGGGCTTCTGTCAACAAAATCGCAAACGGCGCATCACATGTAAAAGCAGTGTCCCCTTTTTGCGTGCCCCAGGCGCAGACCTCATTCTTTGCCCCCGATCAACGTCGTTTTTCCAAAAAGTACCCTACCGTCCCAAATTCCCGCATGCCCGCTTATCACATTCGCTACACTAAGGGAATTGGGTCTTTTTCGGTCGGCGTTTCGCTGCCAGGAACCTGTGCGCTGAAACCAAGAATGGTTCTTCGACGTCAGGGGATTTTGCCTCCGTTGGGGATGGAGACTCATTTTTTACCGCAGGGAGAGGATTTGTTCGCAGCCACACGTCACCACAGCGCAGAGGGCACAGCCGTGCCGCGAAACACCGTTATCGATTCGCGCCGCCCCGTTTTGCGCATTCTTAAAACCCTGCGCGCCCTTTTCTCGCCCGCTCGCCTTATCCTTATATCCGGCGCACTCCTCGGCTCGTGTTCTTTCGCCGCTACTGCCGCCAGCAGTTCCATCGAATCACAAACTCCGGCTCAGCAAAATCCGCCGCCACCCCAAACTCCTCCGCAAAAACTACCACAGCCCCCGCCGCAACAGCAGAATCCTTTCGAAAACGTACCGGCGCCGCCCGAAAAGGCTCAGCCAACTCCTGCTCCCACCACTCCTCCTGCCGGCGGCATCTCCGAAGTAAAACCTGCCACCATTGACGAGAACATCGTCGAAGAAGTGCAATTCCGTGGTCAACGCAAGGTGCCGCAAGATACCCTGCGCGGTCTCGTCTTTACAAAGAAGGGCGATGTTTATGACGACCAAGCGGTTCACCGTGACTTCATGTCCTTATGGAATTCCGGCCGCTTCGATGACTTGCGCGTAGAAAGGGAAAAAGGGCCCAACGGTGGTGTTGTGATCCGCTTCGTCGTCACCGAGCGCCGCACCGTTCATACCATCGACTACACCGGCAATAAGTCGATGAGTAAATCTGAAATTCTCGACCGCTTCAAGGAACGCCACGTCAACCTGACTCCCGAGTCGCAATTTGACCCAGGCAAAGTGCAGCGCGCCAAAAACGTGCTCCAGGAATATGAAGCCGAGCGCGGCCACCAATACGCTACCGTTACGCCGCAAATCCGCCAGGTTCCGCCCGGTGGTGTGGATATCAACTTCTCCATCGATGAAGGCCCGAAACTCAAAGTCGGCAACATCATTATTCAAGGCAACAAAGCTTTCAGCCATCGTGACGTTGTGCGCGCCATGAAGAATCTGCATCCGATTGGTATCCCGCACTCCATCTTTTTTGAAGAACTCTTCCCGAAGACTTTCGATTCCACCAAGCTTGATGAAGATGGAGAACGCATCCGCCAGGCCTATCAGGCCAAAGGGTATTTCACGGCTCGCGTCATTAACCATTCGGAGAAGGTCTACGACGTTTATGGCAAAGGCTTAAAGATCCCGATCATCAATGAGCACACACCCGGCAAGCGTGTTGACGTCACCATGGTCGTGAATGAGGGCAATCTTTACCACCTTAATAAGTTCAATTTCGTGGGCATGAAGTTGTTCCGTACACCGGACCTCATCTCGCGCCAGGTATTTCGCATGAGTAAAGGCGATCCTTTCTCTACCGAAAAGCTTCAAAAGGGACTCGATGATCTCCGCAAGCTCTACGGCAACTTCGGCTACATCGATTTTGTCGGCTCGCCCGATCCTGAACCCATAA
>Ga0302319_10024835_pt1 | contig 10631 bp, 13 predicted proteins | sample Bog_T0_2_FD_203319 | JGI IMG/M metagenome (GOLD analysis project Ga0302319, IMG submission 203319) | Peat permafrost microbial communities from Stordalen Mire near Abisko, Sweden - Bog_T0_2 | ecosystem: Environmental > Terrestrial > Soil > Wetlands > Peat | place: Sweden: Abisko, Stordalen Mire... | reverse complement strand
TTGATCATGGGCGTTTTGGCAGGCCGCCGGTGAGTTCGTGGTACCCGTGGATCAAGTGGCTGCACATCGTATCGTCCACGGTGTTGCTGGGAACGGGGGCCGGCATAGCATTTTTCTTTGTTCGGGCGAAGCATACCGGCGACCTTCAGGTGATCGCGGCCGTGAGCCGCGAGGTGGTATTGGCGGATGGAATTTTTACGGCAACCGCGGTGATCGTTCAGCCGCTCACGGGGCTGCTGTTGGTCATGAATGCGGGTTTCCCGCTGTCCAGTCCGTGGATTGTCGCATCGACGGTACTTTATTTGATTATTGGCTGTTGCTGGTTGCCCGTAGTCTGGCTGCAGATCAGCATGAGAAATTTGGCGGTCGCGGCCGCAGCGAATTCGTTGCCGTTACCGCCAACGTTTTGGCGCTATTACCGGTGGTGGTTTGCGTTGGGGTGGCCGGCGTTTCTTGGGGTACTGGTGATCTTCTACTTGATGGTGGCGAAACCGAATCTTTAGGCTGACTAAAGAGAAGGTACCAAGGCGCAACAACTGAACGACATGACTACGGGTGACTATTTCGAAAATTCCGACTGGTCCTTTGAAAGCTCTTGATAGGTCTCCGGAGTCATATTCGGCATCTTCCGAACGAAGGAAACGACATCCCAGATCGCGGCATCATCCAGCGTCTTTCCCCACGCGGGCATGGCGCTCATCTTGATGCCGTGTTTGACGATCCAGAATGCACGCCGACCGTCATGAAGATCTTCTTGCGCAAGATTCGGCGGGTGCGGATAAAGCCCGGGGCGGATCTCCGACTTGGTCACCCCCGGTGCCAGATGGCAGCCGACGCAGAGCGCCGCATAGTGCTGCGCACCGGCTTTGATTCTCTGAGGCACTTCCACATAGCGTAAGTCAATTGCACGGGCGCGCATGCCGATGGAGTGCTCGCGCAATTGCTCGATGAGTGCCAGCACAATCTTCGTGTGATGATCGTCGGCGCCGATATTGTAAATCCCGGATTCGACGAACAGTCCCGCGCCGATTACCACCAGCGCCAGTGCCGACAGTATGCCGGTAATCGCAAGTCCGATTCTGGAGTTACCAAGCATGGGGCCTACTGAACCACAACCGTTCCGACCATGCGCGGATGGATCGAACAGGTGAAATGATAGGTGCCGGGCCGTTCGAACTTGAACGAATAGCTCTCGTTCGTATCCATGCCGCCCGATTTGAACAATCCGGTATCACTGACCACGGTATGGGGCTCATCGTCCAAATTGGTCCACGTCACAGTGGAGCCTGCCTTGACGGTCAGGGGCGTCGGGTTGAACATGAAATCCTTGGCGACGATCTTGGTCGAATCCGCAGTATCGGCGATCGATGGAACATACACCTCCATGGCGCCCAGGATCACCAGGCCGACCGCGGTCAGTAACATTTGAGTTCGTCGACTATTCACGTGAACTTCTCCTAAATTAGTTGTCGCGGCTCTGCTATGCGAGCGCCGTGTCATTGAGCGCAAGTGCGCTTGGGTGTTTGACTACATTGACGCTGGTTATCCCAAGCATCGCCCCCAATTGATCGCCGGGCACCTTAAGCGGACCCGGCCCCGACCCCACGCCGGCGAGCGGTTGCGGATAGGAAGTCGAGCGCGCCGTGTGAAATGTGATGTTGCCTTCCACTTTCTGAACGATTTGATGAATGTGCCCATTGAGGACGGTGACCGAGCCGAAGCGACGCAGCTGGTTCATGAGCTGATCTGCATCGCCCGTTCCCCAACCCCACGGCTCATAGATGGTCCATAGGGGCATGTGGGCAAAGACCACGATCGGGGTGCTCGAGGAACGTCCCTTCAAATCCGCTGCGACCCACGCGAGCTGCTCCTCCCCCAAGGTACCTAGACCACCCGGCTTGAACTGCAATACATTGATGAGCCCGATGAAATGCACGCCGGCGTGATCGAAGCTGTAGTAGCCCTTGTTATCCGAGGCCTTGCCGAATCGGCTGAAGTACTCCGTAACCGTCGCATCGGTGGTGTCGTGCTCGCCTGGCACGGTATGCATCTCGGTGGTGCGCAGATGAGTGAAGAGCTGCTGCGCAAGATCAAATTCGGCCGGCTTAGACAAATGCGTAATATCACCGGTGTGGATGATGAGCGCGGGCTGATCGACCATGCCGTTCACGATGTTGATGGTCTGCGACAAGGTGCCGGCAACATCCGGATTGGCTTCTTTGTTGAAGCCGATGTGGGTGTCGCTGATCTGCACGAACAGCGGCTTGCCGAACTTGGCAGCGCCCTGTCTGTCACTGGCCGCTATGGCCAGATCAATCGGTGTGAACACCCCACCGGACAACGCGAAAAGGGTTCCGGCCCCGCCATAGGCCATGCATTTGAGAGCGTTGCGACGCGAAAGCGGGTATTTATCATCCGACATATTCCACTCCTTGAGTTGCGCTACAGGAGAGAAGACTTCGGAGTGGAGAAATTTATTCCACAATTCCTGGCGATTGTTGTGGGAGCCGATGGCTATGCCCCGCCAACGCGAGGCATAACCTTACCGGGTGAAGGCTCACAGTTGATGGGTCAGTACGGGTTGGGCGACGGCGTACTCGCGAGGGCATGCTGCCGAAGACAGCGTCGGTCTGATCGGCGAATCCCGCCGTGTAAAACAGCGTCGTGAGCGGCTCGTCGGAGTCACCGTCCCCAAATACCAGGGTCCACAGGCCCGGGACTTCTAATATCGCACCAGACTGTCACGGGACCTTGATTTCATGGTTACTCTCGACAACGTCGACATGACGTTGAGCGGGGCTCCCTTGATTTCCATGCCAAAAGTGCCGGTACTTTCTCTCGGTAATTATAGCGGTTAGCTCAGTTTTTTTATGATGCGGTGCTCGGATCAGCAGAGGGCTCAGGTGACATGTCATTTTTTGGGCCGCCGTAAATCCATTGGATTTCGCATTCCCTGCTCCATCCAAGCCCGGGGAAGCCTTCCCTGGCTTCCCGCCGAACGCATGCGTTCGGCCCCTGGAGGCTGCGGGCTCGCTTTCAGCATTTCGCTTTCCGGCTTCATGCTGAAAGCCGGTGGTTTGGCTTCCCTGCCAAACCCCGCTCGACGCATGCGTCGAGCCCTGCCTCGCACGCCCCGTCCAGCCTAATTATCCGTCGGCTCTCGCCGTGCTCGTAACGATACGGGTGCTCGCCTTATTCCACCGCCGTCACCCTAAGTGCCGTGGTAGGTGTCAGGGCCACGGCGCCTAGATGAAGACAAAGGCAGACGGTCGCTATCGCGACCTCGGCGCTGACGCGCCAAGATGCCGGCCCGCGGGCCGGCTGGGTTTTGCGTGGGGTCGTTTGTGTCGATGGGGAATCCGGAGACACGCAGATCGGTGACCGCAGCGGCGGGACCAGTTCAGGGATACGGCGCAGATTAGCGTTTTCGGACGAAGCAGGATAGCGAAGTCCAATGGGCCTAAGCGGCACCGAAAATGCTAAACCGTGTTGGAGCCCCGTCAATTGTTGCGTGGCTGTACGTTCATCCTATGCGGTTATTGCGCATTCGCCATCCAGTACTCCGCCGCGGCCACTACTGTATAGACCGTCGCGAGCGCTTACGCCACTTTGCGCAGAGTCACCGTTTGGGCCTTGATACCTACCTTGAGGCATTTCCGGATCGCGTCGAAGATGGCCGCCAGATTGTCCATGCTGGGATTACCTTTGGGTGACAGCATGCGGTGCAGGCTTTTGCTGGGCGTTGCGGTAGCTTTGGCGAGTCGTTCGAATCCGAGGGTGGCGTTGACGAGATCGCGCAGGATGAGACGTGCCGTCGCCGGGTCGCCACTGAGAAACAGCGTTGCAGCCTCGTCGAGCAGGGCGCGGGCGAACGCTGGGTCGCGCTGGACCCGGGCAGCCACGGTCTTTTTGAACTCTTGCGCAAGCGTCATGCGCGTTACCTCGTTCGGCATTTGGATCTGTGGGTGACTCGATCCGGGCGGATGTACTCGTGACCAAAATCTATCTTTCTATGGTTACATTGTCATTATACGCAATTTGCGTATAATAGAGCATGCGCGCCGTTTTTATTGAACTTCCGGCTTTCGAGCGCTTGCGCGGCCAGTATCTCGATGATGAAAGCTTCCGCGCCCTGCAAAACGTGTTGATGGAGAATCCGGTGGCCGGGGATGTTATTCAGGGGACGGGTGGACTGAGGAAGCTACGTTGGACTGACAAGCGCCGCGGGAAAGGCAAACGTGGTGGACTGCGCGTCATTTTCTATTACTGGGTCCAGGGGCTGGAGTTCTGGCTGTTTACGCTGTACGACAAGAATGAATTGAGCGATTTATCGAAGAAAGATCGCGTGACTTTGCAGGACTTATTGAAGCTCGAATTGAAGATGAGGAAGCCGATATGAAGAAGAAGCGCAGTTTGATGGCCGAGTTGACTGAGGGCTTTGTGGCGCTGGCGGACGAGCGAACTGGAAAGCGGACGCTGCGTACGCATGTGGTTCAGACCAAGGCGACGCCAAAGATATCGGCGAAGGAGCTGTCGGCGTTACGCGAGCGGATGAATCTGTCGCGGGCGTTGTTTGCCAAGTATCTGCGGACTAACGTTCGGACACTGGAAAATTGGGAGCAGGGGCGCGCGCGCCCGAATGCACAAGCCGCGCTATTGATCCGGATGGTCGAGCAATATCCTGACACCGTGGAAAGACTGGCGAAGATTTAGGGTCAGTCGTAGGGCGGAGGAATTGGGCAGACGGTCGCCTGGGCACCGCGTCAGTTTCAGGGATACGGCGCGGATTAGCGTTTTCGGGGGCGTGCGAGGCAGGAGCCGAGCCCGCAGCGACCCAGGGATGGGTTCAAGCGGCTCCGAAAATGCTAATCCGTGTCGGAGCCCGGTCAATTGTTGCGCGGCTGTATCGCCACCGTATGCGCTTATCGGGCATTCGCCATACAGTACTCCGCCGCGCCAAGTACTGGATGGACGAGGTTGGTGCGGATCTGAACAATTCGCGGCATGCCGCCGTTCCATATCGACAAGTTAAGCGATGAGTTCGGTCAATACACGTTGATCCTGACCTGTGAGGCGTGCAAGCACGAGCGGGTGACGGTGCCGAAGATGCTGGGAGCGCTGTGTGGTTGGGATGCCAAGCTGCAGGACGTGGCCAGGCGGCTGCGGTGCTCGAAGTGCGGCAAGAAGCAGTGTACGGCGAAGGCTGTGCCGCCGCGGCGGGCGGGGAAGCCGTGATGGAACTCGAACCTACCTCCTGGCGAGCGAATCCATGTCGGCTTGCATTTGCTGGGTGTGGTCGTCGGACCAGCGTGCGCCGGGTTTGGTCTTGATGGAGCTCGGCGGCGGAGGGGTGGGGACTTTGGGTTCGGGCTGGGGTTTGCGGGCGCCGGCTTTGAGCTTGAGGGTGGCGCGGGTCGTCGGTGTGGACGAGGAATTCGGATCGTTCATAAAGAAAATAAGGGTACCAGGTGACTATAGACCGGGTGATGGTAGCGCGGTTTGGCCAGTGTGATAGTTAAGAATGGGAAATCCGGTCACGCGTTTTAGATCCGGTCGGCGGTGGAAAGTGTCTGCAAGTCGGCGGCGTATACTGAGGATCAATCAATAAGAATTTAGGGATGTGAATGCGAGTACTGGTGGCCGGCGGCGAGGGGTTCATCGGGCGGTATATCGTCGTCGCGCTGCGGGCCGCTGGGCATGAAGTGGTTAGCGGCGCGCGTCGACCGGTAGGTGGGTCGTCGATACCCTGCGACTTTAGTCGCGACCTGGATCCTGGCGTTTGGGCGTCGCGCCTGCAGGGCTTCGACGTGGTGGTCAATGCCGTCGGGATACTCCGTGAATCTGGCGCAAACACTTTCGAGCGCATCCACGTATCAGGACCGAAAGCACTGTTCGAGGGCTGTGTCCTGGCGGGCGTTCGGCGGGTCGTTCACATCTCGGCGCTGGGATCTGTCGAGGTCGGGGAGTATTTGGCGTCGAAGTATCGGGGGGACGCGCAGCTCGCCGAGCTGGATTTGGACTGGACGATCTTGCGGCCGTCGTTGGTATATTCGGCCAGCGGTTCCTATGGGGGCACATCCTTGCTGCGAGCCATGGCGGCCTTGCCTGGGGTTGTCGTCGTTCCGTCCGGTGGTCAGCAAACAGTGCAGCCTATTCGAGCCGAGGATCTGGCGGCGGCGGTGGTCGGGCTGGTCGATAAGAAAGTGGCCGTCCGGGAGACAGTGCTGGCGGTCGGGCCGGATCAGATAAGATTGTTGGAATATCTGAAGACCGTCCGGCGCTGGCTCGAGGTGCCGGACGCGGTCGTGGTGAGAATTCCCGCGGGTATTTCGCATTTGGTCGCGTGGATCGGCGAGCGGTCTAGCGATGGACCGCTGGGGCTGACGATGTGGCGGATGCTGCAAGTGGGAAACGTCGCGCCTCCGGGGTGGGTGCAGGTCATGGCGGAATTGTGTGGGCGGATGCCGTTGTCGGTGTCCGAGGCCTTCGCTGAGGTGCCCAGCTTCGTGCAGGATCGTTGGCATGCCCGGTTATATTTTCTGGGTCCGACGTTGCGGATAGCCCTGGGGTTGGTTTGGGTTGCGTCGGCGGCGGTGGGGTTCCTGACGCCGTTGGCGCAGGATCGGGCGTTGTTTGCGGCGGCCGGGATCTCGGGCGGGGCGGCGGTACCGCTGGTGTGGCTGGGCAGTGCAGTGGATCTAGTCTTGGGTGTTGGTGCATTGGTGGGGTGGCGGATCCAGTGGGTGGCGGCGCTCATGCTGGCGTCGCTGGTGGTTTATACGATTTTCGTTGGAATCGCTTATCCGTCGGCGTGGATCGAGCCGTTCGGGGGATTGCTCAAGAATTTACCGTTGATGCCGGCGGTGTTGATCATGGGCATATTGGCTGGTCGTCGGTGAGCTCGTGGTATCTGTGGGTCAAATGGCTGCACATCGTGTCGTCCACGGTGTTGCTGGGAACGGGGGCGGGTATTGCCTTTTTCTTCGTTCGGGCGGTGCGTAGCGGTGACGTTCGCGTGATCGCGGCCGTGAGTCGTGAGGTGGTGCTTGCGGACGGGATATTTACGGCGACTGCGGTGATTGTGCAGCCGCTGACGGGTTTGTTGTTGGTAATGAACGCGGGATTTCTGCTATCGAGCCCGTGGATACTCGCGTCAGCGGGGCTTTATGTGCTCATCGGCTGTTGTTGGTTGCCGGTGGTGTGGCTGCAGATTCAGATGAGAAATGTGGCGGTCGCTGCGGCGGCGAGCTGGTCGCCGCTACCGCCGGCGTTTACGCGCTATTATCGGTGGTGGTTTTGGCTGGGGTGGCCGGCGTTTCTGGCAATTCTGGTGATCTTCTACCTGATGGTGGCGAAGCCGGTGCCGTGGGACGGCTAGCGGGCCAGATGAGGAAACAAAGTGGAACGCGTCGTGCTCATCGGTTTGTTGTTACTGTGTTTCGTGGTTCTTTTGTATTTATGGCTTCGTTGGCGAAATATTCGAGGATGTTCTGGGGATACCGGCGATGTATCCAGTTCGAGTTGGATATTTTGGACTAACACCGAGGCGTCCAATCATCACGGTCATCATGGAAGCGGGTCGCATCATGGCGGATCGTCCAGTCATGGCGCTGACAGTGCTGGCAATTGGGATTCCGGTGGTGACAGCGGAGGCGGAGACGCGGGTGGGGGCGATGGTGGCGGAGGAGGCGACTGAATAAAGCGGAGCGTTTATGATCAGGGGCGCGATCCGGCGGATAAGTAGCCTGGCCGGGCCGCCGTAGATCCGTCCCTGGAGGCTGCGGGGAAAACATCCCTGTTTTGGGGTTCCCTTGATTTCCATGCCAAAAGTGCCGGTACTTTCTCTCGGTAATTATAGCGGTTAGCTCAGTTTTTCTTAGGCCGGTCAGTAAGTTGCTGTTCGTGGTTTCGATGGGCGTATTGTGCTGCTCATCGGGAGGCAGAACATGAACGACTGGCAGTCCACGTATCTGGGTCGAGGCGCGTTGCCGCGTGACTTGAGCGGCTTCGAGATCGAAGCGTTCTTTACGTATTGCGAGTCGGAACGCCGCGCCATTGATGACGAGCGTCGATCGCCCGCCCTCAAGCTTGCCTTGGCGCTGCAGATTGGGTTTTTGCGCATGACGGGCCGTTTGCTAGAGGCGCTGCGTATGGTGCCGCCGGCACTGTGGCGCCACCGGGGCGCGCAGTTCGAGATCGACGCGCTGGACTTGGCCTCGCTGCGCACGATGTACCGTCGGCGTCGCACATTGTTTGAGCAGCAGGATCTGGCATGTTCCGTGCTCGGATTTCACGACGTTACCGAAGCACAGCGACGGGCATTGGTCCGGGCGATTAATGAATGCTGAGCTCTCACGGACCAGTGATCGGCAGCGATTGCTGCAGTTCGCACGCCGATGGCTCTACGATCAAAAGCAGATTATTCCACGAGAGCGTGAACTGCGCGGCTACATCGCCAAGGCGATTCGCCAGCATGAGGCGACTCTGGTTAGCGAGATCGTCGAGGCGATCGATCCTGATCTCCTGGCGCAGTGGAAGAGGACGACAACGCAGCCGAGAGAGGATGGCGCAACCGTACAGAGCTGGCTGTGGGCCGCGCCTGCCAAGCATTCGACACGACAGATCGATCGGGTGTTGGAGCGTATCGAACTGCTGACTTCGCTCAAGGTCGATCAGCATTTGGCCGAATTGCCCGAGGCGATCGTACGCCGCTACGCCCGACGATTGGCCAGCCGGGCACCGGCGGTGGCGGCCCGCATTGCTGAGCCCACCCGCACGATCGAGGTGGCCTGTTTCTTGCGCTATAGCCTGATGATCAGCACCGATCACCTGCTGTGGATGGTGCGCCGGCGAGTCGCCGACTTGTGGCGCAAGGCCGCCGAGGCGGCCGATGCCCAGCGAGTCCCACCGCCTTCCTCGAGCCGCTGATCGAGCGCGCCAAGGCCGGCGTCTTGGCCGTATCCAAGACCGCGGCCGAAGGTATTTTGAGGGTGGATGAGGAGTTGCATCTCACGCCCCTGGAACCGATGCCCGATGACCCCAAGGTGACGAAGCTTCGCGCTGCCTTGGATCGCCGCCTGGGCGAAGCGCAGCTTCCGGAACTCATTTTGGCCGTCGATGCCGAGGTCCGCTTCAGCTGGATCGCTGGGGCGAGAGCCGCGATCGAGCAAAGAGCTGCTGATGGTGTACGCCGGGATCTTGGCACATGGTACAGCGCTCTCCGCCGCCGAGACCGCGCGCATGATTCCGCAACTGTCGGCCCGCTACGGGTCAGCCGCTCGCGGCGACCCGCTCTATGAGGCCATGGTGCAGGTGGGCAAATTGCTGCGCACCGTGTTCTTGTGCGACTACTTCGTCAACGAAGCTTTTCGCCGCGAGCTGTTGCGCGTGCTCAACCGCGGCGAGGCCGTCAATGCCTTGAAGCGCACAATCTACGTCGGCCGCGTCGCCAGCTACCAAGCCAAACAGCACGAGGAGATGCAGGCCGTCGCCGACGCCTTAAGCCTACTGGCAAACCTGGGTGATGGCCTGGAATACGATGAAAATGCAGTCGGTGCTCGACCGTTGGAACGCCCGACGTTCCACCGCGGTGCCGCCGGGGCTGATCGGACGCATCGCCCCGACACGCACAGAGGGCATCAACTTGCGGGGCGTGTTCACCTTCCCGATCGAGCAATACCAGGCCCAGCTACTACCGTCACTTCCGGCAGCGAAATCACGCGCTTTTGGTGGCTAAGTGGCTCATCAAAACCCTGACAAATGCAGCTTTCGCATCTAACAGAACAGGCTTTATATTCAGCAGGTTACCGGTGTGCCTGGCATTTTCGCCGATGTTTTCGTGGACCAAGTACCGGCACTTTTGGCACCGAAATCAAGGGGACCCCTGAGCGGAGACCAGACAGCCGATCAGGCGGTTTTATTTCCGAGCGCCGTTTACGTTTGCGTCAGCTGGCGTCACGGGTGCTCATGTCTTGCAGCAAGCGAACGAGTCCAAGAAGCTCGTCCCACGCGGTATCCGAGACGGCGCAATACACCAGATCGCCCGTCTTCCAGAACGCCAAGTGATACCCGTTGCGGGTGGTGTCCTTCGGCACGCTGCCTGTGGTCGCGGCCCAGCTGAAAACATTTATGACGTGCGAACCATGTTGGTAAACCACAACCGCGGCACGCTGATGATCAAAATAATCCGCGCGCCCGCCGATGAGCCGGTATCCCTGCTGATCGAAGTCGGCAACCACCGGCGACACATCGGTGTGACCCGCAAACCACGGCTTCACCGTGTGCTTGTCCGTAGACACCACATCGATCAGATGGTCCGGCATCAACGATCGCACATGTGCACTGACCAGGTCGTCAAGCAGCGGGTTCGTCAGTGGTGGCGCCAGCAGAAAGAACGCCATGCCGGCCGCGATTGCCGTTCCACCGATACCGCTGAATGCGCCCTGCCAGAACGGCCGCAGTCGCCTGCCCGTGATCCGCTGCCGCTGGAGGCGTGGCAATTTGGCTTCAATTTCCTGATCAAGCGCGCGCATGATCCGTGCGCGCAGCTCCGGCGGGGTACTCTCGTAGCCCAAGTCGTGCCGCAGGGCGGCGCGCGTCTGTTTGATATCATCAAGCAGCGCACTGCACTC
>Ga0302319_10024833_pt1 | contig 10632 bp, 9 predicted proteins | sample Bog_T0_2_FD_203319 | JGI IMG/M metagenome (GOLD analysis project Ga0302319, IMG submission 203319) | Peat permafrost microbial communities from Stordalen Mire near Abisko, Sweden - Bog_T0_2 | ecosystem: Environmental > Terrestrial > Soil > Wetlands > Peat | place: Sweden: Abisko, Stordalen Mire... | reverse complement strand
ACGAATTGGCGTTCAGGACATCATTGCCCAGATACGCGTAGACGGCTCCGTGAAACCGGTTCGTCCCCGCTTTGGTCACCACGTTGGCAACATACCCGGAGGTTCCGCCGAATTCAGCCGAGAAGTTGTTGGTGGAGACGCGATAGGATTCGACTACATCGGGCGCGACCTGGATGCGTGGCCCGCTGTTCAGCGTGTCGTTGTTCTCCACGCCGTCCAGAAGAAAGTTTGATGACGAGGTGCGCTGGCCGTTGATCGAGAGCGAGAGGCTGAGCGCCGTTGCGGTATCGGAAGATGCGCCGGGCAGGGCCAGCAGCAGGCTGTAGGGGTCGCGCCCGTTCAGCGGCAGGCTCGTGATCTCGTTGGACTCGATGGCATAGGACAAAGACGGCTGCAGAGTGCCGGACTTTGCTTCCAACACCTGCAAAGGCGCGGCAAAACCGACGTCCGGGCCAAAGAAGTTCACTACTTCTTTTTGCCCGGCCAGGGAAACGCTGCCGCCGCTGTTTTTGGAATTGTAAAGGCCTTCCTTTTTCAGGTCCGCGTAGGAGCGCAGGGGGAAATCCAGTTCGACGCGGCCAGCGACTTCGAGGTCCATATTTTGCAGCGTTTGCGGCTGGTAGTCCGCGGCAGCCGCCTTTACGCGGTAGTGCCCGGGAGACAGAAAGGTGATGGCGTAGTTACCGCGGGAGTTGGAACGGACTGCGCCGGCTTCATCGGAATCCAGGCTGGTATAGGTGATGGTCGCGTTGGGAATTCCGGCGTTGGATCCCTTGTCGAAGACGCGGCCGGTGACGATTCCCTGCGTGGTTTGCGCAAGCAACGGCGCTGTGGTCAGGCACATCATCGTGAGCCAAAGCGCGCGGCGCATGGGGAGATTGTACCGTAGCGTACCTTACCAGCAAAGATTAACTGAAAATGGCGCAGTGACAGGGTGTCCGTGACAGGGCGAGCTATCGCTCCAGGTGAGATCGCTGCCACGCCAGTCGCCCCGCCGCCAGCATCCCGATCGCAGCCAGCCAGAACGCCGCCTGCACCAGCCACCCGGGTTTTGGAAAAGTCGCGCGCGTCTCCGCGAATGAATACGCGAACCGGATCGAACGCTGCGCCTGGTCGCGCTCCGGTCTCCCGACCAGAAGGCTCTTGCCCTGCGACGCAAGACAATTCACCAGATACACGCTCACGCGGGGCAGGTGGCGATTTTCAAACCGCAATTCATGCCCGGCCCGGTCCGCCCGCAGGTTCAGCCGGATCGTCCCCATGCCCTCGCGCATCGCTTGCACAGTCGGAAACCGGCTGTCGATCAACCGAAGCGGCACCGGCTTGCCATCCACCTCCAGTTCCACATCCGTAAGAACGTCACCCGCATAAGCCCGCTCTTCTTCGGGAGAAATCCGCCCGTCGCGATTGCGGTCGATCGCCGCCATCACGGCAGGAAGCACGGCCACGCCCGGGGTGAGACCGATCTCCACGTCCACACCGTCCCGCGTCACTCCGATCAGCGTGGCCTGCAGATACTCGTCCAGCCGGTGGGCGGACGCGCCGCCTGCGAGACCGATCGCCAGCAGTAAACTCGACGCTAGCCGCCGCATCGCCCCGTCACTTCCCCGCCGATTTTTTCCCGTAGTCGTTGGTCGGATCCCGATAAATCGTATGAATGTGGTTGGTCGGATCTCCACCGAGAGGCTGCGGCGCGTATTCGATCACCAGCGTCGGCCCCTGAATGCGGTAATACGCAGGCATCCCGTTGGTCGTGGGTCCGCTCCACGCCAGCCACGTTTCCGCCATGTGCGACTTGATCTCGGCCATGCGCACCGTCGCCGATTGTTCGTTGACGATCCCCGCCCATTCGCCAATCAGATCGAGCAGCATCGCCTGTTGACCGGCGTTCATCGCGGAGGCCTTGAGTCCCTCGGGCTGGATCGTCTTTCCGTCCTGCCCCGGTCCGAGCACCAGGTCGGCCACCCGATAGTTGAGAATCGCCTGCTTGCGTTGCCCTTCGTCAAGCGCGTTGATGAGCGCGAACGCCTTGTCGTTCTCGGCTCCGAGCGGCCGCACCGTCTTGCCGCCCACTGTGTATTTTGCCGGCTGCGCGGCCGTCAGACTGGGCGTCAGAATCCCGTCACGCCCCACCATTGTGATGTTCAGCGCCAGATGATGTCCGCCGAACTGCAGCATCCAGGGGTCGCTCACGGAAGGCTTGCCCAGAATGGAAATGTAGAACAGATCCTTGCCAAACTGGGCGCCGCCGCCAGGGCCACCGGGTCCGCCACGACCGCCCCGGCCATCGGGACCGCCGGGACCGCCAGGTCCACGACCGCCACCCGGTCCGCCTGGCCCACCCGGTCCGCGACCGCCTCCGCCCCCGCCGTTATCCTGCGCTTTCAGTTGTTCGTCGCCCTCCATGATCGCCAGCACTTTCTCGTACCCTCGCGCGCTCAGCGTGACGGCCAGCAGCTTCATCGCCGCGGCCTTCTGCGGCTCGCTCAGTTCGCCCATTTTCAGGCCGGCCCGCGCCACCATCGTGGTGGGCAGATTCGACCACCGCACGCGTTGCGCCGCGTCGTTGTAGTCGAACAGAACCCTGGAGCGCTGTGCTTCATCGAGCGAACTCAGAAATGCATTCGCGCTGGCCACGATCGTGGCAGGGACACTCGAAGAACTCTGGGCATGCGCGAGGCCGCACGCCACAACCGCGGCAAGGAAACCGATTCTGTTCATTACTGGAAGATACCTCTTCATTCGGTGAACTGCCGGTATTGCGCCGGCGAGACCCGATAGTTCCTCGCGGAGTGTAAAAGTATTTGGGAACGCCGCCAGTGCCGGCGATAGTGTGGGGCAGGAGGGTTGGACCCTACACATGGCATAACCGCGTCTTCTGCCGCCCGGAATCGTCGAAGTTCTCCGGCGCCAGCCAGCGCTCGAATTCTCTTTTTCTCCGCAGCCATTCGGAGTCGAGCATCGCGAACCACGCCGTATCCCGGCTCCGGCCCTTCACGATCATATGCTGCCGGAACACGCCTTCGAACGCGAACCCGAGCCGACGCGCCGCCCTTTGCGAGGCATCGTTCAGCACATTGCATTTCCACTCGTAACGCCGGTAGCCGAGTTCCTCAAAGACGTACCGCGCCATCAGGAACATCGCTTCGGTAGCGGCCCGCGTCTTCTGGAACTCGGGCGAATAAACGATAGCGCCCACCTCGATCACTCTCTGGCACGCGTCGATCCGCATATAAGCCGCGTGCCCCGCCGCTCGGCCCGCCGCGCGATCCACCAGCGCAAAGTACATCGGATCTTCGGAAGCGGCTTTCGCCTCCAGATAGGCATCGAACGGCGGCCTCGCGGTGAACGGCCCGCTGTGCATGTATCTCCACAGCGCCTGATTCGCAGCTCCGCCGGTTCCCGCCCACAGCGCATCCCCGTGCTTCGCCGGATTGAGCGGTTCGACCGAAACGCGGTCACCGTACAGGGCGATCCGTTCCGGGCGCTTCGCCGCCTCGCCATCCACAGGCGGACCAACCGGCAATAATTCGGCGTGAGTCATTGTTTCCGATTCTATCCCGGAGAAACGGAGTTGCAATCCGCTCTCGTCCTTGTCACGCTGACCTGCGGCTCAACGTTTTGTCAGGATAACCCGGCGCCTGCGCCGGCGTGCCGCGAATGGCCCCTGCGCGTGCCGCCCGGCCGCCAGCCCGGTTCTCGCCGGCACCCGCCACGCCATAATGCGAGACAGGGTTCCCGTCCCGCAAACTTGAAACATCTCGAAACCAACTCACTCGACGCGTTGCGCGAAGCGTTGCGGCATCTCGATGCTGGTTTCGCCGATCTGCCGCCGTTCGAATCGTCGGACCCGGCCCTGAACGGCGTCCCTGCCGTCCTGCGGGAGGTGGCGGAAAAGCTGCGCGACAACTACCCCTACTTCCATCCGCTCTATGCCGGACAAATGCTGAAGCCGCCGCATCCGGTGGCGCGCGCGGCCTACGCTCTCGCCACGTGGATCAACCCCAATAACCACGCCCTCGATGGCGGCCGCGCCAGTTCCGCCATGGAAAAGGAAGCGGTGGCGCAGATCGCCGCCATGTTCGGATGGCATGAATTCCTGGGCCATCTCACAGGCGGCGGCACCATGGCGAATCTCGAAGCTCTGTGGGTCGCGGGGCGGTTGAATCCAGGCAAGACCATCGTCGCCTCGGAGAGCGCTCACTACACACACGAGCGGATCGGCGGCGTGCTGCAGTTGCCGTTTGAAGCCATCCGGGCCAATCCCGACGGCAGTATCGATTGTACCGCGCTGGAGCAACGAGCCGCGCGCGGCGATATCGGCTGCGTGGTAGCCACGCTCGGCACCACTGGTACAGGCGCCGTCGATGCGCTGCCGGAAATCCTCGGGCTGCGCGACCGTTTCGGGTTCCGCGTTCACGTCGATGCGGCCTACGGAGGCTACTTCACTCTGGCGGACAATCTGACCGCATCCGCCCGCGCCGCCTTCGACTCCATCCCGCGCGCCGATTCCATCGTCATCGATCCGCACAAGCACGGTCTCCAGCCCTATGGCTGCGGCTGCGTGCTGTTCCGCGACCCCGCCGTGGGCGCGCTCTACAAGCACGATTCGCCCTACACATATTTTTCGTCGAAGGATCTGCACCTGGGCGAGATCAGCCTCGAATGTTCCCGGCCCGGCGCCTCCGCCGTGGCGCTCTGGGCGACGCAGCGTCTGCTGCCTCTGGTGGCGGGAGGAGAATTCGCGGCCGGATTGTCGTCGTCGCGCGCCGCCGCCCTGGATCTGGCCCGCCGCCTTTCGGACGACGATCGCTGGATCGTGCCCTTCCCGCCCGAACTGGATATTGTCGTCTGGGCGCCGCGCGCGGGCTCGGCCAGCGCGATCTTCGAGCGTGCCGCGGGGCGGGATCTGCACCTCGCTCTGATCCGGCTGCCGCGCCGCTGTTTCGGGCTGGCGGGTCCTGAAGGAGACGGGGAGCATGTCTTGTGCCTCCGCTCCGTCCTCATGAAACCGGAGCATGCGGCCTGGGTCGATGGGATTGTCGAGCGGCTGCGCGACGTCGAGTAAGAGCGGTGGAAGAAGTCACGCCTGCGCTACATCGGCGAAACGCGGGTAGAACTGGAGAAAACTCGCCAAACTGCCGATAGGAACTAACGGCGCTGACTATGTTTCGAATTCTCGTTGTCGACGACACTCCCATGAATCTCGACATCACCTCGCGCATGTTGCTGAAGGCAGGCTATGGCGTCGATACTGCGGTAAACGGCGAGGAAGCCGTCAAAATGGCCGGACTCTGGCGTTACGATCTCATCGTTATGGATATGGCGATGCCCGACATCAGCGGCAGCGAGGCCACGAAAATGATCCGCAGCGCCGAAAGCGACTCGGGCACAAGACGGGTCCCGGTCGTGGCCTTCACAGCCAACGCCAACGACGAGGTCCGCCAGCGCGCCCTGCGAAGCGACATGGACGATTTCATCACCAAGCCGATTGAGCGGCGTCAGTTGCTGGCGGCCGTCGAGCGGTCGCTCGACGACCGTGCCATCTTCCTTGTGGCCGACGACTGTACCCCGGACCGCGAGCGCACGCTCCTCTACCTGCGCGGGCTGGAGAATGTCGGCATCGTTGGAGCGGGCACCGCCGCCGCAGCCGTCGCGATCTGCTCGCGCCAGCGGATTACCTTCGCGCTGATCGCCGAAAGCCTGCCGGATATGGGCGGCGCGGAAGCCATCCGTCAGATCCGCGCGTCAAGAGACGGAGACTCAATCGGTATTATCCCGATAAGCGGCAAGGCCGACCCCGAGGCCCGGAACCAATCCCTGACCGCGGGGTACGCCGGATTCCTCGAAAAGCCCTATGGCCGGGCCGAACTGCTCAAGGAGATCCAATCCCTGCTCACGGTCCACGCCTGACGCCGTTATTCAAGGACAGACAGTTTTGCCCGCAGCCGGCGGAGCCCGGGGGAATAAACCCGCCTGATCCCGCGTTATCCTATTAACAGCAGACACCAGCAGCGGACGCCAAAGTCGGGGCACCATAACCAGATCGCCCGGTTCCGCGTAATAATAGTGCAGAGGGTCCCATGAAGCGTAACTTTCTTGTTTCGAGCATTATCATTCCGGCTTTCGCGTTCAGCCTGATGGGCGCGCCCTTCCCCGATCCCCCGGCCGAGCAACTCGCTCCCGCCAGCGCGAAAAAGGCCACGGCCGTCCTCGCGGGAGGATGTTTCTGGGGTATGCAGGGCGTTTTCGAGCACGTCAAAGGGGTCACCGACACCACGGTTGGCTTCTCCGGCGGCGAAAAGAAGACGGCCCAGTACGAAACGGTCAGCACGGGTAAGACGGGCCACGCCGAATCCATCCAGATCGTTTACGACCCCTCGGTCGTCACCTACGGGCAACTGCTGAAGATCTACTTCTCGGTAGCGCACAATCCCACCATGCTCAACTACCAGGAAAACGACGTAGGCACGCAGTACCGCTCGGAGATTTTCTACGTCGACGACAGCCAGAAGGCCATTGCGGAAGCTTATATCAAGCTCCTGAGCGACGCCCGGGTGTTCCACAAGTCGATTGTGACCAAAGTGGAGGCTCTGAAAGCTTTTTACCCGGCGGAACAATACCACCAGCACTACCTCGACCATAACCCCACCGACGGGTACATTGTGGCCATGGATTTGCCGAAGATTGCCGATCTGAGGAAGACTTTTCCGGACATGTACAAGAGGTGATCACGATGCAGACATTAAACAATCCGACCCGGCGCGGACTTCTGGCCTCGCTTACCGCGGGAATGAGCGCCGCTTATGTACTCGCCGCCGACGTGAAGTCCGCCGCGCCAAAGACCGTCCGTATCGTCGATTTCGACGCCGCGGGCAAGCGAAAGGATGTCATGGAAGTTCCGAAGATCGTCAAGACTGAGCCCGAGTGGCGCAAGCAGCTGACCGCCGAACAGTTCGACGTGACGCGCAAGGCGGGTACCGAATACGCCTTCAGCGGCAAGTACTGGAATCTGCACGACGACGGCATTTATTCCTGCGTCTGCTGCGGCACTCCGCTGTTCGATTCCAAGACCAAATTCGAATCCGGCACCGGCTGGCCCAGTTTCTACCAGCCGCTGGCGAAAGAGAATGTCACCGAACACGTGGACCGGAGCTTCGGCGAAACACGCACCGAGGTGGAATGCGCGCGCTGCGACGGCCACCTGGGTCACGTTTTCGACGACGGCCCCAAGCCGACAGGCCTGCGCTACTGCATGAACTCGGCGTCGCTGAACTTCGCGCCGCGCGCGAAAGCGTAGGGATTCCGGTGGCCGTCACCGCCTGTGGATAATGCGCACGGCGTTGCCGGAACGGGCGATTTGCCGCCGGTCGGCCGCGTGAAACGACTCTCCGCAGCTGACGCAGCGATATTTCAGTAATCCGGTTGCAAACGCCAGCAAACGTTCGAAACCGGAATACGGAAGGATCGTGGTCTTCTCCGACGCGCAGGCCGGGCATGGCTTAGTGACCGGAAGTGCGATGGCGATCTTCATAGAATCAAGCTAGCGCACAAACGCCTCTTCTGGCCATGCTGACGAAAGTTAACCTGGTTTTTGCCCGTGGCCGCGCCCGGCATTTCCATACCGCGATGCCCCCAAAATACGTCGAATGCCGGCACGTTGCAACGGCAAAGATCGGCACCAAGGCGATTCTGGCGTCTGGATTGGGACCACCACGGCGCATTTCCCCGTAAGTCGTTGCATGACAGGAGAATCCGGGAGAAATAGTGCCGCCACGCGTCCCGACTGTCACCGATTCGTCACATCGTAGCCGATAATTCATCCGATTAGCGCTTCTCAGTTATTGTTTTTTCTGAATAACGGTGATATCGTCAGTTTTAAAGCCTTAACACTACAATAAAGACGAGGCATATGACCGCCCCCCCGGAAATATCCGCATAGAGCCGTTCTAAGCCGGCTTCCAGAAGTCCTGGCAGTATTCCTCTCGATCGTCCCGCTCCACGCCGCAGCCACACCCGGCTCGGCCAAAGGGACGGTAACCGACCCACCGGCGCCCCCGTCGTCCGCACCCGGATCTTCATCGCCCAGGCGCTGCCTGCGGCTCCGCCCGGAGCGGCAACCACAGTGTCGACCGCTCACGTCACCGGAATGCCCGTCATGACCGGACAGCAAATCGCCACTTCAATGAGCGACTACACCGGCGCATTCACGATTCCCAGCCTGCCAGCCGGCAACTACGTCGCCTGTGCCCAGCCCGAGACGCCGGGACTGCTGGACCCCTGCCAGTGGGGGACCTCCGCGCCGGCGTTTACCGTGACCGCTGGCCAGACCACCTCCGGCGTGAAGATCACGCTGGCTCAGGGCGCCGTGATTCCGATTCACGTCAACGATCCCCAACAGCTTCTGAAACCGATTCTCGGAGGCAGGGTCGACACCAGCTGCCGCATTCACCTCGTGACCGCGAAAGGAATGCACTATGAGGCGCCCATCGTGGCGCAGAGCGTCGGCGGACGCGACCATTCCGCTACTGTGCCATTCGGAACCCCGTACAGTCTTCAAGTCCTGTGTCCGGCGCTGAGCCTGAACGACGCAACCGGAAATCCGGTCGTTTCGGCGAACTCAGGCACACCGATCCAGGCCGGGGCCACCGCCTCGACGACAGTCTTTACCGTGACAGGAGCGAAGCAATGAAATCCAACCGTGGATTAGCCACGGCCGCCTTGCTGGTCGCGTCGGCGACCGTCTGTCTGGCGCAACTTCCGCCGATGGATGCGAAGGTGGGGGTATTTCGAGACGGTTTCTACTGGGTATTAAAACTGGACACCAGCAGCAACGGCGTGTATTCGGCACCAACTGATCGGGCGTACGCGTTCGGCGGGATCGCGAACGACATTCCGCTGACGGGCAACTGGTTAGGCAACGGCAATATGGCTGGCCCGGCATGCACGCTGAACGCCAATGGCACGGCCAGAAATCCCGCGACGTTAGGGCCGACCGCCGGCATCTTCCGGCCTGCCAGCAACTTCGTGTTCATCCTCGACGTCTGTAATAACGGCACAGCCGGGATGTACCTGAACATAGACAACACAGGCGCGAATAGCAATCCCATGGGCATACAGGCGAGCGACATCCCCGTCGTCGGCGACTGGAACGGGTCGGGAACCACCAAGATTGGTTACTACCGGCCATCTAATGGCACCTGGTATCTCGACTTCAACGGAACAAATACCGTGACAAAGACATACACGTTCATCGGGCACCCCTCAGGCAGCGTTGCGGACATTCCGGTGGTTGGCGACTGGAACGGATCCGGGTTTTCGAAAATCGGCGTCTTCCGGTCGGGCTACTATTGGATTCTGGACACGGACGGCGACGGGAAGTTCGACAATTACGACCAGGCGTACGCCTTCGGAGGCATCACGGGCGACCTTCCGGTAGTGGGAGACTGGGCTGGAACCGGTGTCGCCAATATGGGCGTGTTCCGCGGGAACGGCGCGGTCGGGGACCAGAGCTATCTGTGGTATCCGAACACGCCCAGCTTCCCAGCGTTCCCGCTCGGAGGTATCACCGGCGACGTACCGGTGGTTGCGAACTGGATACCGGGTGCGAATGGACCGACGCCGTCGATGCCCAACGCCCTGAGCGTGACCTGTAATGGTGCAAGCTGCAGCGACGCGCTGCCTGGAGTGACGGCGACTTTTACCTTTACGTACTACGACCCGGAGAACGGGAACACTAATATGCCGTTCGGCGACGTGTGGGTGGCGAATCAGACGGGCAATACCGGCCCCCAGTGCCACTCCGAGTGGGGAGGCGGAAAGATGAACTTTTTTCCCAATGAGGGCACGCCCGCCTGTAGCGGCGAGACCACCGTCAACCAGGGAGTTTCTCAAACCGACAACTTCTGCGCGGTTTCCGTGGTTTCCGTAACGCCTTCCCAGTCAGACCTTACCGCGCTCACGGTGACGCTCAACATGAGCTTCATGCCTGGGAACGCCGGAACCTACAACGTTCTGACTGCGGTTACGGATCTCGACGGAAATCAAAGCCCTGCGGGTGCCGTGGGGACCTGGACAGTGGACGCCGGGCCCTCGGTAACATTGTCTCCCCTGCCGAACGTGACCGTTATAAATGGGTCCGCGATTGGTCCGCCCACTCTCACGATAACAACAAGCTCGTCCGCGTCGGGCACGCCGACCCTTAGTGCGAGCGGGTTCCCCGCAGGTATGTCGGTATCGATACCAGCCATCAATATAAACGCCGGGAGCGCGGCAAGCGTGAATGTTACGGTGCAAAGTGCGAGCACAATAGCGCCGGGAACCTACAACGGCCACCTGACCGTGTCAATCGGCTCAGCCACTCAGACGATCTCGACTTCCGTTGTAGTGACGCAACCGCTGCTGATCTCGGTATCGTCCTCGGCCACGGCTTACACCTACACCGACAACGCCCCCAAGGCTTACTATTACGTGCTGAGTTGGGGATCGAGCGCAACAATCTCAGGTCACAACTGTCCGGCTAACGATGATGTCGCGGTTGGCAAGTCCCATTATTACTGATAGTTGAGCGGGCATTTTGGTTGCCGCGATTTGAAACCCGGCTAACCTCAGGACTGTTAAATCGGGGCCGGG
>Ga0302319_10024829_pt1 | contig 10633 bp, 10 predicted proteins | sample Bog_T0_2_FD_203319 | JGI IMG/M metagenome (GOLD analysis project Ga0302319, IMG submission 203319) | Peat permafrost microbial communities from Stordalen Mire near Abisko, Sweden - Bog_T0_2 | ecosystem: Environmental > Terrestrial > Soil > Wetlands > Peat | place: Sweden: Abisko, Stordalen Mire... | reverse complement strand
ACGTTCACGCCGACGACCGGCGCGCCGAGATAGCCGAGAATCTGGATGACGCGACCGGAAAAGCCGCATTGCGGAAAATCGGGCGTTCCCTTCATGAACAGGACCACCGGGTTCTCGGAGATCAGCTTCTCGATCTGCTGACGGGCGTCGGACATGGACAAGTTCCTTCTCAAGCCGGGGGTCAAGGCCCCGTGGGACGACAGTTCGACATATAAACAGGGACAAGGCTCGCGGCTAGACGACGGGGGCGAGTTTCTCGAGGGGTCAGCCGCCCGTCACGCTCATGTGGCGTCGCGTCGAAGCGTGCGAGCCGGCGCGCTCGATCAGGAAATCGTGGCCCTTCGGCTTGCGCAGGATCGCCGAGCGGATCGCCGTATCCAGCAAATCGTCGGCCTTGGAGCGGCGCAGCGGCTCGCGCAGATCGGCTGCGTCTTCTTGTCCCAGACACATGTAGAGCGTGCCGGTGCAGGTGACGCGCACGCGGTTGCAACTCTCGCAGAAATTATGCGTCAGCGGCGTGATGAAGCCGAGCCGCCCGCCCGTCTCCGCGATGTCGAAATAGCGCGCGGGGCCGCCGCTGGCGTAGAGCGAGGGCGCCAGCGTGAAGCGGCGCTCCAGCGAGGCGCGCAGTTCGGTCAGCGGCAGGTACTGGTCGAACCGCTCCCGCTCGACGGCGCCCAGCGGCATGACTTCGATGAACGTGAGGTCGTAGCCGCGATCATGCGCCCATTCGATCAGCGAAATCGCCTCGACGTCGTTGAAGCCCTTGAGCGCGACGGCGTTGATCTTGACCTTCAGACCCGCCTTGTCGGCGGCGTCGAGGCCCGCCATGACGGTTCCGAGTTCGCCCCACCGCGTCACCGCGCGGAACTTGACGGGATCAAGCGTATCCATCGATACGTTGACGCGTTTGACGCCGCAATCGGCGAGCTCGGCGGCGAAACGCGCGAGTTGCGAGCCGTTGGTCGTCAGCGTAAGATCGTCCAGCGCGCCGCTGGTCAGATGTCGCGACAGCGAGCGGAACAGCGTCATGATGCCCCGGCGCACCAAAGGTTCGCCGCCGGTGACGCGCAGTTTGCGTGTGCCCAGGCGCACGAAGGCCGAACACAGCCGGTCCAATTCCTCCAGCGAAAGCACGTCGCGCTTGGGCAGGAAGTTCATGTCCTCGGACATGCAATAGAGGCAACGGAAGTCGCAGCGATCGGTGACGGACACGCGCACATACGTGATCGCGCGACCGAAGGGGTCGACGAGCGGCGGAGACACCACGGGCGCGTGCGCGTTCATGACCGTCAACTTAAGCGCTTCATCCCTGAAATAAAAGGCGCCCGCGTGGGGCGCCTTCTTTATCTTTTCCGTTGGTTGCGGCTCAGCGTTGGACCACGACCGTCGCGCCGACCTTGGCGCGCGTATAGAGGTCGGTCACGTCGTCGTTGGTCATGCGGATGCAGCCGGAGGAGACCGCCTGGCCGATCGTGTCGGGCTCGTTCGAGCCGTGGATGCGGTAGAGCGTGCCGGCCAGATACATGGCGCGCGCGCCGAGCGGATTCTCGATGCCGCCGGCCATGTGGCGGGGCAGATCGGGGCGACGCTTCAGCATTTGCGCCGGGGGGGTCCAATCCGGCCACTCGCGCTTGTTGGCGATGTGCGTCACGCCGGCCCAGGTGAAGCCCGGACGACCCACGCCGATGCCGTAACGCAAGGCCTGATGATCGGGAAGCACGAGGTAGAGCCGACGCTCGCTGGTGCTGACCACGATCGTGCCCGGAGCGTAGTTTCCGCTGTAGGACACCGTTTCGCGCGGAATCGGCGAGGCCAGCGGTCGGTCGCTGGTGGGCGCGTTCGGATCGTAGAGGGCGGTGTAGGCGAAAGCGGCCGGCATGGCGGCGAGCATGAGGCCCGCGATCAAGCTGGCCTTAAGAGCGAAACGGCGCATGTGGTGATCCCCTGATCTGGGCTTAACGCCACTTGACCCGGAGTGGTTCCGGCGGCGTTCGGTTCGGACGGCGATTCATCCGGGAAAGGCGGCGCTCGCGCAATCGACAAGAGCGTGAGCGCCGCGAAATGGCGCCATTTCAGCCGCGAATGTGGCGAATACGCCACACTTCGGGCCTTCCCCCGGCCGATTTCAGGTGAGAACCTTGCCGACGCTCATGTAGACGGAGCAGTCGTTCGCCGCCAGAGCCGCGAGTGATTCGGTGAAGGTCATCGGCAGCGAGCCGGAATACGCCGAGCCCCAGGGATTGTGCAGGGTCAGCATATCGGTCGCCGCGCTGGTCCCGGCGGTGTAGCCGATGACCTGGAACATATGGTCGGCGACGAGATTTCCAGTGACGCCGCCGGATGTCCCGACGAGCAATTCCTCCTTGCCGCTGAACGCCGCCGCGAGTTGGCTGAAGTCGGAGGTCAGCGTCGTCGCGGACGTCGAGGTCGAAAGGTTGAACCCCGTCACCGACTGGCCGGTGATTTCCGTGATCGCATAGGCGCCGCCCGAATCGATCCCTGCGTAGGAATCGCTCGCCGCGTTGAGCTGGGCGCCGTGGGTGACGTTGGTCTGCGCGTTGAGCTGCGCATAGGCCTTCTCGATCAGTTCAGGCCAGAGCGCGGAGCCGTTGGCGAATTCGAGCGTCGAATTGTTCGCCCAGTCGTAGCCCGCCGGCATGTTGGCGAGATCCGCGTTGACGGTCACGTAATCGTCCTGGCCGTTGATCAGGAACCGCACGCCATAGGTCCCATTGCCGTTGTTGGTGATCATCGACTCGATCGCGGAGGGGTCCTGCAACGCGACTTCCGCGATCGAGGACATGAAATAGCAATCGCCGTCATATCCTTGATTGACGTCGAGATAGCTCGGCGCTCCGCTGGCGCCATAGAGCGGGCTGGTCGAGAGCTTGTAGGTCGAGGCGAGGTTGCTCTCACCGATCGACGACACGTTCGTGCTCGGCAGATCGGTCCCGAGAAACCATTCGCCGACGAGTTCCGTCGTCTGCGTCTGCGTCGAGGTCGCGCTCAGATTTCCGAGCGCCGTCGTCGTCGACGAGCCGCCGTTCCAGACAGCGTTGGCCGAATTGCCGTCGATGACGTCCCGCGCGATCTGCTGGACATAGGCGGAGGTCGAGATGCCGTTAATTTTGTTCAGCAGCCCAGCGAGCGTCTGCAGCGTGCTGAATTTGCTCGCGGTCATGCCGCCGACCTCGGCGTCGTCGAGGATCGTCAGCATCGCATTGTAGCTCAGCGCATTGTTGACCATGAGCTTGGCGACGTCGGCTTCGACGCCCGCGTTGCCTAGCTGGCTCAAAATCGAGGGCGCCGTCTGCGTGATCGTGGCGGTCGCGACGCTCGACCAGACGTGGCCGTCGAAGACCTTGAACGAGATCGAATCGGTTCCCGCGCCGGAACCGCCGACATAGGTGAGTTGAGCGAGTTGCGCGGCGGTCAAGGTCGTCCAGACGCCATCGGCGAGCGCCTTGCCGTTGAGATAGAACGCGCCGCCGTCCGCGCCCGTGTTCATCACCGCATATTCGGTGATCGCGTCCCCGGCGGCGTCGGTGGTCCCGGCGATCAGGCTCGCTCCGGTGATCGTCTGGCCGGCGACGATCGCGGGTTTGTTCAGCGTCACGGACGGCGGAGCGGCCACGGTGAGAGTGACCGTCGCCGCGGCGGACCAGGCGGTTCCGTCATAGCTCTGAATTGAGACGGAATCCGTCCCCGCCGCCGAACCCGCGACGTAGGTCAATTGCGCGAGCTGCGCGGCGGTCAGATCATAGACCTTGCCCGCGGTCAGCGCGGATCCATTGAGCAGCAGTTCGCCGCCGTCCGAGCCCTTTTCCGTGAAAGCGTATTGCGTGGTCGACGCGCCGGCGGGATTGACGATGGAGCCGATCAGGGTGGAGGCCGCGATCGATTGACCTTCGTCGAGCGTGGCGTTCTTGCCGGTGAGGGTCGGCGGCGCGACCGTCGTCGCGGTGGTGGTGGACGCGGCGGACCAGGCGCCGTTGGCGTAGGTTTCGAAGGTCAGCGTGTCGACGCCGGCGCTGGTTCCCGCGACATATTTCAGCGTCGCCATCTGCGCGGCGGTGAGGGTCGTCAAGACGCCATAGGCGAGCTTCTTGCCCGCGAGCAGGAAATATCCGCCGTCGGCGCCGGTATCCTTGACGGCGTATTGCGTCACGCCGGCGGCGAGCATGGCGCTGAAAAAGGCGCTCGCGAGCGTGCTCTGCTGTTCGGCCAGCGTCAGCGTCTTCAACGCGGGGCCCGAGGTCGTCGCCATGTTCCCAAACTCCCTGGTGTCGGGACGATCGGCGGCGCGAAGCCGCGATCGAAGTCGACGCAGGTTTAGGCAGGGGCAAATTGCAGAATGCCTATGGCGGTTCGTCGAATTTTATCGATCCGGCCAAAAACGCAAGATGATGTTGGGTAAAGTATGCGGAATTTTTTCCGCGGAGGCGAATGGTGGGCGATACAGGGATCGAACCTGTGGCCCCTCCCGTGTGAAGGGAGTGCTCTACCGCTGAGCTAATCGCCCCGCCTCGCGGGAGCCCCGTTTAAGGCCGGGGCCGACCTCAAGTCAAGGCGGGATAGAGCGCTTCGGCGGCTTCGAAGAGATCGTCGAAATGCGAGATCACGCGGTCGGGCCCAAGCTCGCTCACCGGCACGTCGGTGTAGCCGAAGTCGACGGCGATGACGGGGACGCCCGCCGCGCGGGCGGTTTTGATGTCGGTGACGGAATCGCCGACCATGATCGCGCAGCTGGGCAGGCCGCCGCATTCGCGGATGGTCTCCAGCAGCGGCTTCGGGTCGGGCTTGGCCACGCCGAACGTGTCCTGGCCACAGATGAAGCGGAAACGCTCCGCCGCGCCGAGTTTGCCGAGCAGCAGATGCGAGGAATATTCGAGCTTGTTGGTGCAGACGGCCAGCCGCCAGCCCGCCGCCGCGCAGCGATCGAGGCAGGCCTCGACGCCCGGGAACAGCCAGGAATTGTCGGCGATATGGGCGTTGTAGTAGGCGAGAAAATCCACGAACAAAGCGTCGAGCTTGTGTTGCGACAACTCCCGTCCCGCCCGCGCGTAGCCGCGCTGGATCAGCGCCCGGCCGCCCGCGCCGAGCAGCGAACGCGCGGCGGCGACCGGCACGGGTTCGAGCCCCTCGTGCGCCATGACGACGTTGAGCGCGCCGATGAGATCGCCCGCAGTCTCCGCGAGCGTGCCGTCGAGATCAAGCACCAGCGTTCGGACTTCACGCATATCCATGCCCCTCATTTCCAGAAATCGGGTTCGGTCGGCGCGAGCCGGCCGCCGATCCGCACCGGCGCGATTTTCCTCGCCAGCCCGTCGGCGCCGGTCTCCACGGCGACGCCGCAGAGCGTCGCGGCGCCCATCGCGGGCTCGAAGCGGCTGGAGGGAAGCTTGCGGATGAAGCGCCGGATCGGCTCCTCCTTGTCCATGCCGATCACCGATTCATAATCGCCAGTCATGCCGACCTCGGTGATGAAGCCGGTGCCGCCGCTCAGGATTCGCGCGTCGGCGGTGGGGACATGGGTGTGGGTGCCGACGGAGAGGCTTACGCGGCCGTCGATGTAATGGCCGAAGGCCTGCTTCTCGCTGGTCGCCTCGGCGTGGAAATCGACGATCGCGGCGTCGCAGACGAGGCCGAGCGGGCAGGCGGTCAGTTCGTGGTCGATGCGCGCGAACGGGTCGTCGAGCGCGTCCATGAACACGCGGCCCATCATGTTGACGACCAGCACCTTGGCGCCGTTCTCCGCCTCGATGAGATTCGCGCCGCGGCCCGGCGTGCCGGGCGGATAATTGGCGGGGCGGATGAGCCGCGGCTGGCGCTCGATGAACACCAGCGCCTCGCGCTGGTCGAAAGCGTGATTGCCGAGCGTGATCGCGTCGGCGCCGGCGCCCAGAAAGTCCTCGCAGATCGCCTCGGTGATGCCGAACCCGCCCGCCGCGTTCTCGCCGTTGACGACGACGAAATCGAGCTTCCAGCGTCTGCGGAGATTAGGGAGATGTTCGAGCAGGACGGCGCGCCCGGCGCGGCCGAGGATGTCGCCGATGAAGAGGAGGCGCATCAGCGGGCGCCCTTCGCGTCGATGAGTTCGTTTTCGGTCAAGATGAAATCCAGAATCTCGTCGTGGTCTTCGTCGGGAATGGCGGCGACCTCGGCGCACGCGTAGGCGACGCCGACCGCGTGGATCGGTTTTTGGGCGCGAAGCAGTGAAAGGGTGCGGTCGTAGTGTCCCGCGCCATAGCCGATGCGATGGCCGCGCCGGTCGAACGCGGCGAGCGGCACGAACAGCAGGTCGGGATCGACGACCTCGGCTCGCGGCGTCGGCTCGGGGATGTTCATTTCTCCGGGGACGGTGGGATCGCCCGGTCGCCAGCGCCGGAACGTCAGCGGCTCCTGGCGCGAGACGGTGATCGGCAGCGCGGTCGCGAAACCTTCGGCCGCTAGGGCGGCCATGAGTGCGAGCGTGTGGGGTTCGTCGAGAATGGGATAGAAAGCGGATACGATTTTCGGCCGCCAGCGCCGCGCGAGCGCGAGGCCCTCGGCCGTCAGCCTGCCGGACAGCCTATCGCGTGTCGAGGCGTCGAGCACCCGCCGACGGTTCAGCGCGCTTCGACGCAGCAGCGCCTTAGGTTCGGCGAGGGTGGACATTCAAGCGTTTCGCCGAACCTTTGTGATGAGCGCGGAGCCGAGAAGGCCGTTGGACGGAGATCCCGGGCGCCTACGTGAGTAGGTGGGAACCATGTGCCCAAGCCCACGGGCAAGGACAGGGACAGCCCCCTAGGGGATCGTACGGCCCCGAGGAATATGGTCCTGACGCACCCCCCAGCTCCGCAGCCTTCTATGTAGGCGCGATGGGGGGAAAAGGCTAGGGGATGGATTGATGCAGGTCCGTCATATAAAGTGTGATGAAGTATGCCGGAACATTTGAAGGGAGCCGCCCATGGCCGAGATCGAACGCCTGACGATCACTATGCCTCCCGAACTTGCCGCAGTAGTCAAACAGGCTGTCGAGACCGGCGACTACGCGTCCAGCAGCGAAGTCGTGCGCGCCGCGCTCAGGGACTGGAAATTGAAGCGTGCGCTTCAGTTGGAAGAAGTCGCCGCGCTCAGGGGCGATATAGACAAGGGTTTGGCCGATGTCGCCGCCGGTCGCGTCAATGACTTCGACGCCGACAAGATCATCGCCCGGGGGAGAAAGCTATTAGCCGACCGCTCGCCCTCCGCCTGACCGACGCGGCGGAAGCCGATCTCGCCGAAATCTGGTCTCACATCGCTGCGGAAGCCTCGGAAGCAACAGCGAACCGGCTCATCGGTAAGCTAAAAGGCGACTGCGAACCGTTCCGCCATTTTCCGCTTTCGGCGCCCTCGCGCGAGCACTTGGCGGACGGATTACGGGTCGGGTTCTCCGGCAGATATGCTATCTACTATGTGCACGACGAGCGCGATCTCGTGATCGTTCGCGTTTTGCATGGCGCGCGTGATGTCGCCGCGCTTGCCGAGCACGGAGGTTTCGCGCCGTGAGATCAAGAGGCTCAGGATTTGAGCTTCAAACCCGGGTTGCCCCGCGCGCCTCCCCTAACTATGGTGCGCCGCGTTCAAAACCCCTCGAGAGTCTTCCTCATGGCCTTCATCGCCGACGTCCTTTCCCGCGTTAAGCCCTCCGCGACCATCGCGGTGACGCAGAAGGCGCGCGATCTGAAAGCCAAGGGGCGCGAGATCATCTCGCTTTCGGTCGGCGAGCCGGATTTCGACACGCCGGAAAACATCAAGAACGCCGCCATCGAGGCGATCCGCAGGGGCGAGACCAAGTATCCGCCCGTGCTCGGCATCGTGCCGCTGCGCGAGGCGATCGCGGCCAAGTTCCAGCGCGAGAACGGGCTCGACTACAAGGCGAGCGACACCATCGTCGGCACCGGCGGCAAGCAGATCCTCTACAACGCGTTCCTCGTCACCATGAACGAGGGCGACGAGGTCATCATTCCCGCGCCTTATTGGGTCAGCTATCCCGAAATGGTGCTGATCAACGGCGGCGAGCCGGTCATCGTGCCGACGACGATCGAAAACGCGTTCAAGCTGCAGCCCGCCGACCTTGAGCGCGCGATCACGCCGCGCACCAAATGGGTCGTGCTCAATTCGCCCTCCAACCCCTCGGGCGCCGCCTACACCCGCGAAGAGTTGAAGGGCCTGACCGACGTGTTGATGCGCCATCCGCATGTCTGGGTGTTGACCGACGACATGTACGAGCATCTCGTCTACGGCGATTTCGTCTTCGCGACGCCCGTCCAGGTCGAGCCGGGGTTGAAGGACCGCACTTTGACGATGAACGGCGTCTCGAAATCCTACGCGATGACCGGCTGGCGCATCGGCTACGCCGCCGGCCCGGCGCAACTGATCAAGGCGATGGATCTGGTGCAGGGCCAGCAGACCTCCGGCGCCTGCACGATCGCGCAATGGGCCGCCGTGGAGGCGCTCAACGGACCGCAGGACTTCATCCCGAAGAGTCGCAAGGCGTTCGAGGAGCGCCGCGACCTCGTCGTCTCGATGTTGGGCCAGGCCAAATATCTCGAGTGCCCGAAGCCGGAGGGCGCGTTCTACGTCTATCCCTCCTGCGCCGAAGCGATCGGCCGCAAGGCCCCGTCGGGCGCGACGATCGCCAGCGACACGGATTTCGTCAGCGAGCTGCTGGACGCCGAGGGCGTCGCCGCGGTGCAGGGCACGGCGTTCGGGCAGGGCCCGAACTTCCGGGTGTCGTACGCGACCTCGCTGAAGGTGCTGGAAGACGCGTGCCTGAAGATCCAAAGGTTCACCGCGTCGCTGCGATAATCCCTTCTCCCGCGAGAGCGGGAGAAGGCGCCCGAAGGGCGGATGAGGGCCGGCGCGCCTAAATCATCCCCTCATCCGGCGCTTCGCGCCACCTTCTCCCGCTCGCGGGAGAAGGGTTTCAGGAGCCTTCCCATGTCGAACTGGCCCAAAACCCTTGTTCTCGTCGGCGCCGGCAAGATGGGCGGGGCGATGTTGCGCGGGTGGCTCGCGGGCGGGTTGCCGGCGGCGGGCGTCACGTTGATCGACCCCGTTCCGTCGCCCGAGATCGTAGCCCTCGCCGCTGAGCATGGCCTCAGGCTCAACCCGGCCGAGGGCGAGATCGCGCCGCCCGACCTGATGATCCTCGCCATCAAACCGCAGATGCTCGAAAGCGCGGCGTCGCGGCTAGCGCCAATCGCGGGTCCGGACACGCTCGTCGTCTCGGTGCTCGCCGGCAAGACGATCGCCAACTTGCGCGATCGGCTGCCGAACGCCCGCGCGATCGTGCGCGTGATGCCCAACACGCCCGCCGCCGTCTGCCGGGGCGCCGCCGCCGGGGCCGCCAACAGCGCGGTCACGACGGAGCAGCGGGCCTGGACAGAGCGGCTGATGCGCGCGGTCGGCGTCTACGAGTGGCTCGAGGACGAGGCGCTGATCGACGCCGTCACCGCGCTTTCCGGCTCGGGCCCCGCCTATGTGTTCGCGCTGGTCGAGGCGATGGCGAAGGCGGGCGAGGCGGGCGGCCTGCCGGCGGAACTGGCGATGCGGCTCGCGCGCGCGACCGTGGAGGGCGCGGGCGAACTCATGCATCGCGAACCCGAGACGCCGGCGTCGCAATTGCGCATCAATGTCACCTCGCCCGGCGGCACGACGGCGGCGGCGCTCGCCGTCTTGCAGGCGCCCGACGGCTTCGCTTCCCTGCTGACTCGCGCCGTCGGCGCGGCGCATCGACGCGCGGGCGAACTCGCCGGCTGATCGCCGCTTGGATGTTCGGCCGCGAGCTCCTACATTGGTAAAAAGAGGGATCGACCATGCCGAACAATTCGCCGTCAGAAACCGCCCCCCACACAGACGCTCCGAAGCCCGATCCGCGCGCGCGTCTCGTCGATGCGCTGATGCGACTGGCGTCCGAACGCCCGTTCGAGGAAATTTCCATCCGCGACATCTGCGCGGAGGCCGATGTCTCGCTCGCCGATTTCCGCGACCTGTTCCCCTCCAAGGGCGCGGTGCTCGGCGCGTTTTCACGGCGGATCGACCGCGCCGTGCTCGCGCATCCCGCCGACGAAGCGCCGCTGGAGACGCCGCGCGATCGGTTGTTCGACGTGCTGATGCGCCGGCTCGACGCGATGGCCCCCTATCGCGACGGCTTGCGGGAAATCTACGGCTGGGCGCGCCGCGACCCGATCGCGCTGCTGCGCATCAATCAGGCGGTCGTCAATTCGATGCGCTTCATGATGGAGGCCGCCGAGGTCGACACGGAAGGCGGCGTCGGCGCGCTCAAATTGCAGGGTCTGGCGCTCGCTTGGGCGCGCGTGCTCGCGGTCTGGTTCGACGATTCCGCGCCGGAATTCGCCAAGACGATGGCCGCGCTCGACAAAGAGCTTACCCAAGGCCAGCGCTGGGTGTCCGGCGCCGAAACGCTGGAGCGGATCGCCTCGCCGTTGAAGGCGATCGTCAGCGCGGCGATGGACACGCGCAAGCGCGCCCGCGAGGCGTTCCGCCGCCGCCCCACCGACGACAAGCCCGCCGAAGAGAGAGTGTGAACTTTGCCTCAAATTTGAGGATTGTTGGCGACGCGGCATTTGTCACGCCTTTGAAA
>Ga0302319_10024828_pt1 | contig 10633 bp, 10 predicted proteins | sample Bog_T0_2_FD_203319 | JGI IMG/M metagenome (GOLD analysis project Ga0302319, IMG submission 203319) | Peat permafrost microbial communities from Stordalen Mire near Abisko, Sweden - Bog_T0_2 | ecosystem: Environmental > Terrestrial > Soil > Wetlands > Peat | place: Sweden: Abisko, Stordalen Mire... | reverse complement strand
CTTCGGCCCACCCTCGGGCGCATCAGCCGTTATGGCGTCATTCCGATTACCGCGGATCACGACACAGCCGGGCCGATGGCGCGGACCGTTATGGATGCCGCCATCCTGCTGGGCACTTTGGAAAACCCTTCGCCCGACCCGCACGACGCCGCCACCGGGACCTGCGCGCCGCCGCCGGGACGCGATTACACGAAGTTCCTGAAGACCGACGCATTGAAAGGCGTTCGCATCGGCATTCCTCGCGCTTACTTTTTCGACGCGCTCCCCGGCGGTAGAGGCGGTGGCCGAGGCGGCGGGCGCGGACGCGGCGGACTCGCTCCGGCGCAGGCGAAGGTTATGGAGGACGCGATCGCCGCACTGAAGCAGCAGGGAGCTATTATTGTCGATCCGGTGGAGATCCCGAGCTTCGTCGATAAAGACCCGAAGAACAATTTTCTGCAATGGCCGTATTGTTCCGGCGCCGACCAGGCAAAGGGCAAGGACGAAGGCTGCTCCGTCAATTTCAAGTACGGCATGAAACGCGATTTCAACGCCTGGCTGCAAAGTCTTGGGCCGTCGGCTCCCGTCAGGACGCTGCATGATCTTCAGCAATGGAACGTCGAGCATGCCAAAGCGGGCGCGCTGCGCTACGGGCAGTCCCGTATCGATATCTCGGAAGAGATGGACGTGGAGGCGGACCGAGAGCGCAACGAGGCCGATGTGGCGAAGGATATCCTGCTGAGCCGAACCCGCGGTATCGACGCAGTGCTTCAGGCGAATCGTCTGGATGCGATTCTGACTCCCGCCGCGAATGGCGCGGACCTGGCTGCGCGCGCCGGTTACCCGCTTCTGGTGGTTCCCTTCGGCATGGTGCCGAATGCGTTCGGGCAGCAGAGCTTTCCCGCGGGCTTTCAGCCTCTGCCGGCGCCCTTCGGAATCGGCTTTATCGGGACCGCCTGCAGCGAACCGCGCCTGCTCGGAATTGGCTATGCTTTTGAGCAGGCCACGAAAAAGCGGGTGCCTCCGCCCGGAATGCCGTAAGACCCTGGGTTCTGTTTTTTGTCACGCGAATCGAGCACTAAGGGCACACGTTTTCCCGCGGTATCATTCTTTATCGCCACACGACGCCTGGAAAGCGTGGATCTTCTGCGAGGGCTCTGCGCTTTCCTCGTGGTGATTCACCACATCAATCTCCGCATTAAGTTCAATAAAAGCTCGTTCGGCGCTCTGCTGCCGGATGACCTCAATCGCGCACTTTTCTGGACGGGCAGTTATTCGGTCAAGGTATTTTTCGTCGTCTCGGGATTTCTGATTACCTCGACGATTCTGGCGCGCTGGGGTGCCCTGGATAAAATCGATTGCCGAGCGTTCTACCGGCTGCGGTTTGCTCGCATTGCTCCCTGTCTGCTTAGCCTGCTCGCTATCCTCGCCACCCTTCATCTGGCGGGAGTCACCGGTTTCGTGATCAACCCGAAGCGCACCAACCTGCCTCGCGCCTTATTCGCCGCGCTCACTCTTCATGTGAACTGGCTTGAGACCAAAGTCGGTTACCTGCCGGCCAACTGGGATGTGCTCTGGTCGCTCTCGATCGAAGAGGTCTTCTACCTGTTCTATCCGCTGCTTTGCCGATACCTGAAGCGGCGGTATCTGCTCGCGATAGCCGTCGGACTTCTGATCGCCGGACCTTTCTTCCGCAGCGTCCTTGCCCCCAACGAAATGGCCACCGATTACGCCTACCTCGCCAACATGGACTGCATCGCGCTCGGCTGCCTGACGGCTGTTTTTGCTCCGCGAATTCAGAAATGGCGCAGCAAAGCGCAAATCGCCGGATGGATCGGCCTGGCCCTCATCATCTTCCTCCGCCGCCTCGTGCTACCAAAGGTATTCTTCACCGACGGTCTCGACGTCACAGTCCTCTCAATCACCGCCGCTTCTGCCTTACTCGGCGCCGGCACCATACCTCGCGCGCTCATGCTTCCGACCGCCCCCTTCCGCTGGTACGGACGGAGCAGCTACGAAATCTACCTGACCCATGGCTTCATCGTGATCCTCGGCTCCCAGTGGTTCAACGACCACAAAATCCCCCTCAACTACGCCCCCGCGTGGCTTGCAGGCTCAGTGATCGCGGCCGGGCTTCTCGGTTACGCAGTAGCCCGCTGGTATTCCGAACCGCTCAACCGAAGACTGCGCCAACAAAAACCCTTGCTACGCGAGACAGTAAACGTATAACCTCACTACTTGTGACTCTGTCCCCGGTAGATTACGTCATCCTCACGCTGTATTTCGCGTTCGTCATTGGCATCGGCTGGAAGCTGAGGAAATCGGCCACGTCGGCCAGCGACTTCCTTACGGCCGGCCACCACGTTCCGGTCTGGATCACCAGCCTTGCCTTCCTTGCCGCCAACCTCGGCGCGCAGGAGGTGGTAGGGATGGCCGCTTCGGGCGCGAAGTACGGCATCATGACCGCGCATTTTTACTGGATCGGCGCGGTGCCCGCGATGCTTTTCATCGGGGTGTTCATGATGCCGTTTTATTACGGCAGTAAAGCGCGTTCGGTGCCGGAATATTTGAAAATGCGCTTCGACGAAAAGACGCGCGGCCTGAACGCGATCACCTTCGCGATCATGACCCTGTTTTCGTCGGGTATTTCCATGTATGCGCTGGCGAAGATGTTCAACCTGGTGCTGGGCTGGAATTTCAATAACTCGATCCTGCTCTCGGGCGCGATCGTGCTTGCGTACACGTACCTAGGGGGCCTGACCAGTGCGATCTATAACGAAGTTCTGCAGTTCTTCCTGATCGTGCTCGGTTTCTCGCCGCTGGCGATTCTTTCGGTGATGCGCGCGGGAGGCTGGAGCGGCATTCAGCAGCGATTGCCGGAAGTGATGACGCATACCTGGAAGTACGTCGGCCATGCGAACGAGAACCCGATGGGTGTTGAGGTCTTCGGTTTGGTCGCCGGTCTCGGGTTTGTTCTTTCCTTCGGCTACTGGTGCACCGATTTTCTCGTCGTTCAGCGCGCCATGGCCGCGGATTCTATGTCTGCCGCGCGCCGCACGCCTTTGCTGGCGGCCTTCCCGAAGATGCTGATGCCGTTTATCGTAATCCTGCCCGGCATTGCCGCGCTTGCGCTCACGAAGATGGGTTCGGGCTATGCGCTGCCTCCGAAAGGCGCCAGTTACGATTACGACCAGGCCCTGACAACGCTAATGGCGCAGTTCTATCCCAGTGGGTTGCTCGGCGTAGGTCTGACGGCGCTCATGGCATCTTTCATGTCCGGCATGGCGGGCAATGTTACGGCATTCAACACTGTGTTCACGTATGACATTTACCAGGGCTATATCAAACCGAATGCGCCCGACAGCCATTATCTGAAAGTCGGACGGCTGACCACTATCGTGGGAATCCTGCTTTCCATCGCGACCGCATATCTGGCCGCGCAGTTCAACGACATCATGGACTTTCTGCAACTGGTCTTCGGCTTCGTCAATGCGCCGCTGTTCGCCACGTTCCTTCTCGGCATGTTCTGGAAGCGCGCCACCGGTCATGGCGCATTCGCTGGACTGCTTTCCGGAACTACCGCCGCCGCGCTTGTTCACGGGCTTACCGAAGCGGAAGGCAAAGGCGCCTGGATCGCAAATCTGCACGTATTCCCCTCGCAAATGGCGCAGAATTTCTGGATCGCGATCTTTGCCTGGAGCACTTGTTTTGTGGTTACGATTCTGGTCAGCCTTGCGACCGCGCCTCATGCCGAAGACCGTCTGCGGGGACTTGTCTATGGCCTCACGGAACTGCCGAGCGAGGAAGGCGTGCCCTGGTTCAAACGTCCGTTACCATTAGCTATGGTTGTGATTGTGGCGCTGGTGTTTCTCAACCTGATCTTCTTATAAAACTATGCTCGACCTCAGAGTGCCTTCGGGAACGTTCTTCGGCATTGTCGGCCTGATTCTGATTGCCGTCAGCTTTACCAATCCGCACGCGCCCATGACGGACGGCAACGTCGATCTCTACACCGGCCTGGCGATGCTGGTCTTCGGAGGTTTCCTGCTGCTGCTGGCGATGCGGAGCCGGCGGGCGTGAGCGGGGACGCCTCGCGCACCTTCCGGGCGCCGGGGCGCGTGAACCTGATTGGTGAACATACCGATTACAATCTGGGCTTCGTCCTGCCCATTGCGCTCGATCTGGCAACCTACATTGAGACGCGGCCTGGGGATGACGGCTGCCTTACGGTGCGCTCGGAAGCGCGCCATGAGCAACGCTCCTGGCCGATGGCGTCGATTGAATCGGCGCAGCCTTCGCGCCACTGGAGCGATTTCGTTTTAGGCGTGGCGCGTGAGTTGATTCGCGAAGGCGTGGATCTTGCGCCGATTTCGATGAGCATCCGCAGCGACGTCCCCGAAGGTTCCGGTTTAAGCTCTTCCGCCGCGCTCGAAGTTTCCGCCGCGCTGGCGTTGCTGCAGGACCGCCATCTCTCGCGCCTGCAAATCGCACAACTGTGCCGCCGCGCGGAGACCGATTTCGTCGGCATGCCCTGCGGCATTATGGACCCGTTCGTTTCGCTGTTTGGCCATGAGCATGCCGCCATCATGATCGATTGCCGCAGCCTGGAATATCAGACCATCGCGCTGCCGGCGAACGTGGAGATTCTGGCGGTGAATTCGATGGTGAAACACGAGTTGGGCGCCTCGGCTTACCGGACGCGTGTGGAGGAATGCGAAGCCGCCGTGGAATGTATTCGCGCGTTTCATCCGCAGGTGAGTTCGCTGCGCGATGCCACCCAGGAGATGATCGAGCGAACCCCGATGCCGCGAACGGTGATGCGGCGCGCGCGTCATATTGTCTCCGAAAACAGCAGGGTGGAATTGTTCGTGGGCGCGGCGGCGAAGGGCAATCTCGAACGCATGGGAGAACTGTTTCTGGAATCGCATCGCAGTATGCGGCACGATTATGAAATCACCTGCGATGAAGTGGATTTTCTGGTGGACGCCGCGGCCGGAATCAATGGCTGCTATGGCGCACGCATGACGGGCGGCGGTTTCGGCGGCTGCACGGTAAACCTGGTGGAGCCGGATTTCGCGCAACACTTCGCCGAATCGATCGCGTTGCGGTATGCCGAGCGCTTTGGCATCCAGCCGGCAATCATACGATGCGTCCCCGCGGAAGGCGCGGGCGAGGTGGGCGTGCACGAAAAGATGGGAATCGTTCGTTAGCCGCCTGGCATGCCCAAACCATGGACAGCTTTCCGGGCCGCACTTACGAGGTTCGAACCTTCGAAGATCGTACCTGAGATTGCCGTCCGCAACACGATAGGATTCACTGCGGCCATCGTGATCGCGACTCTGATCCGTTCGCCGAGCGCGGGTGTCATCGCGGGCACCGGAGCGCTCAACGTCAGCTATTCCGACAGCCGCGACCCGTACCGCATCCGAGCCCGGCGCATGCTGATTTCGGCGGCGCTCTGCGGGATAGCGGTAATGCTCGGGTCGCTTTCGGGCCACAGCAACGTCGCGGCTGTTGTGACCGCTACGGTCTGGGCATTTGCCTCGGGAATGCTGGTGGCGCTGGGCACTACGGCGGGAGACCTTGGCGTGATCACGCTGGTGACCCTGGTAGTCTATGCGGCTCGCCCGCTACCCGCAATAGAGGCCGTGGAAGCGGGGTTTACCGCATTCGGCGGGGCGATGATTCAAATGCTGCTGGCCATCGCGCTGTGGCCCGTTCGGCGCTATGAGCCGGAACGTCGCATTCTCTCATCGCTCTATGCATTGCTGGCGCAGATGGCGCGGTCGCCGGTGCCGCCTTCGAGCGCGCCGCCCTACGGCACTCAAATCTCAGACGCGCAGGAATCGCTGGCGGCGCTGGGCGCAGATCACGGCGTTGAAGCGGAACGTCTCTTCATGCTGCTCAACCAGGCCGAGCGCATCCGTCTCTCCATCCTCACTCTGGCGCGACTCGCGCACCGCATCGCGCGTTACGAGCAGGGCAGGGAAATATCGACGGCCGTGCATCAGTATCTGCACTGCTCGGCGGAAACGCTGGAGGCGATCAGCCGGGGACGTTCGGCCATTCACGTCGCGTGTAATTTGAGCACAGCGCGGGCGCCCACAACATTTTTCGCGGCCCTGGTGCGCGATGCGCAGCAACAGGCAGACGCGCTTGGCGGGCAGCTTCGCACAGCGGCGGGCGCGGTCAGACTCGATCAGGAACGTATCGACAGCCGAGAGCCCTGGAAGTTGCGCGTCACCAGCAGGCTTGCAAAGCTTCAGGCGAACCTCTCGCTTGAATCTACCGTGTTCCGCCATGCTCTGCGTTTGGCGCTTTGCCTCGGACTGGGCGACATGCTCGGCCGCGAGCTCAGCCTGCAGCGCACCTACTGGATTCCGATGACCATCGCGATTGTGCTGAAGCCCGATTTCACCACGACTCTGAGCCGCGGCACGCTGCGGCTGATCGGCACTTTCGTCGGCCTGGGGCTTTCCACCGTGCTCTTTCATTTCCTGCACACCGGCACGGCAACCGACATCGCGTTGCTGGCGATCCTGATGTTTGTTCTGCGCTGGGTGGGCCCGGCGAATTACGGGATTTTCGTAACCGCGCTCAGCGCTATGGTGGTGTTGCTGGCCGCGTTGACCGGCATAGCGCCCAGAGAAGTGATTGCGACCCGCGCTGTGAATACGGTGTTTGGCGGGTTGCTCGCGATGATTGCGTACGCGGTTTGGCCCACCTGGGAAAAAACTCAGACGGGCAAGGCGCTGGCCGACATGCTCGATGCGTATCGGGAATACTTCGAAGCGGTGGTGGCGTCGCTGGCGAGCGGCGCTCCGCAGGGGATAGACGATGTGCGGATGAAAGGCCGACGGGCGCGCTCGAATGCCGAGGCTTCCGTTGACCGACTGGGCGGCGAACCGGGAGTTCCTCCTGAGACGCTGCATCATTTACATGCGGTAATGGTGAGTTCGCACAGCTTCGTGCATGCGGTGATGGCGATGGAATCGGCGCTTTATCGAACCGATCCGGTGCCCGCGAGGCCGGCGACGCTGAAGTTCGCCGAAGATGTAGATCGAACGCTTGCGGCGGCGGCGGAATCGCTGCGCATGAGAAAGCCGCTGCCGAAGAGCGTGCCGGATTTAAGGGCGGCTCAAAAGAAGATTGTCGGTTCGGAGGCTGCGCCGGCCGAGCGGTATGAGCTGGTGAATGTGGAGACCGACCGCATTACGACGAGCCTGAACACGATGAAGGAGCACCTGGATCAGGCGATTCCTTAGAAAGGTGCTGAAAAAGGCGCGTCCAGCTTGTCGTCCTTCCGGCTGCCGGCGCTGATGAGTTTCACTTGCCTGGCGCTGGCGACGATTACTTCGTGCCCCAGCTTCGTCAGTCTGCTTCGTGGCCGGTACGCTGCGCTCCAGAGTTACTTCGCCGCTTTCGTTCAGCAAGCAGTAGCGGCTCGTCTTGTCCAAATGCTAGCGCAGATGACCAGGGGTCCATCGGAGTTTAGGTAGCTCGGCGGATCGCAGACAGGCGTTCACTTCTTCGAGCGAGCCGAAGAAGCCGGCGAAACACTGTTCGAGGCCTGAGGGACGGCGGCGGGACGGCTGAAAATCGCGATGGCGAAACTGGTCTGTAGCGGCGACAACGGCCGTCCCCATGGGCCGGTATTCGTGCGTGCCCTGCGCCCACGCCAGAGAGTGCGAGCGGTCGATCCAGACGGCAAATCCCATGAGGGTACACCGTTATGATAAATGTGCCGATGCTGACGATCCCGAATCTGTTCACGATGTTGCGGATCGCGATGACGCCTTTCATTCTTTATGCTTTAGCGCAGGGGCATTTCCTTTTGGGCGCGTGGCTTTTCGGAGGGGCGGCGTTTACGGATTTGCTGGATGGCGCGGTGGCGCGGCGTTTCGGCGGGGAATCGAAGATCGGGCTTTATCTGGATCCGATCGCCGATAAGATTCTGCTGAGCAGCATTTATATCGGGCTGGCGGCTGGCGGGGCGGTTCCGGTTTGGGTGGTGGTGGTGATATTCGGTCGCGATTTTTACATTCTGGCGCTTTCCGCCTGGGGGCTGCGCTTTACGACGTTCCGGGATCTGGCGCCCAGCGTTTGGGGAAAGGCGAGCACGTTCCTGCAAATCATGACAGCGGTGGCGGTTATGGCCGCCGAAGGGTACCAGGATGCGGTGTTGCGCCGCGTCTGCGACGTTCTGATTTTGACCGTCGCGGGGTTCGCGTTTTTCACCGCGGCGGACTATTCATGGCGCGGCGTGCGTTGGTTGCGGCGGCGGGGCGTTGACCTGACGCTCAGCCAGGAGTAGGCTTAAGAAAGCTGGACAGAACTATGAGCCGCTATGCGCCCGCGCGACATTATGTTTCATTCGGGGCCGCTACCATGGCCCTGGCGGGATTCTCCGTCTGGCTGGGCTGGTGGCTGCAGTCGACGATTGCGTTCGTTCCCACCGGTTTGTTCTTTGTAATCGCCTCGATTCTGCTGGCTTTGGCTGTCCGGCCGGTAATCAAGGTTTACGACGCCCATCTCGAAATCGGCAAACGAATCATTCCGTGGCAGGACGTCCGGCGGGTCGACCGGACGGGGTGGATTTCTCCGCTGGTGGTCAGGCTGACGCTCTACGACGATGAGACGCTGGTGCTGGTGTATCCTGGCGAAGTGGATTGCTGCAAGCATTTACTGCGGACGCTTCGGCAGATGGCTACCAGCGCGACCATCGACAATGTCCCCTACCGGCAGTATTGGGGCGAGTTGCTGGGCGTAAGCGAAGCAAAACAACTGGCCGCGCCCCGGTATCGTGTCCTGCGTCCGGAGGATGAAGAGGAAGTGGAACGTTTGTACTTCCTGCTGAAGACGGTGGGGCATATCGATCCGCGCAATTCCGGGGACGAACGCTGACACACAGCATGAAGGGGCACGCGGCGACAGCCGCGTTGTTTGGTCCTGGAAAACTCGGCTGTCGCCGCGTGTCCCGATGAAATTTCGCCGTTATGTTGTTATGGGTTTATTGGCCCTGATCGTGGCCTTGTTCGCTTTTTCCGGGCGAATTCTCTGGGCCATGGGTTCTATCCTGGTGGACGCGGAAAGCCCCAGGAAAGCGGATGTCGCACTCGTGCTGGCCGGAGATTTCAGCGGGCGGCGGGCCCTGAAGGGCGCGGGACTGGTTCGCGAGGGATTCGCGCCCAAGGTTGTGCTCAGCACCGGGCCGCTCATTTATGGGCGTACCGAGAGCGAAACGGCGGCCGATTACGCGGTTAGTCGTGGATTCGACCGCGCCTCCATGATCTGCATCCCCTGGACCAACGAAAGCACCAATGACGAGGCCCGCACAATTACCCCTATGCTGCGGAAAATGGGCGCGCATTCGGTCCTGCTGGTGACGAACCCGAGCCATACGGCGCGCGCCGCGCGCATCTTTCGCAGGGTGGCGCCCGATCTGGAGTTTCACCCGGTGGCGGTGCCGGATCCGAACTGGTGCGGCGGCCGTTGGTGGATGAAGCGGGAATGCGAAAAAACGTGGTTTTACGAAGCGGTCAAGACTGCTACGAATCCATTGGGGATCTGACATTCGGGAATCTGGCAGCCGGGAATCTGGCAGGCGGGAATCTGGCAGGCGGGAATCTGACAGGCGGCCTGTTCTCCTCGCCGTTTTGGTGGGAGTACGAGTCGCGGAGAATGGAGATCGCCTCCCGCATCGCCTGCGCGGACTGAACGATCCGCTCGGCCTTCAACACGCAATAAGTGCAGCGGAACAGGTGCTGTTCCAGCTTCACGACCGGGATTGAGCCGGGCGGCCCGAGACGACCCCGAACGTAGCGATCGAGTTTTTCGTCGGAAGGATGTACGACTGCCATTGATTATCAGATCGGCAGTTCCGGGGAAATGCTATAGGGCGAAGCATCGGTTTGTGGAGGAGCGGGACCGGGGGGGCCCGCGCGGATCAGGGGATCCGCCCCACTATTTCGAATAGACCAGGCTCACCATAGGCACTATGTCGTTCAGAAGGCTTCCGTATTTGATCCCTGTGGGAGGCGTGAGCACCTAAGGGCCTGTCACATAATAAATAGGACATTTCAGCTGAGTCGGGGAAGGATGGTGTAATTCCATTCTCCGTGGAACGAGTCGCGCTCCAGTCGGATCTCTTTGACCTGCTTATCGGAGATCTTGACCCCTTTGGGGTATTGGCCCGGATCGATTTCGGCACGGACCTGTAATCCGGCTTTTGTGGTTGTGGCCGCGATCAGATTGACAATCACCTGGTGACTCACCAGCGGTTTCCCTCGCCAGTTCTGGCTGATAAATGAAAACATCCGATGCTCGATCTTGTTCCACTTGCTGGTTCCCGGCGGCAGGTGACAGACTGAGATCTCCAGTCCGGTCTCGTCAGCCAGTTTTTGCAGTTCCACTTTCCAGAGCCGGACTCTGGATCCATTGCTGCCACCGGAATCGGCCGTTATCAGCAGCCGAGCGGCATCCGGATAAGCTTTTGCTCCCATCGACTCCCACCAGCGGCGGATGCTCTGAGCGGCGAAGGCTGCCGTATCGTGATCCGTCCCCACGCTGACCCATCCTGCGTTCTTTGTCACATCGTAAACCCCGTACGGAGCAGCGCGCCCCAGTTCGGGAATCACGAAATCGTGGACACGAA
>Ga0302319_10024826_pt1 | contig 10634 bp, 11 predicted proteins | sample Bog_T0_2_FD_203319 | JGI IMG/M metagenome (GOLD analysis project Ga0302319, IMG submission 203319) | Peat permafrost microbial communities from Stordalen Mire near Abisko, Sweden - Bog_T0_2 | ecosystem: Environmental > Terrestrial > Soil > Wetlands > Peat | place: Sweden: Abisko, Stordalen Mire... | reverse complement strand
TTTCGCCGCGCACGAAGCTGGTGGCGCTCAATTCCCCGCTCAACCCCACCGCGACCCTTTGCCCGGACGAGGATCTGGCCCTGCTGGCGGAATTCTGCGTGCGTTTTGACGCGACCGCCATTTGTGACGAGGTCTGGGAACAGGTGGTGTTCAACGGCGCCGCCCACCGATCCCTGATGACCTTCCCGGGCATGCGCGAGCGGACCGTGAAGATCGGTTCGGCGGGCAAGATGTTCGCCCTGACCGGCTGGAAGGTGGGGTTTCTGATCGCCGCGCCGGCGCTCACCGCCGTCCTGGCCAAGGCCCATCAGTTTCTCACCTTCACCACGCCGCCCAATCTGCAGACGGCGGTGGCCTGGGGTTTGGGAAACAGCGAGGCCTGGTTCGCTTCCATGCCCCTCGAGTTGGCAAGGTCGCGGGATTTGCTGAGCGACGCCCTGCGCGCCGAGGGCTTCGCGGTGCTCCCCAGCCAGGGCACCTATTTCCTCAACATCGATCTGGCCGCCTCGGGCGTGACCGAGGACGACATGACCTTCGGACTGCGCGCCGTGAAGGAGGCGGGCGTGGCGGGCATCCCGGTCAGCGCCTTCTACGAGAGCAATCCAGTGACCTCGATCCTGCGCCTGTGCTTCGCCAAGAAGGACGAGACGCTGCGGGAAGGGGCGAGGCGGCTAGCCAAGACGCGGGAGTTGTCGTTAGCGGCTGTTTGAAGGGCCGCCGCGACCATGTGATTTGACAGGCCGGGTCGGCCGACGCCTAATCCGCCGGTTCAAACCGGTGAGATCGTCATGCGGATTTCAGCGCTTTTCTGCGCCGTAGCCCTGGTTAGCCTCAGCGCGGCGGGAGCCGTAGCGGAAACAAAGCCCTCGGATCGAATCCACTGTTTTTGGGCGCATGACTGGGGCGGATGGAAATCACCTCAGCCCGACGTGATCTACCTTCGGGTCAATATCAGCGACTATTACAAAGTCGGGCTGTCATCGCCGTCGAACCTGCTGAGCGATACGACCTTTCATCTGAGGTCGGTCAACGCCTCCACGGACAGCATCTGCACGCCGAGTGATCTTCGGCTGGAGTTGAACAACTATCACGGGGTGTCCGAGCCCCTGTTCCCCGTCTCTCTCGTCAAGCTGACGGACGCGGAGGTCGCGGCGATCCCACCCCAATTCCGCCCGCATTAGCTGGTGGCGCCGCCGTCGATGACGATGGTCTGACCGGTCATCCAGGCGCCGGCGCGGGAGGCGAGCAGGACTGCTGCGCCGGCGATGTCGTCCGGCTCACCCAGACGGCGCAGGGGCGTGCCGACGCTGGAGCGGCGTTCCGCTTCGGGCGTATCCCAGAGCGCCTTGGCGAAATCGGTCTTCACCAGACCCGGCGCGATGCAGTTCACCCGGATGTTGCTGGGCGACAGCTCCTGGGCAAGATTGCGGGCCAGCTGCATGTCTGCGGCCTTGGAGATGGCGTAGGCGCCGATGACCCCGGTGCCGCGCAGGCCGCCGATGGATGAGATGATGACGATGGCGCCGTCTTTCCGCGCCGCCATCTCCGGTGCCACCATGTTGATCAGCCAGTTGTTGGAGACGATGTTGTTGTCGAGAATTTTGCGGAAGGCTTCGTCGCTGATCCCGCTCATGGGCCCGTAGTAGGGATTGGAGGCGGCGTTGCAAACGAGGATGTCGACTTTGCCGAAGGCGGCGCGGGTCTCGTCCACGAGGCGCTGGAGGTCCTCTTTAGAAGAGATGTTCGCGGGGCAGGCGATGGCGGCGCCCGGGTGTTTGGCGTTGATGGCGCCGGCGACCTCTTCGCAAGGGCCGGCTTTGCGAGAGGAAATAGCGACCTTGGCGCCGTGCTCGGCCAGCCGCTCGGCGATGGCCTTTCCGATGCCCTTGGTGGACCCGGTGACGATGGCGACCTTGCCCGTCAGATCGAATAGCGTCATCGCCTCACTCCCTTAAACGGCTGTTTGATTTTCGCCACCATCGGGGGCCGGCGTGGCGAGGTCAAGGCGGCGTCGCCGATGGCCAAGCATTGCGCGCGCCCGCGCCTGACCGCTAGATGGACGCCATGCCCGAAGGCGACGCAAAGGTCCCGGACACCCAGGCCCCCGCCTCGGCCAGCGGTTTCGGCCGCGGATTTCTGACCGACATCTGGTATTTCGCGGCCCTCTCTTCGGAGCTGAAACCCGGCGCCCTGGCCCGCTACGAGATCCTGGGCCAGCCGGTGATGCTGGGCCGCTCGCGGGACGGAACGCTGACCGCGCTTCGGGACATCTGCCCTCACCGCGCGGCGCCGCTGTCGGCCGGCCGCTTCGTGCGGGAGGCCGATGGCGCGGAGAGCGTGGAATGCCCCTATCACGGCTGGCGGTTCGGCGCGGACGGCGCTTGCCGGGCAATCCCCTCGCTGACCGACGCGGACTCCCTCGACCCGGGCAGGATCAGGGTGCGCCGCTATCGAGTGATCGAAAGTCAGGGGATGGTGTTTGTCTGGATGAGCGACGACCCTCGCTCCAGCGAAATTCCACCCCCGCCGCCGGTCTTTCCAGGCGTGGTCGGCGGCGCGCCGAAACTCGTGGATCGGATTGAATTCGACGCCCACATCGATCATGCGGTGGTGGGGCTGATGGATCCGGCCCACGGACCATACGTTCATCGCCAATGGTGGTGGCGCTCGCGGGCCTCAATGCACGAAAAGTCCAAACGCTTCGAACCGGCGGAGGCGGGCTTCACCATGGTGCGGCACCCCCCATCGAAGAACTCCCGGGCCTACGCCCTGCTAGGCGGCCAGCCCCTGACGGAGATCACCTTCCGTCTGCCCGGTCTCCGCTGGGAACACATCACCGTGGGGTCGCGCCAGGTGCTTTCGCTCACCTGCCTGACGCCGATCAATGACAAGAGGACGCGCATCACCCAGATCGTCTGGTCGGATCATCCGATTTTCGCCATCGCCCTGCCCTTCATCAAGGCGGGCGCGCGACGGTTTCTGGCCCAGGACGGCGATATGGTGAACCTGCAGAACCAGGGACTGAAGTACGATCCCCCTCTCCTGTGGATCGACGACGCCGACCGCCAGGCCAAGTGGTACCAAGCGCTCAAGCGGGAGTGGGCGGCGAGCCGCGAGGCCGGCCGGCTGTTCGTCAACCCGGTGGAGGCGACGACCCTTCGGTGGACCAGTTGACGGCGCGCCGGCTGCGTCTCGGATGGGTGATCGCCCTGGCGATCCCGGCATCTTTGTTTGCGGCGACGCCCGCCCCGATCCAGACGTCTCACGCGACGTTCATAAGCCCGTCGGGAGAGCCGTTCCGGCCATCGGTGCAGTCGCCTGACGCCTTCAGCGCCTGGTTCGCCCAGGCGGACGCCAATCACGACGGCCGGATCGACCGCGCCGAGTTCCGGGCCGACGCCGCCACCTTCTTCAAGCGCGTGGACGTCAACGGCGATGGCGTCATCGACGGCTTTGAGATCGCCGCCTATGAGACGAAGATCGCCCCCGAACTGGGCGCGGACGGTCTGGGGCTGGTGAGCGGCGGTGAGGTGGGTGGCGGGGTGATCTCGCTTCTGGGCGAGCCCGAACCCGTCAGCGGCGCCAACCTCAGCCTGGAAAAGTCGATCTCGCTGACAGAGTGGCTGGCCGCGGCCGACCGCCGGTTCGACCTCCTGGACAAAAAGCGGCTAGGGTATCTGGAGAGAGACGCTCTCTTCGCTCTCCTGCCCAAACCGGGAAAGGGTCGCAGGCGATGACCTCACGCCTCTGGACAATCGCGACGCTGATGGCCGCGCTGGCAGTTGGCGCCTGTGCGCCGAAGGGACCGGCGTTCCCGAGCGACGCCCTGGATCATGCGATCGCCGGATCCGTGGGCGACCCGACCACCTGCGTCATCCTGGCCGATCGCGCGACCGGCAAGACTGTCTATCGCTATGGTCAGGACTTCAACTGCGCCCGCGGCCTGCCGGCCTGCGACCGGCCGGGATTTCTCTCGGCCAGCGGAGCGTTGCCACTCGCCCAGGCCCCCGACGGCCGTTACGCAAGTTGCCCCACCAGCCCCGATGGATCGCGCAGCGTTGGCTGGGCGGCCGGACGGGTAGCCAGCACGCGGCGCAACCTCATCTATTCGGCCGTGATGGAGGGCGATCGGGCCCTCCCCGGCCAGGAGATGAAGGCGCGCCTGGACGCGGCGTTCGCGAGGGCGGGACTCTAAGTCGCAGGGCTCACAATACGTCCATGGTGGGAAACCGCGCGGTCTGATTGAGGCATTCCCAGAGGTAGCAGGCCAGACCGATGTCGCCGGTCCAAAGCGAAAAACGGCGATGTCCCACATCCGCCGCCTCTGCATCGCTCTGGGCGATGGCGTGCATGGCGAATGACCGGGCGCGGTCAAGCCAGAGCTCATCGCCGGTGCGGACAAACAGCTTCAGGAACGCCAGGCCGTTGCCGGCGGTGCCGTGGCACAGATTGGCCCCTTTCGCGAGGGGACCGGCGTTCCAGGTCAGATCGCCCCCGCCGATCAGCAGGTCTTCGATGGGCTCGTCCAGACCCGCCATGGCGTTCACCATTCCAGGCGCTCCGTGGCAGTGTTGGACCAGAATCTTGCCGATGCCTTCCCAGCCGATCAACGGCCCCCAGTTCACGCCGGCTGGCCCTGGGATCGCCGTGGTTCGCACGGTCCTGGCAATTCGCTTCGAGAGCGAGGCCCATACCTCCGGCGCCAGAAGATCGCGGCCTTCGAAGAGAGCAAAGGCGTTGCCGGCGAAGCCGTGCACCGGCCCAAGATACTGGGCGGAGCGGCCGTAGAGAGTCTGGGTCCAGAGGTCGGCCCCCAGAGCCTCGTCGAAAGTGAAGGCGGCTTCGAGAGCCCGGGCGCCCTCCCGATAGAGATCCACCCACCGAGCGTCTCCCGACGAGCGGTAAAGCGCCAGGGCCGCCAGCATTGTGCCCGGCGCGCCCCACATCAATTCGAGCGCGGGATCGTTGGAATTCAGCGCAATGTTCTCGGCCAGGGCCTCCAGCACCGCTTCATCGCTTGCGGCCGTCCACCGGGTGAAAAGCACGCCAGAGTCGCCAAAGAGCCATGAGCGGGTCTGCCAGGCGTCGCCCAGCGCCTTTCGCCAGCCATCGGATTCCAGCACCCGCCGGTTGCGGCGCTGGACCTCGGGCAAATGCTCGGAGAAGGAGGGACCAGGGCTGGCGGCGCGCTCGCGCGCCAGATGATCCAGGCCCCAGATGACGCCTGCCGCGCCCTCCCACAGTGAGGTTCGCGGGTGCGAACCGCCGTCAGCGTCGCGCGGGTGGATCGGCCACAGTCCATTCGGCGTGAAGGCGGCGCGCGTCTCATCGACAATACGCTCCAGAGCCCCGTGAGCCGCGCCGGCGTTCCATGGAATATCCGCCAGCGTCTCGTGGCGGGCGGTGTCAAATTGTGCGCCCATGACGCCTCCCCGATTCAGCTTGACGTCTGCCGCGCCCATCCAGATGGCAGGTCGATCGCTTAATTCTCCACCCGGCTCCCGTCGGTTCCGCGGTGGACAGTGACGGCTCCGATATCGTCATCTGGATAGTGAATAGTCTCAAGACCTTGCTTTCGGGTCCCGACGACCAAGGCCGTTGTCGGTCCGCTGGAACGATTCACCAGATGGTGGGCATTCGCCATCCCGGCAGGAAAGCCGACGTAGTCGCCAGCGGCCAACAGATGCTCGCCATGGTCGTCGATCAGGGTGATCTCTCCGGAGAGCACGAAGAGGAACTCATCCTCACCCTCGTGCCAATGTCGCAACGACGAGTACGAACCCGGCTCAAGCGTCAGATGGTTGACGCCAAACTGCATGAGCCCCACCGCCTTTCCAAGCTGGGCTTCAAGGCGGCCGACGAAGAGTTCCGGCTTGATTGGGGGCTCGGTCCTGGACCGAGGCGTCTGCGCCAGCCGTCCCAACCGCGTCTCCATCCAAGCGTCCCCTGCTCCGGTAGTACGGGCCGCTAGCCCCCCGTTTTCCTGTAGTTCGTCTCGATCCAGGCCTGGTAGGCGCCCGTGAGCGTCCCGCGCCACCACGCCTCTTCGCGCAGATACCATTCCAGGGTGTTGGCGAAGCTGAAGGAAAAGTCGCCGGCGGGCGAATAGCCCAGGTCGTGACGTATCTTGGCGTCGTTGATAGCGTAGCGGCGGTCATGGCCCAGGCGGTCCGGGACATGCTTTAGCAGGGAGGTTGAGGCCTTTCCCCTGGCGGCCGGCGCGTCCGGGAAGCGGGCGGCAAGGCTGGGATCGCTCTCGAACGCCTTGTCCACCGCCGCACAGAGGTGATCGATGAGGACAAGGTTGGTTAGCTCGGAGCCGCCGCCGACATTATAGCATTCGCCGGGGCGGCCCGCCTCGAGGATCAGGGCTATGGCGCGGCAGTGATCGGCCACGTCGAGCCAGTCGCGGACGTTCTGGCCGTCGCCATAGACCGGCAGGTCCCGTCCGTGCAGGGCGTTGATCAGGAAGAGCGGAATGAGCTTTTCGGGATGCTGATAGGGCCCGAAGTTGTTGGAACAGTTGGAGATGGTGGTCTGCAGGCCGAAGGTCTGGTTGTAGGCGCGGACGAAATGATCCGACGCGGCTTTGCTGGCGGCGTAGGGCGAGTTGGGGGCGTAGGGCGTAAGCTCATGGAACGCCGGATCGTCGGGCCCGAGGCTGCCGTAGACCTCGTCGGTGGAAACATGGTGAAAACGGTGCGGCCGGCCCGAGCCGTTATCCAGCCACGCCTTTTTGGCCGCCTTGAGCAGGGCGTGGGTTCCCACGACATTGGTGTCGATGAAGGCGTCGGGGCCATGGATCGACCGGTCCACATGACTTTCGGCGGCGAAGTGCACCAGTGTGTCGATGTCGAACTCCGACAGGAGCCGCTCCACGAGGGGCTGGTCGCGGATATCGCCGTGCACGAATTCTATGGCCGGCGCCCCCTCGAGATTGTTTCATACGCACGCCTTCAACAGGGACAATTCGTTCCGCAGGCTGGCCCGCCAATGGGGCGCCGGGCGACCCAGGAGGGCGTAGGCGGCGGTCTTGTCGAGCACGCTATAGCCGGGCCGCGGCGCGGGGGTGGGATAGTCGGCCGTGGTGATCGGTTTGACCACAGGCGCGCTCGCAAGGAGGCCAGCGGACACGGCTTCCTCGGCGATGGCCTGGGCGAAGTCGTACCAGGACGCGGCTCCGGCGTCGGTGAAATGCCAGATCCCCTTGGCGTCGGCGTCGAAAAGCGCCCAAAGGGCGGCGGCCAGGGTGGCGGTGGAGGTGGGCGTGCCGATCTGATCGGCGACGACGCCAAGCTCGGGCCGGCTGCCCATCAGCCGCAGCATGGTGTTGAGAAAGTTCGCCCCCACGGCGCCGTAGACCCAGGCGGTGCGCACGATGAGCGCATCAGGCGCTGCGCTGGCGACGGCGATCTCTCCGGCCAGTTTCGAAGCGCCGTAGACGCCCAGCGGCGCCGTCGGCGAGTCAGGTCGATAAGGAGTTCCCGCGCGGCCGTCGAAGACGAAGTCGGTGGAAACGTGAATCAGACGAGCGCCGTTGGCTACGGCCGCCCGCGCGAGGTGACCAGCCCCGTCGCCATTGATGCGAAAGGCCAGATCCGGCTCGCTCTCGGCCCGGTCCACAGCGGTGTAGGCGGCGGCGTTGAGGATGAGATCGGGCCGAAGCGCGGCGACCGCGCCATCAACCGCGGCCTCATCGCCGACGTCGAGATCCGCGCGGGCGAGGGACGTGACATCCCACCCTTGCGGCGCCGCCGCGGCCCAGACACGGGCAAGCTGCCCACCAGCGCCGGTGACAAGCGCTTTCATGCAAACAGGATCGCGTCGCGCAGCAGGGGCGCGACGGTGTCCTTGGCCGACACCGTGGGAACTTGACCCGGCGCTAGCGGCCAGGCGATCGCCAATGCCGGGTCGTCCCAGCGAACAGCGCGTTCATCCGCGGGCGAATAGAGCTCGGTGCATTTGTAGACGAAATCGGTGTGGTCGCTGAGGGTGAGAAAGCCGTGGGCGACGCCGGGGGGGGCCCAGAGCATCAGGCGGTTTTCGGTGTTAAGCTCGGCGCCAAACCATTTGCCGAAGGTGGACGAGGATTGCCGAATATCGACCACCACGTCGAACACGGCGCCGGACACCACGCGCACCAGCTTCCCCTGGGGGTTGGGCAACTGATAGTGCAGGCCGCGCAGCACGCCCTTGGCGGAGCGGCTGTGATTGTCCTGCACGAAGGTGAAATCGATGCCGGCCTCGGCGAACTTGGCCGCATGCCAGGTTTCCATGAAGAACCCGCGATCGTCGCCAAAGACGCGCGGCTCGATCAGCATGACGCCTTCGACCGGCGTGGCGAGAAACTTCATCGCTCGGCGCCCTCGGCGAGGAGGGAAAGAAGATAGTCGCCGTAGCCACTGGACCGCAGGGGCGTCGCCAGAGCCTCAAGCTCCGCGTCGGAAATATAGCCCTGGCGCCAGGCGATCTCCTCGGGACAGCAGATCTTCAGGCCCTCGCGCTCCTCGATGATACGCACGAAGAGGGCGGCGTCCACCAGAGCCGCATGCGTGCCTGTGTCCAGCCACGCGTGACCGCGGCCGAGGGCCTCCACGTGCATCTCTCCCGCCTCCAGATATTTGCGATTGAGGTCGGTGATCTCCAGCTCGCCCCGGGCCGAGGGCTTCAGGTCGGCGGCGTAGTTCACAACCTTGTCGTCGTAGAAGTAGAGGCCTGTGACGGCGTGATTCGATTTGGGGACGGCGGGCTTTTCCTCGATGGTCACGGCCCCGCCCTCGGCATCAAAAGAGACCACGCCATATTGGGTAGGATCCTTTACGCGATAGGCGAAGACGGTGGCGCCCTGTGCACGCGCCGCCGCCCGACGAAGGATGTCCTGGAGATTGGCGCCGTAAAAGAGATTGTCTCCCAGGACCAGGGCCGACGGATGGCCGCCCACGAACGCCGCGCCGATACGAAACGCCTGGGCGAGACCCTCCGGTTTGGGCTGGATTTCGTAACTTAGGGAGAGCCCCCATTTGGCGCCGTCGCCCAACAGGCGTTGGAACGCAGCCTGCTCATGCGGCGTTGTGATGACAAGCACATCACGTATGCCGGCCATCATAAGGACCGAAAGGGGGTAATAGATCATCGGCTTGTCGAAAACCGGCATCAGTTGCTTGCTGACAGAAACGGTCAGGGGGTAGAGCCGTGTGCCGGTGCCGCCTGCCAGAATTATGCCTCGTCGCGTCATACGGGTCGCACTAGCAGATAAGTTTGCGCGCTTTGAGCCGAGACGTGCAGGATCGTGAAATTTATCCAAGAATGTCGCGTCCGTAATGTGATTGCCTCAAGGCTGTGACATCAGGCACGCCCCGAAGGCCCAGGTCGTTCGGGCGATCCCCAAGCCGTGGAAGGTGAATGAGCGAAATCAACACTCCCGCGCCCGGGCAGTTTCCGCGGCCTGTCCGGCGTCGATCCCCCTGGCGGACCGCCATCGCGGTCGTAGCCGTGATCGTGATCGCCATCATTCTGGGAATAATCCTGACATTCTGCGCCAAGAGCGGCGGACAGGCGGGGCCCGGCGGCCCAAGCGGCGGTCATGGCGCCGGGCGAGGCGGCGCGGCCGGTGGGCGCCCGCCCACGACCGTCGGCGTGGCGAAAGCCGCCCTGGGCGACATTCCGATCACCTTGAGCGCGCTCGGCACCGTGACGCCCGTGACGACGGTCGAAATTCAGGCCCGGGTCTCGGGCATGCTCGACAAGGTCGGCTTCAAGGAAGGTCAGATGGTTCGCAAGGGCCAACTGCTGGCGCAGATAGATCCCCGCCCCTTCCAGGCCGCGCTGGATCAAGCCCAGGCGCAGCTGCTCCACGACCAGGCATTGCTGGATACCGCGAGAATCGACCTGAAGCGGTATGCAGTGCTTAAGGCCCAGGATTCGGTTTCAGGCCAAGTCTATGACACCCAGGCGGGCCTGGTGAAGCAGGACGAAGCCACGGTGGCCGCCGATCGCGCCTCGGTGGCGAGCGCCCGGCTGAATCTTTCCTTCACCCACGTGACGTCCCCCACCGCCGGTCGGGTCGGGCTCCGGCAGGTGGACCCCGGAAACCAGATCACGGCCAATCAGACGCCGCCGTTCACGGTGGTGACGCAGCTTTCGCCAATCTCCATCATCTTTTCGGTCCCGGAAGGCGCCATCGGCGCCATCGCCAAACAGGGGGCCGCCGGGCTTCCGGTCACAGCCTATGACAGGGCCGGCGGGCTCGTGCTTGACAGTGGCACGCTCAGCACCCTGGACAATCTCATCGATCCGACCACCGGAACGGTGAAGGCCAAGGCCAACTTCGCCAACGCCGGATCGTCGTTGTTTCCCAATCAGTTCGTGAACGTGGTCCTCCTGGTGGACACGCTCAAGAATCAAATCGTGGTCCCAACGACCGCCGTTCGGCATGGGCCGCAGGGCGACTTCGTCTGGGTCCTCCAGCCCGACAGGACGGTCAAATCGCAGCTCGTCAAGACGGGACCTGGAACCGCCGAGACGGTGTCGATCGTCTCCGGCCTCGCCGTTGGCGCCGCGGTGATCACGGACGGCGGCGATCGGCTGCGCGACGGGGCCAAGGTAATTCTCCCCGGCCAGAAACCGGGCGGCTA
>Ga0302319_10024824_pt1 | contig 10635 bp, 8 predicted proteins | sample Bog_T0_2_FD_203319 | JGI IMG/M metagenome (GOLD analysis project Ga0302319, IMG submission 203319) | Peat permafrost microbial communities from Stordalen Mire near Abisko, Sweden - Bog_T0_2 | ecosystem: Environmental > Terrestrial > Soil > Wetlands > Peat | place: Sweden: Abisko, Stordalen Mire... | reverse complement strand
CAGGGTAGGCCACGGATCATCTCCTTGCGGAACTTGAAGAATCAGTGTACGGCGACAGGCTGCGTTACGAGAACTGTGGATTGCATCCCATGAAAGCGCAACACCCAATTCTCCTGCGACAGCATTTGGATGCCGCCAGGCTAAGTGTCGATGCGCCCCTTACGCCGCAAAGCCGGGGTAAGGCTCCAGCGGAACCAGCGCCACCAGTTCCAGCATCCCGGCCTGGTAAATCGGCAGGCTCTCAATCGCCGCACGCACCTCGGCCTCGCTCGCAGCCTCCCACAAAATCGCGGCGCCAGGAATGTCTGCCCGCTTCCACACCTGCCGCAAAATCCCTGCTGCGTAGAGAGCCTTGACGCGTTGGGACTCGCGCGCACCAAGTTCGGGAGTAAAGGCTTCAGGCGGAAACGCATCGGTGCGGCGGCGGGAAATACTCATAAATTGCATACTACGATTGTAAAACCCACCCTCAACTCGCCGATTCCAGCGCCGGATCAGCCATCAGCTTGCGGAAATCGATCAGCAACCTCGCCCGCCAGTGCACAATCATCCCAAACGCCAAAATGAAAAACAGCCCCGCCGACTGCTGCACCGTCAGAATCGTGTCAAAATACCCGCGCGCCAAAAAGCGTATCGCCGCCATCACCAGCAGCACCGCCAGAAACGCGCTCGACCGCTTCATCATGATCGCCGGCCCCTGGCGAATGAGCTTCGTCGTCAGCAGCAGCGGCCACGCCAGCACCAGCGCGCCAATCAGAAAGGCCGCGCCCGCCCAGGCCCATGGCATGCGAAATCCCGGCACAAGAAACATGCAGAACCCGGTCGCCATCCCCAGCGGCGGAATCACAATCTTCTTGAGCGTAACCGCGCTCCGCACCTCGCGCAGACGCCACATGGTCACCGCGACAAGCCCGGCAAGCGAGAGAAAGATGGATGTCCCTGGGGGAAGCTGCATGATAGCTCTATTTTATTGCATCTCGGTCTGCGGATGGAGCCGGCGGCGTCCGCGTCACGCGATAGAGGACCAGGCGACCATCTTCCTTCTTATGGTAGTAGAGCGACTGCTCATCCCGCGAAAGCGTCGGCCCCTCCACGAATCCAGTTATCGCCGCCAACCGCTTCGGCTCCTCAAACGCCTGCGTCTTGCCGCCGCGCTCCGCCACATAAATTGCCGGACCCTGCGCGCCGACGCGGGTAAAAAAGAGCTCACATTCCGACGCCGAAATCGCCGGCGCATAATTCAGCTTGCTCACCTTGTCATCGTTGATCGCCCGCATCATCGCCGCGCTCGCCGGGTCGCGAACAAATGTGTCCCCACTCCGGTGCGCCTCCAGGATGTGCGCAAACTTCGGCTCGCGAAAAATGCTGAACTCGCTCTCCACAAAATAGAGTGTGTTCCCGTCCGCGCTGATCTCCGCGTCAAAGTTCACAATCCCCGGCTTGGCCAGCGAAACGCCCGGAACCAGCTCAACGCCAGTCAGCGCCCCATTCGCAAATTTGCCCCTGTAAAGGGTAGAAGCCGTCTGATCGTAACTCCGGTTGGAAACGAAATAGAAATTCCCATCCCGGTCCATCGAAGGAACGCCCTCAAGCGCCGCCGTATTCACACCGCCAACCTCGCCACGGTACTTGAAGTGCAGATCGTCAACCCGCTCCGCCCAATACAGATTGGTATTCACCTTGGGCTCGTTGAGATTATTGAAAAACAGGAACTTGCCATCGCGGCTGACAAACGGCTCCATCGCCTCGCCGTCATACCCCTCAATGGCAACCCGCTGCGGATTCTGAAAAGCCGCGGTTGTGGGTTCGGCCGCCCCCGGCGCCTGCGAACGGCTGCACGACAGCATCGGTCCACAAGCAAGCAGCGCGAGAACCCAAAGCTGCGATCGAGTCACAAGCACATCCAAACTACTCCGCGAATCTCGGAACTCCCCTAAACCAAATCAGCGGGCCTCTGGATCATCGAGCAGACGGGTCAGGCGGTATTCAGCAGTTTCTCCAGACTCAACCATCTTCACTTCAACCATCCACTCGCCATCTTCGCAACGACGAAGCGCCTGTCCGACCTCGTACTTGGGACCAAACGGGCCGAAACTCTTGATTTTGCCAACCGGTACGGATGGGAGCGCGAGGACTTCCTGCATGACGGGTGCCTCCTGAACGGATTCCTGCCTAATGGTAGCTCAAATCCAGCTACAACGCGGCTGATAATCCGACTCCCCGGCTTCCCGTAGGGCCGTAGTTTTATTCCGGCGAACTGGGAGGACTTGCCCAAAAACGCCGTGCGTTCCATTCCCTGCATCTAACGAATCTGCCGCAGTGATCGATCTTTCGCCTTCGCCCTGGAACCTGGCGATTTGCCGGTTCGCGAAGGTTTGGGTCGCGAAAAAGGCACTCCCTCCGGTCGAGTTCGAAAGGAAATCCGAGTTGCGACGCCTCCTCACCATTGCAATCTTCCTGCTAGCGCTCGTACCCGGCATCCCGGCCCACGCTTACTCCCTCCTCACCCACGAGCAACTCATCGACCTCACCTGGAAAGACTCCATCGTCCCCCTGCTCCTCAGCCGCTATCCCAATCTCACCCCCGCCCAGCTTGCGGAAGCCCGCGCCTACGCCTACGGCGGCTGCGTCATCCAGGACATCGGCTACTACCCCTTTGGCGACACTGCCTACTCCAACCTCACCCACTACGTCCGCTCCGGTGACTTTGTCGTAAACCTCTTCCGCAACGCCACCAATGCCGATGAACTGGCCTTCGCCGTGGGCGCGCTTTCCCACTACATCGGCGACTCCGTCGGCCACTCGACCGCTGTCAATCTCGCGGTCCCCTTGGAATTCCCCAAGCTCCGCGCGAGGTATGGCCCGGTGGTCAACTACGCCGAGGGCGAGCATCAGCATGTGCAAACTGAGTTCGCCTTTGACATCAACGAAATCGCGCACCACCGCATGGCCCCCGTCCATTACCTCCGCCACATCGGTCTCCAGGTCCCCCTAAAGCAGTTGGCGCTCGCCTTCTATCAGACCTACGGCCTGCAGGAGGACTTCACCTTGAAACGTGGACGCCGCGTCAACGTCAGCGGCTATCGCTTCGCTGTGCGCGCCTTCATCCCCCGCATCGCCTACGCGGTAACCCTGTTGCATCGCAGCCACGAGCCCGCCGACCCGGACACGCCGGACGCCCACGAAATCGAAACCGAATCAGCCCTCGTTGCCACGGAAAACGATTGGGACGCCTATCGCCGAAAAGCCGGCATCGGCACCTACGCGCTCGCGGGATTGCTCTTTGTCCTGCCCAAATTCGGCGCCCTCAAAATGGTCGCCGTCAAAGGTCCCACCCAGTCCACAGAAGCCGACTACCTGCACAGCGTCGTCCTTTCCACGGCAGCACTCCGCCGCGCGCTCGCCGGATTCACCCCTCCAGCCTCCACCAACACCAACGCCGCAGCCGACGCCGCAGCCGCTGTGCCCACTCAAGGCGTCCAGGCTCAAACGCTGCCGGTTCATCCCGTATCAACGCCGCTGCGCCCCACCACCCAGGGCCCTCGCCAGTCCTCCGATCCGCGCCATCCCCTCCCCAATCGCGATCTCGACACCGGCCGCGTCGTCCAGCCCAGTGGATACTCCCTCACCGATGAAACCTACGCGCGTCTCCTCCACCTGCTAACCCGGCAACCCACCCTGCCCATTCCCCCCGGCATCAAGGAAGACATTCAGGCCTACTACGCCGACCTCACGCTGCCCTTCGCCACCAAAAATGACCCGCGGCAATGGGCCCAGGTGCAGGCCGACCTGGTCACGCTAGTGGCAATGCCAACCAGCAATTGGCCTGAACCCTATCCAACCTACGGCGCCGCCTGGGACAGCACCAACTAGCGACGAGTGTCCGTTTCCCGGCCTCCATCGCAAGTCCGTGACAGTCATTGTGAGCATCCGACTCGCGTTGCAAGCCACATCTGCAATAAACTCCAGTCCGCACTCGCCACCAAGGCTGGGTGCCCCATTCTTGCGACATGCATTTGGTCGCAAGGGTGGGAAAGCAAGATTCTCAACCAGTCGTATTCGAACCGCGCGTTGGGAGCTTCGATCTGGCCGACTGGGATTAACGGCAGTGCAACTTAGAAGCGACATTGCATCGTCCGTTTCATTTCCGTCATATCTAATTGATTCTTCGACGCTTACCAAAAGACAATCCGGTTGCCCTGAGATAACCGCCAATCCCCCCTTGCAAGTCTTCCCTTCCGCACCGATAATTCTCTACCGTGCTGAAACCGGGCGGCGCGGAGCCGCCAAAGAAAAACGATTGCCTCTTCATGCGAAGCGCGCGCCACTCCGACGCGCTCCAGAAGCAAAAATCCGCGGGGAAAATCCTCGAAGGCAATCCAGAATCGAATCGCATCAATTGGCGAATGAAACACCATTGGGAGAGTCAGATGAACATACGAATTGGTTTTACCGGAATTCTTTTAGCAGCAGCTCTCACACTGGCAGGTTGCGGTGGCGGAGGTGGCGGAACCACCACCCCGCCGCCCGAGCAGCAAACCGCCACACCCACCTTCTCGCCCGCCGCAGGAACCTACGCGGCCATCCAGAACGTGACCCTGGCAGACACCACGACCGGCGCAACCATCTACTACACCACCGACGGAACCACCCCGACCGAGCAATCCAAGGTCTTCTCCGCCGCGACTCCCATCGTTGTCTCAGCCACGACCACCATCAATGCAATGGCCAACGCTGGCGGCGCATATCTCAACAGCAACGTCGCCACGGCCACTTACACCATCAACCTGCCAGCGGCGGCCACGCCCACCTTCTCGCCCGCGCCCGGAACCTACACCGCCGCGCAGAGCGTCATTCTCGCTGACACAACCACCGGCGCCCAAATCTACTACACCACCAACGGAACCACCCCAACCACCGGCTCAACGCTCTACTCTTCATCCACACCCATTGCCGTCTCGTCCACCACCACCATCAATGCCATCGCCGTTGCCGCAGGTTACTCCAACAGCGCCGTAGCCACTGGCACTTACACCATCAACCTGCCAACCGCGGCAACTCCAACCTTCCTGCCCGCTCCAGGCGCCTTCACCTCCGCGCAGAGTGTAACCCTGTCTGACACCACCAACGGCGCGGCAATCTACTACACCACCAACGGAAACACCCCAACCGCGCAATCCACACTCTACTCGCCGAATGCGTCCATAGCCGTTTCGGCCACCACCACCATCAAAGCCCTCGCCATCGCTCCCGGCTATCTCAACAGCCCCGTCGCCACCGGCACTTACACCATCACCCTGCCCGCCGCGGCAACGCCCACCTTCTTGCCGGCGCCAGGAAGCTTCACCACCGGCCAGTCCGTCACGCTCTCTGACACAACAACCGGCGCTTCCATCTACTACACCGTTGACGGATCGACTCCCACCACGGCGTCGTCGCTCTTCTCGCCGACTGCGCCCATCGCTGTTGCAACCACCACCACCATCAAAGCCATTGCCGTTGCCACCGGCTACACTCAGAGCGCCGTCGCTACCGGTACTTACACCATCACCGGCACGGCATCCGCGGTCTCGGTCGTCCTCAGCACCAACGACCAGACCAAGCTCATGGCCGCCCAGCCCAACGTCAACTTCACCAGCAGCACCTTGGAAGCGACCACCAACACCATCGTCGTCGACCCAACCCAGACCTATCAAAGCATCGAAGGCTTCGGCGCAGCCTTTACGGATTCAGCCGCATGGCTGCTGGAGAAGGTTGAACCTCCCGCCTCCCTCACCGGCACCATGAACGACCTGTTCACGCGCAACGGCGACGGCATCGGCCTCAGCTTCATGCGCATTCCCATGGGCGCGTCAGACATCGCGTTGTCGGTCTACTCCTTTGACGACATGCCCGTCGGCCAAACCGACCCCACCCTGGCCAACTTCTCCATCGCCCACGATCAGGCCTACATCCTGCCGCTCATCCAGTCGGCCAAGGCTCTGAACCCGCAAATGAAGCTCATGGCCAATCCCTGGAGCCCCCCCGGCTGGATGAAAGACCCCTCCACTGTCAGCCCCGTCTCCATGATGGGCGGAAGCCTGCTGATGACCCCAACCACTGAGACCGCCTTCGCCAACTACTTCGTTAAGTACCTCAAGGCTTACCAGTCCGCCGGCGTGAGCATCGACTATATCTCCATTCAAAACGAGCCGGAAAATCCAACCAGCGCCTATCCCAGCATGCTCATGACTTCCACCGAGCAGCTCGACTTGCTGCAGGGCTATGTCCTCCCGGCATTCGCCACCGCGAACATCTCCAGCAAGGTCTTCGTCTGGGACCACAACTGGGATACACCCGCATACCCGCAGACCGTTCTCAGCGGACTGTCGGCAACCCAGCTAACCCAGATCGCCGGTACCGCCTGGCACGGCTACGGCGGCGCGCCCGGCGCACAGCAGCTTCTCCAAAACCAGTTCCCGGACCTCGGTAACTGGGAGACCGAACACTCCGGCGGCACCTGGCAGACCAATCAGTTCTACACCGATATTTTCGAAATCACCCAGGTCCTTCGCAACTCCGGCAAGTCGTTCGTCAAGTGGAGCCTGGCCCTGAATGAGAAGCTCGGCCCCAACCTCACTCAGAACGCTCCCCCGCTCGGCGGCTGCAACGATTGCACCCCCATCGTCACCATCGACAGCACCACCGGCGCGCCAACCAAGGACATCGAGTTCTACACGCTTGGCCACTACAGCAAGTTCGTGCTGCCCGGCGCCGTCCGCATCTACTCCAGCAACACTCCGGCCATCGCCTCCGTCGCCTTCCAGAATCCCGATGGATCAATGGTTCTGGTCGCCTCCAACTCCGCCAGTGCAAGCGAAACCTTCAATGTCCAGTGGGGAACGCAGTCCTTCTCCTACACCCTCCCCGCACTTTCCATCGCCACCTTTGCCTGGACCGGAACGCCGCTCGGCGTCACGCCCCCAGTCGCTGCCACCGCCCAAATTCAGGGCTCCAGCTTCTCCTCGGAGTCGGGCCTCGAAACGGAAACCACCGGCGACACAACCGGCGAATACGATCTTGGCTACCTCTCGCCCGGCGCCTACACGGTCTACAAGAACGTCGACTTCGGCACGTCGGTAAGCCAGGTAAACGTCCGCTCCGCCAGCGATGGCAACGGTGGAACCGCAACCTTCTACCTCGACAGCATGACCAGCACCCCCATCGCCACAGTCAGCCTGCCTGTCACCGGCGGCTGGCAAACCTGGCAAACCGTCAACGCGACTGTTACCGGCGCAGCAGGCATGCATGACCTTTACGTCGTCTTCAACGGCATCGGATCAAGCACCAGCATCGCCAACGTCAACTGGTTCCAATTCCAATAGCTGCTATAACTCGTACACCGCTCCAAAGGGCCTTCCCACAAGAAGGCCCTTTTCGCCTTGCAGCAATGTAATTCGCGCGAGATGAAACTGTGCCCCGTTCATCGCGGCCTCATCGCGATGAGTGGGATCGCAACGCCTCCGAATTGAGCAGTTTCTTTTGGAATTCACCGGCAAGTCGATGAAGGTCGCTGTGCCACAACTGCCTCTCCTGTAGGGAGAAGGTGACAATAGCCCCGGGTGCAACCCGGGGTCCGCAAACCCCTCATTCGCATTGCGTCCCGTAGGGATGCAATGAGTCCCCTCCTGTATTCTCCGGCCCCCGCAGCCCGTGAATGTAGAATTGGCACCAGCAGTCATCCCAGCGTTGGCCCCGTGAGCAAGGGAAGCGAGTCAATGAAAGAGAAAGCATCGGAGAAACACCCGGCCGGCACCGACAAGTTACCCGCCTATAAATCTGTATCTCTCAAGCAACTCGCCGCGCATCTCGGACTCAATCCCGCCACCATATCCGTCGTCCTCAACGAGGTCCCCGGAAGATCGATTCCCCAGGTCACCCGCGATCGCATCAAAGCCGCCGCCAAAGAGCTCAATTACCAGCCCAGCCTGCTTGCCCGCTCCCTGCGCAACCAGCGCACCCATACCATCGGCATCCTCGTCCCTGAGTTAGGCGACGGCTATCATACCCAGGTCATGAGCGGCATCGGCGATCAGCTCATCAAGGCCGGCTACTTCTACTTCACCGCGCACCATCGTCACCAGAAAAATCTCGTCGAAGACTACACCCGAATGTTCATCGGCCGCGGCGCGCAAGGCATCATCGCCGTGGACACGCTTCTGCAACACGCCGTGCCCATCCCGGTGGTCGCTGTCGCCGGCCATCACGCCATTGAGGGCGTAACCAACGTTGTGCTCGACCACATGCGGGCCGCGGAACTGATCCTCACCCACCTGCATTCTCTCGGTCACCGCAATATCGCCTTCATGCTGGGCCAATCCTTCAGCTCCGATTCCAGTGAGCGCTGGAACGCCTTGGTGGCTGTTGCCAAAAAGCTGAACATCGAAATCAAGCCGGAACTGGTCATCGCGCTTGACCGCGACATGACTTCTCCAGAGCTTGGCTACCCGGTCGTGCAGCAACTTCTCGCCACCCGCTTGCCTTTCACCGCCCTCGTCAGCTTCAACGACATCGCCGCCATCGGCTCCATCCGCGCCCTGCAGGACTTCAACCTGCGCGTCCCGGCCGATGTTTCCGTCATCGGCTTCGACGACATCAAGGCCGCCGCCTACACCCTCCCGCGCCTCACCACCATCAATCAGCCCCTCGCCGAGATCGGCAGAATCGCCACCCAAAGCCTCCTCGACCGCATCCACGGCGCCGTCGACCTGCCCGCCGAAATCACCGTCGAACCCACCCTGGTCGTCCGCGAATCCACCGGCCCCGTCAGACCCTCGCAACCACCTGAGTAAGTCGATGTCCTGAAAGGGCACGACTTCAGTCGTGCCGATCAAGCCAGTTAACCCTGTCGGGCCCCTGAGAGAATTCTGCGCGCTTCTTCAAAATTTCCAGGCTCACACCCGCGGTAACTTCAAACCTCGCTTGCCACAGACTTCTCCTGCGCGCTGATCTTCATCAGCGTCCAGTAAACAATCCCCGCCGCAAAGAACCCCACAAACCAGGCATAGTCGTAAAGAAAGTGCATCGGCTCGTAGATCCGCCCGACCAGCGCAAGCACCACTCCTAAAACCAGCGCCACCACCGCGCGTGAATTGATCCCCTTGGTGTAGTGGTACGCACCCTCGCGATGATAGAGCGAGTTCACATCCAGCTCAGTCCTGCGAATGAAAAAGTAGTCGGCGATCATGATGCCCGCCACCGGCCCCAACAATCCCGAGTAGCCAACAAGCCACCCCAGGATATAAGCGTCCGGCGTCGCCAGCAGCTTCCACGGACACATCGCCAGCCCCAGAAATCCAGTAATCAATCCACCCGTCCGAAAGCTGATCAGCCGCGGATAAAGATTCGAAAAATCATTCGACGGCGATACCACATTCGCCCCAATGTTCACGCTGAGCGTTGCCACCAATATCGCAATCATCGCCACAAACGCCACCAGCGGTTGATGAAACGCGCCAATCAGTTCAATCGGATCCCATATCGGCCTGCCAAACAGCACTGTCGAAGCCGAAGTCACCGCGATCCCCACAAACGTGTACAGCGTCATGGCCACCGGCAATCCGAACGCCTGCCCCCACGCCTGCGAACCCTGATTCTTCGCATAGCGCGTAAAGTCCGGAATGTTCAAGGCCAGAGTAGCCCAATAACCCACCATCGCCGTCAGCGATGGAAAAAACACTGCTAGAAACGCGCCAGTCGAGTGGAACTCACTTGGCGTCGAGAGCATCGACCCGAAGCTGCCCGCCTTCACCCTCACCCAGATCAACAACGCCGCCGCCATCACAAACATGAACGGCGCGCCAAACGCCTGCAGGTGCCGAATTGACTCAACCCCCCGCCACACAACCACCATGTTCAGCAGCCAGAAGCCCAGAAAGCAAGCCCACAACACGCCCGGTTCCGCACCAAGAGACGGCCAAATAATCGCGAGCATGGAATGAATCGCCGTCCCCCCAATCCACGACTGAATGCCAAACCATCCGCAAGCCACCACCGCTCGCAGAATCGCGGGAAGGTTCGCGCCACGCACCCCAAACGGCGCGCGAATGAACACCGGAAACGGGATCCCGTACTTCGCCCCCGCATGAGCGTTCAGCAGCATCGGCGCCAGCACAATCAAATTCCCCAGCAGCACCGTGCCTACTGCCTGCTTCCAGTCCATCCCCTTCGCAATCAGCGACGACGCCAGCTTGTAAGTCGTGATCTCCATCGACATGGAGAACCACAGCGCAATGTAGTTATATGTCCCCCATGTACGCTGCGCACGCGTAGTTGGAGCAAGGTCTCGATTCGAAAGGGACGGATCGATGCTGCTCACTTGCTCACCACACTCAAAGTAATACTGGATGGATATTGCGCGGAATGGTGCACCTGGTTATGCGCCACCACTCCCACCGACTCATTAAAGTTATTCCCACCCGTATTCAGGTTGCGATCGAACCTCGGAAAGTCACTGCTGCTCACTTCAATCCGTAACTCATGCCCCGCTGCAAAATAGTTGCTCGTCTGCATCGGCTGGAAAGTGACCTTATAGACTTTGCCCTTCTCCATCCACACCGGCGGTTTGTCATAACCCTCGCGATACCGTGCCCGCTG
>Ga0302319_10024823_pt1 | contig 10635 bp, 9 predicted proteins | sample Bog_T0_2_FD_203319 | JGI IMG/M metagenome (GOLD analysis project Ga0302319, IMG submission 203319) | Peat permafrost microbial communities from Stordalen Mire near Abisko, Sweden - Bog_T0_2 | ecosystem: Environmental > Terrestrial > Soil > Wetlands > Peat | place: Sweden: Abisko, Stordalen Mire... | reverse complement strand
CGGGACGCAACCGCCTTAGACCTGGCCGTAGCTGCCCTCCCTCTGCGAGCCATTGCGATGTTGCCTGTTGGTGTTTTGTCCTTCCCAGTTCCTCAAGCCCTTTTTTTATCTTCCCGGGACTTGGCGCGCGATCTGTTGGCGATGGGATTCGTTGCTTCCATTTTTCCAGTTCTTGCGTTCTTCTGTCCATGACCTCCGCCAGGAGATCGGAAATAGTTTTGGCGTCCCGGAACAACCGCTCCTTTTCGTCATGCGCGAAGTGACGCCCCAGGCCGTTGCTGAGCATGACCTCGAATTCTCCGGCAGCCAGGAAACTGCCGTCCATGATGGTGTCGCTCACGCTCAGGCGCCTGTACCGCAACAGCGTCTCGCAACATGCGTGGACCAGCGGTTTCATTTTCTCGTCCACGTCCTGGTACATGTCGGCGGCGATCGCCTCGTTCAAAACAAAGTCTATGCCGTTGCCGCGTAGCTCAAAGCGGAACAAAAAAATGGACACATCGTTCCCTGCTATATTTTTCAAGCTCGCCTGATCCTTGTGCGGCCAGCCTAGCTTCCCAGTGGTGGAATTTGGCCAATTATCGGATCGATTGATGACTCGGGCAAGCAATTGATATGATAGGTGTAGCGATCTGCACTGTGCGGCTTGAGCATCCGTCCAGACTTTCGGAAATTCAGGCTCCCAGCCTCAAAATCGTCGCCTGGCTGACGTTGTAGCTGCGGGCAACACTGCGTTGCGGCTCACCAGCCTCAACCCGCGCTCGTGCTTCCTTCTGCTGATGCGGGGTCAGGATCGGCTTACGCCCGAACACAACGCCCTTGGCCTTGGCGTCGGCCCGGCCCCGGGCGGTGCGCTCCATGATGCGGCGACGTTCGAGCTTCGCGGCAACGCCCAGCATGGCAAGCACAAGCTCGGCGAAATCGGACGTGGTATCGACAACCGGCTCGGCGATCGAGCGCAACCCGGCTCCGGCGCGCTGCATGTCGCGGGCGATCACCAGAAGATCGGTCGTGTCGCGCGACAGCCGATCAACCGCGGGGATGACAACCACGTCGCCGGCGTCGATCTTCGCCATCAGCTTCTTGAGCTGGGGCCGTTCGGCATGGGTGGCGGTGATCTTCTCGCGGAAGATGGTCGAACACCCGGCGGCCTTGAGCTGGGCCACCTGGCTGCTGAGGTCTTGGGCGTCGGTCGAGACGCGGGCATAGCCGTAAATCATGCTCTCAGTCTGCATCAGAAATCTGCATCGGAAAAGCTTAGTAATATCAGTGGCCCGATTTCGATGCAAATATCTTGATTAATGCAAACCGCGTGATGCCCTATCGTAATGTTTTCAGACTCCGCGAACGCTTCACGGTGTTTGGACTGGCCGTGGACCGTCGCGGGATGAGGGTTGGCGTCGCAACCCTGATCCGGTCGGGTTCGCTCGTCGGACCATTAACAAGCAGGTCCAGAGCGGCACTCGCGATCTGATCGAACGGAACGCGCACCGATGTTAACGGTGTCGGAAGTCGGCTGACGATGGGAATGTCGTTATAGCCGACCAACGACACGTCGCCCGGGATTGACAGACCAAGCCTCAGCAGTGCCGACGACGCGCCGATCGCAGTGTTGTCGTTGACGGCGAAGAGGGCAGTTGGCGGGGATGACAGGCCCATGAGCGTCTCGGCCGCCTCGGCGCCCGAGTCGATCCCGAACGTCGATCCCACAACCCATGCGGGTTCAACCGCTACATCGGCCTCCGCCATCGCTTGCCGATAGCCCTCGACGCGACCGCGGCTGCTGGAGGCGTAGTCGGGTCCGGCGATGAGCCCGATGCGCCTGTGACCGAGGTCCAGCAAATGCCGGGTAGCTAGATAGCCGCCGAACCGATCGTCCGCGACCGAGGAAAGACTGTGACCGTCGGTGCGCAGGGCCAAAACGAAAGGCACGCCGCGCGCGGTAAGCTCCTCCGGGAAATCATCGCCGGCGCGGGCGGTCGACAGGACCAACCCATCAACCCCACGCTGCAACAGCGTCTGTGCCGCCGCGCGGTCGGCTCTTGGCTCGTCCTCAGTTGTCGCCACGATGGCGAACTGCCCCGTCCGGCCGCAGGCGCGTGAGAGGGACTCATAGAGCATCGCCATCACGGTGTCGGTGAGGCGTGGAACGATCATCCCGATCGTCATTGTCTTCCCGCGTCGCAGGCTGGCGGCTGCCCCGTCGCGGAAATAGCCAAGCTCAATGGCCACCTTGCGGACCCGCTTGGCGGTTTCGCTGTCGGACCGCGGCAGCCGTTCGTCGAGGATCCGCGATACCGTCGACTTCGACACGCCGGCAGCGGCGGCGACGTCATGCAGCGTCACGCGTGACTGCCGGTCCAGAAACTCCTGATCGTGCGACACAAGACATCCCTTCACATTCACTTGTTCGGCAAGTGACCCACTGGCTGTTGACACGAGCCGGCTCGCGAAATATTCCTGGGAACGTTCCCGCGAACGATGTCACAAGCCATAACGGGGAGGACGCGACGCGGACTGGGAACGTTCCCGGTAACGAACCTAACATAAGGAGAGTGACTATGTCCATCATGGATCTACGTGGCCTGAACCCCGCCCCCATCACCGCTTTCACCCGCAACGAAGAGGTCGATCACAAGGCCAACGCCGACATCGCGCGCTGGCTGGTTTCCGTCAAAGGCGTCAAGAGCCTGGTCATCCTCGGCCACGCCGGCGAAGGCACCTTTCTGACCGCCGAAGAGCAGGTTGCTCTCATCCGCACCTATGTCGAGGCGGTGAACGGCCAGGTTCCCATCATTGCCGGCATCACCGGCGAAGGCACGAAAGTCGCCGCGCTCGAAGCCAGGCGGGCCGCTGACGCCGGCGCCGTTGGCGCCCTGGTCTATCCGAATCACGGCTGGCTCCGCTTCGGCTTCCAGAAGGGTGCCCCGCAGGATCGTTACAAGGCCATTCACGAGGCGTCGGGCCTGCAGTGCATCCTGTTCCAGTATCCGGATGCGACCAAAGCCACGTATGATCTCGATACGCAGATCGCCATCGCTTCGCAGCCCGGTGTGGTCGCGACCAAAAACGGCGTCCGCAACATGAAGCGCTGGGACACCGAGATTCCGGTGCTGCGCAAGACGTTCCCGAACCTGCAGATCCTGACCTGCCACGACGAATGGCTGTTGCCCACAATGTTCGACGTTGATGGCTTGCTCGTCGGCTACGGCGGCCTGGCTCCGGAGTTGCTGGTCGAGTATCTCGCAGCCGCGAAGTCGCGCGACTACAACGCCACGCGGGCGTACCACGATCGGCTGCTGCCGGTGACAAAGGCGGTCTACCACCGTGGCTCGCACATGGAAGGCTCGGTCGCCCTGAAGTTGGGCCTCGTGGCTCGGGGCAAGCTTGAGCACGCAACGGTGCGCCCGCCTCTCATGCCGCTTGACCCTGGCGCGGACCAGGAGATCCGCTCGGCTCTCACACAGGCTGGGATCATCTCCGCACAGGTAGCGAAAGCCGCCTGATAAGCACGGGTTGCCGGTGCGGTGGCGCTCGTCATCGCACCGGCAGCGTGCCCAAGCCCCATCGCCCAAGTCCCATCGCAGTGACGTTGCCAACGCCCGCAGGCTGCCGCCCGGGCCGAGCGCCGGCGCGCGTCAAAGAAAGCAAACTGAACAGTGGAGGAAACCATGTTGATGAAAGTGTCGGACGCGCCATGCGCGGTCACATCCGGGGGCGTCGATGGTCAGTCGGACATCAGCGCCCGGATTGAACGACTGCCGATCACCCGTCCGGTCTTCTGGATCCGTAACATCACCGGGGCCGCGACCTTTTTCGACGGCTACACCGTCATCGCGATTTCATATGCCATGCCGGTACTGGTTCGCGAATGGCATCTGGACGCGCAGCAAACCGGCGCAATCCTGTCCCTGGGCTATCTCGGCCAGGTGCTCGGTGCGGTTCTGTTCGGCGCACTCGCCGAGCGGTTCGGACGCCTCAGGATCCTGCTTATCACAATCATGCTTTTTGTTGGCATGGACATCGCCTGCCTCTTTGCATGGGGCGCGGCCTCGATGATGCTCTTCCGCTTTATGCAGGGTATCGGAACAGGCGGTGAGGTGCCGGTCGCAAGCGCCTACATCAACGAGTTCATCAGTTCGAAGGGACGGGGCCGATTTTTCCTGCTCTACGAGGTCATGTTTCTGGTCGGGCTTGTCGGCGCCGGGCTGATCGGCAGCGCCCTCGTGCCGACTTTCGGGTGGCGGGCGATGTTCGTCGTCGGCATTGCTCCGGCACTTGTCCTGATCCCGCTACAGTTTTTCATGAAGGAGTCACCGCGCTGGCTTGCCGCCCAGGGGCGTTACAACGAAGCCGACCGGATCGTCTCGGATCTGGAGCGAAGCGCGATCGCGAGCGGCCACACGCTGGTCGAACCGACGCCCGGGACCGGCAGAACGACGACGATGCGGACTGACTGGCGCGAACTGTTCCGCGGAATCTACGGGCGGCGAACGCTGACGATCGGGACGATGTGGTTCTGCTCTTATCTGGTCGCCAACGGCTTGATTATCTGGATGCCGACACTCTATCGGCAGACATTCAACCTGCCGCTCCAAACAAGCCTGTTCTACGGACTGCTGACGTCCATCGCCGGGGTCATCGCTTCCGTCATCTGCGCGCTGCTGATCGACAAAGTGGGCCGCAAAAGATGGTATGCAGCCGCATTCCTTCTGGCGTCCGTGCCGTTGGTGGCGCTCGCCGTCCGTGGGGCCGACACACCACTTCAGGTGCTTGCATTCGTCTCCCTGGCCTATGCGATTGTCCAGACGATCACGTTCTCGCTGTATCTCTACTCGGCGGAGATTTATCCGACGCGCCTGCGGGCGATCGGAACGGGCTTCGGCAGCGCCTGGCTGCGCCTGGGCTCCGCGGCTGGCCCGATACTCGTGGGTTTGATCATGGCCACTCTGGGTCTTAACGTTGTTTTCGCAGCCTTTGCCTGTGTTCTTCTCGTGGGCGGGATCGTGACCGCGCTAGGCGCGATCGAGACCAAGGGTCGTGTGCTGGAGGAATTATCCCCCTAGTTCGCTGCTCAAGGGAACTACTACCAACGGCACGGTTGGCTGAGCCAACCGTGCCGTGCCGGACGAAGACCGTCTTCCTATCACCCCCGACTTTTATAGGCAGCACCTAAAAGTCTTGGTGGTGCGTGTGCATTGCGTTATAGCAAGAATTATGACTGGGTTGGCGACTGCGAGACAAAGGCCGGCGTCTTGGTCATGTCAGGTTGATCGGCAACCTTGAACAATCATGAATTTCTAGCAGTCGGCCAGAAGCCTGGACGCGATAAACCGCAGGGCCATATGCACGGTCGGATAGGGCAGGGCCCAGTCGCCGGTCTCGAGATCATCAACCTGTAGGCGCCCGTCTGGCGTCTGCCACAGGCACCACCGGGGCCACGCTGCGCCGGCAGGGTAAATTTCGATGACCCCTTGAACCTCGGTATCAGCCGTCGTGAAGTTGAGGCGCACGTCGGATCGGGCCTTCGCCCATGAGACAACAGCCTGGAAATCCCGCCCTGCAAACGGAAAGCCGTCGAGCCGTTCTGGAAAGAACCTTGTGTACATTCGTCTGCTGGATTGCTTGCCAGGCCAAGTGGTTGCATAAACAGATTAACCAACGGTAAACGACTTGGCTTACGATTTAGTGAGCAAGGCCTCATAGCGGTGGATTCCGTCAAGTCGCACCGTGCCGGTGTCACGGGCGCCGGCGCGCTTCTGTGAGGACGGGCACCCACGATCGCCCAGAGAGAATGATGGGCGGCGTGCTGTCACACCGGCGTGGAAACCCACACCTCAACCACCTCCGGCGGATCCGACGCCTGGCGCGCCGCGCGCGCCAGGCCGGGCGGCAGTTGGGCATGCAGACCTGCCAGATTGCCGGCCCGCAGCACGTATGGGGTCAGCCCATCGGTGACCAGGCGGGCCACCAGATCACCGGGATAGTATATGGGGTCGCGCACAATCACCCACGCTGCCAACGGATGCGTCCGCACCGCATCGGCCTGGATGGAGCGGGCCATCACGGCGTCGATGATCTGGTCCGGCATGTCCGGGCTCGTTTGCGGGTCAGCGGCGGCAACGGCTGCCAACCCGCAATCGCCCGGACGCAAAGCCGGGCGTTCGCGTTATCGGCGATCCCAGGGAAATGCCGGCGGAGCTCTGCGACCGCGGAGAGCTCGCCGCTCTCCTCGAACGTTTTACGGATCGCCGCGGCGGTGGCCTCGTCAACGCTGAACATGACGGGAGGATGGTCTGAGCCGGCGGCCCAGGGCAAGCACGAAGCCATAGACACGACATGACGACATGGACAGCCCAACGCCTGCCGGAAACGCAAGAAACCCCGCCCAAGGTGGGGCGGGGTTTCTGTTGATATTGAGGCGGGGTAAGCCGGCGCGGGTGTCGCGGTTCCTTGTTGATGCGACTGGAGGGACAGAGATCGAGCCTCTGTCTCCTGGATAATGCGAAATGTGCCTTAATCATGCGATTCTCTTTCGGCGCCCTATGAGCTTGATCGTCATGCGCTACGTCTCAACGGCACGCTTCAGAACGTTCAGCACCGTGCTGGCGTGCCATTGTCCTCCACGCGCTGTACGGATGCCTCTGGCATTCAATGCGTCCGCTAACTCCTTGGAGCTGGTGACGCCGCTGGCCTGGAGCTGTCTGATAACTGGCAGGGTGTTGGCCGCGAAAGCGTCGGCGGCCCGCTTATTCGCCGCACTGCCAAGTGCACCTGCCTCTGACAGGTTCGTTGGGTTGCCTGGCTTCCAATCGGTTTCGGCGGCTTTCTTGGCCGCCAAGGCCGCTTTAGTCCTGGCGCTGATCAGCGCTCTCTCCTTCTCCGCCAGGGCTGCATACAGATGCAGCATGAAGGGGTCGCAATCGGCCCCCAGTTCGACGCTGATGAACGGCACGCGCAGGGCCATCAGAGTGGAGATGAACGCCACGTCGCGGCTCAGTCGATCGAGCTTGGCGACCACCACGGAGCATTTCGCCCGCTTTGCCCGCGCAGGCGCGTCGGCTAGCCGCGGTCGGCGATCCAGGGCATCGCATCCCTTGCCGGCCTCAATCTCGATGAACTCGTCGATCACCTCGAAACCTTCGACCTCAACAAAGCGAGCTACGGCGGCGCGCTGAGCTTCCAGTCCGAGGCCGCTACGTCCCTGTCGAGCGGTGGAGACACGAAGGTAGCTGACGATGGGTGTCACCGGATCTCTAAACGCCCCCTTTTGGGCCGTGTACACAAACTCCATATGTTGTAGTGTCTACACGACGTTGTGGTTTCCGGCCGCCTCGGCAGGCGTTCGCGAGAAGTTCGGCCTCGCCGGCTTCACGGGATGGTCGGTTCGATGCTCATGCACGGGGGTGTTCATCAGGCCTATCCTGCATCGGCCATAGCGGATCGCGCGGCCAAGGTAATCTTGCAAGTGTTTCAGGCCGGTTCGTACCAGATCGGGGGGCCCGTCGCCACGGATTGGACGAGATTGCCGCGTCGCTTCGCTGCCCGCCGGTGGATGCCATTCGTGGGCTGGCGGCCAATGAGAACATCGCAAACCACCCTACTTGCGCCGCGACTGCAACGTTGATCAACTCGTAGCCGGACAAAGGAGCTGGCTGAGCGATCAATGGTTGCCGAAGTTAGGGCCAACAGAAACCCCCTGAGCGCGCCGATTGACGACAAATACTTCCGCAAGCTTGCGGAAGGCATTCCTACGTTGTGCTGGATCGCGGACGCGGACGGCTACATCACCTGGTACAATCGCCGCTGGTATGAATACACCGGGAAGACGCCCGCCGAGATGGAAGGCTGGGGCTGGCAATCGGTACATGAACCAAAATCCCTCGCCGAAGTTCTCGACCGCTGGAAATCCGCGATTTCCTCGGCCCAGCCGTTTGAGATGGTCTTCCCCATCCGCGGCGCCGACGGCGTGTTGAGGCCCTTCCTGACGCGGATCAACCCGGCGTTCGACGAGTCCGGCGCGGTGACCAACTGGTTCGGCGTCAATACCGACATATCGCCCCAAATCGAAGCCGAGGACGCCGTCGTCAAAAGCGAGGCAAAATTCCGCGTCCTCGCGGACGCCATGCCGCAAATGGTGTGGTCCGCCTCACCCGACGGACGGTTTGATTACTTCAATGCGCGCTGGTACGAATTCAACGGCGCGCCTATCGGCTCGACCGACGGCGCGGGCTGGACTGGCATGCTGCACCCGGAAGACCTGAAACCGACCATCGCGGCGTGGCGACACGCTGTCGATACGGGCGACGCGTTGCACAGCGAATTCCGGCTGCGTGACCGTTCGGGGGATTACCGTTGGGTGCTGTGCCGCGCGCAGCCTGACCGCGCCGCCGGCGGGCAAATCCTCCGCTGGTATGGCAGCTTCACCGACATCGAGGACATCGTGCAGGCGCGTCATGTCCTCAAACGCTCGCGCGATGAGCTTGAAGCGGAGGTCATCGCCCGCACCGGCGAGCGCAACCTGCTGGCAACCGTCGTCGAGACCACTGATGTCATGATCATGGCGCTCGACCTCGACTACAATATTCTTGCCATCAACAAGGCCAACGCGGACGAATTCGAGCGTGTTTACGGCCGCCGCGCCCGTGTTGGCGACAACGTGCTGGCGCTGCTGGAAGACCTGCCGGAGCAGCGCGCCGCCGCGCAGGCCGCGTGGGGCCGGGCGTTGGCCGGTGAGGAAGTCACCCTGATCGAGGCGCACGGCGACCCGGCCCGCGTCCGGTCAGATTACGAGATCAAGTTCCGCACCTTGCGCAATGAGTCGGGCGAGCAGATCGGCGCGTTCCAGTTCGTTGAGGATGTCACCCAGCGGCTGCGGGATCAGGCCATGCTGGCGCATGCGCAGGAGGCCCTGCTGCAATCGCAGAAGCTGGAGTCGATGGGCCAGCTGACCGGCGGCGTGGCGCACGACTTCAACAATCTGCTGACGCCGATCATCGCGACGTTGGACCTGCTGCAACGCCTCGGCACCGGCGGCGAACGGGTGCGCCGTCTGGTCAACGGCGCCTACCAGTCGGCTGAGCGCGCCAGGGTGCTGGTGCACCGGTTGCTCGCGTTTGCCAGGCGGCAGCCGCTGCAGTGCGTGCCGATCGATGTCGGCGCGCTGATCCATGGGCTGGCTGATCTGATCGCCAGCACAACCGGCCCTCAGGTGGCGCGCGTTTTCTCGGTGGCCGATGACCTGCCGGCTGCGAGCGCAGATCCGAGCCAGTTAGAAATGGCGATTATCAATTTGAGTGTGAATGCGCGCGATGCGATGGACGGGGCCGGCACATTAAGGGTCTCCGCCACACTCGAAACGACCGATCGCCACCAGATGCCGCAGCTTCAACCCGGGCGGTATATCCGCATCGGCGTGGCTGACACCGGCCGGGGCATGGACGAGGTCACCCGCTCCAGAGCGATCGAGCCGTTCTTTTCGACCAAGGGCGTCGGCAAGGGCACGGGGCTTGGTTTGTCGATGGCCCATGGCCTGGCGGCGCAATTGGGCGGCGCGCTCACCATCGGCAGCGAACCGGGTGTCGGCACCGAGGTGGCGATCTGGCTGCCCGAAAGTCCCGAGGTGCCTTTTCCCGCCACGGTGGAGCGCGTCCAGGCCAGTCCGTCGAATACCGGGACCGCTCTGGTGGTCGACGATGAGGAATACATCCGCGTCGCCACCGTCGACATGCTGACCGAGCTGGGCTTCACTGTGCGGGAAGCAGCTACGGCCGAGGCGGCGTTGGAGGTCATCGACGCGGGGTTCAAGCCGGACATCCTGATCACCGACCACCTCATGCCGGGGATGACAGGGGTCGAACTGGCGTATGCCGTCCGAGCGCGGCAGCCGGGCGTCAAGGTGCTGATCGTCTCAGGGTTCGCGGAGGCGGAGGGGATCGATCCGTCCTTGCCGCGGCTGACAAAGCCGTTCGTCCAGAGCGAACTCTTGCGCCACATTTTCGGCGAGCATGATCATCGGCCGGCGGGTCATCAAGTTGACTGGACGCCGGTCGAGGCGCGGATTGAAGATTGAAGTGCCTCGATCTCGGATCACCGCCGATCGGCTTGGTTCAGCATCTGACGGAGGGCACCGCGGCAGCGGCGCCTAGCACGTCGGCCATGCCGTTGGCGGAGCGCGAATAGGGTGGACGGGGTTCGCACCCCTTGCCCTCAGGCACGAAGGGCCTCCGTGTCCGGTACGGGATCGATGCCGAGTTCCTGGCGGACATGGGCGAATTTCGAGTTGGTGGTTGCGTTGGCGGGACGTTGTGCCTCTGGAGCGGTCGCTGCCGGCGCTGAAATGCGCGGAGTGATCGCCGTCGCTCGCGCCTGACACCGTGCCACCGGACCAAAGCCGCCTGCACGTGCGTCGTACGCCCAAACGGTTCGGACCGACCAACGGCTGTCGCAGGGTGGGGGGTGGATGGAACGCGAGGAGCCAATTTGGGTTTCAGGCCCGCGATTGCGCGGCAGCGTCTCATTATCGAATGGGGAAGGCAACAATGCACAAGATGTTTGGGGTGACAGCCGCGATCATCAGGTCGTTATCCGTTTGCCCAGCGGGGTTCGCTTTCACGCAAGCCGACTGCAGACAGA
>Ga0302319_10024822_pt1 | contig 10635 bp, 8 predicted proteins | sample Bog_T0_2_FD_203319 | JGI IMG/M metagenome (GOLD analysis project Ga0302319, IMG submission 203319) | Peat permafrost microbial communities from Stordalen Mire near Abisko, Sweden - Bog_T0_2 | ecosystem: Environmental > Terrestrial > Soil > Wetlands > Peat | place: Sweden: Abisko, Stordalen Mire... | reverse complement strand
AGGACGACATCGCCGAGGCCCTGGCCGCCTTCAGGGCAAGCAACTACGAGCACATCTACCTCCGCCCGAGCTCGGTCCACCAGGGCCGGGCCGTCGTCGCCGTGCTCCGCGCCCTGGTCGACCACTTCGGTGACCGTCCCAACCTGATCCCGGTGGGCGGCTCGAGGTCGACCGACTTCACCGGCGGCGAGCCCGGTGCCGTCCGCGAGGCGGTTGCCTATGTGGCGGGCATGACGGACCGGTTCGCGTTCAGCCAGGCGGTCGCCCTCCTCGGGTGGGACCCGGACAAGCTTCCCGCCGGCATCGGAGTGACCAGGCGCCTCTCGTGACCGGCACCGGCCCCGGACGCTCGACGAGTTGCCCCCTCCAGCCGGTCCCAGGAGCAGGGTCTCGTGAGCAGGGGGCCAGGAGCAGGATCCCAGAGGCAGGTCCCGACGGAGACCTTTAGGATCGGGGGCCAGGCGGGACGCTCGCGATCGTGCCAGGAGGTCACCATGGTCACCCGTACGTCAACCGAACCCCCGGCGTCCGATTCCGATTCCGGAACGGGCCACGGACCCCCGTCCGGCCCGGAGGGATCCACCGATGTCCTCGGCGGTGGAGGGCGGCCGGATGCGCCGGCCCGGCCCGCCGCGGGGCCCGCTGCGGCCACCGCCGGTGCCGGCCACGGGGGCGGAGCCGCTGCCGGTGCCGGCCACGGGGGCGGAGCCGCCGCCGCACTCGAGCCGATGATCACCGCCATGGTGGGGTCCGACGTGCCGGTCCGCTTCGAATTCTGGGACGGGAGTGCCATCGGTCCGTCCGATGCCGTGGGGACCCTGCAGATCCGCTCCCCCGACGCCCTCCGCCGGATCCTGTGGTCGCCGGGCGAGCTGGGCATCGCCCGGGCGTTCGTTGCCGGCGACATCACGGTCGACGGCGACATCTACACCCTCTTGCGCGTGCTCCACGACGCGACCCCGGCGGAGCTGCGTACCGTCCGCCTGCGTACCGTTCCGTCGATGATCGGGGTGGCGGCGCGCCTCGGAGCCCTCGGCCTTCCGCTGCCGGCGCCACCCGAGGAGTGCCGGCCGGCCGGCCGGCTCCACTCGCCGGCTCGGGACGCTGCGGTCATCAGCCACCACTACGACGTCGGCAACGACTTCTACCGGCTGGTCCTCGGCCCGAGCATGACCTACTCGTGCGCTCGCTTCGTCGGCCCCGACTCCACGCTGGAGGAGGCCCAGGCGGCCAAGTACGAGCTGATCTGCCGGAAACTGGGAATGGACCGGTCGCCGGGGATGCGACTGCTGGACGTGGGGTGCGGGTGGGGATCGATGGCCATCCATGCCGCCCGTACCCACCAGGCCACGGTGGTCGGAGTGGCCCTCAGCCGGGAGCAGGTGGACGAGGCGCGTCGCCGGGTGTCCGAGGCCGGGCTGGACGACCGTGTCGAGATCCGCCTGCAGGACTACCGCGACCTGAGGGGAGAGCAGTTCGACGCAATCTCCTCCATCGGAATGTTCGAACACGTGGGGGCCTCACGCATGTCCCGTTACTTCGAGACACTCCACGACCTCCTGGCCCCCCGGGGCAGGCTCCTCAACCACGCCATCTCCACCCCCGGCGGCTCGGTCCTCGGCCGGCGGTCGTTCGTCGGACGCTATGTGTTCCCCGACGGCGAACTGGTCGACGTAGCCGTGGTGATCCGTGCCATGCAAGAGAGTGGCTTCGAGGTCAGGGACGTCGAGTCCCTGCGGGAGCACTACTCGAGGACCCTCCACTGCTGGGTGGCCAATCTCGAGCAGCACTGGGAGGAGGCCGTCCGTCTGGTCGGGCTCCCGAGGGCCAACATCTGGAAGCTCTACATGGCGGCCTCCGCCAACGGATTCGATGACGGGGGCCTGGCCGTCCACCAGGTCCTCGGAGTGGTCCCCGAGCGGAACGGGACGAGCGGGATGCCACCCACCCGGAGCGGTTGGGGCTGAGGTCGGGGGCGTCCGGGCCCTCGCCCGGCTCTCTCTCCCGGCATTGTTTTCCGGAATGACCTGACATCGGTACGCACCATCGAGAAGTGGGACCGGGGAGGAGCGTCCCTCGCAGGCCGCCGAGCCGCACGGGGGCCGCTCCGGAGCGGGTCAGGACCTGAGGGTCAGCTCCTGGCGGTAGACGCGGGCCGGTCCGAGGTCGAGGATGGACCGGGCCAGGCCGTCGAAGGCCCTGGCGGCCTCGCTGTCCGGCTCCGAGACCATGATGGGGACGCCCACGTCCCCCCCGGCACGGAGCGCCGGGACCAACGGGACCTGGGCGAGGAGCGGCACACCGAGTTCGTCGGCGAGCTGCCGGCCCCCACCGGCACCGAACAGTTCGTAGCGGGTGCCGTCGTCGCCGGTGAACCAGCTCATGTTCTCGATGACTCCCCGCACCGCCAGCTTGAGCTTGCGGGCGGCGTAGGCGGAGCGCTGGGCCACACGCCCGGCGGCGGCCTGCGGGGTGGTGACCACGTAGACCTCGGTCTTCGTCAGGTACTGGCCCAGCGACAGGGTGACATCGCCGGTGCCCGGGGGCATGTCCAGCAGGAGGAAGTCCGGCTCGCCCCAGTAGGCGTCGACCAGGAACTGCTCGAGCGCCTTGTGGAGCATCGGGCCCCTCCAGATGACCGGCGTGTCGTCGGGCACGAAGTAGCCCATGGACAGGCACCGGACACCATTGGCCGTGGGCGGCACCACCAGGTCGCCGATGATCATGGGGTCGGCATCGACCCCCAGCATCTTGGGAACCGAGAACCCGTAGACGTCGGCGTCGAGGATGCCGACGTCGTGGCCCATGCGGGCCAGGGCCACGCCCAGGTTGACGGTGACCGACGACTTCCCGACCCCGCCCTTGCCGGACGAGATGCCGAGGATCCGGGTCTTCGATCGGGGCAGCATGAAGCGGTTGGGGCGCCCCTCCTCGTGGCCCAGTTGGCCTCCGTGGGCGTGGCCGTGGTCGTCGGGGGCGTGCTGGGTGCCACCCTCGACGGGCTCGCCGCGGAGCAGCATCCGGAGCCGGGCACGGGGCTCCTCCCCCATCAGGACCGTCTCGACCACCACGTCATCCACCCCGGACAGGCCACCCACCGCATCGGTGACCCGGCGTACCAGTTCGTCGACCTGGGGGTACTGGGCCACCGGCAGCGGGATGTCCAGGGTCACCCGCTTGCGCTTGACCCGGACCGGGCCCACCATCCCCAACTCCCCCAGCGGACGGCGCAATTCGGGGTCGATCACCGCCTCTGCGGCCACGGTCACCTGGGACTCGTCGATGGACATGCAACATCTCCTCGGGGAATTTCGCCGTCACCGGTACACTAGGGGACGTGCAGAAGGAGCTGGACGGGCCGATCGGGGTGATCGGGGCCGTCGCGGACCAGGAGCGGGGCCCGACCATGGACTCCACCGAGGCGGACAACCAGTTCTCCGCCGCGGTGACCGCAGTCACGGCGGCGTTCGGCGATCCGACCCGTCGGGAGATCTACCTCTTCGTCCGCTCCAACCCCGGCACCACCGCCTCGGAGGTGGCCGCTCGGTTCTCGCTGCACCCCAACGTGGCCCGCCACCACCTCGAGCGCCTGGCCAGTGGTGGCTACGTCGAGGTGACCATGGAACGGGTCGCCGGAAACGGGGCCGGCCGCCCGTCGAAGCGGTTCCGGGCCGTCGGCAACGACCCGACGCTCGACCTCCTCACCCGTCGGGACGACCTTCTGGTCCTCCTGCTCCAGGAGGCCCTCCAGCTGCTCGGGCCGGTGGCGGCCGAAGGCATGGCCGAGCGCGTGGGTGAGGAGTACGGCCGGACCCTGGCCGGACAGATGTCGCCCGGCGACAGCCAGCGCTCCCTGCGCACCGCCATGCACGCCATCGCCGACACACTGACGGCCCACGGATTCTCCGCCCACGCCGAGGACCAGGGTTCCTCCACCGCCGTGGTGGCGGAGAACTGCCCCTTCGGGAACGCCGCCTCCCAGTACCCGGTGCTGTGCGCCGTGGACCGCGGCATGGTCAAGGGCCTGTTGGCCGGCCTGGTCGGGCAGCGCGACGGGGAGACCGTGCCGGTCGTGCTGTCGTCGTCCCGGGCGCGGGGCGACGACGCCTGTGCCGCCGTGGTCTGACGACGAGCCAGTGGCCCGGCACTACCTCGACTGGGCGTCGACCACGCCGCTCCGGCCGGCCGCACACGACGCCATGGTGGCGTGGCTCGACCAGGCTCCGGCCGATCCGGGCCGCATCCACACCGAGGGGCGCATCGCCCGTGCCGCGCTCGAGGAGGCGCGGGACCAGGTGGCCGCGCTGTTCGGCGTGCGGCCCCGCCAGGTGGTCCTGACCTCGGGGGCCACCGAGGCCATCAACACCGCGGTGTGGGGCGCCACCCGGGCCGACAGCGGTCCGGTGCTCTGCGCCGCCGTCGAGCACTCGGCGGTGCGCGACGCATCGGCACGGGCCGCGCCGGTGGTGCCGATCGCCGTCGACGGGGTCGGCCGGATCCACCCCGCCGCGGTGGAGGAGGCACTGCAACGGTGCGGGGCCGAGCACGGACGACGGCCGTCCCTGGTGCACTGTCAGTGGGCCAACCACGAGGTGGGCACGGTCCAGCCCGTGCGTGAGGTCCTCGACCGCTGCCGCTCGACCGGCGTGCTGGTGCACGTCGACGCCGTGGTCGGTGCCGGCCATGGTCCGCTCGACCTGGGAGAGCTCGACGCCGATCTGGTCTCGGTGTCCGCGCACAAGCTGGGCGGGCCGGCGGGCATGGGCGCCCTGGTCGTGCGCCGGGGTCTGCGGCTCGATCCCCTGCTCGTGGGGGGTGAGCAGGAACGCGCCCGGCGGGCCGGGTTGGAGAACGTCCTCGGTGCCGTCGGCTTCGGCGCCGCCGCCGCCGCCCTGACCGGGCCGGGTGTCCTCGACGGGGAGGAGGCCGGGGCCCGGCGCCTGACCGGGGCACTGGCGCAGGCGGCCCTGGACGTCGAGGGGGTGCGGCTGTTCGGTGACCCGGTGGACCGGGCCGCCCACATCGTCTGCCTCGGTATCGACGGCGTCGAGGCGGAGCCGGTCCTGCTCGGCCTGGACCAGGCCGGGATCGCCGCCCACTCCGGCTCGTCGTGCTCGTCGGAGACCCTCGAGCCGTCGCCGGTGCTCGAGGCCATGGGGGTGGACGCCGAGCGCTCCTTGCGGCTGTCGGTGGGGTGGTCGACCACCGAGGACGACGTGGCCGCCTTCGCCGGTGCGTTCGGGAACGTCGTCGGTCGGCTCCGCTCCCTCCGGAGCTGACCGGAGCCTCCGGAGCTGACCCGGAACCGAGGGGCCCCGGGGCCAGGCAGTAGGTTCGGGCCCGTGCGCGCCGTCGTCTGCCCCGAGCTCGGTCCCCTCGACGCGCTGGTGATCGAGGACCGTGCGGTCGCCGAGCCGACCGAGGGTCTGGTGGTGGTGGACGTGCGCGCCGCCGGTGTCAATTTCGTCGACGGGCTGATCTGCCAGGGGACCTACCAACTCAAGCCGGACGCGCCGTTCGTCCCCGGCAGCGAGATCGCCGGCGTGGTGGCGGCGGTGGGTCCCGGCGTGGCCGGTGTCGACGTGGGCGACCGGGTGATCGCCTTCGTCGGATTCGGGGGCTTCGCCGAGCAGGTGACGGTGCCGGCCCTCTCCCTCGTGCGGCTGCCGGACGCGGTGGACTTCGCCCGGGGCGCCGCGCTGCTCCAGAGCTACTGCACGATGCTGTTCACCCTGACCCGGCGCACCACCCTGTGGCCCGGTGAGTGGGTGCTGGTGCTCGGAGCCGGCGGGGGCATCGGCCTGGCCGCCGTCGATGTCGCCACCGCCCTGGGCGGACGGGTGATCGCGGCGGCGTCGACCCCTGACAAGTTGGAGTCGGCGGTGGCCATGGGGGCCGAGGCGACGCTGTCCTACGAGGTCGAGGACCTGAAGTCGCGGGCCCGGGAGCTCTCGGGTGGTGGCGTCGATGTGGTGGTCGACCCCGTCGGTGGGCGACACAGCGAGGCGGCCTTGCGGGCCATGGGACATCTGGGGAGGTTCTGTGTCCTGGGGTTCGCCTCCGGGCCGATCGCGTCCGTGCCCCTCAACCAGGTGCTGCTCAACAACCGGACCGTGGTGGGCGTGGACTGGGGTGGATGGACGTTCAAGGATCCGATGGGCCAACGCGCCCTGGTCGACGAGCTGATGGGCCTGGTGGCGTCGGGGAGCCTGCACCCGGTCGAGCCGGCCACCTACCCGCTCGAGGACGCCGCCGCCGTGATGAGCGGCCTCATCGACCGGTCCATCGCCGGCAAGGCCGTCCTGGTCCCCTGACCCGGGCGGCCGGAGGGGCTCGTCAGGTCGCCGGGACCTGGGACGGCACGGGCAGCCCGGCCTCCTCGAAGGCCTGGCGCAGTTCCGGCGCGGCCTGGTCCAGGAGTGACGGGGGAGGTGCATCGGCCAGGAAGTGGCGGTACTCCCCCACCGCGCCGGTGACGTCGCCGCCCTGGAGGAGCAGGACGGTGCCCAGGTACAGGCGGGCGGCGTAGTCGCCGGGGTCGAGGACGACCGCCCGGTTCAACTTGGCCCGGCCGTCGGCGATCAGGACGGTGCTCTTGGCGGTGCGGCCCGTCTGGAACTCGAGCCACCCCAACTGGGCCAGGGCCACCTCGTTGTCGGGGTGGCGGGTGAGCACGGCCTGGTACAGGTCGACCGCCTGGGTGGCGTCGCCCTCGTTCTCGTAGGTGGCCGCCTCGCCCAGGTCCTGTTGGACCTGTTGTGCCTGGCTGAGGGTGACTCCGCCGGTCTCGGTCTGGCCCGGGAGCCGGTTCGAGGTGAACAGGGTCAGGGCCAGCAGGAGGGCGGCGGCGAAGGAGGCCACGGCCCCGACCAGGAAGAGCCACGTCCGCCGCTTCCGCCGGGTCGTGGCCGTGGGTGCGGTCGACGCCGGGGTGTCCGCGAGCTGCCCGGTGCCGGCCTCCACCCCGAGGGCGGGCTCGGCCACCAGCACACCACCCCCCGCTGCCGGCCCGGCCTGGCCCGATCCGGCGGTGGCCGGCACCACCGCGCCCTCGCCGGGGCCCTCGTCCACCGGCGCCGCACCCAGGGCGGCCAGTCTCGACATGTCACGACGGCGCAGGGCCAGGTAGTCCCGGTCGGACAGGTCGCCGGCCAGGTACTCGGCGTCGGCATCGGCCAGCGACTGCTCGAGGAACCTCCGCCGCGCCGCCTTCGTGGCCGGATCCTCCCCGACTCCGGCCGGACCGTCGGTGCGGTCGGTGCCGGTGCCGGGTCCGCCGTCGACGACCCCACGACGGCGGTAGAGGACGGTGCCGAGGCCGGCCACCGCCACGGCCACTCCGGCCAGCGGGAGCACCCACACGAGGAGCGACCAGCCGTGGGCCGGGGGGTCGAGCACGATGGACGAGCCGTAGCGGGCCACCAGGTACTGCTGGATCTGCTGGTCGCTCTGGCCGGCGTCGACCAGCTGGCGGACCGTGGCCCGCACCGTGACGGCGGTGGGCGCGCTGGACTCGGCCACCGACAGGTCCTCACAGCTCGGGCAGCGGATGTCGGCGTCGATGGCCGCGGCCCGCTGCGCCGCCGTGGGCGGCGACGAGTGCAGCACGCCGGTCCCGACGACCAGGGCCACCACCAGGACCACCCCCATGAGGGTCCACCACGGGAACCTCCTGGGCCTCATGCGTGGGTGGCCTTGGCGTCGGCGATGATCTGGTCGAGGTCGGCGGCGGTGACGGGAGCCACGATGTAGGCCACCACGCGGCCGTCGGGGGCGATCACGAAGGTGGACGGGGGCGCCCGCACCCCGAAGGCCAGGGCCAGCTTCCCGCCCGGGTCGGCCAGGGTGGGCCAGGTGGCCCCGATCTGGGCCTGGTACAGGCCGGCCACCTTGGGCTCGTCGTCGAAGACCACGCTCACCAGGGTGGCGTCGTCCGACTGCTGGTGGGCGAACTGGAACTGGACCAGGTCGGGCCCCTCGGTCTGGCACGGCTCACACCAGCTGGCGAAGAAATTGAGCACCACGAACCGGCCCGGGTGGGCGGGCAGGGAGAACCGGGCGCCGTCCACGGTGGTCCCGCTGATGCGTGGCGCCTGGTGGCTGACCAAGGGGCTGTAGACCTCGGACACCGACGCCGGAGGGCGGGTGGCCAGGACGGCGACCAGCCCGGCCGCCACCACCAGCACGCCCACGCCCACCCACCGGGCCGTGTGCCGGGACCGGACGGGACGGGACGGCCCGCCGGCGGCCGGCACGGGTGCGGCCGGGTCGGCCGCGTCGGCCGTGTCAGGGGTGTCGGGGGTGTCGGTGCCGAGTGTCATGACGGGTCGCCGGCACCGACCGGCAGGGGATCGGGTTCCGGGCCGTCGACGGACCGGTCGGACGGGTCACCGTCCATGGCCGCCGGTGGCACCGCCTGGACCACCGGCGCCGACACCGGGTCGGTGGGCCGTCGCCGACGGCCGGGAACGGCCGACAGCACCGAGCCCGCCGCCATCAGGCCGGCACCGATCCACAGCCACATGACGAGGGGCTGCTCCACCACGCCGAAGGTCCACACCGCCCCTTTGTCCGGGATGGACACGATGGTCAGGTAGACGTCGTCCCGCCAGCTGGAGTCGATGGCCGGGGTGCCCACCGCCTGGGTGCCGGTACCGAACTGGCTGATGGCCGGGGTGAACGTGCCCCGGTCGACCCGCAGGACCGCCTGCTCGGCCGTGTGGGACGGGGTGGTCACGATCCGGGTGCCCACGAAGGTCACCGTGTGCCCGGCGAAGGTCTCGGTCTGGCCCCGGGCCAGCAGGAGCTCGCCCCGATGGATGAACGAGGTGGCCGCGGCCAGCCCGACGGCGATCACCACCACGCCGATGTGGACCACCATGCCCCCGTTGGCCCGGCCCACCAGCCCACGCCACCCGGCCAGCGCGGCCCGCACGGGGGCCGCCCCGCCCGAGCGCGCCGTGCGCCAGGCCGACCGCACCGACAGGACCAGCGCCCGGGCCGCCGATGCGGCGGCGAAGCCGCCGAGGCCGAAGGCCAGGAGGGGCTCGACCCCGTGGATGCCGGCGATGACGCAGGCCACCACGACGAGCACCCCCACCGCGGCGGGCACGGTCAGACGGGACCGCATGACCTCCACCGTGGTCTTGCGCCAGGGCAGGGCCGGCGCCACCGCCATGAGGAACAGGAGGCACAGGCCCACCGGGATGAAGAACCGGTTGAAGTAGGGCGCACCCACGGTGACCGATCCGCCGTTCAGCGCCTGGTAGAGGAGCGGGAACACCGTACCCAGCAAGACGATGAGGGCGAACGCCACGAACAGCAGGTTGTTGGCCAGGAAGGCCCCCTCGCGGCTCACCGGCGAATCGATGCCACCCGGCGAGCGCAGGCGGTCTCCCCGCCAGGCGATGAGCCCCACCCCGGTCACCAGCACCAGGCCGAAGAAGCCCAGGAGGAGCGGCCCGAGGTCCGAGTCGGAGAAGGCGTGCACGGACTGGATGACCCCGGAGCGGGTGAGGAAGGTCCCGAGGATGGTCAGGCTGAACATGGCGACCACCAGCGACAGGTTCCAGATGCGCAGGAGGCCCCGGCGCTGTTGGACCATCACCGAGTGGAGGTAGGCCGTGCCGACCAGCCACGGCAGCAGGGCGGCGTTCTCGACCGGGTCCCAGCCCCAGAAGCCCCCCCAGCCCAGGACCTCGTAGGACCACCAGGCGCCGAGCAGGATCCCCATGGTGAGGAAGGCCCAGGCGAACAGGGTCCACCGGCGGGTCTCGCTCTGCCAGTCCTCGTCCAGCCGCCCGGTGATCAGCGAGGCCACGGCGAAGGCGAACGGGAGGGTGAAGCCCACGAAACCCAGGTACAACAGGGGTGGGTGGATCAGCACCAGCGGGTTGTCCTGCAAGAGGGTGTTGGGGCCGAGGCCGTTGGTGGGGATGGCCCCGACGATGTGCTGGAACGGGTCGGCGGGCCCGAGCATCAGCCCGAAGAAGAAGGCGGCCACCGCGTAGACCACCAGGGTGGCCCAGGCCACGAGGGGCTCGTCGGAGCGGCGGCGGAACCGCCACACCATGGCGGTGGCGTACCCGCCGAGCACCAGGGCCCACAGCAGGATGGAGCCGGCCAGGGCCGACCACAGCCCGGTGACCGAGTAGAGGAGCGGGGTGGACCGGCTGTTGTTGTCGGCCACGTAGGTGAGGGAGAAGTCATGGACGACGAGGGCGTGCTCCATGGCCACCACGGCGACGATCCCACCGAGGAGGATCACCGGCGCGTAGAGCTGGCCGCTCCGCATGGTGGAGCCCCGACCTCGCAGCAGGCCGACGGCGATGACCACGGCCCCGACCACCGCAGCCGCGAACCCGAGCAGGACGCCGGTGTGGCCGAGGGTGCCGTTCACCGTGGGGAGCCGGCGCGGCGCCGGTCGCCGGCCCGACCGCCGGTCATCGCTTCGTCCCGTTGGGAGCCCTGACCCGTCCGGGGTGGGCGGCGATGTAGTTGGCGGAGTGCTTGACCAGGATCTGGTCGGAGACGAACGTGTACCGCCCGGTGAAGTGGCCGACGGCGATGACCGGGATGGCCGGCTGGAACAGCTGGGGTGGGCTCCCCGAGTTGTCCACCTGGACCCGGGTGGAG
>Ga0302319_10024821_pt1 | contig 10635 bp, 8 predicted proteins | sample Bog_T0_2_FD_203319 | JGI IMG/M metagenome (GOLD analysis project Ga0302319, IMG submission 203319) | Peat permafrost microbial communities from Stordalen Mire near Abisko, Sweden - Bog_T0_2 | ecosystem: Environmental > Terrestrial > Soil > Wetlands > Peat | place: Sweden: Abisko, Stordalen Mire... | reverse complement strand
TTTCGTCATCGTCGACCAGCAACACGATTCCCGCCCCACCGTGCAGTAAAACGCCGGCATCCACCAGGGCCGCAGCCTGCGGTGAACTGGTGCTCATCGGCAGCCAGAGCTCGACGTTCGTTCCGATGCCGAGCTTGCTCGTCAGGGTGAGAGTTCCCCCGAGCTGCAATGCGACGCCGTGCGCCATGGACAGGCCGAGGCCCGTGCTCTTGCCGATGCCCTTGGTCGAGAAAAACGGTTCGATTGCCCGCCGCCGGGTCGCCGCATCCATGCCGATGCCCGTATCGGCGACCGACACGCGCACGTACGCGCCGGGGAGGAGTTTTGCCGGGTTCCCCCGGCGCACGTTCTCGAGAGTTGCCGAAATGCGCAGCGTGCCGCCATCCGGCATGGCATCCCGGGCGTTCAGGCACAAATTCACGATCGCCATCTCCAGCTGGTTCGCGTCAGCATGGGCCGCGGGCAGGCCGCTCTCCGCGCTGACGGCGACTTTGATCTGGGGCCCGACGGTACTCGCCAGCAGATTGCCCATGCCCGTCACCAAGCCCGCGACGTCGACCGCGGTGGGCTGCAACGGCTGGCGCCGTGCGAACGCGAGCAGCCGATGCACCAGCGTCTTGGCGCGGTCCGCAGCCAGCAGCGCGCGCTCGACGAGCTGCTTCACCCGTTCCGCGGGCAAGCCCGGCCGGTTGAGCATGTCGAGCGAGGCGACGATGGGCGCCAGCAGATTGTTGAAATCGTGCGCCACGCCGCCGGTGAGCTGGCCCATCGCCTCCAACCGCTGCGTATGGCGAAGCGCCTCCTCCGCTTGACGCCGCTCCGTGATTTCGATGGCTTCCGCGACGATGCCGAACACCGTGCCGCGCGCGTCACGGATCGGGCGCAGCGAGAAATCATAGCACCGCACCCCGCCGGGCACGTTCATCGACACCTCGTCGCGCACATGCTCGCCCTGCGCGGCCCTCGCCACGCCGGCACGCACCCAGTCCGGCAAGCCCGGGGTCGATGCGAACCACGGCGTGTCCCAGAAGAGCCGGTCGGCCACCTCCTCGAAGCCCGCCTGGATCACCGCGAGCAACGTCGCATTCGCATCGATCAACCTGCCGTCGGGCGCGAGCAGTCCCTGCAGCTGATAACTCGTTTCGAAGATCGTCCGCAGCCACGCCTCCTTGCGCTGCACGTCGTTCGACCGCTCCTCGCACCCGGGAGAACTCTCCCTGCAGGAACCGGCGACTCCAATGGTCACACCTCGCTCGCTTCGAATGGGTGACAACGCGTACTCGAAGGTCGCCCCGGCTTTCCCGATGCCGCGGTCGTGCGTCACCGGGAGTTCCGTCTTCACGGGCACGCCGCCGAAGGCACGCTCGATCGAAGGCATCAGGTTCGCCAGCAAGGATTGCCATTGGCCGCTGCAGGTTCCGCCCAGCGCGTCGCGGGCCGCACCGCCCAGGAGGGCGGCGAACGCATCGTTGTACAGGAGCACGCGCTGCTCGCCCCAAAGAATGAACATCGGATGACCGGCCGCAATCATCACGCCGACCAGGTTTTTCAGCAGGGCGGACCAGTTCTCCACGGAGCCCAAGGGCGTACGGGACCATTCCAGCTCGCGAAAGCGCTGCGCCATCGGCGCGGCGTCAGCGAGAAAATCGAGCGACACGTAGCGCTCGTCGCCGCTCAGCGGCACGCTGAAACTCCGTCGTTCAACAACGCGCAACCCCCATTTTTCCCATGTCCGGTCTCTTTGAACCGGAGGCACACAGTTTGGCGAGGTTCGCAGGCAGTATCAATCCTGTGCCGCAACAGGCAGCGCAAACCCGTTGCGACATTGCCAACGGTGACGCCGCGCGTCAGAATTTTTGACCACTTCGCGAGGACTCGGCGATCAAGCGTGCACATGGCGGATTGACCGGTAGGAACCATGCATGCGGCGCGAGCCGCTTGACCGCCGGCGTCTGTCTGTTCGCGGTGCTTGCCCTGCATGCGGCCTTGGCCGACGACGGCGGGATGCCGACGACGCCGACGACGCCGACGACGCCGACGTCCATGCCGATGTCCATGTCCATGTCCATGTCCATGTCCATGTCCGGATTGTACGGACCCTATCCGATGTCGCGGGAGTCCTCCGGCACGAGCTGGCAACCGGACTCGACCCCCATACCCGGACCGGAGCGGATGGAGGGCCGCTGGATGACGATGTGGGATGGCTTCGCCAACCTGGTCTACGACGATCAGGGCGGCCCGCGCGGTGCCGCTCAAACTTTTTCGAACAGCATGTTGATGCTCATGGGCCGCCGCGAACTCGACGGCGGCGCCTTCGGACTCCGCGGCATGATCTCGGCGGACCCGCTGATGGGCAAGAGCGGCTACCCCGAGCTCTTTCAAACCGGCGAAACCGCCGACGGCGTACACCCTCTGATCGACCGGCAACATCCCCACAATCTGCTGATGGAGGCTGCCGGCACCTTCAGCTGGAACGTCGAGCGCGGTGCGGTGTTCGGTTATCTCGGCGTCGCGGGGGAGCCGGCGCTCGGTCCGCCCGCCTTCATGGACCGCTTCTCCGGGATCGACAACCCGGAGGCGCCGCTCTCGCACCACTGGCTCGACTCGACTCACATCAGCTATGGCGTGGCCACCGCCGGCTACGTCCGTGACGGAATCAAACTGGAGGCCTCGGCCTTCAACGGCCGTGAGCCCGATCAGAACCGCTACGATGTCGAGCTGCGCCGCTTCGACTCATACGCGGCGCGTGCATCGTGGAATCCACTGCCCGACCTATCCCTGCAGTTGAGCACGGGACGCCTGGCGAGTCCCGAACAGCTGTCTCCGAACGTCGCTATTCACCGCAGCACCGCCTCGGCAAGCTGGAACCGGATGCTGTCCAACTCGCAGTGGCAGACGACGTTCGCGTGGGGCCGCAATGATCCGCAGCGGGAGCCTGCGAGCAACGCCTGGTTGCTCGAAACGGCGTGGATTCTCGACGGGAGACACACCTTCTTCGGGCGCGCCGAGCGCGTCGCCAAGGACGACCTGCTGCTGCCCGGCGAGATCCTCTTCGGCCGCCCATTCACGATCGGCAGCCTGTCGCTGGGCTACATCGAGGACTTCTTCCGGCGCGGCAATCTGCGCATCGGCATCGGTGGTCTGGTGACCAGCTATCGCTATCCGCAAGTGCTCGATGAGAGCTATGGCAATCGGCCGGTTTCGTTCCTGCTTTTCCTGCGGGCGCGGCTCTGACGCCGCTTTAGAATTCGCTCCACTCATCGCCACCGGCCGACTTCGCGGCGGGGGCCGCCGCCGGCGCGGCCGCCGGGGCAGGCGGGGCCGCAGAGGCAGCCGGTGCGGCGGCTTTGCGGCTCCACGGGCGGGTTGCGGTCCGTCGCTCCGGTTTGGCTGCGGCTGTCGCCCGGGCGGGCGTCACACGCGGCGCACTGCGTGCCGCCGGCATCCCGGAGCCGCCGTTCACTTGATATTTGGAGATCAGCGCCGCGAGTTCATTGGCCTGTTCGTTGAGCGCCTGCGCCGCAGCGGACGCCTGCTCGACGAGGGCCGCGTTCTGCTGCGTCACCCCGTCCATGGAGGTCAGGGCCTTGTTCACCTGTTCGATACCCGAGGCCTGCTCGCGGCTCGAGGCGGCAATCTCCGCCACCACGTCCGTCACCTTCTTCACCCCCGTGACGATCTCGCCGAGCACCCGCCCCGATTCGTCGACCAGCTTCGTGCCCTCGCCCACCTTGTTCACGGAGTCGTTGATCAGTGCCTTGATCTCCTTCGCCGCCTGGGCGCTGCGTGAGGCGAGATTGCGCACCTCGGAGGCAACAACCGCAAAGCCGCGCCCCTGATCGCCCGCCCGGGCCGCTTCCACCGCCGCGTTCAAGGCGAGCAGGTTGGTCTGGAATGCGATTTCATCGATCACGCCGATGATGTCGGCGATCTTCTTGCTCGCGGTGTTGATCTCGGCCATCGCCGCGACCGCCGAACCCACCACTTTGCCGCCCCGCTCTGCCTGTTCGCGGGCTGCGGAGGCCAGCTGATTCGCCTGCGCCGCGTTGTCGGCGTTGTTCTTCACGGTGGAGGTCATCTCCTCCATCGAGGCGGCCGTTTCCTCGAGGCTCGAGGCCTGCTGCTCGGTGCGCTGGCTCAGGTTCAGATTTCCGCGGGAGATCTCCTCGGCTCCGGTCTGCACTTCGCGGGAGGTCGTCTGCAGGCCCTTCACGACCTGCATCATGTTGTCGATGAGCGCGTTGACCGAGGTGGAAAGGACGCTGAAGTGGCCCGTCTTGCCGCCCACTTCGATCCGCAGAGTCAGGTCGCCGTCGATGGCCTGCCGCACGACGCGCTCGGTTTCTCCCACCGACAACAAGACGCTGTCGATCAGCGCATTGACGGACGTACACAGAAGACCGAGCTGACCGGACTTGCCGGACAGCGAAATCCGCTGGTCACCGCCATCGAGTACCCCTTGGACAGCGGCCTGGATCTGTCCGACTGCCTCGCCGAGGGAGTGCGCGGCTTTCACCTGGTCCGTGACGTCGGCGGCGAATTTGACCACTTTGTACGGTTTGCCGTCAGTCCCGATGAGCGGATTATAGGTGGCCTGAATCCATACTTCGCGGCCCGCTTTGCCGACGCGCTTGTATTGTGCGGCTTCGAATTGGCCGGCGCGCAGTTTCTCCCAGAAGCGGCGATACTCTTCGCTGTCCCGGAACGCCGGGTCGACGAACATGCTGTGGTGCTTGCCCGTGACCTCGGCCAAGGTATATCCCAGCACGGACAGGAAATTATCGTTCGCAGTCAATACCTTGCCGTCCAGGTCGAATTCGATGATGGCCTGAGACTTGCTGATCGCTGCCATCACGGATTCCAGTTCCCGCAAGCGGGTTGAGGCAGCCGAGCCGCCAGCGCCAAACCATTTCATCGACATCCGTGAGTTCCTCATGACCGACCGTGGATTTGCGTCTGCCTGAGATTATCGGCGTTGCGGGTTGGATCTTGAGGGTGCAACTCACGGACCCGTGAGCGTGGTGAAAGCCGCCGTCACGAGCAGAATCGCGCCGATCAGTACGAGTTCTGCCTGGATGGACCGCCGCAGACCGCGTATGGCGCACGGATCGCCGCGTAATCGGGGCGTATAGCGCCAGCGATTGACGGCGGCGAGCCCGAGCAATCCGGCGGCGAAAGCGAGTTTGAGGCTGACCAGACGCCCGTAGTCGCTGCTCCACAGCTCCCGCACGCTGCCGAGCAGGCAGGCAAGCAGCAGCGCACCGGCCAGCAACAGCAGTGGGACCACACGAACCGCCGTCCGCCCGAAGCGCTCGGTCACCGCGGCCAGCGTTCCGGCATTCCCCCGGACGATCAGCAGCAACGGTACCAGGGCGCCCAACCAGAAGCCGATGCAGAGCAGGTGGACCACGAGCAGGGTGATCGACAGGTCGTGATTCGGCGCCGCCCAGGCGTGACCGGTCCATGCGAACGAACTTGCGGCGAGCATGGCGCCGACCACCAGTAGGATGGAGCGCCGCTCCGTGCGCAGCGCAGTCCCCATACAGAGGAGTCCGGCGAGGCGCGCCGCGGCTGCGCGACCCTCGCCGGCGCGAAGCACCATGCGCAGCAAGGCGCCGCTCGGCGCCAAACCGCCGCCGAGCGCTCCGGCAAGCACCAGCACCCGGACCACGCTCAGGATTGCCGCCGCCAGGACGCATAGCAGGAGCCAGCGGCGAATGCGGCGCCGGTCTTCACCGGCAAGCAACACGCGGTTTGCCTCCAGGAAACCACTACCACCCGCCGCACCGAACGTTGCTGCATAAAGAAGAATCTTCGCCAGCATCGCCGCGAGGTCCCAAGCGTCGAACTCCACGCGTCGCTTCGGTGTCTAGGAGCCTGCCTGGCAGGCTCCTACGGTGCGGCCAGCACGGTGAACGTGATCGCACCTTTGGTGATGTGGCCGTCATCGGTGGACATGGCGGTCCATCGAACCTCATAGCTACCCGGCGCGAGGACCGGGAGCCCGACCACCATGGATCGCGCGGCGGCCGTTGTCTCGTCCAGCGGCAGCGACGTTTCCTTGCCCGCCCTGACCAGAATGAGCGACGCGAGTTTGGCCTCCTCGCTGAACGAGAGGGTCAGCGTCCTCGGTACCGCGATCACCTGCGCCCCGTTGGCCGGCGAGGAACTGAGCAGTTTGGCATGACCGAACGATGGCCCCGCGAGGCACGCACCGGCGGCGATCGACAGGAGCATCAGGTGTTTCAGCATCGCGGTATCCCCCAAGGTGGCTGCCCCACTCCGGGGGGCGCCGCCCCTCTTCATCAGAGCGACAATTCGATACGCGCATTTTGCGGGGAAAGTACCGCGGTGGCGACGTCGGGGCCGCTATGCATCACAAATATACCGCGGTGGGACGGATCGATCGAGAAAAAGATGTCGTACGTCAGCGTGAGCTTGGCAGGAGCGCCGCTGCACACCACGTCGAAGAACAATGCGGCATACGCCCCGTCGGCGTGATCATCGATCAGTTGCTGCGTTGGATTGACCGCACAATCCCGCCCCGGCCCGGCGTCGACGTGCAAATACCGATAGGCATAGCGGGCGATCTCCGCCTGATGATGCCGTACCTCGCCCCAGGTGAGATGACCGTCCCCATCATCATCGAGCTTCAGGACGAAATCCAGGTCACGGAGCGCGATATCCCACTGACCATGCAGCACGCGTGCGTTCGGCACGGATCCATTCGGCACGGACCCGTTCGGCGCGGTTGCGCTGGCGGCGCTCAGGGTGAGGTAAGCGTCGCTCGCCGAATGCGCGCCGGCGCGCTGGCACAACGCGAACATCACTGCGAGCGCGCCGAGCCGCCGCGCAACACCGGCCCCGGGCTTCATTGGTTCGCTCCGACGAGCGGCTTCAGCTGCGCACGCAAGTTCTGCGCCAACGGCCCGATGATCGGGTCTTCGAGCTTGGTCTGCTGCAAAAACTCCAGCACCGGGAGCGCTGCCCGCGGCTGTCCGGCGGCGAGGGCCGCCTCGAGCAGCACGCGCGCATCCCAAGGCTCGCGTTGCAAGCGCCAGTTTTGCTGTGCGATCTCGAGCGCCGTCTGCGGATCGTGCTGCAATTGCAGAGCGAAACGCGCCTGCTCGCGGCCAAAATAGTCGCTGCCCCGGATGCGCAGCGCCTCGAAGCGCGCGCCCATGATCCATGCGTAGCGCGTCGCGTCGGCGCCGCGCAGCGCTGCCTGGGCCAGTGCCAGGCGCAGGAAAGCGGTGTCGGATTGCGTGTGGTCGGCGAGCAATTCCAGCACTTCGTGCGGCCGGCCGCGGTCGAGGAGAAAATCCGCATAGGCGACCAGCAAAAAATTATCGTGCGGCAGCAGCTGCAATGCATGGCGATAATGCGTCTCGGCGAGCGGCCAGTCCCCGAGCCGCTCGGCGGTCTCCGCAAGCAACCCCTGCACCCACGCCTGGTAGCTGACAGGGACCTTGCCCCCCGCGGACTCGAGCTGCTGCAATATCGCAAGCCCCTGCCGCGCCTGGCCAAGATAGGAGCGCAGTTCGCCCGCACAGGCCATGCCCAAACTGAGTCCGCCCGTCGCCATCACCTGGACGCAGTCCTTGCCGGCGGTGCGATGATCACCCTGCACCATGTCGAGCGTCGCCAGCGTCAGCCACGCCTGCGCATTGGACGGATCGGCGCCGAGCGTACGCTGCAGCAGTGCGCGGGCCTCGCTGAACTGGTGGCGATATTGCAGGACGGTGGCCTCGGTGAGCAATGCTTGGGCCGGGGGCTGGCGCGTCGCCAACCAGGGCGCGATGACCGCTTCGGCGTAACCTGCGAAGTGGGCGTCACCGATCTGCCGACCATAGTCGACGTAGGCGTCGGCTAAGCGGATCGCGGCGTCCAGACTCTGTGGCGCCGCATCAAGCTGGACACGCAGGCCGTGCATCTGGACCACGGCGGGATCTGCCGCAGACGGAACGTCCTGCAGCAGCTCCGCGTCCGCCGACGGCAGGTATGGCGCCCGGAACGGCGCCTCGGGGGCTGAGATCGACGCGGCAGCGCCGGCGGTCGGGTCCCGGGACGCGGCGCCCACTGCCGACGCAGCGCCCACTGCCGACGCAGCGCCGAGTGCCAGCGCCGCGCCAAGCGCGAACGCGCCGAGCCGAGCCGCGGCGATGTACCCATTCAGATGCAACGCGGTCCCCACTTGTCTTTCATGGTGCTCCATACGAATCGGACCGTCCCCATGGATGCGCCCAAGTTGACCTTGGCATGCATCCAGTCGGCGGAAGGACACGTAACCAGTGTACGAGTCGGACAATCGACGTACGATCACCGGGTGGATCACTTGACAGATTATCTCCTTGTCGCGCATCCGCTGCAGCCCACCCCCGCGCGCGTGACTTTCTCGGCGACCGAATGGGCGCGCCTCGCTGGACTCTATGGATTCATCGGCGCGTTGCACATTCTCGGCTGGGGATCATACCTGCACTACGCCGGCCAATTTCCCCAGCTCGTGGGGCTCGGCTTCGCCGCCTACATGTTCGGGCTGCGCCATGCCTTCGACGCGGATCACATCGCCGCCGTCGACGATACCGTTCGTTTCATGCTGCAGAAGGGCGGCAAGCCGCTCGGCGTTGGCTTTTTCTTTTCACTGGGCCACTCGACCGTGGTCCTCGCGCTCGCGGTCGGCATTGCCTTCGCCGCAAACACCGTGAAGGCGCAGATGCCGCAGCTCACGAGTCTTGGCGCGGTCATCGGCGCCGGCGTGTCGGGGACGTTTCTTTGGATCATCGGTGTCCTGAATCTCCTCGTTCTGCTCGACATCCTGAAGATATGGCGGTCGGCCAAGTCCGGTGCGCACAGCCATGCCCACCTCGAGGCACTGCTGCAGAAGCGCGGATTGCTCAACCGGCTATTCGGCGGCCGCCTGCAACGGCTGATGACCCACAGCTGGCAGATGTATCCGCTCGGGCTCTTGTTCGGCCTTGGATTCGACACCGCCTCGGAGGTGGGCCTGCTCGCCATGACCGCTGGCGCATCGGCCGGTGATCTGCCGGTGCCAGCCGTGCTCTGCCTGCCGGTTCTGTTCGCGGCGGGCATGACGGTGATGGACACGACCGACGGCGTTTTGATGTGCAAGGCCTATGATTGGGCCTTTCTCAATCCCCTGCGCAAGATCTTCTACAACATCACGACCACCGGCCTCTCGGTTGCCGTCGCGCTGCTCGTGGGCACGATCGAGCTGCTGCAGGTGCTGGTCGGCATGCTCGGGCTGCACGGCCCCGTCAGCGATTTTCTCGCGGGCCTCAATTTCGGCACTCTCGGCTATCTCATCGTCGGCATGTTCCTGTGCGCGTGGGCGCTGTCGGTCGCCGTCTGGAAATTCGGCCGCCTCGGCGGGAGTTATGCGGCGGGGCGCCACCCCGTGCAAGCGGCGCCGCACGTGCACCTTCACAGGATCCGTCCGCATGAACGTTGACCTGCGGCGGATCGTTTGATGCGCCGTCTTCTCGGATGGCTGCTGCTCGCCATCACCACTGCCATGCCCGCCGCGGGGCGTGCGGACACGGTGGCGAGCCTTCTCGGTAATTTCACCATCAACCAGTTTTGCGGCTTGCAGATGGCAGCCGGCGGATTCACGGTGCACTACGTAGTCGTCTTCGGCCAGCTGCCGGCGCTGCGCGAACTGCATCTGGCTGACGCCGACGGCAACGGCGTCACCACCCAGGCCGAACGGGACGCGCACGTGGCCGCGCTGGCGCAACAGTTCGCGGAGGCCTTGTCGGTCCGGGTCGACGGCATCGCGGTGCCGCTGCGCGCGGCGCATTGGACGAGCGACCTGCCAACCGAACAGGGCGGATTTTCGCTGCGCGTCGCTGCGGATTTCGCCGGCGCATGGCCCGCCGCAATCGGGCATGCGGAGCATCGTCTGGAATTCGGCAATGAAAACTATGCCGGTCGCATGGGCTGGCACGAAATCGTGGTGGGGGCGGCGCCCGGCGTGACGGTGTACGACACCAATGGCTACGGCACCTCGCTCACCGGCGCCCTGAGCGAGGCGTTGCGAGCACTCCCTGCCACGGGCCCGCTCGATGAGCGCACCGTGCACCTGCGCTTCACCGCCGGCACTGCGCCAACCACCGCCGTGCTGCTCGCGCCCCGCCCCGGTGCCCCGCCGCGCTCCGATGCGGCGCGTCGGGACACGGCAGCCCCGGGCAATGTCGCGGGTGATGCGGCGTGGTTGGGTGATGCGGCGTGGATTGCACGCAAAACGCGCGTGCTCGTGGACTCGATCGCGGCGCCGCGTCTCGCGCCGCGCATCGCGGTGCTCGCGCTGCTCGGCGCGCTCCTGCTCGGTGCGGTCCACGCATTGTCGCCCGGCCACGGCAAGGCCATCGTCGGCACTTATCTGATCGGCTCGCGCGGAACGCCGCGGCATGCAGCGTTTCTTGGCCTGACGGTCACGATCACGCATACCATCGGTGTCTTCATCCTCGGATTCGCGACGCTGTATGCGTCGCGCTTCATCGTTCCGGAGCGCTTGTTCCCGATCCTGAGCCTGGTCTCTGCGCTGCTGGTTCTCGGCATGGGCCTGGTGCTGTTGGCGCAGCGAACCCGGGCGGCGCGCCGGGCGCTGGCGGGCTC
>Ga0302319_10024820_pt1 | contig 10635 bp, 5 predicted proteins | sample Bog_T0_2_FD_203319 | JGI IMG/M metagenome (GOLD analysis project Ga0302319, IMG submission 203319) | Peat permafrost microbial communities from Stordalen Mire near Abisko, Sweden - Bog_T0_2 | ecosystem: Environmental > Terrestrial > Soil > Wetlands > Peat | place: Sweden: Abisko, Stordalen Mire... | reverse complement strand
GGGTCATGGTCGACGGCCTCGATATCGCGCTCTTGGATCCCGCCTGGCTGCGCCGCCAGATCGGCGTGGTGCTGCAGGAGAACGTGCTGTTCAACCGCTCGATCCGCGAGAATATCGCCCTCGTCGATCCCTCAATGCCGCTGGAGCGGGTGATTCATTCGGCGCAGCTCGCCGGTGCCCACGAGTTCATCCTCGAACTGCCGCATGGCTACGACACGGTGCTGGAAGAGCGCGGCGCCAATCTCTCCGGCGGCCAGCGCCAGCGCATCGCGATTGCCCGCGCGCTCGTCACCAATCCGCGCATCCTGATCTTCGATGAGGCGACCTCGGCGCTCGACTATGAAAGCGAGCGCATCATCCAGAGCAACATGCGCGCGATCTGCCAGGGCCGCACCGTGCTGATCGTGGCGCATCGCCTGTCCACCGTGCGCAACGCCGACCGCATCCTGGTGATGGAACGCGGCCAGCTCGCCGAGGCCGGCAGCCACGACGCGCTGATGCATCACAACGGCCTCTATGCCAATCTGGTGCGGCAGGCCACGGGGTGAGGGGGATGGCGCAACACATCTTTAATCTCAATGCAGGGCGACCGAGCCGCCACAGCGGCGGTGGGCTCCCTCGCCCCGCCCGGGCGAAGCACTTGCTTCGCCAAGGCGGGGAGAGGGTTGGGGTGAGGGGGACTCCCAACGAGTCGAGCTCGCGGAGAGTCCCCCTCACCCGGATTGCTGCGCAATCCGACCTCTCCCCGCAAGCGGGGCGAGGTGACACCGAGCGTGCCGTTCACCTCTTCGTCTTGCAAACGGCCAAGCGGTGACTGCGGTGGTGCAACCAATCCCCTTGCGTCCGGGCGACGCCCCGGCAAAGCCTGCGCCGGCCGCCAAACCGCCGCTCAAACTGGTGCCGAAACTCACCGCCGAAGAGCGCGAATTCCTCCCCGCGACCATCGAGCTGATCGAGACGCCGTTCTCGCCGACGCTGCGTTTCACCGCCTGGGTGCTGTGCGGATTGATCACGGCCGCCATCATCTGGGCCTCGCTCGCCCATATCGACATGGTGGCGGTGGCCGACGGCAAGGTGGTGCCGCTCGGCCAGGTCAAAGTCGTGCAGCCGCTGGAGACCGCGATGATCCGCGCCATCCATGTCGACGAGGGCGATCATGTCATAGCAGGCCAGCCGCTGGTCGATCTCGATCCGACCGAGGCCCGCGCCGATCTCGATACGCTTAACTACGACCGCACCCAGGCCGCGCTCGATGCCGAGGTGGCGCGCGTGCTGCTGACCCGCGATCCCGATGCGCCGTTCCGCGGCCCCGACGGCGCCGATCCCGAGCTGGTCGAGCAGAGCCACAGCCAGGCACAGCGCGAGATCGAGAAGCAGCTCGCCGCCATTGCCGGCTTCGAGGCCGACATCGCGCAGAAGGACGCCGAGCTGAACGCCAACGACGCCCAGATCGAGCGCGCGCAACTGACGCTGCCGCTGCTGCTGGAAAAGAACGAAACCGCCAAAGGCCTGTACGACAAGCAATATGGCACACGGCCGCCGGTGCTCGACAGCGAGCAGGCGCTGGTGGAAAAGCGCGCCGAACTGAAATCCGCGCAACAGAATGTCTATCAGCTGCAGGCCGAGCGCCGCTCGATTGTCGCAAAGCTCGCCGAGGCCAGGGCCGGCTACATGGCCGATGCCACCGACCGCCGCAGCAAGGCGCTGCAGAAGATCGCGCAGCTCAACCAGGAAATCACAAAAGCCCGGCTGAAGGAAAGCTATCGCCGCCTGGTCTCCCCCGTCGATGGCAGCGTGCAAGGCCTGAAGATCCACACGCCCGGCGCCGTGGTCACCACCGCCGACACGCTGATGACCATCGTGCCCGACGGCGCCGGCATCGAGGTTGATTGCCTGGTGCCGAACAAGGACATCGGTTTTGTCAGCGAGGGCCAGGAGGTCGAGCTCAAGCTGGAGGCCTTCCCGTTCACCCGCTACGGCCTGGTGCGGGGCAAGGTCCGGCGTCTCGGCCGCGACGCCGCCACCAACCCCAACGCCGCACCGCCCGGCTCGCTCGCCGCGATCGCGCAGACGCCGCAGCAGCAGGGCAGTTCACCGCCGCCGCCGGCCGAGCTCGCTTATCCTGCGAAGGTGACTCTGCTCCGCGACTGGATCGAGGTCGACGGCCACCCCGAAAAAATCCGCGCCGGGATGCGGGTGTCGGCGGAGATCAAGACCGGCAGCCGGCGGGTGATCGAGTATCTGCTGTCGCCGGTGATGCAGGCGGTGAAGGAAGCGGGGAGGGAAAGGTGACGCCGCGAACTATGATCCTGCGTCCGCGGGATTCCATGCCCGCTTCAGCGGGCCGGAATTTGCAGGAGACCTCAGATGACACTGTCTGAGCGCGAGCAGGCGTGCCTGCTATGGACGGCGCGCGGCAAGTCCTCCTGGGAGATCGGCCGGATCCTGTCGATCAGCGAGAACACGGTCACCTTCCACATCAAGAACGCGATGCGGAAGCTCGGCAGCCACAGCCGAACGCTGGCCGCTTTGAAGGCCATTCAGCTCGGCCTGATCGAGGCGGAAATCAAGGAGGCGTCATGATGCGTATTTTCAAGAGGTTTGTATTTGCGAACAGAGCGAGGCCGGCCCTGTTTGCCGCATTGACGCTCGGGCTTGCATTAGCGGGATGTGTGACCGCGGAGAATTCGCTGTCGCAGAACGATATCGCCAGCATGAAGCTGACCGGCGTCAATGTCGGCTTTGCGCCCAATGCTGTCGTCAGATGGGAGGAGGGTGAGCGCGCCTATGCCGGAGCCAAGGCGATGTCCGATGCGCAGGTCGCCGACGCGCGGCAAACCCAGGACTACAAGGATTACGTTCACGCCCTGCTGGCCCCGCGGATCAAGGCCGGCGTCGAGCAGGCGATGGCGGGGCAATTGACCGGCGTGCGGCCGGTGCGGCTCGATATTGTCGTGACGCGTTTCTATATTCCTTCATTCGTCTGGCGGGTGGTGGTCGGCGGCGACCCCCTGATGATCGCGGCCGCCACCCTGGTCGATGCCCGGACCGGTGCGGTGATCCTTGCTCACCCCGGCCTGGACGTCGTTGTCAGTGGCAGTAGCGGCATCATCCGCGCCACACTACAGGCGGCGGTCGACAGTTCCAGGAATGAGACCCCGGAGGGCCGGCTGATCGCACGTTACGGCGAGGCGTATCGGGAGTGGCTGACGCATGGGGCGTAGATGGGGCGTGGTGGACGCCTGCTGGTGGGTTTGTCAACTATCGGATCTGGTAGGTGACTGTTCAGATGGGGTGTGGTTTCAGAGTTTGAGGAAAATCGCTGTTGCGGCGAACCGCGAGCGGCGACGCCAAGACACGAGGCGCGTACGACGAACGAAGATGATGGCGCGGTGGTGGGTATGGCTGCGAGATGTTCAGGGGGCAATGCAGTAGGGTCGGCGGATTTACGCCTCCGGCTCCAACCCGCCCGCGCCAAGCATCTGCTGGCCGCAACATTCTCGGTTTTGTGTCACCTCCAGTTGAGGTATTCTCCCGTGCTGATACACGCCAATCACCCATAGGGATATTCGCATGATATCACCGGCCACCAAAACCGCGGCACCGGAACCGCAATACAGTGCGACCGTCATCTATGGTAGCTACAGCGAAATCCGGTTGACGCAACTGATCGCTGCGCTCCGGAGGGTCGCACCATCTAGTGTGGTTGGCGACTGGCTGGGACCAGTTCGCACCCCCCCGACGGACGCCCTCGGCACCGACATGATCAGCGTCGACGGGATATCGTTGACATTGCTGAATGTGGACAAGGCGCTTCCCGCGCCTTTTTTTGATACGGGCCCGGTTCCTAATCAGCTGATGCCGAATCCGCGGCAGTTGCTGCACAACCATCGCGCGTATGTCTCAGTCATGCCGGCGCAGCTTCCGCAGGACGGTCCCTCCGCTGTGGCTACCGCCCGGGCGGTGACGCTGTTGGCCTGGGCGGTCGCAATTGTCACTCGGGCCGAAGCCCTCAAATGGACCGACGCGAACAATTTCATTCCAGTGTCAGTGCTGAAGGGTTGCGCGGCAATGCTGTCGCCCGTCGGCGGCACGGCAGTACCGATCTGGGTTCGCATACTTGCAGGACGCGCCCATGGCCAGCAAAAAATCATCGCGGGATCGTGTGGGCTATGGGCGTTCGGTCTTCCGGAGATCGAATACGCACCGACCGATCTGCCGCTGGAGTACCTGTTGCCCCATGCGTATTCGGTTTGTCTCCACATGTTCCGCTCAGACTACGACGTCAAGAACAACGACACCATTGATGCCGATGGCAAGAACGTGTTCAAGGTCGAGGCAATTAAGCACGGGTTTTTCGGAAAAGCCCCCGCTCTTCGGTTGTCTTGGCTTGCGGCAAGCAAGTCATTCAATCCGAACCAGGCGATGATATAACTGGCGATCAGAGCGAGAAACGTACAATGGTCTATCTTCTGGAACCGAAGCGATACAAATGGATTCAGGGTCCAAGCGTCTCGCAAGAACTGTCTCGCAAACAAGTTCAGGGCATCGCTCTGCAACAAAGCGACTTGCCGTCCGAGTCGGTGCTCAAGGCCAAGTTCGCGCTGCCAGATATCTGCAGCCCAGCCGAGGGCTTCCGTCTCGTCTCCGACCGCGGCCGAGCGGTGCTGCAAGAGGTCGCGCCAGGATGCGTCGCATTCTTTCCGCTCAATCTGAGGGCGCCGGCACACATGCTGACTTCCAAAGCATATTTCTTTATCGACGTACTGCCGCGCGCGCAGCTGATTGACTGGGATCTCAGTCCCACCGTTCCACGCGTCGTGTTTGCGTCGGACGGTCGGGAGAGCCGCGCGCTCAAGTGTCCGCCGCAAAACCTGTCGATCAAGTTCAAACCGGTGAGGCCCGAAACGCCGCGGATGTGGCGTGAGGCCGACGTGGATTGTAAAACCGTCCATTTCTTCCCCAGCAAGGGGGACGTTTTCATGCGGGACGAACTCTGGGAAGATCTCGATGCCAAGCTACCCGGCCAACTCGTCGCCAGGAAGGTTGCGTAAGGACCGGAACAGCTAAATTTGCCGAATGATGCGTTCTAAATAACGAATGTGGGGCCGTCGTGTTTAACTGGATAAAATCTTATCTCCAGACCCAGGTGGTGCATCATGTCATGCCCGTGGATGTTGGCATTCAGTTCAACACGTTCCTTCAGGAAGTCTATGGCGCTGGCAGTGGCAAAGATTTCGGCATGTCGTCTGATTTTACCAGAGCCAGCAACACCTATAGAAACGATTACATCACCGGCCAAGTCGATGGCCGCAATCTGGTTAACCTACCTAAAATTGGCTACGGCGGCGTTCCTGGTAGCGCTAGCCCGGTGATTCAGGCCGGTGGCCATCCCAGTTACAATGAGGCGTATGGCAGTATTGTTAGAGGGATTAAATCCAATCTTGATACGGAGGCGATAACGGTCGACACGGCCCGGGCGCAGCTTAATTTTATCAGTAGCGAAATCAGAACGGGCCTCACCACTGGCCAGCTCCCGCTTTACTACAAGGATTCTCAGTTTCCCCGACTTAAGGATATCGGTGCCGGCGGGCTTACCAATTTACAGAGGATCACACAGAACTTTTTCCAGGACGTACAGTCGAGATTGCCTACCGGCCTGGCCGAGACTTCATCCCCAATCTTGGCTGGGAAACAGCCGGCATTGGCAGCCGATGAAATTGTGCCCGGCGACAACTGGCTCAAATTTCAGCAAGCAGTTGAGACGCCAGGCGGCGTGAGCACGCCAGACCAGACCGCTCGTGACCCAGCCGGCGTCGACCCGACGGTTCCCCGTGATGCCAATGCCCCGGCTGATGCAGCAACACCTTTGGCGGACCAGACCGCTAACGCGGATCCAATTGCGACGCAGCCTAGCGAGACGCCGCGAGCTCCTGCCTCGGACGCAGTCAATGTCGAGCGCATGCCATCCGACGCGGCAGCTTCTGACGGAGCAACGCTCGAAACGACCTTGGGTGACGTTGTGAAGGCAGGAACAGCCGATGCTGCCAGCCTCGGAGGCGGAGCGTCTGACGTCCTAAGCGTTGGATTGCGGAATGATGCGGCGGCTGTTGCAGACGACGTCGGTGCGGCATCTCGTTTTGTGCCGGTAGCCGCAACGGTGGTGGCCGGTCTTTCTCTCGGCTATGATCTTTGGCAAGGTTACAAGACCGATAACTATTCTGATTTTGCAAACAACGTCGCCGGATTGGCCGCATTTGTTGTCAATCCCTATCTCGGTGCCGGGAAAATGGCCTGGGATAGCGCGCTGTTGCCCACGGCAGGCCCGGCTGTCGATCAATATGGGTCACCCCAATATATTCAACGCGTTGCGTTGGCGCCTTACGTTGTGAACGTGCCTACGGACTACGCGTACGCTTTTGGCGCTGAGAACCCATTTATCACTGCCTCGCATCAGTTTGTCGCCGATCCATCGTTCTTCGGCGACTACTACGGTACGGGCATCCCTGGCCCATTTCCGTCGGGATTAAATCCCTACCCGTCAACTGATATTCCTGCCGCTCCCGTAATTTCGTTGGGCAGCTCACTGCAGCAGACCAACTACGGTTATCTTCCCATTACTTCTCTGCTGCCAGTGTTGCAGTCGAATGCGCCTGTGGTCGGCAACGACACCGCCGATCCGGCGATGAGCGACCCCACCTTCGACGACACCTCATCCTTCGCCCCCGTCGTCCTCGATCTCACCGGCCAGGGCATCAACATCACCCAGCTTGGCTCGTCCGCGACCTATGTCGATGCGGCCGGCGACGGCTATCAGAACCGCACCGCCTGGGCCGGTGTCGGCAACGGCGTGCTGGCGATTGATCTCAACGGCACCGGCAAGATCAGTTCGCCGGACGAGTTCGATTTCACCATGTGGGATCCGACCGCGACCTCGGACATGCAGGCGCTGGAGGATGTGTTCGATACCAACCATGACGGCAAGCTCGATGCCGGTGATGCCGATTGGAGCGAGTTCGGCGTGCTGGTAACCAATGCGAATGGCACGCAGACCTTCGAGACGCTGACCGAGCTTGGCATTACGTCGGTCAACCTGACGACCAATAACAACTCTGAGACGCTGGCGGATGGCTCGCAGATTCAGGGCGAGACCACCTATACGACGGCGAGCGGCGGCACCGGCACCGCGGCGGACGTGTCGTTTGCGTGTGACGCCAATGGCTATCTGACGCAGCAGACTGTCACCGACAACGCCGATGGCTCGACCACGATCGACGTCAAGGCTTTCAACGCCGATGGCACGCTTGCCAATGAGACCGTCAAGACCACCAGCGCCAATGGGCTGAGCACGACCATCGCGTTCGACAATTCCGGCGATGGGGTGTTCGACCAGACCCAGACCGACGTTACCGTTATCAACGCCGATGGCAGCCGCACCGAAACACTGTCGAATTTCGACGCCACGGGCGCGCTGAGCAACCGCACCATCACCACGACCAGCGCCGATGGCAAGACCGTGAGCATCGCGCGCGATCTCGACGGCGGCGGCTTCATCGACCAGACCGAGACGCATACCGTGAACGCGGCCGGCGCCACTGTCATCACGCTGTCCAATCTCAACGCCGACGGCTCGTTGATAGACCAGACCGTCACCACCACCAGCGCGGACGGGTTGACCAAGACGATGCAGACCGATGCGACCGGCGATGGTGTGTTCGACCAGGTCGAGACCGATATCACCGTGGTCAATGCCGATGGCAGCCGCACTGAGACCATCACCGATCTCAATGCCGATGGCTCGGTCAAGGACAAGACCGTCAAAGTCACCAGCGCCGATGGCCAGGTCAAGAGCACAGAGACCGAATTGACCGGCGACGGCTTGGTGGATCTCACCTCGGTTTCCACCATCGTGGTCAATGCCGATGGCAGCTCTGTTATCACCCAGCAGGATTTCAACCGCGACGGCTCGCTGCGCGATCAGACGGTCACCAGCCTCAGCGCCAATGGGCTGTCGAAGACCACCCAGCAGGATTCGACCGGCAACGGCACGTTCGACCTCACCACCACGGATGTCACCGTCGACAATGCCGATGGCAGCGTCACGGAGACGGTGACGGACCTGAATGCCGACGGCTCGCTGCGCGACCAGACCATCACGCTGCGTGGCGCCGACGGCGTCTCGCGCACGATTCAGTCCGACACGACCGGCAATGGCCAGTTCGATCACGTGGAGACCATCGCCGTTGCAAGCAACGGCGGAACCGTCGACACCGTGACGGACACTAACGCCGACGGCTCGCTGAAGGATCAAACGGTCACCACCACCTCGGCCAACGGCCTGTCGATCACCACGCAACAGGACTCCACCGGCAACGGCACGTTCGATGCGACCACGACCGACGTCACGGTGATCAACGCCGATGGCAGCCGCACCGAGACGGTCAGCGACTTCGCCGCCAATGGCTCGCTGATCGACCAGATCGTGACCACCACAAGCGCCAATGGGCTGTCGGTGACTACGCAGACCGACTCCACCGGCAATGGCGCGTTCGACCAGACCGAAACCGACGTCACCGTGCTCAACGCCGATGGCAGCAAGACCGAGACCGTCACCGATTATCACCAGGACGGCTCGCTGGCCGACCGCACGGTGACCACCACCAGCGCCAACCGGCAGACTGTGACGGTGGCCACCGACGCTACCGGCGACGGAGTGGTGACCCAATCCACGACCACGGTGACAGAAGCTAATGGCACGGCCGTGCAGACGGATTCCGACTTCAACGAAGATGGATCGTTGAAGGATCAGACCGTGACCACCACCAGCGCCAATGGCCTGTCGGTGACGACGCAGACGGATTCCACCGGCAATGGTACGTTCGATCAGGTCAGCACCGACGTCACCGTAATCAACGCCAATGGCAGCCGGACCGAGACCGTCACCGACGTCTCGGCCAACGGCACGCTGGAAGATCAGACCGTCACCACCACCAGCGCCGACGGCACGTCCACGACGACTCAGACTGATTCGACCGGCAATGGCAGCTTCGACCAGGTCCGGACCGATGTCACGGTGTACAACGCCGACGGCAGCCGCACCGAGACCGTTACCGACCTCTCGGCCAACGGCACGCTGGAAGACCGCACCGTCACCACCACCAGCGCCAATGGCCTGTCGATCACGACGCAGACCGACTCCATCGGTTCCGGCAGCTTCGATACCATCACCACCGACGTCACGGTGATCAATGCCGATGGCAGCACCACCGAGACCGTCACTGATCGTAACGCCGACGGTTCGCTGCGCGACCAGACCGTCACCACGACCAGCGCCAATGGCCTTAACGTCTCGATCGCGCAGGATTCGACCGGCAATGGTCAGATTGATCATACCGAGACCAGTACCGTGGCGGCCAATGGCAGCACGGTCGATGCCGTGATCGACCGCAGCGCCAATGGCGCGCTGCTGGACCAATCCGTCACCACCACGTCCGCCAATGGCCTGTCGATCACGACGCAAGAGGACACCACCGGCGCCGGGTCGTTCGATCTCACCCGCACCGATGTCACCGTGCTCAATGCCGACGGCAGCCGGACCGAGACCGTCACCGACCGCTCGGCCAATGGTTCGCTGCTCGACCAGACCGTCACCACGACCAGCGCCAATGGCCTCTCGGTGACGACCGAGACCGACCAGACCGGCCACGGCCAGTTCGACTCGGTCCGCACCGACGTCACGGTGCTCAACGCCGATGGCAGCACGACCGAGACCGTCACCGATGATCACCAGAACGGCGCGGTGGCGGACCGCAGCGTCACCACGACCAGCGCCGATGGGCTCAGCGTCAGCACGGCGATCGATCCCGATGGCGATGGCGTGTTCGACGTGACTCGCAGCGACGTCACCAACGCTGACGGCAGCATCACCACCACGGTCGCCCGCTTCAGTGCCAACGGGGCGCTGATCGGGCGCCAGGTCACCCTCACCAGCGGCAATGGCCTGTCGGTGACGACGCTGTCGGATGACACCGGCGATGGCAGCTTCGACCAGATCCGCACCGATGTCACGGTGTTGAACGCCGATGGCAGCCGAACCGAGACGGTCGCCGAATGGAGCGCCAATGGTTCGCTGGAGGGACGGACCGTCGAGACCACCAGCGCCAGCGGGCTGTCGGTCACCACCCAGCGTGACGATACCGGCGATGGCAGCTTCGACCGCACCCGGCTCGACGTCACCATGCTCACCGCCAATGGCGGCCGCACCGAGACGGTCACCGATCTCGCGGCCAATGGCGCGCTGATCGACCAGACCGTCACCACGTCAAGCGCCAGCGGCCTGTCGGTGACGACGCAGGTGGACTCGACCGGCGACGGCACGTTCGACCAGACCACGACCGACGTGACGGTGCTGAACGCCAACGGCAGCAGGACCGAGACGGTGACCGTCGTCAGCGCCAATGGCAGCCGCGAGACCGAGAGCGCTACCACCACCAGCGCTGACGGCGAGAGCGTGTCGGTCGCCAGGGACTCGACCGGCGCGGGTTACGTCAACCAGACCGAGACCATCAGCGTCGCCGCCAATGGCAGCAAGGTCGATACGGTGTCTGACCTCGCAGCCAGCGGGGCGCTCGAGGA
>Ga0302319_10024817_pt1 | contig 10636 bp, 7 predicted proteins | sample Bog_T0_2_FD_203319 | JGI IMG/M metagenome (GOLD analysis project Ga0302319, IMG submission 203319) | Peat permafrost microbial communities from Stordalen Mire near Abisko, Sweden - Bog_T0_2 | ecosystem: Environmental > Terrestrial > Soil > Wetlands > Peat | place: Sweden: Abisko, Stordalen Mire... | reverse complement strand
CCGGTTGCATGGGAATGAAGTCGCTTTCGCAGCAGACCGATGGCATCTTCGCGTGCAGAGTCGACGATTCGCAGCAGGCTCAAGAAATCAACTCCAAAGCCCGCCCGAGCCGAGTAACCATCCGCTCTGGGCCCAACGCAGCCATCAGCTCGAACAAACCGGGACCGACGGTCTTGCCGGTCAGCGCGACGCGGATAGGATGCACGACGGGGCCCAGTTTGTCGAAGCCCTGGGCGGCAGCGTAGTCTCGCACCCACGCTTCGCAGTCCCCAATGGAAACCTCGGTCTTCCCTTGCGTCCACATCTTGAGGGCGCCAAGAAGCGCGGGCACCTGGGGCTGCTTGAACCACTTGTCGAGGGCCTTGGGGTCCATCGGGGGTTCCGCTTCGAAGAAGAAGGCGGTCGCCTCAGCGAACTCAGCCAGAGTGGTCACTCGCTCTTGTTCGAGGCGGAGGGCCTCTCGAGCCAGTTCCGGCTCGGCCGCGATGCCGGCGCTTAACCGCGCAAGGCCCGCACGAATGTCGCCATGGGGCAGCTCAGCATCCTCGGTTCCATAGAACTCTTGGACAGAGGGTTCGCTAGCAAATCCAGATACCGACGCCACCAGCCGGTCCAAGTCGAAGGAACGAATGTAGTGACCGTTCATCCACTTCAGCTTTTCGAAATCGAAAACACCTGGGGATGGTTGAAGGCCGGAAAGGTCGAAGGCCTCAATCAGCTCCTCGTGATTCAACAGCTCGCGGTCTCCCTTGGGGGACCAGCCGATCAGGGCGATGAAGTTGGCCAGCGCGTCAGGCAGGAAACCGAGGGCCCGGTAATCAAGAACGCTCGTGGCCCCGTGCCGCTTGCCGAGCTTCTTCCCATCGGTGCCTCGAATGACCGAGCAGTGAACAAAGCGGGGGCGCTCCCACCCAAAGGAGTCGAAGAGATGGACGTGGTTCGGCAACGAAGATATCCACTCGTCACCCCGAATCACGTGAGTGATGCCCATGAGGTGGTCATCGACGATGGCGGCAAAGTGATAGGTCGGCATGCCGTCTGTCTTGATCAGTACCGGGTCCACCAGCCCATCGCCACTCCATTCGATCCGACCCCTGACCACATCTTGCGCGACCAAGGTCGTTCCGCGCGGCATGCGCAGCCGGATGACGCCAGGGGTGCCCGCGCGCATCGCTGCCTCCACTTTGGCAGCGGAGGCGTCACGCCAGTCACCGCCGAAATACCCCTCGGGCTGCCGGTTGATCTTCTGATACTCCCGCATCTCGGCAAGTTCTTCCTCGGTCTCGAAGGCCCGATAGGCGAAGCCCTCGTCGAGCATGCGTTTGATGTAAGGGTCGTAAATGCCGGCTTCTTTGCGTTCGCTCTGTCGGTAGGGAGCGTGGGGGCCGCCTGCCTCGGGGCTCTCATCGAAATCGACTCCCACCCATTTTAGTGCCTCGTATTGGTAGGCCTCGGCCTCGGACGAGTAGCGGGACCGGTCGGTATCTTCGATGCGAAGAATGCACGCACCGCCGTTTCGGCGGGCAAACAGATAATCGAATAGGGCGGTGCGGAGATTGCCGACGTGAAGCTTCCCGGTAGGGCTGGGGGCATAGCGAACACGAATCGACATGGAAAGCCTAGTCTACCGCCCGCGATTCGGATAGAATAGAGGGTCGGTCACGGAGGATTATGCGGAACCTTCTTTGGGTGTTCGCCGGCTTCTTGGTAGGTACGGCGGCGGCGCAAGAGGCGCCAACAACCGGTGAGTCCCGTTACGCGGGAACCATCGTGAGGGCCAGTCCGCACCGCCACTCGATCACGGTCAGCGTGGGCACGATCACCCGCGCCGGCCTACCCAAGATTTTCCTTCCGACCCCCGCCCTCTACAAATTCACCGCCGACCATCCGGTGCCGGCGGGCCCGGTCGGCTCGGCGGCGAAGCCAGTCGATCCTGGACAGCTCACCCCCGGGCTTATTGTCTGGGTTTATGGCACCCAACCTACCGACACAAGCCCCGGCATCATACGAAAGGTCGAGATCGCCGTCACCGCCGCGCCGGAAGCGAGCCGAGGAGCGCCGATCGGATTCCGAAGGCAGACGCCTCTTGGCCTGGACGACAGTGCCCACATCAGCCATGACGTGGTCACGGTGCCGATGGTGTTTCCCGTATTGGGAAGCGTGGAGTGGGAGGATTCGTTCTTGGCCCCCCGTGATGGCGGCAAGCGCCCCCATCTTGGACAGGACCTCATCGCCCCCAAGATGCGCCCATTGGTCGCGGCCTTCAGCGGGATCGTCATTCCCCATCGGAGCCCCGGCCACAACTGGCTGACCCTCAAGGGGGACAACGGTTGGACCGCGCTCTACATGCACATCAATATCGACACTCCGGGCACGCGCGATGAGCAAGGCACCGATGAGTACGCGTTCGGGCCAGGGATACAGAAAGGGGCTCACGTGGTGGCGGGGCAACTGATCGCGTTCTGCGGCGACAGCGGCAATGCCCGCGAAGTCGGTTCCCACTTGCACTTTGAGCTTCACGATGCCAAAGACGTGGTCTACAACGCCGCCGCGTCGCTTCGACAGGCCAAACACGTCGAAGCCCCGGTTTCACCTGCCCTGCCAACTCGGCTTGCCGCCGGTCCCGGCGAGATTCGCATAGACGGTTTTGTCTATAGTACAGATAGTCAACATTCACAAATTGTGATGGATCTGGCGGAGACTACCGACCCACGTGGGGTAACGACCGTCAACATATTTCCCAAACGGGTCACCCTCGACACCGCCCACATGGACCTGACCCGCTTGCCGGCAGGCTCGCCGGTCCTCGCAATCGTGCCTGCCGATGAGGCTGACGGCGGAACCGCACGAACGGTCATGGCCTTCCCTAGCGGCGTAAGCCAACCGCTGACTCCGGTCACTGCCCCGCCACCGCTCCCGGTCGTGGCGCCTGTTGCTCCTGGCTCCGCCAGCCAGCCGCCGTCCGGCGATAACGGCGAGGCGTTTCCTGGTCCCACTCCCGCTGGCTTCGACGCCCTCACCCTCTCCTACTGGCCGATTTTGACGCAGCTCGCGCCTACCTACAACCTTGACCCCGCGCTGGTCGCGTCGGTCATTCAGCGCGAAAGCAGTGGCGATCCGATGTGTCTCTCCAGCAGTGGGGCCGTCGGCTTGATGCAGCTCATGCCGGAGAACGTTCAGGATTACGCGGTCGCCAACCCCTACGATCCAGAGCAGAACATCCGGGGTGGAATGGCGCAACTGGCCGACTACCTTAAGTTGTTCAATGGCGATCTTCGCAAAGGGCTCACCGCCTACAACACCGGCCCTGGACGGGTGAAGAATGGCACGTGGGATCAGACCTCCGAGGGGCGAAACTATGCGAACAAGGTTCTCGTTCTCTACGCTTCCATTCGGCAGACCCTTGGAGATTCGGTGGCGCCAGCGTATGAGCCGCCCCCGGTTGAGCCCGCGCCGGCTCCCGTGACCCTTCCGGCCCCGCCGCCCCCTAAACCATTGAATCCAACCATCATCGCGGCGCCCCACGCCGATGAGCGCACCACCGATGGCCGGACCATCGAGATGATGCTGACCACCGTCAACACCTCACGAGAATTGGCCGACGAACCCGCTCTGGTCCAGAATGGGCGTCTTAACTATGTCGCGGACCGCATCGCGGACGACTTCGCCGCCAACAGCCGTCCCTGCAACGACGCTGAAGCCGCCAAAAGGCTCGCCGACCATGGGGACACCGAGTTAAGCGATGTCCGCTCCATCTGCATCAGCACCGACACCTACGCCCAATTCGGTAACGCCTGGGCCGACGCCTACCGCCCCGGCGGGAACCGCCTCGGCATGAGTCACATCGAGTCGAACGGGAAGCATTTCTGGGTGATCCTGCTGGCGAAGGAGTAATGCCGAGAGGCCGGTGGCACCAACGGTAGTGACCTCCGTGCCGCGAAGCATTCCAAATCGGGGGGAATGCGGAAGCCATCCACCCTGCAACCGCTACTTCTTCGGCGACCACTTCATGCCGGGCAGGTTTCCGTAGCTCTCTTTGCTGCCGACCTGCCTAAGGTCGAAGGTGCAAGGATAGGAACTGCCGGAGAGGGGGACGGTGCTGAATCGGATCTCTTTGGATTCGCCGGGGAGGAGGTGGTACTTGCGCAGCCGATATTCGCAGTGGGGCTGAAGGAGGGGGGTTTGAAGGACGAGGCCATCGAGAACCACGAGGGCGCCGCTGTACCCTCCGCTGGCCTCAAAGACGAATTCCACGTCCTCGGGAACTGCATTGGGGTTGTTCATGACGGCATGGACGTTGTACACGACGCCGTAATCGCCATCGAGGTGACGGGTGGCATCGCGGGCGGCGAGGGCTTCCTCTCCGATCCTGATGAACGTCGCTTTGCTGCCCGCAGCGTAGGTGGCTTCAACCTCTTGGTAAGGATTGGGATAGATTTCCTGGGTGTCGGGGCTAGGGGGTAGGTGCCAGTCGAGGATCTTCGTCGCTCCAACCGCCCGCCAAGGGGCGCTCCAAGCGACCGCCTCACCCCACCGCCCGGGAACGGGAAAGGGCGGACTGACGTCTTCGCGAATCAGCAGGGAGTCCGGCCCCCCCGGCAGCAGGCGCAAGGCGCAAAGACCGCTTTCGGTTTGCTGGGGCGCCAGGCTCCGCAAGGCGATTGGCAGGCTCGTATGGGGCGGCAGGTTGACTACTTCCCCGCTGTTGGTCTGCCAGCCTCGAACGAATTCGTCGGCGGCGCGGATGCCAGCCCGTACCGGGTTCATATCCGGAGGGCTTCCGCCCGGCGTCACCACCAACTGGGCCGCCTGGTCGCTGTCGTTGACCGCTTGCAATTTGAGAAACAGCAAATCCTTCGTGTCGTTAATGTGGTGAAAGAGGACGCGAACCGGAGCATCGGACGACAGCTTTGAGGCAAAGAGGGGGCCGACGCCTTCGAGCTTCTCCGGATTGTCGGAGAACCAGAGTTCGGTCTCTCGCTTCGGCGGAAGGTCGAGGTTATGAACTTTGATGGTGACGATTCCCTCGCCCGTCATGAAGCCCTGTCCATAAGCTCTGACCCTTGCCGAGAAGTCATGAGCGTCGCCAGGTGCCAGCGAACAGGGATGGACGTCGACTATCTTGACGTTCACTCCTGGCTCGACTTCAGCTTGGGTCTGCACCGCGTACTCTATGGCCCCACGCACGGTCTCGGCGGCGGCGGGCTCTCCGACGACATCGGCCCGAAGGCTCTGAGGAAACATGGCGGCGTAGGCGCGAACGATGACCGGGGTCACGTGTGCTTCACCGTCGGCGACGGCGGTGACATTGGCCTGGCCTGCGCCGATCGCCTGAATGCGATAGCCACCGCTCGCCTTGGTGACCTTGACCACTTGCTCGTCAGAACTCTCCACGACGGCCGCCGCGGCGCGGGCGCCAACAACCGAGAAGGCGCGGGTTTGGCCCTTGTAGAGAAGCGATGGAACTCCGACGAGGGCGATGTTCGCTTGCTTGAGCGCCACTTTGGCTGGCGCCGCCTTGGGCAAATGAGTCAAGTGACCATGTGAAACAGGCACGCGGGCAGCCGCCATCACGAGCAATAGGCCCCATTCTGCGCAGTGAATCGTCATAGCCGCAAAAGCTTCCTCAAAAGTTACCCGCTAGAATCAGGCCAATGGGGCCCCCTTTGGGAAGCCCCGCGAGAATCAGCGGCGCGCCTTCCCGAGAATCGCCCGCGTCGTAGTAATGGAAAGGAGCGCAGACCCCTTGAAACGCAGACTTGCTTCCCCTCATGCACAATGGACGGGTCGCCCGACCCCAAACGGCTCCCTCACCTCACGTTCCACCGACATTGCGAAATAAGACACACTTTCATTGACCATTATGCCCACCCTTACCACCCCCTCCATCCAAGCAAAGAACTACATCAACGGCCGCTGGGTTGATACGACCGCCACATTTGAGAGCCGCAACCCAGCTGAACGCAGCGAGATCATCGGCACAGCGCCCTTGAGCGGAGCTGCCGAAGTCGAGGCCGCTATCGCAGCCGCGAAGCAGGCTTATGAGAGTTGGCGTGAACTGAGTTGGGTCAAGAGGGCTGAATATGTGGACCGCTTTGCTCAGTTGATCAAGCGGGACGTGGATTCCTTGAGCGAACTCGTGACCCGTGAGTGCGGGAAGCCGCTCAACGAGGGCCGAGCCGATGTGGTCGAGGCGCTGCACATGGCCCAATACGTGGCTGGCCTGGGCCGCATGCCGAACGGCTACACGGTCAGCAGTGAGGTGGCCGCCAAGGATGCGTTCATCCTTCGCAAGCCAAAAGGGGTCATTGCATGCATCACCCCGTGGAACTTCCCGGTTGCGATACCGCTTTGGGTGGTTCTGCCGAGCGTGTTGGCGGGCAACACGGTGGTGTTCAAGCCCTCGGAGGAAACGCCGATTTGTGGGCACAAGCTGCTGGAGCTCTTCGCGGAGGCAGGTTTCCCGGCCGGGGTGATCAACGGCATCCAAGGCACCGGAGAAGATGCCGGTGATCCGCTGGTGAAGCATAAGGATGTCGCGGCGATTCTCTTCACCGGCTCGAGGGCGGTTGGGAAATACATCCAGCAGGTGGCTGCCGGCGATGCCTACAAGTTCGCGGCAACGGAGATGGGCGGTAAGAACGCGACCATCGTGCTGGCCGACGCCGATCTTGATCTTGCCGTAAACGCCGCCATCCTGGGTGCTTTCAAGACCTCGGGGCAACGTTGTGTCTCAAGCGGTCGGATGATTGTTGACAAGAAGATCGAGCCTACATTCACCGCGCGGTTTCTGGAGGCTGCAAAGCGGATTCACATCGGAAATGGCCTGGAGGAAGGCATCTTCATGGGCCCCCTTATCAACCACGAAGGCATCGACAAGTGGAACCTCCACAACGCCAAGGCCATGGAAGAAGGGGCCGAAGTACTCTTGGATGGCCGCGAGCTCAACAGTGGCCCCCATGCGGGCGGCAACTTCGTTTCCCCCTTCATCTACCGCATGCCCTACCGCCCGGGCACCTTCTGCCTTCGCGAGGAAGCTTTCAGCCCTCACGTGGCCATCATTCCCGTTGATGGCATGGAGCAGGCGGTTGAGGTCTACAACGACACCGACTACGGCCTCGCCATGGCGGTCATCACCGAGGACTACCGCAAGTGGCGCTGGGTCCGCGACCATGCTGAGTTCGGGCTCGGCTATGTGAACCTGCCCAGCATTGGCGCCGAAGTCCACCTGCCCTTTGGGGGCGTGAAGGCCTCTGGCAACGGTCACCCCGGCGCCGAAGGCATTCTCGACTCGGTGACCCACCGGGTGGCGTTCACCGTGAACCACGACACCGAGATCGTCATGGCCCAGGGGCTGTCGACGAAGGTTTGACGGTTCAACCCAACTGGTAGCTCACAAACGCGAGGCGCCTCCCGTCCGGCGACCAGGATGGCACGTTTAGCGTGCCCTGCCCGCCGAACAGCTTCACCAACGCGGTCACGGTGCCGTCGGCCAAGTTCATGAGCCGAATCGCCACGTCCTTGTTGGCCGGGTGGCCCTCCACATCCTTCTCGTAGGTCAGGAATGCCATGAACTTCCCGTCCGGGGATAGGTGGGCGAACCAGTTGTTGGCGTCATCGTGGGTGATCTGTTCGAGGTTTGAGCCGTCGGGGGCCATGCGCCAGATCTGCATGAGCCCGGTGCGATCCGAGTTGAAGTAAATGTAGCGACCGTCGGGCGAATATTCGGGGCCATCATCGAGGCCCTCGGTGGTGGTCAGGCGGGTCTCTTCCCCGCCGGAGGCGGGAATTGTGAAGACTCCGAACTTGCCGTCGCGCCGCGCGCAATAGGCCAGCGTCTTTCCGTCGGGTGACCAGCCATGCCAGTAGGAGGGATAGTGCTCGGTGATTCGGGTCGGAGTCCCTCCCGAAATTGGAAACGTATAGATCACCGACTCATGGGGGGGCAGGCTGTGGTCACTCACCACGATCATGGTCCCGTCCGGCGAGATGCCGTGGTCGTTGTTGCACCGGATGGCGAAGCCGCTGTCGATGTATTCAGGCTTGCCGCCGGTGGGAGGAATGCGCAGCAGTCTGCCGCCACCGTTGAAAACCAGCCACTTGCCGTCCGGGCTCCAATTGGGCGCTTCGAAATGATCGAGGGCCGCATGAACAATCTGGCGATCACGGGAAACCACGTCGATGGTTTCAAGACTGCTCAGGAGCGCCCGTTCACGCAAGACATCAAGCTCCATCCACTCCACATTTGAGAACACCGCTTTCTCAAGCACGTCGGGGTCGTGCGAACACACTCCGAGGCCGATGTAGTAGGGTTCATCCAGCTGGAGGGCCACGCAAGCGCCGCTCGACTTCATTGCCTCGCCGGCTTTCGCCAGGGACACGGCCACGTAGCGCCCACGCCGTTCGATCCGCGCCCGACGGGCGCCGGTGACGTTCGTGCGAACCTCGTTCGTGTTCGCACCCGTCGCTTCCCGAAACTGTAGAGAGGTGAGGCCGTCACCGTGCAATGCGATATCGGCATAATTGGAATCGGGTTCAAGGCTCTGCCGCACGACCAGACACGCCTTGCGGTGGGCGTGGATCCCGTCCCCCAAGAACGCCATGTCAGCCTCTAAGGAGACGTCACCCGTAACGCGCTTCCAAACAAATTGAAATTCATCGGCGCCGTCCCACATGTTGGCGCCACTGCCGGCAACCGTGTAGGTGCGCTGGGCGACATCGTAATCCACCCATCCGGGACGCTTGACGCTGCCAACGTCGGCGTGACCCTCGAAAATGCCAATGAAGGGCGGGGAGCTGGAGGCGCCGCTTTCTAGGTTCAAGGTCGACTCAGCATACCGCCAAGGGGGAGCTGTTGGTGCCGCAGGCCGGACTCGAACCGGCGACCCAAGGATTTTCAGTCCTTTGCTCTACCAACTGAGCTACCGCGGCAAAAATGGCGCGGAAGACGGGACTTGAACCCGCGGCCTCCGGCGTGACAGGCCGGCGCTCTAACCACTGAGCTACTCCCGCGTGCGAGAAGGCAGTATGACACTGAACCACCCTCCCATTCAAGGGCATACGGGAATGCTTGGAGAACTTTGGGGACTTTGGGATCCCTAGGCAGCGTCTTCAAGCGACTCGATATCCGCAAAGAATCGGGTCGTGCGCTCTTCGCCGTCTTTCGGCTCAGCCTGCTTGCGAGGTGAGCGCTTCAGAGCGGGGAGGCTCTCGACCTTCTCTTTGACGGACAACGCGTTGACCAAACCAAAAGCTAACATTGCGTCGAACATCGCAGATTTCATCGGCTGGACGCCAGGTTCGCATAGGGCATCGGCGCCTGAACCACGCATGGCTACCTGGATAATCTAGTAATTGCACGACTAGTATCTGTAGCAGCCGATCACAGACCGGAAAGTTGGTGAAGCTCGGCCTCGGCCCAGGTCATGATTTCCTCTCGGTCGGCTTGCCTCGTGAAAGTTCGGGGTTCACCCCAGAGGGTTCTCACCAGCCGGAAAGCGGGCCGGAGCACCCATTTCCCGTCGGGGAGCATTTTGTCGGTGTCTCGAAGTCCGAGCCCGATGACGGTGGGCAATGCCATCTTCACAATGAGAGCCAAGCCGGGCTTGAGAGCAGCCAACTTGCCGGTCGAATTGGTCCCGCCTTCGGGAAAGATGCAAACCGCGTAGCCGGCCCGTAATAGGGCGATCGCCCGGTCGAGCGCTTCTCGATCGGGGGTCATCGGCTCGATAGGAATCGCCTTTGCGATGCGGAATACCTTTCCGATGACCTTCTTCTCGAAGACATCGGCCTTGGCAAGGAAGTAAATCGGGCGCGGACAGACGATCTGAACGACGACGGCGTCGACGTACGAGAGGTGGTTTGCGAAGATGAGCAGTCCGCCCTCGCGGGGCACGTTGCGCCGCCCCTTGATGACAAGCGGGCCCAGAAAGAAGAACAGAGTCCGAAAGACCACGCGGGCCACCGGCAGACCAAAGCGCAGGTAGGCCTTTGAGTGCAAGTCTGGGAGTGGCGCCATGCGGCTATTTTGGCCCTAATCGGTTACACGTTTACGGGACTTGCCTTCCCGAGGCTGGCCAAAATCGCGAGCTCCCGAGGTAGGTGGCAGTCTGCGGGACGGACATGGGCGTTTCGCTACTTTAGCGAGACCCGCATCTGCTCGACGAAGTCGGCGAAGTAGGGGCGGGAGTCCCAGGGGCCGGGGGCGGCTTCGGGGTGGTATTGGATGCTGGAGGCGCGATAGTCGGGAACTCGGATGCCCTCAACGGTGCCGTCGTTCAGATTCAATTGAGAAACGACCCCGGCGGTGCCCTTCAGGGTCTCCGGGTCTACGGCGTAGCCGTGGTTCTGGCTGGTGATGGTCACGGTTCCGCTCGCCAGGTCCTTGACCGGGTGGTTGCTGCCCCGGTGGCCGAACTTGAGCTTGAAGGTGTTCCCTCCCACCGCAAGGCACATCAGCTGATTACCCAAGCAGATGCCAAACATCGGCTTTTTCCCGAAGAGGCTTCGCACGGTTTCCACCACCGGCGCCAAACGGGCGGGATCACCGGGCCCAGGCGAAAGCAAGATGCCGTGGGGCTCCCAGCCAAGTACCTCCTCGGCCGGAGTGGTGGCAGGCAACACGATCGGTCGGCAG
>Ga0302319_10024816_pt1 | contig 10636 bp, 8 predicted proteins | sample Bog_T0_2_FD_203319 | JGI IMG/M metagenome (GOLD analysis project Ga0302319, IMG submission 203319) | Peat permafrost microbial communities from Stordalen Mire near Abisko, Sweden - Bog_T0_2 | ecosystem: Environmental > Terrestrial > Soil > Wetlands > Peat | place: Sweden: Abisko, Stordalen Mire... | reverse complement strand
ATCCGGGCCTTGATGGAGGCTGCGTCGGGCATCTGCGAAAGAAGTCTAGAGCACGCCGCCGGGTCGCTATACTTTTAGAAGCAATGATTTCGATGACAGACAAGGGTGCCGAGAAGGCGCGCGAGTATCTCGCAGCACAGGGCGCCGACGTCTCGGTTGCAGGCCTTCGTGTCGGCGTCCGCGGCGGCGGCTGCTCGGGCTTCCAGTACCAGCTCGCGTTCGACGAGCAGCGCGACGACGACCAGGTCTTCGAGAGCCACGGGCTCAAGCTGCTGGTCGAGCCGGCCGCCTTCGAGTACGTGGACGGCTCGCAGATCGACTACGTGGACGCCCTGACCGGGGCGGGCTTCAAGGTCGAGAACCCGAACGTCGTCGCGGCCTGCGGTTGCGGCAGCTCCTTCCGCGTAGCCGGCCAGGAGTCCTGCTCGGCTGTTTAGGGCACGGATCGCGGCTCCGCCGCGTCCGTGGTCGGGACTTCGCTCGCTCAGCACTGCGTGTGCCGATGGGCGGTCGCGTGGCGAGCTACCCGGCTTTGCGCGCCTTCCAGATCTCCTCGCACGGCCACTGCCGTGCCCATTCGAGTGTCGGCGTCGGGTAGCGGGTGCTCGACCCCTCCGGCGGGCGGAGCTCGATCAGCTCCTCCACCGCGAACCCGTTGGCTCGCAGCAGCGCGATCAGCTCGCCGTGCGGGAGATGGAACTCGACCGACTCGTCCTGCGGCCATTCGAAGCGGTGCATCCCGAAATAGGGGCGCAGCATCTGGTTGCTGGGCTGCACAGTCTCATCTTCGGGCTCACAGAGCATCGCGATCACGCTGTTGACAAGGAAGATCAGCTGCCCGCCAGGGCGCAGTAGGCGCACGGCCTCCGGAATCCAGCGGTAGGGGTCACACCAGATGCTCGCGCCGTACTCGGAGATCGCGATGTCGAAGCTCGCGTCGGCCAGCGGCACCTGCTCGGCGTTGGCGTGCAGCAGCGGAAACCTCAGCTCGTGCTCGGCCTGCAGGCGCGCCGCCGTGGCGAGCTGCTCCTCGCTCTGGTCGACGCCGACCGGCCGCGCTCCGCGCCGCGCCAGCCAGGCCGACACGTAGGCCGTGCCGCAGCCGAGCTCAACGCAGTCGAGGCCCACCAGTTGCGCCGGCAGCACGCCGAGCGCTGACTCTGGCACGCTCCACCGCCCCCAGGACGCTCCGCTCGCCGCCCAGTTGCGCTCAGCGGTCTCCACGTAGTCGGCGGCGCGACGGTTCCAGGCGCTGCGGTTGCGCTCGAGGTAGTCGCGTGCGGGGTCCATCAGCGCGGACGATACGCGGCGCTGCGCGCTCGGTCGCCGCTGAGCGAGCCTGTCGCGACGGCGGCAAACCGGCGAGGGCGTGGGGGCCACCCCGGCCGGGCGTCGCGCGCCCGGATGCCGGACCCGCGATTCCCACCGGGATCGCCCGTCACTGCGGCGGCGCGTCGATCGCGCGCCACAGATACAGGCACGCCGCGGTCCGATACGGCCGCCACGGTTCGGCGATCGCGATCACCTCAGCCGGTGTCGGCAGCGCGTCGGTGCCGTAGGCGATCTGGATCCCCTTGCGGATCCCGAGGTCGCCCGGTGCGAGCACATCGGGGCGCTCGAGCTGGAACATCAGGAACATGTGCGCGCTCCACTCGCCGATTCCCTTGACCGCCACGAGCTCCGCTATCACGGCGTCGTCGCCCAGCTCGTCGAGGCGGTCGAGCTCGAGCGATCCCTCGATCACGTGCTCGGCCAGCGAGCGAAGGTAGGCCGTCTTGGCGCGCGAGAGCCCGGCGGCGGCGCGGAGCGCCTCGGGATCGGCGTCGAGGATCTCCTGCGGTGTCGGCGCGCGCCCGTCGAAGTGGCCCAGCAGCCGTTGCCAGATCGCTGCCGCGGCGCGCGTCGAGAGCTGCTGGCCGACGATCGTGCGAACGAGGCCGGCGTAGTGCTCGCCGGGCGTCGGGCGCGACGCCTGAGCCGCCCGCGGCGGCAGCTCGCCGAGCCTGTCGATCAGCTCGCGCAGGACCGGGTCGGCGGCCCGCAGGTGGGCGCTCGCGGCGTCAGTCATCGCCGCCCCAGCCGATCGCGTCGAGCAGTTCGGCGACGCGTGTGAGCTTGACGCGCGGGCGGCCGGCCGGCTCGCCCAGCGCGCGCTCGCGGCCGTCGATCGTCAGCCAGTCGCCGTAGTCGACGAGCTGCGGCTGGCGCTCGCGCACGAACTGCTCGAGCGCAGCGTCGCTGATCGGCTCGGGGTGCAGCAGCAGGCCGGCCGCGAGATCCTCGAGCAGCCCCTCGACAGTCTCGTTGGCGTCCTTCTTGTTGGTGCCGATCACGCCGCTCGGGCCGCGCTTGGCCCAGCCGACGACGTACTCGCCGCGCCGCACGCGGCCCTTCACGTTGGCGATCAGTTCGCGCTCGGCGTCGAATGGGACGTCCGCGAGCGGCGTGCCGCGGTAGCCGATCGCCCGGAACACGGCCTGGGCCGCCAGCTCCAGGCGCTCGCCGGTCGCGCGCGACCGCAGGCTGCCGTCCGCCGCCGGCTCCAGTGCATTGCGCGCCAGCGTCACCGACTCGACGCGCCCGCCGGACCCAGACAGCTCGAGCGGCGAGAGCAGGAAGCGCAGCGAGACCAGGCGCGAGCGGCCCTGCGGCAGCCGCATCGAGTACTCGCGCAGGATCTCGACGTTGCGCAGCGCCGTCGGGTCGGCGCCCAAGTCGGCGACCGCCTCGCCCAGCGCCAGCTCGTCGGCGCCGACGCTCACGTCGGCATCGCTCAGCTCGCCCAGCTCGCGCAGCTCCGGGTTGGTGAACGCCGCCTGCGCCGGGCCGCGCCGCGCGACCACGACGACCTCGCGCACGCCGCTGTTCGCGAGCACCTCGAGCGCATGGTCGGCGATGTCGGTCACCGCGAGCTCGGCGCGCGTCAGGACCAGCATCCGCGCGACGTCCAGCGCCACGTTGCCGGCGCCGATCACGACGGCGCGCTCGCCGCTCAGATCGAAGCTGTGGTCGCGGAAGTCCGGGTGGCCGTTGTACCAGCCGACGAAATCGGTGGCGGCATAGCTTCCCGCCAGATCCTCACCCGGGATGCCCATCGCGCGGTCGATCGGCGTGCCGACGGCGTAGACGATCGCGTGGTAGTGGCGGCGCAGGTCGGCGAGCGTAACGTGGCGGCCGAACTCGACGTTCGCGAACAGCCGCAGCCGCGGATGCTCAGCGGTGCGCTCGTAGAGGTTGGTGACCGACTTGATCTTGGGATGGTCGGGCGCGACGCCTGCGCGCACGAGGCCCCAGGGCGTCGGCAGGCGCTCGTAGAGGTCCACGTGCAGCTCGTTTGCGGTGTGGCGCAGCAGATGGCCCGCGGCGTAGCTTCCGGCCGGCCCGGAGCCCACGATCGCGACGCGCAGCTTGGCGTCGCCGGAGTCGCTCATCGGCGGCGCGGCGAGGCGCCGGGCACCCGGGCGGTTGGAGTCAGGCGGAGGGCTGCGGCCATCTGTGGGTCAGCGAGTATACGGGCGCCCGCCCCACCGCTACCATAGGGGCGATGCGGATCGCCCTCGTCTCGCCGTACTCGTGGACGTATCCCGGGGGTGTGACGCGTCACATCGAGGCGCTCGCCGACCAGTTCGCGGCGGCCGGGCACGAGCCGCGGATAATCACCCCGTTTGATCCCGACGACCGCCTCAGCGTGAGGCTGCACCGCGGCGTGCGCCCTCAGCCGCGCGTGCAGGCGGCCAACATCGTCTCGCTGGGCCGCACGATCGGCCTGCGCGCCAACGGCGCCGTATCGAACGTGGCATTACAGCCGTCGGCGGCGGCGACGCTGCGCCGTGAGCTGCGCGAGGGCGACTACGACGTCGTCCACATCCACGAGCCGATCGTCCCGCTCTCGAGCTGGGACGCGGTCGCCTTCAAGGGGCTGCCGCTGGTCGGCACCTTCCACACCTATTCGACCAACCGCCTGACCAACAACCTCGGCAACCTCGCCGGCGCCTCCCGGCGCTTCAACCGCCTGGATGTGCGGATCGCCGTCTCCCGCGCCGCGGCGTGGACCGGCGAGCGATTCTTCGGCGGTCACTACCGTGTGATCCCCAACGGCGTCGTCGTGCCCGGGGAGGTCGAGCGCGCCGCTGCCGCCGTGCCGACCGACGAGCACCCGCTGCGGCTCGTTTTCGTCGGTCAGGCGGTCGAGCGCAAGGGGCTGCCGGTCGTGCTGCGAGCGCTCGAGGCGCTGCGTGAGCACGTCCCCTTCACGCTCGATGTGATCGGCGTCGAGCAGGCGCAGCTCGAGACGATGATGGTCGACCTGCGCGGCGTCACCGCGCTCGGCAAGATCGACGACGCGCAGAAGACCGCGGTCCTGGGCGCCGCCGACCTGCTCGTTGCTCCCTCGCTCGGCGGCGAGAGCTTCGGCATGGTGCTGACCGAGGCCTTCGCGGTCGGCACGCCGGTTGTGGCCTCTGACATCCCCGGCTACGACGACGTCGTGCGAGACGGCGTCGACGGGGTCCTGTTCGGCCGCGCCGACGCGAGCGCGCTCGCTCAGACGCTGCTCGATCTGGCCTACGACCCCACGCGGCGCGACGCGATGTCCCTGGCGGCGCGGGAGAACGTGCGCCGCTACGCCTGGCCGCTCGTGGCGGACGAGGTGCTCGGCGCCTACGCGGATGCGATCGCGACACCCGCGCCGGCCACCCGCCGCGAGCGCGCCGCGGTTCGCATCGGCGCCGCGAGCGCCGACCTCGCCGGCCACCGGCCCGCGCAGCGTCGCCTGGCGAGTCTCGAGCGCGACGAGCGCACGCGGCGTTCGAAGACGCTCGCCGGCGTGCGGCGCGGCGCCGTCGCGCTCATCGCGCTGGCCGCCGTCGCGGTCTCGGCCCTGGCCGTCACGCGCATCGGCGTCGGGCGGATCACGAGCGCGCTGGTGACTTCGCAGCCGTCGTGGGTGCTGATCGGCTGCGTGCTGATGTGCGCGGCGATGGTCTCGCGCGGCTTCGCGTGGCACGCGATCCTGCGCGCCGCGCTGCCGCGCGCGAAGGTTCGCCGCGCGGATGCGATGCAGGGCACCTTCATCGGTGTGCTGATGAGCGCCACTCTGCCGGCGCGGCTCGGTGAGCCCTCGCGGTCGCTGATCGTCGCACGCCGCGTCGGGCGCCCGCTTGAGACCTTCCCGATCGTCGTCGGCACGCTGGTCTCGCAGACGCTGCTCAACCTGGTGGCGCTCGCGGGCCTGGGTGCGGTCATGTTCACGAGCGTCAACCTCTTCAACGGACGCCACTCGGCGCTGATCGCCGTCGCGGTCGGGCCGGCGGCGCTGGTGGCGATCATCCTCGCCGCGCCACTGGTGCTCGGCCGGCGCGGCGGCCCTTCGCGCTCGGCGCGCCTGGAGCTGCTGCGCGCCCGCCTGGCCGGGACGCTCGTGCGTGTCAGGACCGGCATGCGCGTGTTCCGCGAGCCGCGCCTTGCGGCGATCGCCGTCACGGCGCAACTCGGCGCGTGGGCGCTGCAGTGCGCGTCCTGTTACGTGCTGCTGGTGGCGCTTGGCCTGGACCATCGCGCCGGCCTCGCGGCGGCCGCCGGCGTGCTGTTCGCGGTCAACGTCACCGCCGTGCTGCCGGCTGCGCCCTCGAACGTCGGCGTCTTCCAGGCGGCCTGCGTGGCGGTGCTGGCGGGTGCCTTCCACGTCTCGACCGCGGATGCGATCGCCTACGGGATCGTCCTGCAGGCGGTCGAGGTGACGACGGCGATGGCGATGGGGATCCCGGCGCTGCTGCGCGAGGGGATGTCGTGGCGCGACGTCAAGCTGCGCGCGATGCACACCTCACCGGTGACGTTGAACGTCGCCGAGCAGCGCCACGGCGCCGGCAGCGAGGTCACGATCATCTGAGCGCCGCCTGCGCCCGGCGCAGGCGATCGGGCTCGGGCGGCGTAGTTTGACTTCGCGATGTCCGACGCCTGGGTCTACCTATTGCGCTGCGCCGACGGCTCGCTCTACACCGGCTGGACGGTCGACGTCGAGCGCCGCCTCGCTTCACACCGCGCCGGCGCCGGTTCTCGCTACACGCGCTCGCGCCTGCCGGTGGAGCTGCTGGCGAGCTTCCCGATGGCGGACGCGAGTGCCGCTCGGCGTGCGGAGGCGCGCATCAAGCGCCTCACGCGGGCCCAGAAGCTGGCGCTGGCGGGCGCGCATCTTCAGCAACTCTTCAACAGCGCCAGCTGAGCTTCGGCACACTATTTCGGCGACACAGATCGCAACGCACCTCCTCCCAGTAGTCGACCGGCGCCCCGCACCCCCTGGGGCGCCGGCTCTTTGGGCGTCAGCGTGAAGCGGTTGGGGAAGGCGGCGCCACACCCGCCTTCCCCGCCGCTCACTTGATGAAGAGCATCTCCGAATACTTCGGCAGTGGCCAGAGGTCGTCGGCCACGATCCGCTCCAGGCGGTCGGCGATCGCGCGCACGCCGTCCATCGCCGGGATCACCTCGTCACGCATGTAGAGCGCATGCTTCATTCCCTCGACGTCGGGGTGCGCCGCGTTGACGCTCTCCAGCGCGAGGATCGCGTCGACGAAGCGGTGCACCAGCTCGGTCGTCTCCTCGATCAGCCCCTCGACCCCGGCCTCTCGCAGCTGCGCCAAATGGCGCGTCGCGGCAGGCAGAAGCAGCGTCCGCGCGATCGACGCCGCGGTCTCGGCCTCGATGTTGATCTTGACCGAGTACTGCTCGGTGAAGACCTCGTAGCGGGCTTCCATCTCCCGCTTGGAGAGCACCTTGTAGTGCTTGAAGACCCCGAGCGTCTGCTTGTCGATCAGCCACGGCAGTGCGTCGGGGGTCGAGCGCAGGTTGGCGAGCCCGCGCTGCTCGGCCTCCTTGTGCCAGGCCTCGGAGTAGCCGTCGCCGTTGAAGACGACCCGGCGATGTGCCTTGTAGGAGTCCCTGACGATCGCCAAGACCGCCTTCTCGAGGCTCGCGCCGCCCTTCAGCGCCTCTTCGAGCTTCTCTGCGAGCGCATCGATCGCCTCCGCGACGATCGTGTTGAGGACCGTGTTCGGGAAGCCCGGAGACTGGCTCGAGCCCAGCGCGCGGAATTCGAATTTGTTGCCGGTGAACGCGAACGGGCTGGTGCGGTTGCGGTCGCCGGAATGCAGCGGCAGCGGCGGCAGCACCGGTGTGCCGAGACCGAGGAAAGACCCCGGCTTGGAAGCGCCGGCCTGGCCTTCCGCGATCGCCGCGAAGACCTCCTCGAGCTCGCTGCCGAGGAAGATCGAGATGATCGCCGGCGGTGCCTCGTTGGCGCCGAGACGGTGATCCTGCCCGGGGCTCGCGATCGAGGCGCGCAGCAGCTGCTGGTGGGTGTCGACGGCCTGGATGACGGCCGCGGCGAACAGCAGGAAGGACAGGTTCTCGTGCGGCGTGTCGCCCGGTTCGAGCAGGTTGCTGCCGGTGTCGGTGCCCATCGACCAGTTGTTGTGCTTGCCCGAGCCATTGACGCCGGCGAACGGCTTCTCGTGCAGCAGGCAGACGAGGCCGTAGCGGCGAGCGGTGTTCTGGAGCACCTGCATCGTCAGCATCTGGTGGTCGCAGCCGACGTTGGTGCCCTCGAACACCGGGGCGATCTCATACTGGTTCGGCGCGACCTCGTTGTGACGCGTCTTGACGGGCACGCCGAGCTTCGCGAGCTCCATCTCGGTGTCGAGCATGTAGGCCAGCACGCGCTCGGGAATTGAGCCGAAGTAGTGGTCGTCGAGCTCGTGCCCCTTCGGCGGCTTGGCGCCGAACAACGTGCGCCCGGTGGTCAGCAGGTCGGGGCGCTCGAAGAAGTACTGCTCGTCGATCAGGAAGTACTCCTGCTCGGGGCCGACGGTCGTGAAGACCCGCTGGGATTCCTCGTCGCCAAGCAGCCGCAATGCGCGCAGCGCCGCCCCCGACAGGGCGTCCATCGAGCGCAGCAGCGGGATCTTGCTGTCGAGCGCCTCACCCGTCCAGGACGCGAACGCGGTCGGGATGCACAGGAGCGCGCCGTTGGGGTTCTCGAGCAGGAACGCCGGGGACGTGGGATCCCAGGCCGTGTAGCCCCGGGCCTCGAACGTCGCCCGGATCCCGCCGGTCGGGAAGCTCGACGCGTCGGGCTCGCCCTGGATCAGCTCCTTGCCCGAGAACTCCGCCATCGCGGTGCCGTCGCCGGCGGGGCCGTAGAAGGAGTCGTGCTTCTCCGCCGTCAGCCCCGTCAGCGGCTGGAACCAGTGTGTGTAATGCGTGGCACCGTTCTCCAGCGCCCATTCCTTCATCGCCTGAGCCACGGCATCGGCGAGCGAGGTGTCGAGCTCGGCGCCGCGCCCGATCGTCGCGCTCAGCAGGGAGAAGACGTGCTTGGGCAGCCGCTTGCGCTGCTCCGCGGCGCTGAACACGTTCGCGCCGAAGATCTCGTTCGCGGGCTGTGTCAGATCCTGGGCGCCGAGGCTCTCGCCGTTTGCGCTCCACTGAGCGGCGGAGACGTTGTGAATCCGGGTCCGTGCCATGTGGGTCCTCCTGAGGAGATCGTGGGTACTTGCGCGACCGACCGGTTTGTCGCGCAAGCGACCCGTTGCGAGCAGCGCAGCCCGCACACCATATGCGCTGGCGACAGCGCGGTCCTTGTCCGCGTGGACAAAGCAATCCACGGGCGTTTCGCCCGTCGTAGAAGCGCCGGGATCCGCGCCCGTCGCCCCGGCGCACGCTTCTCACGCGCGCCGCATCACAGCGCGCGTGACTGCGTCACGGCGCGCGTGACGCAGTCACACTGCTGCGGCTCAGGCGAACGCGCCGGCGCGCACCGAATCGGCGGCTGACCGCGCTTTCGGCGTCTGTGCCTCGAGCATCGCGGCGAGGTTCTGCCGCTGGCGCTCGGTCATCGAGCCGATCGTCTTGGTCTCCGTCATCGGCACCCCGGCGAGGAATCGCCGCGCCCGGGTGTGACCCCACCGCCGCTGGCTCATCAGCAGCTCCGCCACGGCCATGCTCTCGGCCTCCCACGGAGATGTGAGGATCACGGTCGCGGCATTCGTCTCGCCGTCGGTCACACGGCGCTTGAGTTCGGCGCGCGCCAGGCGCACCTCGTTTGCGCGTTGTAGGGCCCGCATGTGCTGGGGCCCGTAGGCGAATGCTGTCGCTGTCATCTGAACTCCCCGCCGCTCGCGCCTGCGAGCGCGCAAACAAATCGTTGGTTTACGGTGTACGCGCGCACGACACGACCTACCGCGGGCAGCGCAGCAAAGTTGCGGCTGACCATGGCCGTCGCTCCCCGGGAACTCGGTGTCAGGGCCCTCTCAAAGCCCCTGGCACCTCCGCGCCGAGCGCACTAGGAAGCTACGCAGCGCCCGAGGGTTGGTCAACAAACTCACCACCGGCGCGTTCGCTCGGAGCGAGGTTTTTGTGGGCCGTCGGCCATGTGTCCAGGCGCACAATCAAATTGAGGGGCCCGGCAGCGCTCCGTGCTCGGATTCGAATTCGCGCTTGACGGTGGCAAAGATGTCCAGCGCGCGGTCGATGAGGGCCGCGTCGTGGGTTGCCATGACGCTCGTCCGCAGCAGCGCGCCGCCCGGCGGCACCGCCGGATGAACCGCAACGTTCGTGAACACCCCGGCGTCCCACAGCGCGCGCCACAGCAGCGCGGCCTTCCAGTCCTCCCCGACGCGGACCGGGACGATCGGCGTGATGATCGACTCCGCCACCCCCGAGGCGCCGGTGACCGGAGAGGGCTCGACGACGTCGAAGCCGAGTTCGTGCAGGCCGCGGTTGAGTTGGCGGGCGTTCTCCAGCACCCGCGCCATCAGCGCGCGGCCGTCGTCGGAGCGAATCACCCGCAGCGCCGCGAGTGCGGCGCCCACCGCCGCCGGGACGCCGGAGGCGGTGAACAGGAACGCCCGGCTCTGAATCTTGAGGAACTCGATCACGTCGGCGTCGCCGGCGACAAAGCCGCCGCAGGAGGCCAGCGACTTGGAGAAGGTCCCCATGCGCAGGTCGGCCTGGGCCTCGATCCCGAGCAGCTCCGCGGTGCCGGCGCCGCGGGCGCCCAGCACGCCGACGGCGTGCGCCTCATCGACCATCAGGCGCGCGCCGAAGTGCTCACACAGCGCGGCGATCTCGCGCAGCGGCGCGATGTCGCCCTCCATCGAGAAGATCCCGTCGACCACGACCATCACCCCGCCGCCGTCGGCGGCGGCCTTGACCAGAGTGCTTTCCAGCTTGTCCATGCGGTTGTGGCGAAACGCGCGCAGCTTGGCGCGCGAGAGCAGCGCCCCGTCGAGCAGCGAGGCGTGGTCGCCCGAGTCGACGACTACCGTGTCGCCCGGGGCGAGCAGCGTGCTGAGCGTGCCGACGTTGGCCTGTTGGCCGGTCGAGAAGACGATCGCGTCCTCGGTGCCCATCCACTCGGCCAGCTCGTGCTCGAGTTCGAGGTGCAGCGGCGTGGTTCCGTTGAGCAGGCGCGACCCTGTCAGGCCGGTCCCGTAGCGCGTCAGGGCGTCGCGCGCGCCGGCCATCACGCGCTCGTCGCCGGTCAGCCCGAGGTAGTTGTTGGAGCCGAGCATGATGCGCGGCGCGCCGTCCATCTGCACCACCGGCATCGCCGGTGATTCGACCTCGTGGAAGTAGGGAAGAA
>Ga0302319_10024812_pt1 | contig 10636 bp, 8 predicted proteins | sample Bog_T0_2_FD_203319 | JGI IMG/M metagenome (GOLD analysis project Ga0302319, IMG submission 203319) | Peat permafrost microbial communities from Stordalen Mire near Abisko, Sweden - Bog_T0_2 | ecosystem: Environmental > Terrestrial > Soil > Wetlands > Peat | place: Sweden: Abisko, Stordalen Mire... | reverse complement strand
TTGAAGTTCCAACCAGGAAAAAATCCACCGTCGTTGGCGACGGTCTGGCCTCCGGTTACCGATGCTCCAACCCATTTGATTCTGAAGAATGGCTCGAAAGGCACGAACCAAGACTTGCCGCCTTACAAGGGGAAGTGGAGCCTGTTTCACCAGCTCCAAAACACGGACAGCCAAAACGGAAATGTCTTCATTCTCCGGCACTTGGAAATTGCGCACAGCTTCAGTCCCTTGAAGAGTGAAAAGGGGGTCGAGGGCACGATCCAGATTCGCGTCGACTCGGCGGCGAGCAATCTTTTTAACCAGGGATATTTTGCCAAGCTGGGCTGTACCGATACCTGGGCTTTGGAAGCGCAGGGTCCCGGCGACTGATGCGGAGCGGCATTTTCGCCGGCTCCTGAAACGACTTTCATCAACTCGACACCATGATTGGGGGAGAACAACGATGGCCAAGGAAAGCCTGCAGAAGAAGATCGGAAGAGTGCGTCCGCCGCGCGTTCAGATTACTTATGACGTCGAAACCGGGGGCGCGATCAAAAAGAAGGAACTACCGTTTGTGGCTGGAGTGCTTGCGGATCTTTCCGGCGATCCGGCAGCGCCGTTGCCTGCGGTCAAGGACCGCAAATTTGTTCAGATCGACCGCGATAACTTCGACAAAGTCCTGGCTAAGTCTGCACCCCGACTGGCATTCAAGGTCGATAACAAGCTCAGCGACGACGACACCAAGATCGGCATCGAGCTCAAGTTCTCCAGCATGGAAGACTTCGAGCCGCAGAACTTAGCCGAGCAAGTCGAACCGCTGCGGAAGCTGATCGAACTGCGCCGCAAGTTGGCCAACCTGCGCAGCAGCCTTTACGGCAACGACAAACTGGAGAAGATGTTGCAGAAGATTCTCAACGATCACAGCGAACTCGACAAGCTTCGCAGCGAAGTTGGGCTGCCCGAGGCAAGCTCAGGAAGGGGAAACTGACATGGCAGATGCAACGGCATTGCAAAGCAGTCAGGCTACGCAGGAGGGCGAAGACAGCCTCCTTGACAAAATTCTCTTGGAGGGCAGACTCGCGCCCACGCCGGAAGAGCGTGACGCCGCCACGGAGTGGGTCGGCGCGCTTGTGGAGCAGGTGCTCAACCGGGAGATGCTGATCTCCAACGACACCGAAGTGATGCTCAATGCTCGCATTGCGGCTATTGACCAGGCGCTGACCAATCAGTTGAACGAGATCATGCATCATGAGAAGTTTCAGAGGCTGGAAGCCGCGTGGCGCGGTCTGAAATACTTCGTCTTCCAGACCGAGACCTCGACCATGCTCAAGATCAAGGTGCTCAACATCAGCAAGGGCGATCTGCTCAAGGATCTGCGCCGCGCCTCGGAGTTCGATCAAAGCGCCATTTTCAAGAAGGTACATGACGAGGGCTATGGAGTACTCGGCGGCGACCCCTTTGCGACGCTGATTGCGGACTACGAATTCGGCCGTCATCCGGACGATCTCGAAGTGCTGGAGAAGATGTCCAATCTGGCTGCGGCGGCTCACGCGCCTTTTATCGCCGGCGCCAGCACCAAGATGTTCAATTGGGACAGCTTTACGGAGCTATGCAGTCCGCGCGATCTGGCTAACATTTTCGATAACGATGCGTATATTCGCTGGAAGTCTTTTCGTGAAAGCGACGATTCGCGCTATGTCGGCTTGGTGCTTCCACATATCCTGCTGCGCCTGCCATACGGCAAGGAGACCGCTCCTGTTGAGGCTTTCGATTTTGAGGAAGACGTCAACGGCAGGGATCACAAGAAGTATCTATGGGGCAACGCTGCCTACGCGTTGGCCGCGCGGATCACCGACGCATTCGCGCGCTATGAGTGGTGCGCCGCTATTCGCGGAGTCGAAGGCGGGGGGCTGGTTGAGGGGCTGCCGTCGCATACCTTCACGGCCGAAGACGGGGACTTCGCCCAAAAATGCCCTACCGAAATCGCCATCCCCGATCGTCGCGATTATGAGTTTTCAAAGTTGGGTTTCATTGCATTGTGCCATTACAAGGGAACCGACAGCGCTGCTTTCATCGGCACGCAATCGGCGCAGAAGGCCGCTGTTTACCTGAGCGACGATGCCAACGCGAATGCGAATCTCTCCACGCGCCTGCAGTACATCTTCGCTGTTTCCCGGTTCGCCCATTATCTGAAAGCGATGATGCGCGATAAGCTCGGCGCGTTTATGTCGCGGGAGCAATGCGAGGTTTTTCTCAACCAGTGGATCAGCAACTACGTCCTGCTCGACGATATGGCGAGCCAGGAACAGAAGGCGAAGTTCCCGCTGCGAGACGCGCGCATTGAAGTCACGGAAATCGCAGGGAAGCCTGGAGCGTATAACGCTGTCGCCTATCTGCGGCCTCATTTCCAACTCGAGGAGCTGAATGTCTCGCTGCGCCTGGTGGCGAAGCTACCCCCCAGCAAATAGGGAAGGCGAAGGCCACCCGGTCACGGCCTTCAGAACCACGGATTTAACCGAAAGAGGAGATAGATCATGGCAACTGATACCTTTTTGCAAATCGACGGTCTCAAAGGAGAAAGCACGGATGGAGACCACAAAGACTGGATAGAGCTCATCTCCTGGTCTTCTGGAGTCTCACAGAGTGCTTCGGCCAGTGCAGGCTCCGCCGGGGGTGGAACAGTCGGCCGTTGCAAACACGAAGACTTCGTCATCTCAAAATACATTGACCTTTCTTCGCCGAAGCTGAGTGAAATGTGCTCCAGCGGTAAGCACATCAAGAAGGTCGTTCTTGAAGGAATGCGAGCCTCCGGGGATAAGCGCGTGAAGTACTGGGCGGTCGAGATGGACCAGGTCGTCATCTCCAAGGTTGCCTCAGGCCTGGCCGACGGCAATGACCTGCCCACTGAAACTGTCTCGTTCAACTTCGGCTCTATTACCTGGACCTACACCAAGCAGACACGTGACGGCAGCGGCAGTGGCAACACGAATGGCGGTTGGGATCTGACTAAAGGCGCGACAAAGTAGATTCCTGAAACGGCGCTCACGTCCTCTTAGGGCCAGGCCGCAGTCTCGGCCTTTCATGCGAACTTAGTCGTCAACGAGAGAGAAGCTGGTATGGCCACAACCGGTCTGGATTATAAGAGCGTCTCCACGGAAAGTCCGGTGGATCGTGTCATTGACGTCAGGGTTCTTGCGCCAATTCCGGGTTCGCGACCGGCTGGGCAGGATATTCGCGGGCTGAAGCTTTGGGTCGATCTGCGATCGGCCCGGCCCAAGCCGGAGGATCTTGACGGAGACCACGAATGGAAGCCGGCCAACTCCGTCCAGACCGATTGGCCCAGTTATCTGGAGTTAGTCGAGAAGGCTATCTGCACCCAGTCGAAAGATCTCGAGCTGGGGATTTTCCTGACCGAAGCCTGCGCCCGAGTGCATGGGTTTGCCGGGGTTCGCGATGGCCTGTGGACCATCGGAGGGTTAATCTCTGTTTTCTTTCATCAAGGTCTTTTTCCTGAACCGGAAGACGGCGATCTTGAAATCCAATACGGCAAACTGACGTGGCTCAACGAGAAGTTTTCTGACGTCATCCGCGAGATTCCGCTGACTCGCCGTGAGGAACCTGGGCCCAATTACTCGCTCAATTATCGCGATGAATCCCGGCGTCAGGGCGGAATGATTACCGCCGCTGAATTTGAGGCCGCGGCGACGGCCGGCAGCACCGAGGAATATTCCGAACTGCTCACGGCAATCGAGCAAGCGCGCGAAGAACTCGAACGCCTGGAGTCCATCATTGCAGACCATTACGGCAGTGGTGTTCTGTCGTTTTCGTATACCGATGAGGCCCTGGATCAGTGCCGTGGCGCGGTGCAGAGCATCCTGCGCAAGCAACAACCTACGCCTCCACCCACAGTCTCTTCTACCGGTGCATCCACACTGCCGCCTCTGCCGCCCTCCAAGGGATTGGTAGAAGCAACCGGCGCGTCATCCGATGCCTGGAGTGAATCCGAGCGTCTGGCCCGCAGCGGCAACGTCGACCGGGCGCTCGCGACCATGGCCGCATTGGCCGCGGCTGAGCCCAATGGACGCGTGCGTTTCCAGCGCAAACTACTGCTCGCCGACCTCTGCCTGCAGACCAACCGCAAGAAGCTCGGTACCTCCATTCTTCAGGAGTTGAACGAGATTATCGAGTTGCACAAACTGGAAAGCTGGGAAACTTCGGAGATTGTCGGTGGAGTCTGGTCGCGTCTCGTCCGCTGCTATCGAGACAAAGCAGCTGGAACCGCGGACGAAAGCCTGGAAGCGGAGTTTTTTCTGAAACTAAGTCGCCTCGACCCGTGGCAGGCACTGGCCTGCGGCGAGCCGGCGAAGAGAGACTAGCGCCATGAATCGCTTTCGGCAGGAATCCGAGTGGTCGCCAACCGTGCTGGACCTGTTACTGCAGCCCCTGTCGAACTCGGGAGAGATCGCCGCGCGCAGCCGCAATCCCCAGCGTGATTCGATTGCACGAGATCTTGAGGCACTGCTCAACACCCGCCGCCAGGAGGAACTGGTGCCCCCGGAATACGAAGATGCGGCGAAATCGCTGTTGAACTTTGGCTTTCCCGACGTGACATGCTATGGAAACCTCAGTTCTCCCATCGAGCAGAACAAGCTCTGCAAGGCGATGGAGGAAGCGATCCTAATTTTCGAACCGAGGCTGAAGAAGGTCTCCGTGCGGTTCGCAATCAATGAAAAAAGCGGAGAGCCGCTGGGCATCCGGATCGAGGGAACCATCGCTTCGCTCGGAGAACGCGAAGTCTTCAACCTGGGCTTCCAGAGTGATTCCGGCAGGATTTCGATCGATGCGGGCAGGGACGCATGAAAGACGAACTGCTTCCATATTACGATCGCGAATTGATCTTCGTCCGCAGGATTGCGGCTGAGTTCGCCGCGCAGTACCCTGATCGGGCCGCCGCGCTGAGGCTGACGCCTGACGGTTGTGATGACCCGCATGTGGAGCGCATTCTCGAGGCCTTTGCGCTAATCGCCGGACGCATCCAGCACAAGCTCGACGAGGAGTTTCCGGAGATCACCGCTGCGCTGCTTGAGTTGCTTTATCCGCATCTCCTTCGCCCCGTTCCTTCCATGGCCATGGTGCAGTTTCAAGTCGATCCGGAGCTTGGCAGGCAGCGCGGCGGACATCTCATTCCGCGGAGCACCACCGCGTATTCGGCTCCCATGAATGGGGTGCAATGCCGCTTTCGCACCACCTATCCGGTGCGACTTTGGCCGCTCGAAGTCGTTACGGCTGGATTTGGGAGCAGTTCGGACGTCCATGGCGGCGTCGGCGGAGAAAATGCGCGCCATGCCCTCAGAATCGAACTGCGATTGCTGGGCGGCGGCAAGCTGTCGGCCTTCGACCTGAAGGATCTTCGCTTTCACATCGCAGGGGACGCGCAAGCTGCCAACTGGATCTACGAAATGCTGTTCAACAAGGTCAAGCGCGTCCTCGTTCGGCCGCTGGACAAAGACGGCCGTCCGGATAGCAGTGCAAGGACGCCCTACGTCCTGCTGCCTCCGGCTTCTATCCGCCAAGTCGGCTTCGGGAGAGACGAGGCGCTGCTACCTGCGGTGGAAACCAGTTTCCAGGGTTACCGGCTATTGCAGGAGTATTTCTGCTTTCCGGAGAAGTTCCTCTTCTTCGACGTTGGGGGGCTGGACACCATGCCGCTCGGGCCGCAGACTGACCGGTTCGAGATTGTTTTCCTGCTGGCCGCCCTCGAGCAAAACGACCGCACTGTGCTCCTCGAGTCTGCTGTCCGCGCTGACACCTTCGAACTTGGTTGTACTCCGGCAATTAACTTATTCGAGCGCACCGCGTCGCCCATTCGGCTCTCGCACACCAAGACCGAGTATCCGGTGGTGCCGGATGTCTATGCGCCACTGGGATACGAGGTGTATTCCATCGATCGCGTCCTTGCCCATGTCCCGAACACGACCGAGCCCAAGGAGTATCGTCCTTTTTACTCCTTCCGGCCCAGCGCAAGCCAAAGCGCGCCGACAGGAAATGCATCGCCAGGAACCGAGGCGTTCTGGTTCAGCACTCGTCGGCCTTCGGCGCGAGGCGGAGACCCTGGCTCCGATGTTTTTCTTTCGGTGGCTGACCGCGATTTCAATCTAAGCGAGCCGGCCTGCGAGTCGATCACGTTGCATGTCACCTGCTCCAATCGCGACTTTCCCTCACGCATGGCAATCAGCCGCTCGTGGGGAGATCTGGATCTGGAAACGGGCGCCATGGTCCGCGCCCGCGTGGTGAGCGGTCCGACCGCAACTATCCGCCCATCATTCCGGGGAAGCCTGCAGTGGCGTCTGATCTCGCAGTTATCGCTCAACCATCTCTCGCTTGTCGATAACGGCGTGGACGCTCTGCGTGAGATCCTTCGCCTCCACGACCCGGCGAGCACACACGCTACGTCGCGTCAGATTGACGGCATCCTCGCCGTGCGCAGCGCGCGCAAAATAGCCCGGCTCAGCTCCGAGCACGGATTTGTTTTCTGCCAGGGACTGGCCATCGACGTGGAGTTCGATGAAGACAAATTTCCCAGCGGCGGAGCCTATCTGCTCGCCAGCATCCTGGAGCGATTTTTCGGTCTTTATTGCGCGGTAAACTCGTTCACGCAACTTCGGGTTTCGGCCCGGCAAAGAAAGGAATTGATCTGGCAATGGCCGATTCGATCTGGGGAACAGGCCGTCGCTTAGACGAGTCCCTGTTTGCCTCCCCTTATGAATTCGAGTTCTTTCAAGCGGTGCGGCTGCTCGCCTTTTGGGAGAGTGAGCGCAACGCGTTGCCGTCGGGCGGACTCAGGAGCGACGAGCCGGTGCGGTTCGCGGTCGAAACTTCGATGGCGTTTCCCGCGAGCGCCGTCGTTAGACTGGAGCCGGGCGCCGACGGCGCACCCGTTCGTATGACCGTTTCTTTCCTAGGCTTGATTGGGCAACAAGGCGTGCTTCCCGATCGCTACACCGAGTCCGCGGTCCATCAGCAAGCCTTCGGGGACAGCTCCTTCGCCGCTTTCTTTGATATCTTCCATCATCGGCTTCTGTCGCTCTTTTATCGCGCATGGGATAAGCATCATTTCGTAGTCGGCTACGAGCGGGCCAGCCGTCGCCGCAGTGTTCGCGACCCCCTGTCTGGCTACCTGTTCGATCTGATTGGCATGGGCACGGCGGGCCTTGAGAATCGGCTGTGCGTTCCCGATCACGCACTCCTGCGTTATGCGGGACTGCTGGCACAGCGCCCTCGTTCCGCCGAATGCCTTCGGGCCTTCCTCCATGACTTCCTGGAAGTTCCGGTCGCGGTGGAACAGTTTCTCGGGCGCTGGCATCCTTTGGAGGGCGACGAACTTTGCGAATTGGGAGGCGATGCTCCCAGCAGCCAGTTGGGCGAGGGCGCGGTTGCCGGCGAATTGGTCTGGAGCCGTCAAGCCATGGTACGGATCGTCTTCGGGCCCTTGGTAGCGGGCGAGTTTTTTGAGTTTCTGCCCAACGGCAATACTTGCCGTCAGGCCGCCAGCCTTATTCGCTGGTTTCTGGGACCGGCTATCGATTTTGAGATGCAACTGGTCATCGCAAGTGGCGAAGTTCCCAATTGGTGCACGCTGGGAGAAAACAACTTCGGCGGTTCCAGACTCGGATGGTGCAGTTGGCTTACCGATGAAGCGTTCGAGCTGCCCGCAACCGAGGCAATCTTCGCGGAGGCCGAGTGCGCGGTCATGGAGGCATGATATGCCGTTGAATCAGGAAGGCTTGGTGGGGAAGCTAAACGCCAGCAGCCGGTCCGCGTTGGCCAGCGCCGCGGGATTGGCGGTCGCTCGAGCTCATTACGAGGTTGATCTTGAGCATTTTCTCCTCAAGCTCACAGAATCGACCGACGGCGATCTCGCCTCGATCTATCGCCACTTCGAGTTGGACCCGGCGCGCATTCTCAAAGACCTGACCCGCGCCCTGGACGTGGCCCGCAGCGGCAACTCACGCTATCCGGTGCTCTCGCCGCGGCTAACGCGCCTGATGTCTGAGGCCTGGAGCGCGGCTTCGCTGGACTTCGGCGAATCGCAGATCCGCTCCTGCTTTCTGTTGCTCGCCTTGCTTACAAGCGAAAGCCTCTCGCAGTACATTCTGAAAAGCTGCCCGGAATTCCACAAAATCTCGATCGAGAAACTTCAACAAGATTGGAACTCCATCTGTGCCGGATCGAGCGAAGATCTCACCGGCCTCCTGAAGAAGACACAGAAACAGGGTCCGCAGAATGGGACGGAGCCCACACCGGGCGTGAGGGCGAAGTCCAGCCTCGAACAGTTCACGCTCGACCTTACCGCCGAAGCCCGGAGCGGCAAAATCGATCCGGTCCTGGGCCGCGACTCGGAGGTTCGACAGATCGTCGATATCCTCACCCGTCGCCGGCAAAACAACCCCATCCTCACCGGCGAGGCCGGCGTTGGCAAGACCGCGGTCGTCGAAGGCTTTGCGCTACGCATCGCAAGTGGCGATGTTCCGCCCAGCCTTAAAAACGTCGAACTGCGAGCGCTTGACCTGGCCCTGCTGCAGGCCGGAGCCAGCATGAAAGGCGAGTTCGAAAGCCGGCTCAAGAATGTGATCGCCGAAGTCAAAGCCTCGCCGGTTCCGGTGATTTTGTTCATCGACGAAGCACACACCATGATCGGCGCTGGAGGACAAGCCGGCACCAGCGACGCCGCCAATCTCCTCAAACCCGCACTGGCCCGCGGCGAACTGAGGACCATCGCCGCAACAACCTGGTCCGAATACAAGAAGTACTTCGAGAAGGACGCCGCGCTGGCCCGGCGCTTCCAGGTGGTCAAGGTCGACGAGCCAAGTGAGGCGCAGGCGTGCGTGATGCTTCGCGGCATCAAGGCGACCCTCGAAAAGCATCACAAAGTGATCGTGCTCGACGAGGCTTTGACGGCCGCAGTCCGGCTCTCGCAGCGGTATATCTCGGGGCGCCACTTGCCCGACAAAGCTGTCAGCGTGCTTGATACGGCCTGCGCCCGCGTCTCACTGGCTCAGACTTCGACGCCGGCCGAGCTCGAGGATTCCCAGCGCCAGATTGCCGCGGCAGAAACCGAGATCGCCATCCTCAAGCGGGAAGCCGCCTCTGGAGCTCTCCACGAAGAGCGTCTGCGTCTCCTGACCGAAGAGCGGGAGACGAGTACCGCGAGAGCGGCGGAATTAACCGCGCGCCTCGACCGAGAGCGCACTTTGGTGCTCAAGATCGTCGAGCTGCGCGGCCGGATGGAAGAGCTGGCCTTCGCTCCGAAGCAGGCAGCCGTCCCGGACCAAGTCCTCGTCCCCTCAGACTCGAAGACAGGATCGGTGTCCTCGACAACTCTCGACGTAGTGTCGGAAGTGGCCGCCGAACTCGAATCGAAACGCATCGAGCTTGCCACGCTCTCCGTAGAACTGGCGACCGTGCAGGGCGAACACGCCATGGTGCGCCCCTACGTTGACGGCGACACCGTCGCCGAAGTCATCGCTGGCTGGACCGGTATTCCCGTCGGCAAGATGCTCAAGGACGAAATCCAGACCGTCCTTCGCCTCGAAAGTCTGCTCCGGGAGCGCGTGATCGGCCAGGATCATGCTCTCGAAGCAATCAGCCAGCGCATCCACACCGCGCGCGCCGGTCTCGACGACCCGCGCCGGCCGGTTGGCGTATTCCTGCTGGTCGGCCCAAGTGGCGTGGGCAAGACTGAGACGGCTCTCGCGCTGGCCGACGCGCTCTACGGCGGCGAGCGCAACCTGGTGGTCATCAATATGTCCGAATACCAGGAACCACATTCGGTCTCGGGTCTCAAAGGCTCTCCACCCGGCTACGTTGGCTATGGTGAAGGAGGCATCCTCACCGAAGCCGTTCGCCGCAAGCCCTACTGCGTGGTGCTGCTCGACGAGATGGAGAAGGCCCACACGGATGTCATGGAGCTGTTCTATCAGGTATTCGACAAGGGCTTCATGGAAGACGCCGAAGGCCGTGAGGTGGATTTTAAAAACACCATCATCCTCATGACCTCGAACGCCGCCTCCGGTCACCTGATGGAGCAATGCTCAGGCGCCCAAGAGCGACCTGATCCGGAATCCCTGGTCGAGGCCATCGGCCCCGAGTTGCGCAGCATATTCAAACCGGCTCTCCTCGGCCGCTTGATCGTGGTGCCCTATTATCCAATCGACGACGCTTCGCTCGGCCGCATCGCGAGGCTCAAACTCGATCAGGTCGGCAAGCGTCTCATGGAAAACTATCGTGCTTCGTTTCATTACTCCGGCGAATTGGTCGAAGCCATCGCAGACCGCTGCACGGAGGTCGAAAGCGGAGCGCGCAACATCGACCACATCCTCACCGGAACCCTGCTGCCGGAAATATCGACGAAGCTGCTTGCCCGCATGGCCACTGGCGAGCCCATTCAAAGCATCTCCGTCACAATCGATTCGAACGACGGCGTTCAGTATGAGATTGCATGAGGCGTCCATGACCGGTTATTCCACTTTCGGCTCGGTTCGCAAAATGCCCCTCCCTCAACACGAGGATCATTCAGCCCACGCGCCGGCTCAAGTTGCGCCGGCACTGCCGCTTTCGTCCAATTCCTGCCGCTCTGGCGCTCTGCGTGCCGCGGTTC
>Ga0302319_10024810_pt1 | contig 10637 bp, 11 predicted proteins | sample Bog_T0_2_FD_203319 | JGI IMG/M metagenome (GOLD analysis project Ga0302319, IMG submission 203319) | Peat permafrost microbial communities from Stordalen Mire near Abisko, Sweden - Bog_T0_2 | ecosystem: Environmental > Terrestrial > Soil > Wetlands > Peat | place: Sweden: Abisko, Stordalen Mire... | reverse complement strand
AAAGCCCAGCATTCAGAAGATGCAGGAGGCGTTGCAGGACGCGCTGATGCTGGCGGAGCTGCCGGAGCGGATTGAGTGCTTCGACATCTCGCACATCCAGGGCGCGGACACGGTGGCGTCGATGGTGGTTTGGGAAAAGGGCGAGATGAAGAAGTCGGACTACCGCAAATTTCAGGTGAAGACGGTGACGGGCGTGGACGATTTTGCGTCGATGCGCGAGATCATTCATCGGCGATATCTGCGGCTGCAGGAGGATAAGAAGCCGATGCCTTCTCTGGTGCTGATCGATGGCGGGATTGGGCAGTTGCATGCGGCGGCCGCGGCGTTGGAGGAGATTGGGCTGTTCACTCAACCGCTGGCTTCGATTGCTAAGCGCGAAGAGATTATCTACGTGCATGGGCAGGAGGATGAGCCGGTGGTGCTGGATCGGCGGTCGCCGGTGCTGCACGTGATCCAGAAGATTCGCGATGAGAGCCATCGATTTGCGGTGACGTACCACCGGAAGCGGCGGGAGATTCGTGATCGGACGAGCGAGTTGGATGAGATTCCCGGCGTGGGCGCGATCACACGGCAGCGACTGCTTGAACATTTTGGCAGCGTGCGCGCGTTGAAGCAGACGGCGGAGAAGAATCCCGATGCGCTTACGGCGGTGGTGAATAAGGCGACGGCCGAGAAGATTCGCAAGTTCTTCGCGGAGCAGGATCCCGAGCCTGAGCCCGTGGAGTTTCCGATCCTGCGTTAAACCTGCGGGCGGAGTTATCTGCTGCTTAGGACGTACTGATTGCCGTCGGGGTCCTTGAAGATGGCCGACGTTCCCCATGGCTCTTTCTTGGGTTCGGAGACGAATTCGACGCCGCGTTCCTTCATGGTTTTGGCAGTGGCGAAGGCGTCATCGCTGGTAAAGGAGAGGGGCTGGAAACTGCCGATGCGGTCCTCGTGGCCTTCGGGGGTGAAGAGGACGAGGCCGGTTTCGGCACCGGGAATGAGCAGCTCGATCCATCGCTGCTTGCCGTTGAAGGGCTGGTCGGTGGCTACTTTGAAGCCTAGCTTCTCGGTGAAAAACTGCAAGGCTCTGTCCTGGTCGGTGACTGGAACGCTGACGAATTTGATGCCTCGAATCATGGGGCAATCCTCCATGACGCGAGCATAGGGGCTTCGAGGTATGCGCGCAATTGCCTAGTTATCGCTATACTGCTGATCGGTACAGCTTGTCTCATTTTTTATCGGTAGAGCATGGCTCAAGTCGACGACTACATTTTGGACACACTGCTGCGCGATCTGACGGGACATGATCGCCGTCCCGCTGCGTTTCTGGTGTACCTGTGGCTGGTAGGAGAGCAGGCGCGGCGGAAGCACGATGTCTCGATTAGCTATCAGGAATTGGCTGAAAATACTGGGCTTTCGCGAAGTTCGGTGCAGGCGTCGGTGCGGTGGCTGGTGGGACGGAAGTTGCTGGCGGCTTCCAAAGTGAATGCGACCGCGGTGCCTAGTTATAAGGTTTTATTTCCTTGGCGGCATCGAGTTGGGGCGGGTCGGTAAATTGTTTTGCGGGATGGGATTCGGTAGGAACTTTCTTGGTCTGGAGGCGTATTCTTCGGCAACGTCTATGACCACTGCGACTACCACGACTACGATTGTTCGACCTGCTGACCTTGCGCTGCGCGACGCTTTGCAGCTCGCGGCGATGTTTGCTGTTGTGAAATTGCTGCTGCAGTTTGCTCTAACGCTTTGGACTTTGCACCTTGGGTACAGCTACTTCCGCGATGAATTTTATTACATTGCGTGCGGGCGGCATTTGGCTTGGGGCTACGTGGATCATGGGCCGATTGTGGCGCTGCAGGCTCGGCTGGGCGAGTGGATTTTTGGGGATTCTGTGTTTGGGATTCGGGTGCTGTCGGCGGCTGCGGGAGCCGTGATGGTGTTTCTGACAGGGGTGATTGCGTGGGCGCTTGGAGGGCGGCGACCGGCGCAGGCGCTTGCGATGTTCGGCGTGATCGTGTGTCCGCAATATATCGGGACGGACGGGTTTCTTTCGATGAACTCGTTCGAGCCGATGTTCTGGATGACTTGCGTGCTGGCCGTGATTTTGATGGTGCGCGGGTGGTCGCTGCGGACTTGGTGGATGGTGTTTGGTTTTGTAGCGGGAATTGGACTGCTGAATAAGCCGTCTATGACCTTCTTCCTGGTGACGCTGGGGATTGGGTTGTTGCTGACGAAGCAACGGTGGGTGCTATTCTCGCGGTGGACGCTGGTGGGCGTGGGGTTGATGGTTTTGATCGTGCTGCCGCATGTGTTGTGGCAAGTACAGAACCATTGGCCTACGCTGGAGTTTCTGCACAATGGACAGGTTCGGCACAAGAATATTGTGCTGGGGCCGGTGGCGTTTTTCCTGGCTCAGTTTGCGACGATGCAGCCAGTGAATGCGCTGATCTGGATTGCGGGCGTGGTGTCGTTGCTGCGCGCGAAGTCGGTGCGCGAGGGGCGTTGGCTGGGTCTGACGTATGTGCTGTTCTATGCGCTGATGTTTGCGATGCATGCCAAGGACTATTACCTTGCGGGCGTTTATCCGGCGATGTTTGCTGCTGGCGGTATCGCGTGGGAACGGCGATTTGCGGCGTCGCGCGCGGTGCGGGAGAACCGGATCGTTGGCTTCCCGGTGTTCGAGGCGGTGTTGCTGGTGACGAGTTTGATTATTTTGCCGATGAGCTCGCCGGTGCTGCGACCGGCCGCTTGGGTACGCTATACGACGGCGCTGCATTTGCATGGGGACAAGATGGAGACAGCGGAGACGGGACCGCTGCCGCAGTTTTATGCGGATCGGTTCGGGTGGCAGCAGGAGGTTGACATTGTGGCGCAAACGTATCGCTCGCTTACGCCGGAGCAGCAGCAGCGTGTGTGTGTTTTCGCGAGCAACTATGGGGAGGCTGGGGCGATTGATTTTCTTGGGAAGCGGGAAGGCTTGCATCTGCCGCCGGCTTTGAGTGGGCAGAATAATTATTGGCTTTGGGGCACGCATGGGTGCGATACGAACGTGGTGATTGCGGTGATTCCGGATACGCCGGACGAGGTTGGGCAGAAGTATGAGTCGGTCGAAGTGGTGGGGCGAATGGATGATCCTTACGCGATGCCGTTCGAGCATAAGAATATTTATCTGCTGCGTGGGAGGCGGGCGGCGGCGCACTTTGATTGGGCCGATGAGCGGTTTTACTTCTAGGCTGCAGTGAGGCTCTGATAGGCTCGCTGCAATGGCCACCGAGGTTGCACAGGGACGATCGCACGAGGAACTGCCTCGCGTATTGACGGCGACGAACGCGCTGGCGATCGTGGTGGGGATCATTATTGGGTCGGGAATTTTTCTTGTTCCTCGCGAGATGATGGCTGCGGTGGGTAGCTCGCGGATGGTCTATGGGGTGTGGATCACTGGCGGATTGCTGTCGTTGTTTGGGGCTATGAGCTATGCCGAAGTCGCGGCGATGCGGCCACGCGTGGGCGGCGAGTACGCGTTTCTGCACGATGCTTATGGGCCGCTGACAGCGTTTCTTTATACGTGGACGTGGACGATGATTGCGAAGCCGGCGTCGATTGCGACCATCGCCGCGGGACTGATGCGGGTGCTGGGGACGTTTCCGCTGTTCGCGTTTCTGGATCGCGCCGCGGTGGGGCACTTGATGTGGAGCCAGGTGATGGCGATTGCCGCGACGTGGCTGATCACGGGGCTAAATATTGTTAGCACGCGCGATGCTGCGCAGGTGCAGACGCTGCTGACGTGGCTGAAGGTGGCGATGATCGTGGTCATCTCCGGGCTTTGCTTTGCGAGCGTGAAATATGGCGACTGGCATAATTTTGGGTCGGGATTTCGGGGGGCGCGCGGAGGGTTTGCGGGGTTCATGATCGCTCTGATTGCGGCGCTGTGGGCGTATGACGGCTGGTCGGATGTGTCGCAGATGGCGGGCGAGGTGCAGAAGCCTCAGAGGTCGCTGCCGGTGGCGCTGATTGGCGGCGTGGCGATTGTCGGAGCACTTTATATGCTGACGAACGCGGCGATTCAGTATGTGCTGCCGTCGTCCGCGATTGCGGTTACGGACCGGCCGGCTACCGATGCGCTGCAACTGGTGGCGGGCAATGTTGGGGCGGGACTGGTGGCTGTGGGGATGGCCGTTAGCATCTGCGCGACGTTTGTGGGTAGCTCGTTGTCGGGGGCGCGGGTGCCGTTTGCGGCGGCTCGCGATCGGCTGTTTCCGTCGGTGCTGGGGCGGATCCATCCGCGCTTTAAGACGCCTTGGGTGAGTTTGATTCTGCAGGCGGTGCTGAGTTCCCTGCTGCTGCTGGCGCTTGGGAAGTTTCAGGCGCTGTTCTCGCTGGCCATTTTTTCGGAGTGGCTGTTCTACGCGTTGACGGCCGCTACGGTGTTCGTTTTTCGGGTGCGCGAGCCTGATGCGGATCGGCCCTATCGCGTGACTGGGTATCCTGTAGTTCCGGCGCTGTTTATTTTGGCGACGCTGGTGCTGCTGGTCTTCAGCTTCATGGACCAGCCGCGCGAATCCACTGCGGGGGCGCTGGTGATTTTATGCGGCGTGCCGGTGCACTACCTGTTTCAACGCAGCAAACCTGCGGGCAGTAAGGCCTCTGACTATGTCGAGCACTAAGAAACCGAAGCTTGGGCAGAATTTCCTGATCGACGAAAACGCGTGTTTGCGGATTGCCGACGCATTGGGCGATGCTAGCGAGCATACCGTGGTGGAGATCGGGCCTGGGCATGGGGCGATTACCGAGTTGCTGGCGAAGCGTTGCAAGCGGCTGCACTGCATCGAGTTTGATCCAGCGCTGGCGCGGGAGTTGGAATTTCGATATCGCAATGATCCGCATGTGACGGTGCATCATTCGGATATTTTGACTACAGACCTGGGCGCACTGGTGGGGGATGCTGGGTCGCTGGATGTGGTGGGGAATTTGCCGTACTACATTACGTCAGACATTCTGCTGCACTTGTTTGGTACGGCTCGCGAGGGTAAGCTTTCTCGCGCCGTGGTGATGATGCAGCGCGAGGTGGCCGAGCGCATTGCGGCGCCTCCGGGGTCGAGCGAATACGGTGCGCTTTCGGCGATTACGCAGATGCATGCGCAGGTTACGAACCTGTTTACGCTGCCGCCTAGCGCGTTTTCGCCTCCTCCGGATGTGTTCTCGACCGTGCTGCGGATGGAGTTTGCGCCGCGCTTTGCGGAGCTGGGAATCGCGTTCGAGGGGTTCAATCGATTTCTGCGGGCTAGCTTTGCGCAGAAGCGGAAGACGCTGTCGAATAATTTGCGCTCTGCTGGATATGCGCCGGAGAAATTGACGGCGGCGTGGCCGGAGACGATTGCGCTGCAGGCTCGGTCGGAGGCGGTGTCGTTGGAGGCGATGGCGGGGCTGTATCGGGCGCTGGGAACGGCGAAGGAGCCAGGCGAGTAGGGGCAACAACAAAAGCAGATTCCCAGGGGGAATGACAGAAAGAAAAGCAAAGGCAATTAGAGAAAGAAAAGCAAGGGCAATCACAGAAAGAAAAGCAAGGGCAATCTAGCGGCGCATGTGCTCGGCCGTCTGCGCGTGGTGGATGTGGCAGATGGCGATGGCGAGAGCGTCAGCGGCGTCAGCGGGCTTCGGCGCTTCGTCTAGCTCGAGGAGGCGGGCGACCATGAACTGTACCTGCTCCTTGGCGGCGAGGCCATAGCCGACGACGGAGCTCTTGATGCTGAGGGGGGCGTATTCGGCGACCTGCAGACCGCAGTTTGCCGCGGCTAACATGGCGACTCCTCGGACCTGACCTAGCTTGAGCGCGCTCTTGGCGTTGGCGGAGAAGAAGACTTCTTCGATGGCGACGACTTCGGGCTGCCAGAGTTCTAGGAGCGCGGAGAGTTCGACGTAGACCTGTAGCAGGCGGATGGGGGCGCGATCTTTCTTGTTGAGGCGAACGGCTCCGGCGCAGAGGGGGCGCAGCTTCGAGTTGCGGCCGGAGTCGTCAACTTCCACGACGCCGTAGCCGGTGAACTCTGTTCCGCAGTCGATGCCGAAGACCCTCATGCAGATAAGTCTACCGCGTTGAATGGTGCGAAACGGGGCTGGGCGGCGGCCGGCATCTAACTCGCAACACAGTGGTTTAGGAGCAGAGATTCGCAACCGAACGACGCGACCGATACAATCGACGCGACACACGTATCCTGAACACGTTGGACTACCCTAAGGGCCGAAGATCTTTTTTTTGAAGATGCTGCGACAATCTGCGACTGTTTGGCTGCTCGTCCTGATGACGGCGATGGGGCGTGCCCAGACGGCTCGGCCTGCTGGTTCGACGCGGCCGACGGTTCCTATTCGGAGCACTGCGCCGGCTCAGAGTGTGGTGCCCGTGAAGCCGAATTTGCCTCCGGTGCCGGCTCCGATTCCGCTCAATCGCAAGTTGATCGTGCTGGATCCGGCGCATGGCGGTGTTGATAGCGGATCGCGGATCAGCGACTCGGCGGTGGAGAAAGATGTGACGCTGGCGCTGGCGTTTCGACTGCGCTCACTGCTGACAGCAAGGGGCTTTACGGTGGTGATGACGCGCGAGGCGGATGTGCCGTCCGTACCGGGTGCCGCGGGTGCGGCGCTCACGCTGGATGATCGCGCGGGGATTGCGAATCATGAACATGCGGCGGCGTGCCTGGTGCTCCACGCAACGGGTAGTGGGACCGGGGTACACCTGTATCGCTCGGAATTGGAAGGAACGGCGGGGCAGCCGACCGTGGTGCCGTGGCTGACCGCGCAGGCGCCTTGGATTCACGAGAGTCAGCTATTGGAGAAGCAGGTGGCGATGGCGTTTTCGCGGTCTGGAATTGCGCTGGTCACTAGTAATGCGTCGGTGCGGCCAATTGATTCGCTGACTTGCCCGGCGCTGGTGTTTGAGCTTGCTCCTGCAGGCGACGATGCCGATAGCATTAATGACACGGCCTATCAGCAGCGGGTGGCGCTGGCGATTGCCGGTGCAATGCTGTTCTGGCAGAACGAAGTTCAGCCTCCGGCACGGCTTGCTGTGACGACGAACGCAGCGGGAAACAACGCAGCGGGGTCGCGACCATGATCCGACGGCATCAACGAATCGTGTTCTGGTGCCTGGTGGTGTGCATCGTCGGGATGGGTGCGCTGCTGGCTTTGGGACGTCAGCGCGGACGTCAGCGGATCGAGGCGCTCGCCGCCGACCAGACTCCGCTGGACGCTCCGACCGCGATGGCGGAGACGGTGACGCTGGAGCTTGCGAACGATGATGAGGGCACAATCATGCCGGTTTCGCGCCAGATTGCGCTGCCGCCGGAACCGAACGCGCGGGCTCGAGCGCTGATCGATCACCTGATTGCCGAGTATGCGCTGCCGGGGTCGCCCCATGCGTTGACTCCGGGCGCGGCTGTTGCGGAGGTTTTCCTGCTGCCGCTGCCGCTGGTGGGGTATACGACCGATTCGTCGTCTACGGCTAGCAAGGACGGCGGCTTTCGGCCTACGTTGCCGGTGGGGTCGGACGATCCTGACCAGCTTCGAGCAAAGCAGCCGGGCGGAGAATTGGCGGTGATCGATCTGCACAGCGCGTTTGTGAATCAGCATCCTTCGGGCGTGGAGGTGGAATCGCTGACGCTGCGGTCGATCCTCGGAACACTGCACGCGAATCTTCCGCAGATTGAACAGGTACGTTTTTTGGTCGATGGGCAGGCGCGCGAGACGCTGGCAGGACATGCGGATCTGCTGCGGACTTATCCTGCCGCCGATACGAGCACGAGCGGAACCGCCGCGAATCAGGGACAATCGAAGTAGATGAATTCTTTGAACGATCAGCAAGATTCCGGGGCGGCAATTTCTTCGCGGGCTCCAGTGGTGGGCGTATTTGATTCCGGCTTTGGCGGGCTGACCGTGCTGCGGTCGCTGTTGTCGAAGATTCCTTCGGCTAAGTACATCTATCTCGGCGACACGGCGCGACTGCCGTACGGTGCGAAGTCGCAGGCGACGATTGCGCGGTACGCGGTGGAGAGCGCGCGGTTTCTCGAGGATCAGGGCAGCGACTATTTAGTGATCGCGTGTAATACGGCTACGGCGCTCGCGCTCGAGGATATTCGCAGGGCGGTAAAGGTTCCCGTGCTGGGCGTGATTGAGCCGGGGGCGAAGGCGGCTAAGAAGGCTGTTGGGCAGGCGGGCGGCGAGGTGCTGGTGCTGGCTACGGCGGCGACGGTGCAATCGCATGCCTACCACGCTGCTTGCGCGGCGATTGGGCTGCGGGCTGTCGAGGTGGCTTGCCCATTGTTGGTGCCTCTGGTCGAAGAGGGCTGGGTGGATCACCAGGTGACGCGCGATGTGCTGCGGATTTACCTGTCGGAAGCGCTGACCAAGTGCGATCCGGACGCGGTGCTGCTGGGCTGTACGCACTATCCGGTGATTGCCGGAGCGATTGAGAAGACGCTGCGGGAGTTGGGATCGGACGCGGTGGTGATTGATTCTGCGGAGTCGACCGCGGAGGCTGCGAGCGTGGCGCTGGGAGTTCCTGTAGACGCTTCGTTCCCGGAACACGCAGCGAATTTTGAGTGCTATGCGACGGATTCGGTGGAGAAGTTTCAGCGGCTTGGTAGCTTGTTTCTTCGCCAGCCGATCCCGCGCGTGCACGCTCTCGACCTGGGCGGCTAGACTAGGGATACCGATGCGTTATCTTTTGAAGTCTGAGCCCGATAAATATTCGTTTGACGACCTGCTGCGTGATGGCGAAACCGTGTGGGACGGAATCAAGAACCCGCAGGCGCTGATCACGCTGCGCAACATGAAGCCGGGCGAGCTTTGCGTGATTTATCACTCGAATGTGGGGAAAGCCGCGGTGGGAACGGCCAAGGTGGTCTCGGTGACGACCGACCCCGAGGACCCGAAGACGCCTATTGTGCGATTGAAAGCTGGCAAGCGGCTGAAGCGCGAAAAACCGCTGGCGGAGCTTCGTGAAACGGGCGTGTTTAAGGGCTCGATCCTGTTCCGGCAGTTTCGTTTGTCGGTGGTGCCGCTCACGGACGAGCAGTTTGACTGGCTGGTTCACGGCTAAGTAGGTCTTTGCAGCGGGGGTTCGGCCGAAACTGCTATCCTTAGCGTCGGTTCCTTAGAATTATCAAGTTTGCAGGAGTAGTGAGAATGATCGATATGAAGGGCAAAGTGGCCGTTGTGTTCGGCCTTGCCAACAAGCGCAGCATCGCGTATGCCATCGCGGAAAAGCTTTCCGGCGCGGGTGCGACCCTTGTGTTGTGCTACCAAAGCGAGCGGCTGCGGGCCGAGGCGGAAGAGTTGATTGAGGCTCTCGGCCAGACCGGAACGGCACGCGCCATCCAGTGCGATGTGTCTGTGGATGAACAAATTGATGCCGCCTTCGCGCAGATTGCCGAGGCGTTTCCGGTGATTCACACCGTCGTGCATTCGGTAGCGTTCGCGCCGCAGGAGGCGTTGAAGAACGACTTTTTGCTGACCAAGCGTGAAGAGTTTCGCATTGCGCATGACGTCAGCGTTTATTCGCTGATCGCGATTTCACGCGCGGCCACTCCGCTGATGACCGAGGGCGGGTCCATTATTACTTTGACCTACTACGGCAGCCAGAAGGTTTTCCCGAACTACAACGTGATGGGTGTGGCCAAGGCTGCGCTCGAGGCGACGGTGCGCTATCTCGCCGCGTCGCTGGGGTCCAAAGGGATTCGCGTGAATGCGATTTCGGCTGGGCCGATCAAGACGCTTGCGGCTCGTGGAGTGAGCGACTTTGCGACCATTTTGGATACGGTTACGGCGCGCGCTCCACTGCATCGGAACATCGAGCAGGTAGAGGTTGGCAAGGTTGCGCTATTTTTGGCGAGTGATCTCGCTAGCGGCATGACCGGCGGCGTGACGTACGTGGATTGCGGATTCAGCATCACCGGAATCTAAGAATGCTGCGGCATGCAGTATTCTTCTTGCACGATGAAACTACCTGTTTTGGTCCTATCCCTCGCGGGCTGTGCGTTTGCGATGAACGCGCAGCAGCCTGCTGATCGCGTTACGGTGCTTCACGCCGCGCGCATTTTGGATGTCGCTGCGGGTAAGGTGCTTTCGCCGGGCGAAGTGCTGGTTGTCGGTGAGCGCATACGTGAGGCGGGCACTCACGTTGCGCGGCCGGCCGGCGCGGTGGTGATCGATCTGGGCGACACTACGCTGATGCCTGGGCTGATCGACGTGCATACGCATCTGTTTCTGCATCCCGGGAACGAAGGGCTGCAGACGGTGGAGGAGTCGGTGCCGCAGAGGACGCTGATGGCCGCGGCGGCCGCTAAGGCTGACGTGATGGCGGGATTCACCGCCGAGCGCGACATGGGTACCGAGGGCGCTGGCTGCGCCGATGTGGCCGTTCGCAACGCTATCAACAGTGGGCTGATTCCTGGGCCACGGATGCGCGTTTCTTGTAATGCCATCGATATTCTTGGCGGGCATGAAGATGCGATCGGCTTCAATCCCGCGCAGCAGGTGCTATCGAACGCCGACTACGCGAATTCGGCTGACCAGATCGTTGCGGTGATGCGTGAGCAGCGCAAAGGCGGTGCCGACTTCGCCAAGATTTATGAGACGGGGCCCGACCGTCTCGACGGCGATAC
>Ga0302319_10024808_pt1 | contig 10637 bp, 13 predicted proteins | sample Bog_T0_2_FD_203319 | JGI IMG/M metagenome (GOLD analysis project Ga0302319, IMG submission 203319) | Peat permafrost microbial communities from Stordalen Mire near Abisko, Sweden - Bog_T0_2 | ecosystem: Environmental > Terrestrial > Soil > Wetlands > Peat | place: Sweden: Abisko, Stordalen Mire... | reverse complement strand
CGCCCCGGAGTCTGAAAATCGTTCAGCGCAAATAAAACAGGCTGAGCCGCGGCAACCCGGCCGATTCCAGAGCGGACCGCTCCAGAAACTGCCCCTCCAGCATCGCTATCTGCGGAGCTGTCATCCGGCTTCGATAAGGCTTCAAATACGCCTCCAGTTCGCGGCGCGACGCCAGGGCCTGCTCATCCGACTGCCGTGAACGCGCCAGCGCGATCATCTTCTGTTCCATCGCCGTCAGCCGCTGTTCCAGTGCTTCCAGGTCCGCCGAAATGTCCGGAAGCTCTGCCAGAATACGATCCAATGAGTCCGCAATCGGCGCAAATTCCCGTATCGAAGTGCAGCGAATCGCAGCCGAGTTCTGCTGGATGTAGCGCCGGAGATCCTCATCGGGAAACGGCGACGACTCGGATTTTGCCGGTTCCCTCGCGGTGCCCGCATCCGCCAGCCGCTGGGCCTCCGTCATCACCGCCTGGGCGCAGAAGGCCAGCGAATTCACCATCTGAGCACGCGATTTCCGCGCCCGCCACTTCTCAAAAGCAGCGTCGATACCCCGCAGCACGGCTTCCAGCGGCACATCTGAATTCTTCCACGCTTCAATCAACGCCCAGTCCAGAGGCGAAAGCAGGAACAAACCCGTTCCGCGCGCATGCTGGAAGTGTTCCTCGATCTCAGTAAAGTAATTAAAGTAATTGAAGTCCGCCGCGCTCACGATCGCCGGTCCCAGACGATTTTGAGGCCCTCCAGCGTCAGATTCTCATCCACGTGCCGGATATAGCGCGAGCCGCCCGCGATCAGCGCCGCGTGGCCGCCGGTCGCTACCGTCTTCGTATCGGGCCCCAGTTCCTCAATCAGCCGCTCGATCATGCCGTCGATTGCCCCGATCGCCCCGTAATACAGGCCCGACTGCATGCTCGCCACCGTGTTCGTGCCGATCACGCTCTTCGGCTTCCGGAAGTCGACCAGCGGCAGCCGCGCAGTCTTGCTGAAAAGCGCTTCGGCCGAGATGCCGATGCCGGCCGCGATAATCCCCCCGAGATATTCAGCCTGCGCCGAAATGGCGTCAAACGTGATCGCCGTGCCAAGGTCCACGATCACGCACGGTCCGCCGTATTTATGCAGAGCCGCGACGCTGTTGACAATCCGGTCGGCACCCACCTCCGAGGGGTTTTCGTACAGGATTTTCAGGCCGGTGTCGGTGGTCGAATTGACGAACATCGCTTCAATCCCGAAGTACCGCTGCGCCATCTCCGCCAGCGCGCTGTTGAGCGGCGGCACCACGGAAGAAACGATAATCCCGTGGATCTGCGCCGGGTCGAGCGACGCATAGCGCAGCAGGCTCATCAGCAGAATGCCCCATTCGTCGGACGTCTGCTCGCGGACCGTGCGCAGACGGCGGTTGTCGGCCAGGTGACCGTCCCTGTAAATTCCGATAGTGACGTTGGTGTTTCCGGCGTCCAGAGCGAGCAGCATCCAGGTAAGTTTACATGTACGCCGGTACGGCGATGCCGAGCACGGCGAGAGTTCGCTCCAGCTGCAGCGCGAAAAACTGCGTCATCCAGAGCAGGAAGATGCGGCGTTCGCGGTCGGGCTCGTCCAGAACCTTGAACCGCTGATAAAAATTGCTGAACTCCTGCGCCAGCTGAAAAGCATAGCGGGCTACATGCGCCGGCTCACCCACCGTGACCGCACGCTCCAGGGCCGAATCGGCTTTTGAGGCCGCCAGCAAGACCTGCCAGCAATCTTCATCCGCCAGTTGGCGGGCCATGGCTTCGCGATTCAGCTCTGCAGGGAAATCCGGCAGCGATTCGCCGCGTTCTTCGAGCTTAAGCAAAATCCGCCGCGCCCGCACCGCCGCGTACTGTACATAAGGACCGGTCTCGCCTTCGAAACTAAGCGCTTCCTGAAAATCGAACGCGATCACGGTATTGCGGGTGAATTTCAGCAGGAAATAACGCAAGGCGCCGATGGCGATTTCTGTTGCGACAGCCAATTGGGCCGCCTCGTTGTCTTCGGGATGGCGGGATGCGACTTCCTTATGCGCGCTCTCGATGAGCTTGTCGATCAGATCGTCGGCTTTGACGCCCAGTCCCTTGCGGCCCGACATCTCTACATACGGGCGGCGCGCGTCTTCTTCCGAAAGCTCGATGCCCAGATCGGCACATGAACGCGGTGAAAGCGCCACCATCTCATACGAAAAATGAATCGACCGATCCGCCTGATCGTTGAACCCCAGTGCCCGCAGACCGGCCACCACAACGTCCTGCAAATAAGATTGCCGCGTATCGATCACGTTATACACGGTATTGGCTTGGCCGAACGTGGGCGAAGGACGCGGCTGGGGCCGATCGGTGGAAACCCAGACCTCTTTGCCATCGGCATACCGGGTCAGAACCTGGTAATAAAAATCCTTGCCCAGCAAGCCGAATTTCCAGAGCTGATAGGCGATGTCCTTGCCGACATAAGTGACCGTGCCGTTCGACCGCACGATGACTTTCGAATCCTCGTTCGCATCGCCTTCTCCGCGAAACGCGGATGAAGGCATTACCCAACAACCCGCATTCCTGCCTTCAGTCTCGAAGTAAATCGCCTTGCGCTGTTTCAATAACTCGAACGCCGAAGCCCAGAACTGCAGATGCAGAATCTCGCTCTCGCGCGGCAGCACGTCGTACTGAATATTCAGCCGCAGCATGGTAGCAAGGTGTGTGTTGACAATCGAATCCGCCACAAGATGCGCCATCTCCGCAAGCTCCCCGGAACCCGCTTCAATCGAATGCAGCGTTTCGGCGCGCCACACCAGGTCTTCCGGATGGTCCTTATAATGCTGCGAGGTGCGCGCGTAGAGATCCCAGCAAAGATAATCGAAGCGAGTCGAAGTAATCAGCGCCGCCACTTCGACAGGCGTTTTCTTCTCCAGAAAATGAAAACCCGCGACCACATCGGCCACCTGCACGCCGGTGTTGTCGATGTAATTCTCGACTTCTACCCGATGGCCGCGTGCCCGCAGCATCCGCACGAAAGTATCGCCCAGAACGGCATTGCGCAGATGCCCGATATGGGCTGCTTTGTTGGGATTGATATTGGTATGCTCGACGATCGTGCGGCCACCCGAGTAAGGTGTTCCATCGGATGGCGCAAGCAATGCCGCGCCGTACATCCCGCGGTCGAAACGGACATTGATGTATCCGTTGCCCGCAATCTCCATCGCGGCAACGCCCGGGATGTTGCCGATAACCGCAATCAGTTCAGCGGCGATTTTCTTCGGCGGTTGCTTCAGCGATTTGGCCAGCTGGAACGCAATCGGAAGCGCCAGTTCGCCGAATGAAGACTGCTTAGGCTGCTCAATAGCCACCTCGGCATCGACGCCGTAACGGATCAAAAGATGGTCGCGGAAAGACGACTGTAACTGCTTCTCCAGATTGTGGAACACGGAAATTTGAGTATAGCGATAACCGGCCGACAGCCTACGGTGTTCTGGCTGCATAGGGTGCTTAAACGTTTTGGGGGTTCGGCCCGTTTTACGTAAAGCCAGTACCGCTCGCTGACGCGCGCGGCTCAGCAAGTGCTCTGAAATCAATACCAACATTCCGAGCCGCGACCGTAAGGAAGCGGTACACAGTCTTCGGAATGACCGATTTCCGCTGGAACCCCCAAAATGGTTAAGCACCCGGCTGCATACAATGTTGTTACAACTAGGGCTCCGTAGGGAGGGCCGATTCTATGAAGAGTGATCCGGAAATTCCTAAGTTCGAATCGGAGGCCGAGGAGGTGCACTGGTGGTTCGATCACCGCGAGGAAACGGCAGACCGGATGGCCGACGCTGGTTCCCAATCGTGTTCCGCGGAAATCTTGCCCTCAACTACGATTCCGGCTGCCGCCCAACAGTTCCCCGATTGACGCGCACTACGCAGCCCTGAGGCACGGCATGCGGGGCCTGTTTCAGGAACTGGGTATCGCGGCCTGAAATCGACAAGATTTTTTGAATTCGTTCCCCATACTGGGGCAGCGGAGCCGCAACCAACCAGAACGCGTACCCGAGCAAAGCAGCTTTCGCTGCGTATCCATTCCGCTTAACCAGGAATCGCGCCGGCTGTAAAGATTTTCCGTGGTCAAGATTTCGCGCGCGGTAGGAAATTCAGTGAGGCCGAGTTCATGCAGTAGCGGAGACCTGTCGGGCGCGGCCCATCATCGAACACGTGTCCCAGATGGCCGTCACAGCGGGCACAGAGGACCTCCGTCCTGATGCCATAACTGCGGTCGACCTTTTCCTGCACGTTTTCTTTTGCCAGCGGCTGATAGAAACTGGGCCAGCCGGTGCCGGAGTCGAATTTCGTCTTCGAATCGAACAGCGAAGTGTTGCAGCAGATGCAGTGATAGATCCCGTCGTCGTGGGTCTCGGCGTACTTGCCGGTGAAGGCGCGCTCGGTGCCGGCCTGCCGGGTAACCTCAAACTGCTGAGGCGTGAGCTGCTTGCGCCATTCGTCGTCGGTCTTAACGATCTTTTCCACTTCTTCGACTCCGACTTTTTTGCCCGCGGCGTCGAAATTCGCGATGCGGACCATCTTCTTCGTTTTGTCCGTTGCGGCCAGAGCGAGGGATGCAAAACCCATTCCGCACGCCGTCAAAAATCCGCGCCGTCCTGTATCAATGAGGTTCATGACGATCTCCTATTTCTTGTACCAGTCGGGATATTCGTGTTTCAGATTTTCGATCAGGGGCAGATCCATGGCCACGATGTAAGGCTGGGTCGGATTCTGATCGAGGTAATGCTGATGGTATTCCTCGGCGCGATAGAAGCCCTGCATGGGCACGACCTTAGTTACCACCGGGTCCGGGAAGACGCGTTTATCGTTGAGCTCTTTGATATAGGCTTCGGCGACAGCTTTCTGATCGTCGCCAATGTAGAAGATCGAGGAGCGATACTGGGTGCCGACGTCGTGATGCTGCCGATTCAGCGTGGTGGGGTCGTGCGCCACCGAGAAATAGATTTTGAGCAACTGGCCGTAGCTGATTTTCGAAGGATCGAACGTGATGCGGATGGATTCGGCATGGTTGGTATCGCCGCGCTCAATGCGCTCATAGTGAGCGGTATCTTTGGAGCCGCCCGAATAACCGACTTCGGTATCGGTCACGCCTCTGACGTGCTCAAAGACGCCCTGCATGCCCCAGAAGCATCCACCGGCCAGAACCGCGACCTGTTTGCCCGCGGGGGCCGCCGCTGGAGCCACGTTGGGTGGATCGGGAAAGGACGCGGCCATCAGGCCGGCAGCCAGTACGGCTGGCGCAAACAGTAATGCGGAAATATTTCTCATCAAAACCTCCAACTGCAATATGCCAGGATTGCGTCCGGTTATTCCGGCCGCCACCCTTATATATTACGCAGGAAACTGCGCGATCGGTTTTTTTCGTTGCCCCTGCGTTACCCGACCCGGGTTCGGACTGCCGCGGTGGCCGCCGGAGTTTCAGATTTCGCGGGTTTGCGGCCGGCGGCGGTCTGAAAGCGGCGTAACTGATCTGTAACGCACACGAGGAACATCGGCTGCTTCGCGTTCTTTAAAACATCGATGATACGGCCGGGCTCGTCTTCGAGGTAGATGTTTTTGCCGTCGGTGATGAGATGAATCTCGCTGTTTTCGGCGAGCGCGTCGCCGAGGCGTTTGCCCATTTCGCGCTGGAGGAAGCGCAGGACGCGGCGGATTTTCTGCAGCGAAAAGCCCTTTCGGCGCAACTCCGCGATGACCGACACTTCGACTACTTCCTGCTGCGCGTAGACGCGCCGGTGGCCTTCCTGTCGGGGGGAAACCACGTTCCGCTCATCCCACCACTGGAGTTGGCGGAGGCTGACTCCCGCAATGCGAGCGACATCGCCGCTGGTGTATCGATCCGCATCCGGGTTGGCGACGCCAGCGTCCTTTTTTGTTTTGAACATTTCCCGCTGCCTCCGTGCACCACAGGGCGCATTTTGGATTCTACCAGATTTGGCGCGCGTCGCAAGCCTCTTTTTGGAGTTCGGCCAGGCAGCCTATCTCATTGAACATGTTAAGATAAAGCTTCAATCCACTCCGAGGTTTTCGTGACGACTCATCTCACGCGCAAGGAACTGAAGCAGGACAACGTTGCGCTTAAAGTTGGAGAGACCTTTGATTTCTTCAGTCTCCATAAGAAAGAAACGGTAAGATATGCGGGAATTGCCGCTGCCGTAATTCTGATCGCCGCCGGTGCGTATTATTACATAAACAGCCAGCGCGAGGTTCGCGAGCAGATGCTGGGCGATGCCATGGCGGATCAGGCCGCGCCCGTGGGGGCGGCTCCCCCCAACGGCGGGCTCAGTTTTCCGACCGAGATCCTGAAACGGGACGCGGTGAACAAAGCCTACCAGAAGATTATCTCGGAACATGGCGGGTCTTCGGAGGCTTATATTGCCGAGTACACGCTGGCCGCCAACGATCTGGAGGCCGGAAAGATGGCCGACGCCCGAAAGAAGTATCAGGATGTGGCCGATCATGCGAACGGCAATTACGCTTCGCTCGCCAAACTGGCGCTGGCCCAGATCGACTTCATGGAAAACAAGACGGCCGACGCGCGCAATATTCTGAAAGATCTGCAGGATCATCCCACGGATATGGTTTCGAAAGACCAGGCGACGTTTACCCTGGCGAAAGGCCTGATTCCTACGGCGCCGGAGGAAGCGCGCAAGATGCTGATGACGATGGCGCAGTCGAAAGAACTAAGCGGCCCGGCGATGACGGCGATGCAGGAATTGCCGGCTAAGTAATAAGCCAGGTCCATGCTCGCGCATCTGCGCTTTCCGGTCGAGAGTTCACGCGGCCGCAGGTATCCGGAACCCGAACACCCTTACCGCAACGCCTTTCAGCGCGACCGCGACCGGATTGTTCACTCGCGGGCGTTCCGGCGGCTGGAGCATAAGACGCAGGTGTTCGCGCCGGCCCTTTCCGATCATTTCCGCAACCGGCTGACCCACACGATCGAGGTCTCGCAGGTGGCTCGTACCGTTGCCAGCGTTCTCGGTCTGGATGAGGATCTTACTGAGGCTTTAGCGCTGGTGCATGATGTGGGGCATCCGCCGTTTGCTCACGCAGGCGAGGAAGCGCTTGACCGGATGATGCGGCTCTATGGTGAGCGCTTCGATCATAATGTGCAGTCGCTGCGCGCGGTGGATTCAATTGAGCACAGTTACCCGCGGTTTCCTGGCTTGAATCTGAGCTTTGAGATTCGCGAGGGGATTGTGAAGCATTCGCGGGATTTCGAAAAGGGCGAGTTTCCGGCGCTGGACGAGTATCTGCCGGGGTTTCGTCCGCCGCTGGAGGCCCAGTTGATCGACTTGGCGGATGAGGTGGCGTACAACAGTTCGGACATCGACGATGCTTTTCAGGCGGGGTTATTGAGCCCGGCCCGGATTGCGAGGACGGTGCCCGCTTACGCGGTAATTCTGGAGACGGTGGAGACGCAATTTCCGGGGGCGTCGGATCGGGAGCGTTTTCTGGAGTCGGTCCGGCAGTTGGTGGATGTGATGGTGTCGGGGCTGATCGAGGGGACTGTGGCGGCGGCGCGGGCGGCCGGTGTTCGGGATGTGGAGGGGGTACGGGCGCATCCGGTGCGGTTGGCGCAGTTTTCGGCCGGGGTGCGGGAAACCAGCGCGCAACTGAAGCAGTGTTTGTATGACGATGTTTATTCCTCGGAGGCGCTGGATCGGGATCGGAAGGCCTCGGGCGAGCGTTTGACCCGGATGTTTGAGTTTTTGATGAAGTATCCGGAGACGGTGCCGGGGGCGTTTGACGGGGAGAAGCCGCTGCATCGGTGTGTGGGGGATTTCATTGCAGGGATGACGGACCGTTATTTTTTTCGGATTTACGGGCAGTTGTTTGGTGAGTGAGTGATGCCACCGACGCCTGACGTGGTGCTGGATACACACGCGATCATGACGGCGCTGAAAGTCGCGCCGGGGCGCATAGCATCGGCTGATGCGACTCATTGGCGAAGGGCTGTTCATTCCGGGTATTTCTTTGGCGTTGGCCCCTTGAATACGAAGAGGTGCTGAAGCGAGGGGATCTGTTGCCGGGGTTGACCGAAGAAGATGTCGATCGGTTTCTCGACTATCTGTTTCAGTCCTCGCACATGGGGCCGTCGGTTCATTCTCGACGGCCGCGTTTGTCCGATCCGGACGATGAACTGGTGATGGACCTGGCCGCTCAACAGGATTCTCCGGGGTTTTATACATGAGCGTAGAGGTCATGTCGCCTGGAGATTTCCTGGCCAGACGGAGAAAAGCATAATGAACGCGAGTTTAAACATCCCCGACGAACTTTACCGGCGGGCGCGCGAGATCGCTGATTCTGAGCGGATGTCTGTTGACGAAGTAATATCGTCCGCGTTTTCTCAGCAACTGGTGGCATGGGAACGTTTGAAACTGAAGGCGGCGCGATAACCGAGAGGCGTTGTTCAAGGTGCTGGACAGCCCGCCTTGCTCCTTCGGGACCGCAGCGGAAATCCATTCGACTATGATTTCGGATCCTGGAGGAACGACGCTTATCTCATCCCTGGGACGGGTCGATCACGATTCGCTCTGGCACTTCGATGTTTCGGGATCGCGCGTCGAACGGCTGGCTTTGGGGACCGGCGCGAACTACCTCTCGGTTCAATTGATCCGTCTTCCTGGCGAACATGATGTTCGGCGCGAATCGCATCGTGGGCAAGCAGCAGATATTCGGCGAATGAGGGCAGGCCTCGGCAATGTCGAAACTTCTCGCCTCGGTCGTAGTTCTTCGTCGATGGCAAGAGGACTTCAACAATCACGGTTGCTGTCGGCAATGGCGCAGGGCTTGCCGCGCAGCTGTCCGTGGAGACGAGCTATCGTATCGGCGGCGATCATGCCATGATTTACGCAGCCGCGCGCCATCGCGAACATTTCCCCGTTGATGTATTCGGTTTTGAACTCGGCCGCGCGCTCGATTTCGAGGTACTGTTCGATCGTCAACAGATTGGTCCCGTCCGGTCCGTGTCGCCAGGAAATATGTAGTATTGTAGGATCATGCCTGTCACAAAGATCTCAAGCCGCGAATTCAACCAGAATGTGAGCCGGGCGAGGCGTGCTGCGGACTCAGGTCCTGTGATCGTTACCGACCGCGGCGAACCCGCCTACGTTCTCCTTCGGCACGAAGAGTATCGGCGCCTTTCAAAACGCGAACCTGGGATTCTGGACCTCCTCGACTGTCCCGGAACGGAGGATATTGAGTTTGATCCACCGCGGATGGGCCCGGGCATTTTCCGGCCGGCGGATTTCTCCTGATGTTCCTGCTCGATACCAACGTATTGTCGGAATTCAGACGCAAAGATCGTATTCATCGTGAAGTCGCTCGCTGGGCGAACAGCGTCCCCGCATCCGAATTTTTCCTTTCCGCCATAACCATTATGGAAGTAGAGGTTGGAGCTCTCAGCGTCATGCGCCGCGATACCGCACAGGGCGCTATGCTTCGAACCTGGATCGACGCTCATGTCCTGGCTGCGTTCAAAGGAAGAATACTTCCGGTGGACACCGCTGTCGCCCAGCGTTGCGCGGCGCTTCACGTTCCCGATCCTCGCGCTGAGCGCGATGCGCTTATTGCAGCGACCGCGCTGGTCCATCGGTTGAAGGTGGTTACGCGGAACGTTGCGGACTTCGAGCCTATGGGCGTCGCGACGCTCAATCCCTGGAACTGAGCGTTCGCTAATCTGTATCCAATGAATCGCGAGTACCACCGCTGGTACAGCCCATCACTCGGGCGTGACATGGAACTGCTCCTCTTCGGCCACGGAGGCGCGCCCATGCTCGTCTTCCCTTCGTCGATGGGCCGGTTCTACGAATACGAAGACCGCGGCATGATCTCCGCCATCGCCGGCCGTTATGAGCACGGCCAGGTCCAGGCCTTTTGCCCCGACTCGGTCGACGGCGAAAGCTGGTACAACAAGTGGGCGCATCCGGCGGATCGCGTGCGGCGGCACATGGCATATCACGCGTACATCATGAACGAAGTGGTCCCGCTGATTCGACAGCGCAATCAGTCGCAGGGCATCGTCGCCACCGGATGCAGTTTCGGCGGCTATCATGCAATGGACGTTGCCCTCCGCCACCCCGACGTTTTCCATGCCTGCGTGCCCATGAGCGGCGCGTTCGACATCAGGCAGTTTATACACGGTTACTACGACGATAATTGCTACTTCAGCAATCCCGTCGATTATCTGCCCAACATGCACGATGGCTGGTATCTGGATCGATACCGCTCCAATCGCTACATCCTCGCGGTGGGCGACTGGGATATCTGCCGGCCCGATAACGAGCGCTTCGACGGCATCATGAGCGCAAAAGGAATCCCCCACCGGCTGGATATCTGGGGCGATAACAGCGTGCACGACTGGCCGCTGTGGCAGCGTATGGCGCAAGCTTATTTCAGGTAACAATCGGAGACTACGATGGCGGAAGAAACGAAAAAAATAGGCATTCTGTATGGGATGGAGAATACGTTCCCTTCGGCTCTGGTCGATTGCATCAATGAGCGCAAGCCCCCCGGTATTCTGGCCGAACATCTGCACATTGGCGCCATTCAGATGGCCGAGCCTTCCGGCTACAGCGTGATTATCGACCG
>Ga0302319_10024807_pt1 | contig 10638 bp, 12 predicted proteins | sample Bog_T0_2_FD_203319 | JGI IMG/M metagenome (GOLD analysis project Ga0302319, IMG submission 203319) | Peat permafrost microbial communities from Stordalen Mire near Abisko, Sweden - Bog_T0_2 | ecosystem: Environmental > Terrestrial > Soil > Wetlands > Peat | place: Sweden: Abisko, Stordalen Mire... | reverse complement strand
AGAAGGCGGTGGCGACGGTCGGCGACCCGCGTCACGAGCGGACGCTGGTTATCATCAAGCCCGATAACTTCAAGTTCCCGAGCGGACGGCCCGGGAACATTCTCGATATTTTTTCCCGGACGGGGCTATCCATCACTGCGATCAAGGTGCACCGGATGACGGTCGCCCAGGCGGAGGAATTTTACGGACCGGTACGCGACATCCTGAAGGAGAAGCTGGCCGGTCCGATTGGCGAACGGGCGCGGGACCTTCTCAGCTCCGCGCTGAACATTGCGGTGACGCCGGAAATGCAGCAGCAGATCGGCAACCTGCTCGGGCCGATGGCGGGGGACCAGCAGTTTAACAGCATCGTGAAGTTCATGACGGGCCATGCTTCCGCCGATATGAAGGGCGAGGCGCGCAATGAGCCGGGCACGGAAAAGTGCATCATCCTGGTTTACGAGGGCATCGATGCCGTGCGAAAAATCCGCGAGGTTCTCGGGCCGACCGACCCGGCCAAGGCGCCTCCGGGATCGATCCGCCGCGAGTTCGGCTCCACGATCATGGTCAACGCGGCCCACGCCTCCGATTCCACCGATAATGCCCGGCGGGAAATGGGGATTGTCAAGATCCGCGAAAACAATTTCAAGTCCCTCATCGAAAGTTTTTACCAAGATTAATGCGCTCAGGGCTGGCATCTCCCCGCCCGTCGTGCTTTGATAGACATTCACCTGTTATCTAAAATACCCATTTATGGAACCCTCCACTCGCGTACAAGAACTCACTCCCTCTCTCACCCTTTCCATCGACAGCAAGGCCAAGGCCATGAAAGCCGAGGGCCAGGACGTCATCGGTTTCGGGGCCGGTGAGCCGGATTTCGATACGCCCGAACATATCAAGGCGGCGGCGATGGGATCGCTCGACGCGGGCTTTACCAAGTACACGCCTTCCTCCGGGATTCCGGAATTGCGCGCGGCGATCAGCGAGAAGCTGAAGGCCGACAACGACCTCGACTACAAGCCGTCGCAGATCATCGTCAACTGCGGCGCGAAGCATTCCTGTTTCAACGCGATGCTGGCGACGCTCGATCCGGGCGATGAGGTGATCATTCCGGCGCCTTATTGGCTGAGCTATCCCGAGATGGCCAAGCTGGTCGGCGCGGAACCGGTTATCGTCCCCACCACGGCGGAGAATAACTACAAGATCACGCCGGAGCAGTTCCGCGACGCGATGACGCCGAAGACCAAGATGATCATCATCAACACGCCGGGCAACCCGACCGGCTCCGTCTATACGGAAAATGAACTGGCCGGACTGGCCGACGTCGCGCTGGACGAGGACATCCTCATCCTGTCGGACGAGATTTACGAGAAGCTGATTTACGACAATGCGAAGCACGTCAGCATCGCGACCCTGAGCAAGGACGTCTACAACCTGACCCTGACGGTCAACGGTTTCAGCAAGCCCTACGCGATGACCGGATGGCGGCTCGGTTACGTGGCTGCGCCCGAAGGCGTGGCCAAGGCGATCGACTCTTTGCAGAGCCATTCGACTTCCAACGCAACGTCGTTCGCCCAAAAAGGCGCTCTGGCGGCTTACAAGGGCCCGCAGGAATGTGTGAAACTGATGGTGGCCGAATACGCCAAGCGCCGCGACCTGGTTTGCGGGTTGCTCGACGCGATTCCGCAGCTCAAGTATGTGAAGCCGCAGGGTGCCTTCTATGTCCTGGTCGACATCTCGGCCACAGGCATGAACTCGACCCAGTTCGCCGAGCGGTTGCTCGACAAGCAGAAGGTCGCGGTCGTGCCGGGTGTCGCTTTCGGCGATGACAAGACGATCCGCATCTCCTACGCCACCAGCACCGAGAATATCCAGAACGGATTGAAGCGGATAGCGAGTTTTGTCACGGCGTAAATTCGGCCGTAGCGGCGGTCTATGACCGCCGTGCTCGTTACGCTAGCCCGGGGTGACCTGCTCTCTTAAAAGAGCCGGATATCGTCTTTGGGCTGGGCCGACACTTCTCCCGTAGCCGGTGCCGTTTTGACGGTTTCGGCGGAAACCGCACGGGAAAGTATCTCGACCTTTTGCTCGGCATCGGCGAGGCGATCGCCACAGGCTTTGACCAGTCGCATGCCTTCCTCGTAGCTGGATAGAAGTTTTTCCAGGGGCAACTCGGCGTTTTCCATGTCCGTGACGATTTCTTCAAGCCGGGCGAGCAGTTCCTCAAACTTCTTCGGTTCATTTCCGGAATCGGCGGCGGGGGAAAGAAGGCGGGAAATCATGACAAGCGCATTTTGCCTTGGAGGGATTGGGACGTACAGCCAATCCTCTGGCGTTTTGCCAGCCTATCGAATTTTTTGCGGTGCAACTCACCGTCCAGGCCGGAGTAGTGATTGGGAATGATGTAGCGAGGGGCCAGCGAGGTGACCTGGCGGAGGCTGGCTTCGAATTTGTCCGGGCAACTATTCAGGAAGAACGGAGGCAAATGGGTGCTGAACCAGTAACTGGCAAAGAGGTCGCCGGAGAACAGGAGGTTCAGACGTTCGCTGTAAAAGCCGCAATGCCCCTCGGTATGACCGGGAAGATGAATAACTCGCAGTCCACCCCAATAGGGGAGTTCATCTCCGGGTACGAGAGCCTGATCGATGGCAACGGTCCGATAGCGAAAGAATCGTCGTCCCGCCGCTTCCATCAAACCGCATAAGCGACTGGAGCCGGTGTAGGGGAAGGTGCCGTCGATGTGGGCTTGTTCCGCAGCATGGGCCAGGACCGGAGCGCCGGTAAGTTCCGTTAGCCGGGCGAGATTACCCGTGTGATCGAGATGGCCATGGGTGAGGAGGATGGCCTTGATGTCGGGCCAGCCCAGCCCAAGTTCACGCAGCACGTTTTGGAGCTGCGGTATTTCGCCCGCCAATCCGGTGTCGAGCAAGACCGCTTCCCGCCGGGAGGCATCGTAGAGGAGGTGGAACAAGCCGTGATAGCCGCGAATGGGATAAACCCGGCAGGAAGCAGACAAAGAAATATAGTTTGACATCATACTGTTTAATGTAATGGTAATCCCATGGAACGCAAACCCGAACCGCACGATCTGTTGGTCGGCCTCCTGCTCGTGCAGAGTCTGGTGGAACGCCGCGGCGACGCTTTCTTTCAGCCTTTCGGTCTTACCGGGGCCCAATTCAACATCCTCAATCTTCTCGGCTATCGTGACGGCAGGATGGAGCAGGCCGCGCTGGTCGAGCGGTTGCTGGTGGGTAAATCGAGCATTTCCATCGTGCTCAACCGCATGGTTCGCGATGGACTTGTTACACGTGAGGAACATTCCAAGGACCGGCGCCAGGTGGTGCTGATTCTGACTCCGAAGGGCCGGGACCTATGGCGCAAGATCTCATCACGCTACGAAGCCGGGGTTGAAAAAGTCTTTGGAGTCTTGCCGGCATCCCGTCGTCAGCGGTTCTTCGATGATTTGAAAGTGCTGCACGATGCGCTTTTGTCTGAAGAAGTAAGCGGTGAACTTGATAACCGTTGGGATTCCCGGTTCTTTCCGGTGAACGGAGCGCCATGATACACGTCTGGCCTTCAAACCGTACGGAGCGGATTAGGCTGTCCGTGCTAATCGTTGGTTTCGCGATCATGGCTTATTTTTATCGAGCGGAATGCGCCTTCTTCATCAGCCGGCCTGCGGTTCTCTATTATTACTGCCGCTATCGACCGGAGGAGGGTGATGTTGTGTTTCAGTCGCTTCCGCACGGAGATTTAGTCGATGCTATCGAGGGAATTACCAAGTCTCCCTATTCCCATTGCGGCGTGGTTTTGCGTAACGACATGAACCAGTGGGTGGTGATTGAATCCATCGCGTACGTCCACGAAACTCCGCTCTTCCTGTGGATGTTGCGCGGGCGCAGCGGCGGTTTCACAGCTTACCGATTCACCGCAAAATATTTCGTTCTGCTCCCGGAATTCAAAAAGAACCTGCTTTCGTATATGGGGCGTCCGTATGACTTCGATTACGACATGACGCAAGATCAGGCGGTCTATTGTTCCGATCTGATTTACCTAGCCTTTAGAAAAGCCTCGGGAGAGACGATGGGCAACCTCGAAAAATTAGGCGACCTGGACTGGAAGCCCTATGAGCACTTCATCCAGTCCGAGCAGGGAGGCAGATTGCCTCTGGACCGTGTCATGATTACACCAGCTTCGCTAGCCCGCGCATCACAACTTCATGAAGTGTACCACTCGGGATTTAACTGAACATGAAAACACTCCCTTCTCCCCTGGATCGTCCTGCTTCCATTCCGGTCTTGCGGCGGTTGCTGGCGGCGGAGGCGCTTACCTCGCAGGAAGTCGAAGCCATGGAGAGGCAGGTGCGGCGGGATCTCCCCTGGAAAATCTGGCTCGACCGGGGCCTGCTCAGTCTGGGGATCGCGCTCATCCTGGCCGGTATCGGTTATTTCTTCGCCCACAACTGGGACCACCTCACCGACGACGACAAGCTGGGCATGGCCGGGGGCGCCGTCCTGGCCAGTCTCCTGGGCGCAACGTGGGTGGGCTTCGATCGATTCGCGGGCAAGCTCCTGCTGCTTGCGGCCTGCGCGCTGGTCGGGGTGTACATCGCCGTCTTTGGCCAGATTTACCAGACGGGCGCGGACAGCTATCTGCTCTTCACCAACTGGGCGTTTCTGATTTTCCCTTGGGTGGCTTTAAGCCGGTTCATGCCGCTTTGGATGTTTTGGATGGTGCTGCTCAATCTGGCGTTGGGGTTTTACTGGCCGGTCAGTTCGTTTCTAGAGGGGTTTGGAAGCTGGGACATCTTTCGCCACGAAACAATCAGCCTCTTGCTCTTGAACGGCGTCGCCCTCTTGCTCCGCGAAGTGGCGGGACGTTGGCCCGGCGCATGGTTTGATCGCGGCTGGAGCACGCTGTTTTTAATGACGGCGGCCATCGTCCCGGCTTCCGTGGAAATGATCGACGAAATTCTCCACACCTGGGATTCTGAGGCACATGTCGGCGGCGCGCGGCTGGTTGGCGTCGTCTACGCGGCGATCGTGCTCGGCCTCGGCTTTTATCACAGCCGGGTGCGGTACTCGCTCCCCGCGCTGGCGATCACCACCCTGAACACCTGCACCGTCCTCACCTTCCTCGCCATCCGCCTCCTCGATTTCGATCAGCCCCGTTTTGACGCCGGAATCTGGCTCTTCGCCGGCCTCATCGTCCTGGGCATCTTCGGCGGCGGAGTGTTCTTCCTTCGCACCCAGCGCCTCGCCCATCAACACCCCTGACCATCATGAAAACACTTCAGGAACTTTGCCTCAAGCCGGAAACCGGTGAACGCTTCAGCCCGGAACGCCTTCGCCAGATCGAAGAGACGCTGATCGAGGACCACCACTCGGACATGCCCTGGTACCTCAAGGTCATTGTGGGCATCGGAGCCTGGCTGGCCTCCTGTTTCTTTCTAGGCTTTGCCTTCGCCCTGATCGGCTGGGAAGACAAACATCAGGTCACCTTTGGATGCATCGGTGTGGTGCTGCTAGTGGTGGCCGTAGTCGTCGGTCGTCAAAAATGGGGTGTCTTTGCCGGGCAATGCGCCCTGGCCGTGAGCCTGGCTGGACAAGCCATGATCTATTTCGGCTTCATCGACGAACAGAATCGTCCCCTCGGTACCGCCATGGAGTATGCCCTTGGCCTGGCCGCCCTGCTCTATGTCGCTTATCCCGGCTTTATGTCGCGGCTGATGACCTGCTTCGCAGCGCTGCAAGTCACCCTGCTCTGGATTTACACCGGCGATGACGGCGAACCTTTCTCCACCTTTCGCGTGGAGTCTGACCTTACCCGGTTGGTTCTTCTCTACTGGGCCGTTCACCTCGTTGGCATCTGTTACTGCTTCCTAAGGCCGCGCCATTCCGTTTTGCTCGCTCCGCTCGGTTATGCCTTCATCATTTCGCTCGCGGCCTGGCAGATCGAAAATCTCTTCAATGTTTGGACTCGCGCCACCGTGATCAGTTACAGCCCCGTTTGGGTCGAGTGGACCTTCTTCCATGGCCGCTTTATCATGCTCGCCGTGGCCTTCTTTGTCATCGCGGTCTGGGCCGCTGGCGGGATTCCAGTCTTGCGCGAAAAACCACCGCTGTTTCTCGGGCTTGCGCTGGCCCTCGCTGTCCTGGTCTGGCTCGGTTCCGGAGGGGTGCTGCTGGCGCTTATTTTTCTGCTGCTCGGTTTTTCGCTTCAGAACCGCGCCATCCTCGGCCTTGGCCTCCTCCTCTTCCCCGTTTTCGTCACCTACTACTACTACAATCTTAACCTGGACCTGCTCGCGAAAGCGGGCGTGCTGATCGGCTCCGGCCTCGTCATGCTTCTGTTGCGGGCCGGTCTCGCCCGATCGGTATTCGCAGGCCCCAAGGAGGTACCATGAGAGTCGGGTTGATCTGGATCGCGGCGGCGTTTGTCTTTGGAAACTTCTACACCATGGTGGCGAAGCAGGAGGCGTTGCGGCAACAAGGTCAAACCGTCTACCTCGCTTTGGCGCCGTTGGATCCCCGGTCGATGATGCAGGGCGACTACATGGCCCTCAGCTACGCGATCACAAACAAGCTTAATCATGATCGCCTCGATTCCGCCCATGCGCCGCAACCGGACTCGGGCGTCGTGATCATTCAGCTCGATGACCAGAGTGTGGGAACTTTCGTGCGCTACGACACGGGGGGTGCCTTGGCTCCCGGGGAACTGCGGCTTAAGTTTCATCATAAGGACTGGATGGCAGTCATCGGCGCGGAGAGCTATTTTATTCCGGAAGGCTCCGGTCCCATTTTTGCCCATGCCGTTTACGGTGAATTGAAAGTCGATCCGGACGGCACCCCCTTGCTCGTCGCGCTTTGCGACAAGGACCGCAATCGCCTCAGCGCGACCATGGTAAACCCGACCCACTGAGTGATCCTATCATGTACGGCTTGACTCAAACTTCCGGGGTAATCGCCTCCATCAAGCCGGGTTGGCAATTTCCGGTGATTCTCCATATCCTGGGCTGGCAGGTACCGATCCACCCGGTTTGCGACATGCTGGCCTATTTCCTGGGATTCCGCCTCTACCTGATCCTAAAAAAGCGGTCTCCGGGGCCCAAGCTTTCCTGGGAGCAGAGTGCGTGGATTTTGGTCGGATGTATTTTTGGCGCGATTGCGGGGGCCAAGCTGCTGGCCTGGGCCGAGGCGCCCGGCCTTTACTGGGCTTTGCGAAATGATCCCAAGTTCTGGTTTGGCGGCAAAACGATTGTCGGCGGACTTCTGGGTGGCTGGATGGGGATTGCCCTCGCCAAGAAGATCATGGGAATCACGAGTTCGACCGGAGATCTCTGCGTCTATCCACTCATTCTCGGGATGTGCATCGGCCGCATCGGATGCTTCCTGACCGGCTTGTCCGACAACACATGCGGTGTGCCGACGCAACTGCCGTGGGGAGTCGATTATGGCGACGGGATTCCCCGCCATCCCGCGCAGATCTATGAAATCCTCTTTCTGATCGGCCTGGGGGCCGTGCTCTGGATCAAACGGGGTTCGTTTCCCGTGGCGGGACTCCAGTTCCGCTGGTTCATGATCAGCTATTTCGCCTTTCGCTTTTACATCGATTTTTTCAAGCCGCACTGGACACTCTTTGCTGGCTTGAGTGGTATTCAATGGGGCTGCCTGGCGGCCCTGGTTTTCTGCGCCTATTCCCTCATGAATCTTTCCGAACAACCTGCACCGGAGAATTCCCATGGCTGACCGGCCCTATCTCTACTACGAACTGACCAATAGCGTCTGCACCACCTGTTATCGCAAGGTCGAGGCGAAGATTGTCTTTCAGGATGACCGGGTCTACATGCACAAACGCTGCGCGCAGCACGGCATGGAAAAAGTGCTGATCTCCACTGATGTCGAGTATTACAAAAGGTCGCGCCTGACGCTGAAGCCGGGGCAACTGCCCCTGAAGTTCAACACCCCAATCCGCTACGGCTGTCCCTACGATTGCGGGTTGTGCCCGGATCACGAGCAGCACAGTTGCCTCACCCTGGTGGAAATCACCGACTCCTGCAACCTGACCTGTCCCATCTGCTACGCCGAATCGGGGCCGCATCGCCAGACGCACCGCTCGTTGGAGCAGGTCGAGTTCATGCTCGATTGCGTCCTTCGCAACGAGAAGGAACCCGACATCGTCCAGATCAGCGGTGGCGAGCCGACCATCCATCCCCAATTCTTCGAGATTCTCGACGCGGCCCGGCGCCGTCCCATCAAGCACCTCATGGTGAATACCAACGGTATCCGCATTGCCCGGGAGCCCGAATTTGCGAAGCGGCTGAAAGACTACATGCCCGGCTTCGAACTCTATTTGCAATTTGATTCTCTGGAGGAAGGCCCGCTGCGGGAACTGCGGGGCGCCGATCTTCGCCAGATCCGCCTGCAGGCGCTGGAGAATTTGAACCAGCACAACATCTCCACCACCCTCGTGGTCACGGTGAAAAAAGGCTCAAACGATGGCGAACTGGGCCGGATCATCGACTTCGCGCTCAAGCAAAAGTGCGTTCGCGGTGTGACCTTCCAGCCAATTCAAGCCGCCGGTCGTCTCGAGAATTTCGACGCCGCACGCGATCGCCTGACATTGGCGGAGGTGAGGCAGAACATCCTCTCGCAAAGCGATCTCTTCAAGCCGGAGGACATCATCCCGGTCCCCTGTCATCCCGACTGCCTCGCCATGGGCTACGCGATCAAGCTCGGCGGAAAAACCGTCCCCTTGACCAGCATGATCGACCCGAAGGTCCTGCTGCAAGGCGAAGGCAACACCATCGTCTATGAGCGCGACCCCAGGCTGCGCGACCACGTCTTCAAGCTCTTCTCGACCTCCCACTCGCCCGAGTCGGCCACCACCTCGCTCAAGCAGTTGCTCTGCTGCCTGCCGATGGTCCAGGTGCCCGATGCGATGACCTACGACAAGGTTTTCCGCGTGCTCCTGATCCAGTTCATGGATGCGCAGAACTTCGATGTCCGGTCGGTCAAGAAGTCATGCATCCATATCGTCCATCCGGACGGGCGAATCATTCCCTTCGACACCTTCAATATGTTTTATCGCGATGATAAGGAACAACTGTTGGAAAAACTAAAAGCCGAAATGGAACCCGTGATCGCATGAGCGAAATCATCCCACCGTCCGAACCGGAAAAGGAACCGCCCAAGTTGTTCTCAACGAGAAATGACGACGTAAAAGAACCGCCGGGCAAAGGGCTCTGTGCCTTCATCGGTTTCCTTCTGTTGCTCTTTACCGGGGCTTTCGGGTTCCTGAACCCATTGTTTTTAGTCGTCGGACTTGTTGCGGCATTCGCTTCGCTGTTTTTCGACGGCTACCGCTACATTTTTCTTGGCTACATTCTCACGCTTTTGATCGGAGCCGGACTCGCCGTTCTCGTCTTAATCATGATTTGCGGAAACATACGTATGTAGAAACCGTCGTTAAAACCCAACTGGAGCCAGTTCAATTATGAGTGAAATAATCCCGCCATCCGAGCCGAGTCAGCAACCGCCCGCGCCACCTCCACCCCAACCGGATTACCAGGGCAAGCCCCCCGGCAAGCTACTCTGCGCCGCCATCGGCTTTGGCATCCTGATCGTAACCAGTGCCGGGTCCTATGTGCTTCCACCTTTTTTCCTGTTGGGCCTGGTGGCGGCGATCGCCTCGCTCTTCTTCGCGGGCTACCGGTTCATCTTTCTCGGCTACATAATCCCGGTCGGCGTCGCCCTGCTCGCAGCCATCTGTTACTGCTCCGTCTATCCTCCCGACTTCAAATAAGTAGTGCCCGCCATGCCAAAGCCCCCTTGTTCCCTACTCCGTAGCTTGAGGAGGAGGCTACCCTATCTCGGTATCACATTAGGCTTTGTGATCGGTTGTTTTGTGATCGGGTCATGGATCGTGGCCGATCTTTTGATTGCGCCTGATCCCAGCAAAGTAGAGTGGCTGGCGAACGTGACTTATGTGCCGGAGGAGGTGAGCTTTCCTGCCACCGACGGGATCAATCTGAAAGGCTGGTTTTTGCCGCAGGCCAATTCGACGCGAGCCGTTCTTCTCTTACACGGGGTATCGGCCAACCGCCTCCAAATGCTCAATCGCGTGGAGTGGCTGCGTGGCCTGGGCTACAACGTTTTTCTCTACGATGCACGCGGGTGTGGGGAGAGCGAGTCGGCCCATCCTTCCTTCGGTTATGGCGAGACGCACGATTTGCTCGGAGCCTTGCAATGGTTGCAGGCGCGCGGGATGACGCAGATCGGTTGCATCGGCTTTTCCCAAGGCGCTGCCACGGTTCTGTTGGCGTCGGGACAGCTGCCGTCGACAGTAAAGGCAGTTGTTGCCGAGGCCTCGTACGACACTTTGCAAAATACCGTCGATCGCCGCTTTCGAATGCATACGGGTCTGCCCAGTTGCTACTGGGGCGCGCTGGTCGTTCCCTTCGCGGAATGGAGACTTGGGATCAATATCGATGACGCATCGCCACTGCGGGAAATCGCTAAGCTCATGGTTCCCGTTTACCTCATCGGTGGGACATCCGATGTTCTCGCGCCTCCGTCGGGTGTCCGCCAACTCTACGCTGCCGCGCCTGTGGAAAGGAATCTTTGGCTCCTTCCCAACGCGGGCCATGGCGACTTTTTC
>Ga0302319_10024801_pt1 | contig 10640 bp, 13 predicted proteins | sample Bog_T0_2_FD_203319 | JGI IMG/M metagenome (GOLD analysis project Ga0302319, IMG submission 203319) | Peat permafrost microbial communities from Stordalen Mire near Abisko, Sweden - Bog_T0_2 | ecosystem: Environmental > Terrestrial > Soil > Wetlands > Peat | place: Sweden: Abisko, Stordalen Mire... | reverse complement strand
AAGCGGTGGATTGGTTTCCACGCCAGATCGGGACCTCTGAAATCGGCACCTCCGCCTACCACTGCGCCACCGGAGCTTCATTTCGCCGGTACATAGCCTTTATGTTCGTGCCACCTGATTCGATGTAGCGCGCAGCAGCCAAATTATGCGGCGCCTCGCCTTTCTATTTACAATTTTGCCCATTTCGCTCGCCGGGGAGCAGTCTGTTTCCAGGGTAGCCTTCACCCGGTCGGAGCATGCGATACGGGCGTTCTCGCCCTGGGGACAGATTACGTTGCAGGCAGTACGCCGGCAACTCGAGATTCGCCACGCGAACGGAAAGCTCGGCTATGGCGACCTGACCGTGGTGTATGACCTCCCGTCCAGCCACTACCTGTGGGATTTATACCGGCGAAGAGTCCCGGCGACACTACCAGTTTCGTTACCGCATTGGAGTCTGGGATCGGGGCGATCTATGCTGCACCGGACAAGCTCATCGATTTTGGGATGTCGACGAGCATTTATCTTCACGAGCATCCGGAGCGGGCCGGTAGCATGGATGCTGCCGAGAGCGCGGCGATCGACGCGGATACAGAGTACCCCGGCAATCTTTGAGGCGCGCGGCTATGACTTTGAAGACAAAGCCGTGCCGGTCTTCCACGCCATCGGGATGGACTTTGCTTGTACTCGATTGGGCGATCCCAACTTCAGCCAAGGGTGCGGTTTCGGGATCAAGAGATTTTGTCAGTATCGGCAGTGAAGTAGGAAACTGGCGGTTGGTCGTGCAGGGCCGATGGGACCAGGAGATCATCCTCGACCCGAAATTCGATTTCGTTAGCACTCGCCGCCTGCTCACACCTGCCAAGCAGGAGTGAGCCGAAGTGCAAATCGAGCCGCAGAGCGGGCCTCAGACAGTACCATCCCCGTCAACCGGTAGTCACCACCGCGGCGAGCGCATTAAGGTCGGAAATTATCGCGGCGAAGGCATTTCCCACCGCCGTAACGGCCGCCGGAATCGATGCCGCCACCAAAACCGCAAAAAATCCTGCGATCAGCGCGTATTCGATCATGTCTTGTCCGTCTTGACGCCGCCAGAAGGTTCTTAGCACCTGATCCTCCATTTCTTACTTGAGCTAAGCCAAGTATCGGATTTCCTAAGGCCTAACCCCCATAGATCAAAAGGTTGACCGGTTACAGTACCTGGTTGGCGCAAGCTCTTCTAAAGACAGCATTCGCGGCCTTGATCGTATTGCAGTGGATCGTGACGGTGTCTTCCAGCTTGGCCGCATATCCCCCGGCCAGTACTACCGCCACTGCGGCTTCATGCGCCAGAGCCGCCTCCATTACCAGAGAATCCCTACGCTCCAACCCGCCGATGGTCAGGGACAGTCCTCCCAATTGATCTTCCTGGTAAGGGTCCGCGCCCGCTACGAAGACGACCAAGTTCGGTTTAAAGGAGTCCAAGGCGGCTTCGTACGGCTTTCGCAGCAGCCGCAGGTAGTTGTCGTCGCCGGTTAAATCCGGTAGATCGATATCCAGCGACGAGGGCGGCTTCTCGGAAGGATAGTTGTCGAACTGGTGGATCGAGATGGTGAACACCGCCGGGTCGTTCGCAAAGATGGCCGCCGTGCCGTTGCCATGATGGACGTCGCAGTCGATCACCAAAGCGCGCTCGATGCAGCCGTCCTTCTGCAGCGTTCGAATGGCGATCGCGATATCGTTGATCGCGCAGAATCCCTCGCCGTGCGCGCGGAACGCGTGGTGAAATCCGCCACCCACGTTGCATCCAATGCGATCGCGCAGGGCGTTGCGCGCGGCTTTGATAGTCCCTCCGGCGGCCAGCCAGAAGGCGTCGATGGTTTGCCGGGAATACGGAATCTCCAGCCTCAATAATTCGGGGTAACTGAGTCGTCCCTCCTGCAAACGGGAAACCCACCCGGGATCGTGAACCAGCAGCACTTGCTCGTTCGAAGCCTGCTCCGGCTCTTCGAAATCCTGAAACTCCGCGAATCCCTCGTTCATCAGACGCTCCCGGATCAATCGATATTTAACCGCCGGAAACACGTGCGATCCCAGATTCAGATCGTAGCCGGGATGATAGATCAGCTTAAAAGGAAGCATGAATCGATTGGTGTGCGGTGATCACTGCCGAACCGTAGATATCGTCCGCCGAGCAGCCGCGCGACAAATCGTTCGCCGGCTTGGCCAGACCTTGCAGGAAGGGCCCCAGCGCCACCGCTCCCCCTAATCGCTCCACGAGTTTGTAACCGATATTGCCGGCGCTGAGGTTGGGAAAGATCAGAGTATTGGCGCTTCCCGCCACCTTCGACCCTGGCGCTTTGGACGCGCCGATCGACGGGATCAGCGCGGCGTCCGCTTGCAGTTCCCCGTCGATCTGCAGCTCGGGGCGTTGCGCCTGAACCATCGCCAGAGCTCCGGCGATCTTCGCCAGCGTCGGATGATCCGCGCTGCCCTTGGTCGAAAACGAGAGCAGCGCCACGCGGGGCTCGACGTCCAAAAGGGCGCGCGTAGTGCCCGCGCTCGCGATGGCGATGTCGGCCAATTGGCTGGCCGTCGGGTCCACTATGATCGCGCAGTCGGCGAACACCAGCATGCCTCCATGACCCAGCGCCCGCGCCTGCGTGGCCATCAGAAAGCAACTGGAGACTACCCGCACCCCGGGTCCGGTCCCGATCGCGTGCAGCGCCGCGCGTACGGTCTCAGCCGTCGTGTTGGCGGCGCCGCCGACAAATCCGTCCGCATCGCCCAGCGCCACCATCAGCGCCGCCGCATACAAGGGCCTGCGCGCGATTTCGGCTGCCTGCTCCCCGGTAACGCCCTTAGCCTTACGCCGCTCGAAGTAATGCTCGCAGTATCGTGGATCGCTGCAATCCGTATCTTTCGTAATCGGCAGCGGTTCCATCAGCCCGTCGTTTCCAAGACGTTCACACGCCTCGCGGACCCGCGGGTCGTCGCCTTCGGGAAAAACGATACGCGGTTTTTTCTCCCGCTCGCGAAGTTGGCGTACCAACCCCTCGAACCATTCCGCGGCGGATTCAGGTAGCTTCATCGAAAGTTCATCATAGCGGGCTAACGGAGCTACACTGTCAGTATCATGAACCGCAGACACTTCCTCGTCACCTCGGCCGCTGCGATGGGTACTGCCGCATTCGCTGCTCCGAAAAGCCCTAACGATACAGTCCGCGTCGCCTGTGTTGGGTTGCGCGGGCGAGGTAAGGATCACCTTCACGGGTATGCCAATCTTCCGAACGTCGACATTGCCGCGCTTTGCGACATCGATCAAACGGTTTTGAATAAAGCCGTACAGGACGTTCAAGCCAAGCGGCAAAAAGCGCCCGCCGCTTACACCGATTTCCGTAAGTTGTTGGACGACAAATCCATCGACGTAGTATCCATCGCCACACCGAACCACTGGCACACGCTTCAAACCGTGTGGGCCTGCCAGGCCGGCAAGGACGTTTACGTGGAGAAGCCCTGCTCCCACGACATGTTCGAAGCCCAGCAGATTGTCGCGGCCGCCCGCCGCTACGACCGTCTGGTACAGCAAGGTAGCCAGAGCCGGTCGGCGGTGGCGCTGCAGGAAGCTGTTCAGAAGATGCGCGAGGGCGTCATCGGCGACGTTTATATGGCGCGCGGCCTCTGCTATAAATGGCGCGACACCATCGGACGCACCCCGGTATCCGCCGTGCCGGAAGGCGTCGATTATGATCTGTGGCTGGGCCCGGCGCCCAAACGCGACTTCACCAAGAACCGCTTCCATTACAACTGGCATTGGTTCTGGGATTACGGCAACGGCGACCTTGGCAATCAAGGCATTCACGAAGTGGATATCGCTCGTTGGGGCCTGGGCGTCAAGTATCCATCGAAGGTTTCAGCGATCGGCGGTCACTTCATGTTCGACGACGATCAGGAGACGCCCAACACTGTCACTTGCTCCTTCGAATTCGACGAGGGCGGCAAGAAAAAGATGATGACGTTCGAGGTCCGGCACTGGATGACGAATCACGAGGCCAACATCCACGAGTTCGATCCGAAGATCAAGAGCAACACCGTTGGTAACATCTTCTATGGCTCGAATGGATTCCTGGCTATCGACGGCTATCAGCGCTATGAAACCTGGATCGGTAAAGAACAGGAACCCGGGCCGTCCCGCAAGGAAGGCGGCGATCACTATTCTAATTTCATCAACGCTGTGCGTAGCCGCCGCCGGCAGGATTTGACCGCCGAGATCGAGGAAGGCGCCGCTTCAACCGTGCTCGTCCATTTGGCCAACTTGTCTTACCGCCTGGGCCGCACCCTGCATTTCGATCCGGCCACCTACTCATGCACCGGCGACGCCGAAGCCACCGCGATGTTCAAGCGCGATTACCGTGCTCCGTTTGTAGTGCCCCAGTTGGCGTAAAACGTGCCTAGACGCTGATCACCGGGCAGGGCGCCTGGCGGATGATCTCGTAGGCGGTACTGCGTAACGCTCCGAGCTTGGAGTGCGTGCGACCGATAACGACCAAGTCCGCGTTTGCGGTCCGCGCTTCGTCATGCACCACCAAGTCCGGGTGTGACTCGGCGTGGACCATGCGAACCTCCGCCGGCGTCTCACGCGCGAAAGCATGAGCCCACTCGATCACGTGGGCGTCCTTCTCAGAGTTGTCGATTGCACCCAGGATCAGTTGAAGGCGCTTGGGATCGTGCGCCGTAAAATCGTCCGTGTGGACGCCAGTCCACACCGGACAATCGCAATCGTGGAGCACCTTCGCGGTAACCGACCCCAGCAGCAGGCGGCGAAACGGACCACGGCCGTGGGTCATCATCATGATCAAGTCGACGTTATCGCGGTGCGCCCGCGTGGTGATTTCGTTGGCTGCGTCGCCCTCGACAAATTCACCTTGAACTTTCATGGGGCTGAATTCGCCGCGGATGAAGGCTTCAAAGGACTGCTGGCGGAATTCTTTCAACTTAGCCGTATTGGTCAGAGCGGCCCATGTTGCGACCTCGGGCGGAGCATACATCGCCGTCGGCGCCTCCAAAACATGCAGAACAAAAACTTCGGAGTGGAAACGTTCGGCCATGGCCTTGACGTACGGCACGGCTCGCCGGCTAGGCTCGGACAGATCCACTGCAAACAGAATGCGCCGGAAGGGTATCATAACGTCCTCCACACTCACTCGTGCATGTAGCCTGCCGAACTCCACCCACCGTTGTCGCCCATTTCATGTTTATCATGGCGGCGTCTGAGTGAAAAGCCGCAACATGGCTGATCGAATCCAGCCAGTCCGAAATGAACGGGCCCGCTTTACGTCTTTGATGGCAGAGAGCCATGTGGCGATCTCGACCGCGCGGGCAGACTCACATGTTATTTAACACTCCGAGATAGGAGGAGCGAGGGACGTTGCGAAATCGAATTAACACTCACCTCATCCTGTGTCGGCCCCGAAATCATCGCCCTCCGAAAGGATCGCGTTGTTGATGTGAAGGCGGTTATTACACTCTTTTAGGTCGAGACGGATACGGACGCGCAGCATTCAAGAGCCGGTCGTCAAAGAGTCGCGGTCTTCAAAGCTTCGCAGATCCTGCCCCGCCATTTTTACCCGACGAGCCAGAACCTCCGGTGCCTCGGCCGAATGAGCCCGAACCGCCCTCGCCCGAACTGACTATCGCCGAACCGCGGTAATCGCCTTCCTTATTGCGCTAAGCGGCGCGTCGTCGTGGAAGACCACGGTCCGTCCGCTACGCTCGATTCCCAGCCGTCTCCACAAATCCGGCAAATCCACCGCCCCGGGCTTGGCTTTCATTTCGTTATACAGATCGGTCAGGACCGGAACGCCCGTCGCCGCGTCGCCAACTTTTAGAGCGCGCTCCAGCGGCCAGTCCACACGAATGGTTCCACCCGCCGCCACAATCGCTCGCAGCGCATCCTGCAAACCTTTGCGATTCTGCGTCCGTTCATGAATGCGGACATCCGCCACCAGACAGAACAGCGCGCCGCCCCAGTAGGTCCGGGCCCAGGTATGCGTATGGTCGAGCCCCTCGTCGCCGAGCTGTGGCTCGCCCTGGCCCATGTCGCGCAGCATGTCGCTCCAGATTCGCTCCTCCGTCAGATTTCCGGCCTGCACGCGCGCGATGGGCTCCACGTATGTCGCCATGCCTTCCTCCATCCAATGCTGCGCCTCATCCACTGACGGGAAGCCGGTGTGAGTGAACTCATGGGTCAACATCCAATCGTTGTCCAGTTCCTCGGCGGTGGTCTGCGATCCCACGGAAATTCGCGTGAACGCGCCATACGGTTTGCCCCACGTGGTTCCGTGAAAGACGCCGGTGCGGCCCTCAACTGGATTGACGCGCAGCCGCACCTCGGGCACCGGGAAACGCCCGTAATACGCCGTCACCGCCTCAGCCGCGTGGACCACCCAGCCATACAGAGCGTCTGGTGGCAGATCGAACTTTCCCGCCCCATAGGTCACCGTAATCGTGGCGCCGCCGATCTTCAATTCCTGCGGGGGAACAACGGGATCCTCGGCAAAAGCGGGCAGCAATAAGCAGGCCAGCAGACCAGCCTGTAGAGGAGCCATACCCTAAGTCTCGCAGGTTCGTCCTACTTGGCCAAGCGCGAGATCAGCATCCATTTCAAAACGCCGCGCGGTTCGGCGCTGAATTTCTCCAGATCGATACGAACAATCGCGCCCTTTTTGAAATCGACCTGCAGGTTGGGGGATTGCAGCAGGTAAGCCGTCAATCCGCTGAACAGCGGTTCATGCCCCGAGAGCAGCACCTGCGATTCGTCTTTATGGATACGCAACTCGTCCCACACCGCTTCCGGCCGCGCCGACGGAGTCAGCGCTTCCGTGCGCAGAACGTCGCCTTTATAACCCAAAACTTCACCAGCGATTTCGGCTGTTTCCACGGCACGCCGCAATGGGCTGGTCATCACCAACGTGGGAGCCACGCCGCCATACCGGGCGAGCTTCAAGACGCCGCGCAGTTTCTTCTTACCTTCCGAGGTCAGCGCCCGTTCGGATTCCGGATCACCTGGACGCCCATCGTCCGCGATGCCGTGCCGCAAGATATACAGTTCCATCCATTTGTTAGTCTACAAGTTTGAAACAACATCTCGGACGAATCGCGTTCTATCTCACTTGCGGTTCCGCGGTTTCTATTCTGTTCTCCATCGCCGTTTCGCAGATATTGATGGCGCTGGCTTTTGCGGTGCTTTTATTTTCGGGCCTTCCCCTCAAACTGCCACCCATCAAGCTGCCCCTGGTATTGTTCATGATCGGCACGGTAATCTCCCTGCTCGCATCGGTGGACCCGCGCTCCGGTTCGCCGCAGATCCGCAAGTTTTATGTTTTCCTGATCCTGCTGCTGATCTCCAGCACCTTTCGCCGCGCCGCCGAAGTCCGCGGATTAGTACTGGCCTGGAGCTTCGTCGCCTCCCTTTCCGCTTTACGCAGCCTGTTTCAGTTCTTTCAGAAATATCAGGACGCGCGGGAAGCCCATCAGAACTTCTATCAATACTATATTGGCGAACGCATCACGGGGTTCATGAGTCACTGGATGACCTTCGGCGGCGAAGAGATGGTGGTACTGCTGATGCTCGCCGCCTTTCTCTTTTTTTCACCGGCTACCAAATGGAAAACCGCCGGATGGATCTGTGCCGCCGTTCTGGGATTGTCGCTGGTGCTGGGGATGACGCGCAGCATCTTCCTGCTAGGAATGCCGCTGGGAATGCTCTACCTGCTATGGTTCTGGCATCGCTGGCTGGTAGTGGCCGTGCCGGTGGTGGCGGTGGCGATACTCTTTTCGATCGCCCCGCTTCGGGAGCGAGCCAATTCCATCCTGCAACCGCACGGTGAAACGGATTCCAACATGCACCGCACCGTCACCCGGCGTACCGGCCTCGAAATGATCAAGGCCCACCCTCTCCTAGGACTGGGTCCGGAACAGGTGAAAGCGCAGTTCGACCGCTGGGTGCCTGCCGATATTCCGCGTCCGCTGCCGGACGGCTGGTACGGCCATCTGCACAATATCTACCTGCAATACGCAGCCGAGCGCGGCATCCCGACCATGCTCGCGATGATGTGGCTGATCGGCAAGGTTCTGTTCGATTTCTTCCAGCGGATTCGGCGCGGCGTCACGGGCGATATGCGGTTCATCCTGCATGGCGCAGTGGCCGTGATCCTGGCCATTCTCGCCGAAGGAATGCTCGAATATAATCTCGGCGATAGCGAAGTGCTCACCATGTTTTTGTGCGTCGTCGCGTGCGGCTACGTAGCCATCGAGGAGGATCGCGGTCTTGCCGCTGAACGGGCTTGAGATCCTGCTCGCCGGCGGCGGTGGGGGACTCGGATCGGCCACTGCCGAACTGCTGGAACGCGAGGGCGCCCGGGTGGTGATTGCATCGCGTTCGCATGGTATTCATGCCGACATTACGCTGGAGCAAGACCGCAATCGGCTGCTCGACGCCGTGCCGGAGATTTATGGCTTGGTTGTCTTCACCGGAACGCCCGCGCGCTGGTCGAGTGCGGAAATGCTACGCCTGTCCATGGAAGTGAATTACGAGGGCCCGATTCTCTTGGCGCGCGAGGCTGCTGAGCGCATGAAGGCGCGCGGAACGCAGGGCGCAATCGTGCTCTTTTCTACTATGCAAGCGGTGGCGCTTTTCCCTGGTTCCACGATCTACGCCGGAGCCAAAGCTGCTCTGCAACACGCCGCGAAGATCCTGGCCAAGGAGTGCCGCGGCCCTACCAATATTCGCGTCAACGTGCTCGCGCCTGGCGTAACGGCTGCCGGGATGGCGGAAGCCAGCATCGCGTCGGGCAAATACGATAAGTTCGTTCAGGAAGGCGTCATTCACCGGTTCGGCCAAGCCGCCGACGTGGCCCGCGCGGTCCGCTTCTTTCTGGAACCCGACAACTACATCACCGGCCAAGTGCTATCGGTGGATGGCGGAATCACCCTATGATTCAATTAAAAGCTCTTGCAAATGCTCTCGAATGTAGGTTGATCGGGGATGGCGAAATCGAGATCGCGGGCGTAGCCGGCATGGAGCAAGCGGGCCCGGCCGAACTCACATTCCTCGCCAATCCGAAGTACACGCACAAGGTTAAGCACACGCGGGCAGCCGCCATTCTGATCACTCAGCCCTTGGAGGGCGCCTCCCCGGCCTGCCTGATCTCCGCCAATCCGTATCATGATTTCGCTCGTGCGCTGGCGCTTTTCTATCAGCCGCCGCGTCCGGTGCCGGGCATCCATCCGCAGTCCTTCATCGCGCCGTCGGCGCAAATCGGCGAGAACGCTTCCATCGGGGCCTTCGCTGTTGTGGGCGAACACGTCGTGATCGGTCGCAACGCCGTTTTGCACCCGCAGGTGGTCATCTATGAAGGCGCGCGCATCGGGGACGACTTCTACGCCCACTCGCATTCTGTAGTCCGCGAATTTTGCCGGATTGGCGACCGCGTGATTTTGCAAAACGGCGTGGTGGTCGGCGGCGACGGCTATGGATTCGCCAAGACCTCCGCAGGCACGCACTACAAGATCGTTCAGTCGGGCGTCACGGTGATTGAAGACGACGTCGAGATTCAGTCCCTGACTTCGATCGACCGGGCAACTATGGGCGAAACGCGCGTCAAGCGCGGCGCCAAGATCGATAGCTTAGTGCAGGTGGGACACGCTTGCGTGGTCGGCGAAGACAATATCATCTGTGCGCAAACGGGACTGGCCGGCAGTTCGATTCTGGGCAAGAACGTGTTGCTAGCCGGGCAGGTTGGCATCTCCGGCCATTTGACGATTCACGATAACGCAGTTATCTACGCGCAAAGCGGCATTGGCGGCGACGTGAAGGAAGGCGCGGTGATGTCCGGCTCGCCGGCATTCGAAGCGCGGGAGTGGTTGCGGGCCATTACCGCGTTCCCGAAGCTGCCGGATCTGTTGAAGACCATCAGGCAGTTGGAAAAGCGGGTCCAGGAGTTGGAGGAGAAGCGCGCCGGGGAATAACGGCTCGACGTCGTTGCGCCCCACGTATATACATTTGTGTAGCATCGCACTATGATGGATTTACGGGTTAGCGGGTGCGACTGGGATGAAGGGAACCGAGTCAAAATGTCAGAAGTATGGCCTTTCGATTGAGCAGATCGGAACCCTTTTCGCCCGCGGTCCCCGTATTGCCCCCGATCCGAAACACTCAGCGGACGAGGATCGCTTGATTGCCGTGGGGAGAACCAGCACAGGACGGCCCGTCTTCGTTGCGTTCACGATACGGGTTAAAAACAATCGCCGTTTTATCCGGCCCCTGACGGCCAGATTCATGCACTCGTAGGAGGTTGCCGCTTATGAAGAGGAAAGTTCCTCGGCTGAAAACGGATAAGCAAGCCGAAGCTTTTTTGGCTCAAAATTTGGCTGGTCTCGATTTCTCGCAGTTCAAACCGGCAAAGTTTGAATTCGAGAAGAAGGACGAACAGATCAATATGCGCATACCCAAGCCGTTGTTGGCGGCGGTGAAGGCGCGAGCGAAAGCGCGTGGCATTCCTTACACGCGCTTTATTCGGGAAACACTGGAACGCGCTATCGCCGCAAAGTAAAGCCCTGGTCACAATGCCCCGTAGTGGAGAGCGTGCCGGGCAGATTAAGTGGCGCCTGGGTTTACAAGG
>Ga0302319_10024800_pt1 | contig 10640 bp, 13 predicted proteins | sample Bog_T0_2_FD_203319 | JGI IMG/M metagenome (GOLD analysis project Ga0302319, IMG submission 203319) | Peat permafrost microbial communities from Stordalen Mire near Abisko, Sweden - Bog_T0_2 | ecosystem: Environmental > Terrestrial > Soil > Wetlands > Peat | place: Sweden: Abisko, Stordalen Mire... | reverse complement strand
TCCTCGAAGGGACGGGTAGGCTGAGGATACTGACCCACTTTCGGTCCATAGTCTTGCTCCGCTTTTCGAGAACCCTCTCGTTCCTTCGTCTTGAGTCGGGCCGGTAGGCGCGCAATACGCCGGCGAATCGTATTCGAGTGCGGAGCCTCGATTCCTTCCTGCCGGCAGCGCGCGGCAACTTCGTCGCAGACCTTCCGAATGGACGGCTTTTGCTTGTGCAAATACGATTTCTGGATCACCTCTCTGACGATGCGTTCCGGTTCAGGATTCAGTCTTGTGTCGCCTTCATGCACGCCGCGTGCGGTCGGAAGGAGGTCAGCCACCAATCGCGATTTGCGATATTTCTTCAGCCAGCGGTACAGAGTTGAGACATTTACGCCGACGGCTTTTGCTTGTTCTTCAACCACGGCTCGCGAGTGACCATGATTGAGCAGGGGCTCAATAGTTGCGAAGCGAGCATTCGCTTCAGCCCATGCGCTCTCGGGAATCCGCGAAAGATCTGCACTGACTGCTGGTGCCGAAGAAGGCATTTGTGGTCAGCATACAGCAGTTTTGTAACCGTGGGCAGGGGCGCGGGTAGGAAATCTCGTGGCGCGTTTCACGTTGTGGCGGAGGCCCTAATCCACAAAGTCGGCTTCTGAGTTTGCTTCGCAGATTTGGATCGTACGCCAGCCGTTTGGACGGGGTGGAAAACTTCAAGCGGCTGAGTAAAGGGGAAGGGTGAAACCAGGTCAATCGCAGTAATTCTGAGAAATAAACATCTGTAAGTATCTGTAATTAAAATACTTTCAGTCGCAGCAATGGCGAGAATTCACAGATAGAGCCCGCCCACGTTGGCTTATCCGGCATTCACACTTCCTCTGCGATTGTGCGCTCATACGCAAAACCGATTGTATACGGGAAAGGTATTTCAATCAATGATTCAGCTTTCCAAAAGAGACGATGGCAAGAAGACCGACGATCCACTGTTCCGTTTTCGGCGAGTACGCCAGAAGGAAGAAATTGAGGTGTGCGTCGGCCGCTCCTTCGCCGCCCTTGTGATGGGTTGTTTGTTGTTAGGGGGCTCGCTGATTGCAGGAGGTGCAAACCTGGATTGGCTTGCGGCCGCGTTGCAGCAGATTGTGAAAGCGTGGCGATGAGAGCAGGGGAAGAGCGCTTGCACGATTACGACTCGCGTTTGGGCTTGCACTCTTCCCGAACTTCAGTTATTCTACAAAGTAGAAATATATGAAAACTACGGATAACCTTGGGCAATTCGAGCAACTAGTTCTGCTTGCACTATTGCGCCTGCAGGACAACGCGTACGGAATGGCGATCCGTCGGGAGATAGCAGAGCGCACCGGCCGCGATGTTTCAATCGGCGCCGTCTATGCCACGCTCGATCGGCTTGCGGAGAAGAAGTACATTTCTTCGTTGGACGCGCCAGGCGGCGCAGAGCGTGGAGGCAAAGCAAAGCGGTTCTTCAAGATTGAGGGTACGGGCAAAATTGCGCTAAGGCAGTCACAAGAGCAGCTTCAGAAAATGGCGTATGGGCTTCCCCAACTGGAGGCGATGTGAGAGGGATTCGATCTCTAGTTTTAAACGAACTGCGCAAGAGGCACTCCCGTTATGAGCATTTGCTGAATAACGGTCACGGGGCACTGATGTACTTAAAAGCGGCACGTGAAGCCGCGGCAATGGTAGTAATGGCCTTTATTGTTTCTCCAGAAGTGTTCGTCGGCGTTCTGTTAAATAAAACAACTCGAAAGAAACCGGTTTTCAGCGGAGTCGGCCAGGTGACGATTACAGCCGAACAACTTTCGCAGATATTGGCTGAAGCGAGAGACCGACAATCACCGATGAGTGCGGAGTCTCCTAAAATTGCGGAGTCTCTACTCTACTTATTTTTGCCGACTTCTGATTGTGAAGTGATCGCTGGCGACCTCGCTGAGGAATATTCGCTCAGGCTGCGCGAATGCAGACCGGCGAAAGCAAAGCGGTGGTATTGGCGGCAGGTTTTCAAATCGATTTGCACTCAAATTTGGGTGGCTCTCAAACGGTTAACTGAACTAGTTGCAGCCACAGAAGCACTGGAAAAAATTTGGCACATGACTCGAGGGTTGTGGGGCGGATGAATTAGTGTCAAGGGCAGGGAAGTCAAGTAGCAATGGCTGACGAAAAAAAAGACGCGGAACGACTGGCGAAGCTGAAGCGGGCGGCGGAAAAGACTGCTGAAGCGTATGCGGTACAGGTTGCCGAGTACGGCATCCTCATGCGTGGTGAAGTGATGCCGGCAGCGGTGAAAGAGAACGGGGCGGGGAAGTCACTGCTGGCGAATAAGGTCCACGTTCGGAAGCCACAGCCTGAGTGGCTTCCTGAACGCTGGGGAATCATCGAACCGTATCTGATGGAGTGTGTGGCGGCCGGCGTTCCCGAGCCAGATTTACATAGCATTTACCAGCCGCTGGATCGCTCTGGCGTTTACAAGTGGCTCAAGGGTGAGAGCAAACCCAGCGTGGAAAAAACCATAAGACGAGTCTGCGAGATCGACAAACCCCACCTTAAACGGCCTCAAAAATAAACCACTGTGGGTGGCAAAAAGTAGCTTGCGCCGCCCACTGTAGGTGGCTTTATTGTGAGGGTGTGAACGCAGATTACCTTGGCTCACCACTACTCAACAACCTTGGCCGAGACGCCCGAGTCTCGCCGCACGTTGCCGCGCAAATCGTAGGCGTCAAGCCAGAAACTCTGAAGTTTTGGCGTCACGCAGGCCGCGGACCAACATACACAAAACTTTATTCAAGAATTTCTTATCGCATCGGCGACTTAGAAGATTTTTTGGCTGCTCGCGTGGTGGACCCGGCAGAACGCCGGCATCTGCAGGAAGTGTGCGTTTGATCCAACCAACAAAGGAAAGAGGAAAACCAATCAATGCAATATCCAGTGAGTGTTAGTAACCGCAGCGTGACAATACCGCCGCGGCTGTGTTGTGACAAGTGCGAGACCGGCGACGACCGGTGCAACACGCACTCGCCAGGTGTGCGCGCACTCATACGGCAACAAGCGAGGGACGCAGACCCAGGCGCCGTCAAGCGCAACCTCCGCGTCGATGAGGAGAGCCTCGAGACCGCAAACCGCCGGCAGAAATCCGGCAATGACGATAAGCCGGCGCTCATGGACCCCGAGACGAAGCGGCGTGCGCATACGCTCATACGCCAGTTTCTAGATTGGCAAGCCGAGGAAAAAGCCGCAAAGGAAAAAGCTGCCGACGATGCGAAGTGGGCGAAGACGCGAAAAATGATCGGGGCAACGGACACTCTACCTGGCGAGATCCCGACCAATGCCTCTCAACAAAGACTAAAAGACTCCATCGCTCGGTTGAAAAAGCGCGAACTGAAGCAAGTGATCAACCGTCGCCAAGAAGCCGCGGGTACTGGCAGCAGGGCAGTAGACATCGCGCCCGCAAAAAAGCGAACGCAGCAGCAGCCAGCATCAGCGAGAATGCGCCCAGCGGCGCCATTCTCGCCTGAATCGTTCAGACAAGTTGCGACAAGCGGGTTCAGTTTTGGCATGACGCAACAACAAATTAACGATGACGCAAAAGAGAAACATAATGCAGTCCAACGCTATCTGCGAGGGGAAGACGGGCCACCTCAACTCGGTGAAATTTCGGAAGCCGATATCAACTCGAAAAATCCGGAGGTTTCGTTCAGAGCCCAAACACAGCGCGAGGGCCGAAAACAACGAGAGGCATTCATGCGCGCCGCGCCATTATCGCGTGTTGAATATCCGGACGCGTACAGCGATTTGACCAACTTCAATTCGACCGGGAAGAAGTTGCGCGGCGAAGACGCAGCAATGACGCCCGAACGCCGTTTTGCGATCGAGACCGCCGCGATGCGCGAAAAACTGGAGCGTGCCTGATGCCGGGCTCAACGGTCGGCCTTTCAATGAACTACGGCGCGCCGGGTACATTCAGTCGCAATAGTTACCCCGAGATCAGATCCCGCCTCTCCGATCCGTCATCGCCATACCCTACGTTTTTCGGCGATGCGATTTTTCGCTACTCCAACGTTGCAGTCCAAGGCGGTGTTTATCGGTCGACCCAAAATTTGTCGGCGGTTTTCCCCGCAATTTCAAACGGCACAAACGTGCTCAGCGGCATCACAGGCATGCAATTTTTGTGGAACCGCAGCCCTCCACAAGTAGGCTTTTACGTGATCGGGCCTGGCGTACAGCTCGGGACCACCATCACCGCAATTGGCGCTACGACGTTGACCCTGAGCATGCCCACCACGACTGCCGTGAGCGGCTACTTCAACATCGTGTCGCCGGCGGTCAACGCGAGTAATTTTGCCGGAATTTGTCTGCGCGAAGTGAAGACCGGCAGCGGGTACTACAGCAGCACCGGCTCAGGGGCGTACGCGATAGGGGCACCGCTCGACGTCCTGCTTAAGGGCTCGAGCTCCGTCAACGCTCCGCTGGTCGACCCTATTTACCCGGGCGCACCGGTATATTTGCAAATCGCATTTGCGGGGATGGCCAGTTCGCGGCCTGTCGGAAGCTTCCAGACCACTCCTGATGGGGCTTATTCGATAGCGCTGCCAACGATGCAGTGGAATGAGGGTCTTATCGATAGCAACAACGTCGCCGAGATATCGATTCTGATTCCGACGAGCTGTTAGACGAAAAAGGAAAAGCCTGCGGAACTGAAGGGCCGCAGGCTCGTTTGATGGGGAACTCAGTATTCCAACTCAAGAAAGGAAGAAGGCCGTTTGCGCGGCTTTCGAAACGAACAGAAATGACTGACCCGACAGAAAAAAGTCAATCAACATATGCAGAGTAACACGAGAAAGCCTCACAAATCAAACGCCAAAGCGAAAACGCCAGCTAAGGCTTGCCGTCTCTGTGGTCGACGCGCAACGATCGATGGTGAATATCGCCCGAGCGCGAAGCAGAAACGTCGGTGGCCATTCGAGCCGGTGGATTGCAGCCTATGTAAGCGGTGTGACGCCTTGCCCAATGTGGGGGCACGATTGGGAAATCTCCTCGGCTTCTCGCGGAAATTGGGGCGTGTGCAATGACAGTGCGCGGCGGTTCACTCAGCGATATCGACTTACAACGCCTTGCGGGTAGCGGGATTGACGCTGAGCTGGCCGCCAGCGCATTTCTGCGGCGAGTCGATACGTTCGATGGTGCCGAGATCGTGGGCCGGAATGGCAAAGCAGATTATGCCGGCATTGTTTTTCCATACACGTGGCCAGGGGAAGGGCATGTTCGCGAGTACCGGTTGCGGCGCGACAAGCCCGATTTTGAGCAGGCCGCGGACGGCAAGCTGAAAGAGGTGGGTAAGTATCTTTCGCCGCCTGGCCGCGGGTCCATGCTCTACTTTCATCCCGACAGCCAAGAGCAGTGGCTCAGTGACAACCGCGTCGATATCGTCTTAACGGAAGGCGAAAAGAAATGTCTAGCCCTTTGGGCGCTCGCGTGGCATGGACTTTCTGACAACGCCGAGCGGCCGCGATGGTTGCCGATCGCCATCCCCGGCGTCTGGAACTTTCGGGGAGTCGTCGGAAAAGCGGAAGGCCCAGATGGTGACCGGCGCGACGTCAAAGGCCCGATAGCGGACCTGCAGCGCATCAACTGGCAGGGGCGCAAAGTCGCCATTCTCTTCGATGCCAATACAGAGACGAACGAGAGCGTTCGCATCGCCAGGTACAGCATTGCGAAAGAACTGCGGACCCGCGGCGCCAAGGTCTTCTTTGTGGACATGCCCAACGACGCCGGCGTCAATGGCGTTGATGACTTAGTTGGTGTCTGGGGCCAAGACCGCGTTATCGATTTGATCAGGACAAAAGCTTACGATCCCCAAAAGAAAACGCCAGCGCCGGAAGAGAGCAGTGTTCGTCGCATCGCCGATCTTCCGAGCGTTAGCGACATGCCGGTTGAGGAAGTCGATTTTCTAGTCGACGGTCTCCTGGCTTACTCCACGGTGAATATGTGGTCAGGCGAAGCTGGCTGTGGCAAAACCAGCGTCGGCATGAAGGTTTGCTACTGCCGCTCAACAGGGACGCCATTCGCCGGCATGGCCGTGAGGATGGGGCCAGCGCTCTACATCGACTGCGAGCAAAGCCGGTCGGTAATACAAGAGAAGTTCGGCCGCCTCAAGATTAAAGATGGTGAACTATTCAAATTGTGGGGCCCATGGGCTGGCAATCCGCCCGATCTTTCTTCCCCACTGTTACTCGATTATGTGAGGGAGTGCGACCCGAAACCGCTGATCGTCATTGACAGCTTTGTCGCTTATCATCCTGGCGACGAAAACGATTCAGGCGAGACGCGAGCGTTCATTCAGCAAGCACGCGAGCTAGCCAACCTTGGCGCCTGCGTTCTGTTTCTTCACCACCCAGGCAAGTCTGAAAGTGCGAAGGTTTATCGCGGGTCTAGCGACATCGGTCCTGCCCTCGATGTCGGCTACTCTGTCTCAAACCTGGGCGAGAGCGGCAAACTCGAAAAGATCAGGATGAAGGTGTTCAAAGAGAGGATCTCTGTTGTGCGCGACCTGATTCTCGAATATGTAGACGGTGACTTTGTCTCCGACGCCAGGCCAGACGTCATCAGCCGTACCGTGACAGAGCGACTGATCGAGATCCTTAAAGCACACCCCGGAGTCAAAACACTTGAGTTTGAAGGATTGGCGACGGCTTCCAAACTTAGCTCGGATCGCGCGCGGGAGTTCTTAAAGAACGGTGTAGCAACAGGACAAATCCGCAAGGAATCCGGGCCGCACAACCGTAAGTTTCATTACTGGGAAGGCGGGCACGAAGTCCATGCGTTTTGAGGGCAGCTTTTTTAATCAGAATGTTCCAGTTTTCAGTTTGGGAACTCTAAAGAGTTCCCCAAACTACCAAACTACTGTTTTCCCAACGTTGGAAACAGGTCTCCCCAAACTACCAAGCTCGGCATTTTCAGTAGTTTACTGGCAGTCCAAAAGGTCAGTTTCCAGTTTGGGAAACCTTCCCCAAACTGAATTTTGTTCCCAAACTGAAATCACCCTAGACAACAAGGGGAAACCAGCCCTGATTTTCACCGCTAATCGGAAGGAGTTTTGGGCATGGATTTGACCAAACACAACTACTACCGCCCGCTCATGGAAATCTTGGAAAAACACCCCGAGTTGCGGACGGCCGGCATGCGGGATATCGACATCCGCCACGACTCGTGGTGTCGGATCTACAAGAACGGTTATTGCAACTGCAACCCCGACATCCATGTTCGCGGCCCTCGCCTACCGGAAAGGAAATCTCATGCCAGTTGACGCTGTCGGAACGGTTGAGGGCGAACAAACCGAAGCCACCGCTGCCACTATCGCGGCCACCCGACTTATGAACATCACCGGCTGCCGCATCATTCGCGATGGGGAGCAGCTCCTGGTCGGCGTTTGGTCAGACCTGGATGGCCCAGAGATCCGCGCGGCACTTCGCGCGCTGGGCATGCAGAGCCTCCCCGTCGTTCATCTCGAAAGTGCAGATGTTGATGTCCGCTACAAAGTGCGGCATTGTCCAGAGCGAGACCCGGGCGAATCGTTTCGAGTGTGGCTGCAGCGTGCCGAGATCACTTTTGAGAGAAGGCGAGGCAAAGGCTGATGTCAGTTGACGCAAATCGAACGCCGCAAAATACGGTCGCGCCACTCCCAACTTTTGAGAAGCGCCGGCGATGGCAACAGCCGCGATTTCCAGAACGACTCTATTGCGATTCTCTGGAGCTACCCGTCTGTCCGAGTTGTAGCCAAAAGATCGACCGCCGAAAAATTACTCAAAAGGAAAAAGTCGAAAGTATGAAAGACACAACCGAAACAATCACCGGCGTTGTTGTTTTAACGATGCCTGACGGCACCGAACACCGTGTGCCCGCCGAGAAGGTCTTAGCACTGCTCGGCAAGGTTCAGCGCACGTTAGGCCCTCAACCACGGCCCATTCCCGGCTGGCTGTATGTCAAGTATCCCGCCCTCACCTGGTTCCGCGACTGTCTCTCGGCAAAGTCGGAGGATTCGCACGCGCATGAACTGCTGTTGAACATGGTGCGGGGACCTTTGGAGAAAGCGTCATGAGTAACAACTACCCAGAAAAAGAGATGGCCAACATGCTGGCCGAATTCACGCCGCAAATGTGGAACGAAGTAAGGTGCGTGGCTGATGCACTAGAATTCTTCGCCTTTGGACTATCAGGTCAGACGGACTGGCGCGAATTGCCACCGCTGCCTCGCTGCGTACTCGCGCCAATTGTCGGCAAGCTCGACGGCATGATGACCCGCCTATTAAAGAGCCATCAGCGTGAAGATTTGATCCCGCAATGGCAGGCCGTGCTTGAGGCTATCCTGCCACCGCTGGCACCGCCAAGCCTTCCACCAGCCGACGACGGACGACGAGCGCCCAGAGCGCGTTTGTGCGTGAACGGGCCGCCGAAGACGCGGAGGAAAGGTTGAGACGAGTGATGAGACCGAGGAGAAATTTCAGCGAAAAGCATTCCCTTGGGCTGTTCCGCACTGTTCGTACTGTTCCACTGGCGACAGTCAACTGTCTCAATAAGATAGAGTTGCGCGGCTGGAACACCGGAACACTGGCCACGTTGCAAAGGCCAAAATACCACTTGGAAAGACGGCGGTTTAGGTGGATAATAGGTTATGAGAATACTTCTTCTCATAAGGTAAAACCAATGTCTACCGAACTCACCATCGCCCAACCCGAAGACGGTTTTCAGCAGTTGATCGACCTCGTAAGGAATGCAGTTCCCTCGCCCCACACCAAGCGGGCCTACCAGGAAGCGCTCAAAGGCCCCATACCGAGGTAAGCGCAAAATTTGCCCTTTGCCACACAAAGCGCCAGGAATGGCGCGTAAATCATTGATTTCACGTTCCGCAGGCCCTTCAAAGACACCCGCTAAGAAAGTTGGCACAACCGAATCAGCGTTGCGAGAAGTGAAATAAAATCAATTGACTGCAAAGTCTATGGGGGAAATTGACGCTTATCTCGGTGCAGGGCCTAATAGGGGACTTCCGCGCACGAAAAAGCGCACTTCCACGCACAGAAAAGGGGACTTCCACGCACAAAAGGGGGGGACTTCCACGCACACTACTCAAGATATATACAAGACATCAAGATGTAACAGGATTAGGTGCTGTGGAAACAGTGGATTTTGTGCAAAACAGATGCAGTACTTGGATTAAGGAACGCCTTCGGCGGACTATTTCCACTGCGCTCTAAAGATCGCTAAAAGAAACAAGGTGCCTTACCGGAATCCCTGAAAAACCACATGGGGAGCTACCCGCTCCCCAAACCCCAAACAAGGAAAGCCTAACGGCCATCTTCACTAGGGCGCTACGCGCCCACTCTTTAAGGCCGGAGTGCCGTTCGCTCCAGACCGTGTCAAGGGAACCGCTCCGCGGCGGCACAGCCGCCCTCTGACACGCTCTTCGCTTCCGCCCGGATTCCTATTAGGCGAAAGGCTCAACCCGCCTTTCGCGGCCATCCACACTCGGCCCGGAAAATAAGGGCAGGGAACCGGGCGCGGCTTCTTATATCCCGGTTTTTGGGATAATCAATCCGTGAGCACGGCGTTAAACATCCCGCTTTCGCTGGAAGAGTTCATGCTGCGGCCGGACCGCGAGGACGGCCAGAAGGAAGAACTCATTGAAGGAGAACTCATCGTGTCCCCTGCCGCGAAGGTTTGGCACGCCGCTATTGTCCGACGTCTGCGTGGGAAGCTCGCTCCCTTAGAAGAACTTGGTTACATCGTTGGGAATGACTTCGCGTGTACTCTCGGCGGTCGTTCAATGCCGGCGCCAGACCTGGCTGCGGTGTCCCTAGAGCGTTGGAACCATGCCGAAGATAACGACGGCTGGTTAGAGGGCGCGCCCGAACTCGCGGTTGAAGTTGCTTCGCCCAGTAATCGAAAGCTACAGCGCAAAGCGGTTCTCTATCTGGAACATGGCGCCGAACAAGTCTGGCTGATCTATCGCAAAACTCAAGCCGTCACTGTGATGACGATTGAAGGAACAACAGAGGCGCGCATGGGCGAGACGTTAGAATTTCACGGTGTTCGGGTACCGGTTGCGTCCTTCATGAAAAGGGGCTAGCGGCGTTTATAAAGAAAAGCCTGCCGGAGGCGTTCGCCGATAGTTGAAAGCTTGGACTTTTGTGGCTTAGCCTTCCTAGGCAGAGCGAATGGCGAAGTCTCCGAAGGTTGCAAAGGGTTAGCGAATCGCGCCAGCGATTTTTTGGAGGGAGCGAAGCGGAAGGAACCAAAACCCGGAGGGCGCGCCCTTGCAAACACAGGAGCGAAGCAGCACGCTTGCAAAGGGAAGGGTAAGCCCGATTGACCGCGAATCTATTCTCAGTGCCGACCTAGTCGATTACTTGTTTTCGCTATCTAAAATGGAAAACGCCAAAGAAGACAACGCCGAATCCAGGCAATGGATTAGAGACAACGCGCCCGCCTTGATGTCTCTGGGACTGCAAGGCTTTGCTTTGCATGGCAAGGGTGCGGTTTTTGCCGATCCGTTTCGGAAATACAACCCGTGCTACGTGCCAGCATGGCTTCTGCCACCCCACCAAGGCACTAAGACCGCAGTAGAGAAGTACTCTCCCGAAAGTGAAATCGTAG
>Ga0302319_10024799_pt1 | contig 10640 bp, 11 predicted proteins | sample Bog_T0_2_FD_203319 | JGI IMG/M metagenome (GOLD analysis project Ga0302319, IMG submission 203319) | Peat permafrost microbial communities from Stordalen Mire near Abisko, Sweden - Bog_T0_2 | ecosystem: Environmental > Terrestrial > Soil > Wetlands > Peat | place: Sweden: Abisko, Stordalen Mire... | reverse complement strand
TCACCGTGCTGCAGCGTGTGGCTGGGCCATTCCTCCCGCGAAAGCGTTTGCAGGTTAAGCTCCACCAGCAATCGGCGCGCATCCAGACCGCAACTCGCCGCCAGCTCTCCCAGGGTGGTCGTGCTGCCGACCTGCCGGGCATGGCCGTTGACGAAAATGCTCAATCGACCCTGGACTATTTCCGCCATGGCTTCAGCCCAACCTGCCTTCCTCCGCATCGAGCAGGTCGAAGTTGAAGATCACCCGCTCCTGCACCTCGGGCCTGACGTTGGCCAGCAGATATTCCTGCACCCACGCCTGCCGATCGGGCGGAAGCTCGGAAATGCGGCGTCCCTTCAGGGTGAAATTCCATGCGGCGATTTCGCCGGGCGAGTGGGCTTTTGCCTTGGACTTGATCCACTCGGCGACCTCCTCGTCCGTGGCACCGGTCGCGACGAAATTCTTAAACGCCTCCGCGTCAATCCCGACGAACTCGAAGAAAACGCGGTCCATCCCGTAGTTGTATTCGTATTCGCCCGCGGTGCCGTTGAGCATCGCGCGGCACTTGTCGAGAATGCGCCCGGCAATGACGTAGCCCGCGAAAAGAGCGCGGGGACTCCGCGGATAATCCTGCGTCAGATCGAGCGCGAGTTGGGCAAGGTCTTGCGGCATGGTCTTAATTTGGTTGGAAAAGCGATGCGATGCAATCCCTTATGCCTTGACCCGTTTCTTCGTGCTCGACCGCACGATGATCTCCACCGGTAATTGACGGGGAGGGACCGCTTTGCCCTTTTGAAATTCGACCGCCAGCCTCACCGCGGTTTCCCCCATCTCTGTTTGAGGGGTGCGGATCGTCGTCAAAGGCACGCGAAAGTAGGTGGCGAGGACGCCATCGCCAAAACCGACGATGGAAACGTCGTCCGGAATGTGGAAGCCCTGTTGGAGCAGCGCCTCCGCCGCCCCGATGGCCACGCTGTCATTATGGGCCACGACTGCGCTGAACGACGTTTTTTCCGTGAGAGCATGCGAGATCGCTTTGCGGCCCGACTCGATGTCCTTGTCTGCCAGGTAGACCCGGGAATCGCTGTAGGGCACGCCCGCCGCCGCCAGCGCCCGCTGGTAGCCGCTGAACCGTCCCGCGCTCGAGGAAGAGCCGTTGGGCCCGGCCAGGAAGAGTATTTCGCGATGGCCCAGTTCGAGCAGGTGTTCGGTGGCCAACAGGCCGCCCCGTTGATCATCGCAGACGACCCAGCTCACATTGCTGAAATTTTCCGCTCCGGCTGGATAGGCGTCGAGCAGGACCGTTGGAATGCCGCTGGAACGCACCATTTCCAGTGTTGCCAACCGATGTTGCCAACGTACGGCGGGGACGAGGAGGAGAGCCTCGACCTGGCGCGCGATCATTTTTTGCACCTCGCGCATTTCGTTCTCGGCCCGGTCGAGCGAGGAGGCGATTAGCACCTGCAAGTCAATCGCCTCGGCCTGCCGTTCAATTCCCCAAACCAGGTGGGAATAGTAGGTGTGATTGATCTGGGGGACGACGATGCCGATCAGCCCGCTCCGGCGCAGCCGTAGATTCTGTGCCGCGCGATTCGGCACGTAGTTGCGGCGGCGCGCCTCGGCCTGAACCCGCGCCTTGGTCGTCACACTGATATCGGGCGCATCCCGCAGGGCCTTGGAAACGGCCATCACCGAGAGGTTTAACGTTGCCGCCATTTCCTTCAGTGTCGACATGCCTTCTCCGTTCATAACATGTTCAATAAGAATTCGTCCATGTGGCAAAGTGACATTTTGCAAACTTTCTGGAGAGGCTATCCGAAAATTCCCCGTGAGCTGCGTTGCGAGAGAAGCCTAAAGATGTTTCATCGGGTGCTCGACGACACAGTCGGGAATGATCTTGTCCGCGATTTCCTCCGCGGGATAGGTGACGATCTCCGCCAGCGTGGGATGATAATGCGGCATCGTCGCGAGTTCCTGCGCAGTGCCGCGATAACGCATCACCGCGATCAATTCGTGAATCAGGTCCGAGGCGTGCGGGCCGATGATCTCCGCGCCGATGATCTCGCCCCGGCTTTTTTCGGCGAGTAATTTCACAAAGCCAAACTCGTGCCCGCCGATCAAGGCCTTGCCGTGGTCGTTGAAGGGATAGCTCGCGCTTAAAAAATCAATCCCTTGCGCCACGGCTTCCGCTTCCGTCAGCCCGACCGACGCGATTTCGGGATCGGTAAAGGTAACGAGCGCTTTGAGGCGGTAATCGATTTTTTCCGGAACCTGATGATTGCCGCGCACGAGATTGACCGCATTTCGCGCCGCGATCTCCCCCTGCTGAATCGCGATGTGGACCACTTCGTGCGGCCCCGCCGCATCGCCAGCGGCAAAAATATGCGGCGCGGAGCAGGCCAGTTGGTCGTTGACCTGAAGCTTGCCCTCTTTCAGCTCGATGCCCGCCTTCGGCAGATTCAGTCCCTCCAGGGCCGGTGCGCGACCCATGGCATAGAGAATTTCATCCACCACGATTTCCTCGCGCTTTTTCCCGCGCTGGAAAACAATCTTCTTCCCCTTGCCCTTCCGGCTCACTTCGAGCAATTTCACGCCCGTCCGCACGTCGATCTTTTCCGCCTTGAAGGCGCGTTCCAGTTCGAGGCTGACATCTGGGCTGTAATTGCGGACGATCTTTCTGCTCCGTTGCAGGATCGTCGTCTTCGAGCCGACGCGCGCAAAAAACTGGCCGAGTTCCACCGCGATCACGCCGCCGCCAAGCACGGCCAGCCGCTTCGGAATTTCCTCCGTGTCGAGTGCCGTGTCGCTGGTCAGGCAGCCCGTCTCCCACAATCCGGGCACCGGGATGCGGGTGATGACCGAGCCGGTGGCCAGGATGAAGGTCGAGGCCGTGATCAGCTCCTGCCTGCGGCCCCGCGTCACCAGCAGGGTCTGCGCATCGAGAAAAGAGGCGCGGCCGCGCACGAGCGTGAATTTTCCCTGGCGCAACTGCTTGCGCCGGTAGGCGGCAAATCCGCCGATCAGGTGCTGCTTGCGCGCCTGGATGCATTCCATGTTGACTTCAATGGCCTTGGCGACCAGGCCGAATTCCCGCGAGCGCTGGATTTCATGCCAGCGGTGCGCCGATTCCAAGAGCGACTTGGAAGGCATGCAGCCGCGCAGAATGCAGAGTCCGCCCATCTGCTCCCCGCCTTCGATGACCACCGTCCTCGCACCCAGGCCCGAGGCTGTCCGCCCGGCGGCGAACCCGGCGCTGCCTCCTCCGATCACCGCAACATCAAATTCGGGCTTGGCGGGCTTGAAGTCGGGCCAGTCCCGCGAAACGGCCTCGCCACTCAGGGGTCGGGGCAGCAGTGTGGGCATGGCGGTGGATCCGTCAGGGTCCCTAGACCGGAACGCCGTCAAGGACGACGCGCTCTCCGCCGAATTTAGGATAGAGAAAGCGATCGGCGGTCAGGCCTTTCCGGGTCACCAAGCGCGCTTCCTCGAGGCCCCGTTCCTTCAGGCGGCGCAGGCTTTCATGGAGAAGATAGGTACCCAGTCCGCGGCAGCGGTATTCATTCAGCACGCAGACGCCGAGGGGCAGATTGCTCACCTTGTCACCGGAATCGCGCATGGCGGAGGCCGCGATAATGCGCGCCCCGTGCTTGATGGCGACAAAGCTGACCTCGCCGGCGGGAAAGCCCGTCTGCACGATTTCCTCGGCGAGCTTCACCCGGGCGGCGAGATCATCGCTCCACGCCGGTTCCATCGACATCGATCGCGTCACCGCCGCGAGCAGTAAATTCCGGTCGTCCAGGGTGGCGGCCTCTACACTGTAGCGGGCGTCGAGCTTCGGCGATTCCGCCGTCAGCTTTTTTAAATTCCAGGTAAACTGGACCCATGTGGTCAACCTCATAAGATGAGATGTAGCTTCGCGACGAGGCGATGGACGCGCAAGGGATTTTGTTTTGTTTTTATGTAAATCCTGATTTGCGCGACTTGAAAAGTTGTAACGTGTAGTTGGCGTGGCTTGTGCTTTAATGCGTTCATGAATGTGCGCCTGCACAACTGCGGTCGAGGCGAAGGCCTTGATCGGGGAATCTTGGGCGTGGCCCGGGCGGGTTTCTTTTCCGCAGGGAAAATATTTTTTTCCGTACCGCTTTTCACCTCGCCAATAACCGAATCCATTTGCGTGGAACAAACTCGCTATTAACTTTTCCTGTGGCTCGAAAAAACAAATCCAATTCACCTGACGAGCCGGAGCCGTCTCCGCTCTCCTCCTCACCGCAAGGCCCCAATCCCGGACTTGAGCCGATTCTCGACGAGAATCTCGACACGCTTTCCGCGCTGCAACTGGTCGACTTGCTCACGCAATTTTATCCGATCAACTCGCCGCGCCGGACCGAGCTCGGCTACCTGCGCCGCCGCATCGAGGAACTTGAAGTCCTCAACGAGCAGGCGCGCCAGGCGGTCGAAAAGCTCGACGCCGCGGTCACCAAGCTGACCTCGCCCGCCAACCGCGTGGGCACGCTGCTCAACCTGCCCAAGCCCGACATCGCGCTCATTATTAATGGCGGCACGGAATTTTATTGCTCGATCGATCCGCGCCTGTCGCAGTCCAAGCTCCTCATCGGCACGCGCGTTTTGCTCAACGAAGCCTATGTCGTCATTGGCGATCTCGGTTTCGAGACCGGCGGCCCGGTGGCGAAAATCCAGGACCTTCTTCCCGATGGCCGCCTCCGCGTGGGCCAGGAGGGCGGACTCGCCAATACGCTGGTGATTCGCTCGGCCGCGCTGGGCAAGGAAAAGCTCAAGCCGGGCCTCGAAATCCGCCTTGACTCCTCCCAGCGTGTTGCGCTCGAAGTCGTCGCGGGCGCGCAATCCCGCGATCATTTGCTCGAGCAGGTGCCCGAATTGCCGTGGGAAAAAGTCGGCGGCCAGGACGAGGCGCGACAGGCTGTTCGCGATGCGGTCGAATTGCCGCTGCTTCACGCCGATCTTTTCAAGGCTTACAATCACACCAGCCCCAAGGGCATTCTTCTCTATGGTCCCCCCGGCTGCGGCAAGACGCTGCTCGGCAAGGCGACGGCTTACAACCTCACGCGCCAGTTGCGCGAGAAGACCGGCGTCGATCACCGTGAGTATTTCATGCACGTCAAGGGGCCCGAAATCCTCAACATGTGGGTCGGCGAATCGGAGCGCCAGGTGCGCGAACTTTTCGCCCGTGCCCGCGAGAAGGCGAAGGAGGGATTTCTCCCCTTCATCTTCATCGACGAGGCCGAATCAATTCTGGGGACCCGCCGCGCGGGACGAACGAGCGGCATCCTCAACACGCTTGTACCGATGTTCTGCGCCGAGATGGACGGCATCGAGTCGCTCCAGCAGATGGTCATCATCCTCGCCTCCAATCGCGCCGACATGATCGACCCGGCCATCCTGCGGCCTGGACGCATCGACCGCAAAATCAAGGTCTCGCGCCCGACGAAAAAGGGGTCGGAGGAAATTTACCGCATCTATATCAACCCGAACCTGCCGCTCGATCCGAAGCTTTTGAGTGAAAGCGGCGACGACCGGCAGAAGGCCGTCGACACCATCATCGCGAAGATCATTGAGGCGCAGTTCAGCCAGCGCGAAGACAACCGCTTCCTGGAAGTGACGCTCCGCAGCGGACGTCACGAATATCTGCACCGGGGCGATCTCGTCAGCGGCGCCATCATCGCGGGCATCGTCGAGCGCGCCAAGGAAACGGCGATCAAGCGCGCCATTGCCTCGCCCGAGCCGACCGGCCTCAGCGTCAGCGATTTCATGGAGGCGCTCAACGTCGAGTACAAGCAAAACGACATCTTCCCGCCCAACGACATCACCGAGGACTGGCTCAAGCTCGTCGATTACGATCCCGAAAACGTCGTCAAGCTTTCGCCCGTGAAACCACGCCGCACGGAGTCCTCGGCCATCATCTAACGTCATGGGACTACTAGGACCGATATGACTTATTCCCCTCGTTCCCAAATTTCATTTGGGAACGCAATTGTCGGCGCAACTCCGTTGCCGGTCTTTCCCTCTCACTTCTAACTTTTTCCTTTTAACCTTTCTCCATGCACACCAACCCGCCTCCCTGGCCCATCTGCTTCGGTTTGGAAACGGAACTTGGCATCACGGTCATGGAAGATCCCGAGGCGGACGTCGTCGAGGAATCGATTGCGCTGGTCCGCTCCGCCGCCCAGCATGGCGTGGCCAACCTCTGGGATTACGCCACCGAGGATCCCCATCGCGACGCCCGCGGCTTTCGCGTCCAGGAACTCCTCCAGGACACCGACGAAGCCGGATATTATTCGCAGGACAGCGCCCGCGAACTCACCTTTCAGGAAATCAAAAGCGATCTCGTGTTGCGTAACGGCGCCCGTTTTTATAACGACCACGCCCACCCCGAATATTCGACGCCCGAATGCGCCACGCTGGTCGATCTCATTGCCCAGGACAAGGCGGGCGAGCGGCTCTTGGAGGAGTGCGCCCGGCAGGTCACGCGTCGCGGCAGCCGCACGGTCAAGCTCTACAAAAACAACACCGATTTTCGCGGCCACTCCTACGGCTGCCACGACAACTACCTCATCCCGCGTGTGATTCCGTGGGAACGCCTCGTCCACGCCATGACGCCCTTCCTCGTCACGCGCCAGCTCTATTGCGGCGCGGGCAAAGTCGGCTGGGAATGCGAAAACAACGGCGGCGCGGGCAGCTTCCAGATTTCCCAGCGCGCCGACTTCTTCTCCGAGCTGGTCAGCATCGACACGATGAACCGCCGTCCGCTCATCAACACGCGCGACGAGCCCCACGCCGACCCGACCCGTTTCCGCCGTTTCCACGTCATCATCGGCGACTCCAATCTCTCCCAGTTCGCCACCTGGCTCAAAATCGGCACGACCGCGCTCATGCTTGAATCGCTCGAGCACGAAGGCGCGCCCGACTGGTGGTCGCTGGCTGACCCACTCGAAACCCACCGCCAGATTTCCCGCGACGAGTCCTTCCAGTGGATGGTCACGCTCGCCAATGGCAAAACCATGCGCGCCGTCGACCTCCAGTACGATTTCATCCGCTGGGTCGAGAAACGCGTCGATCTGGAACACCCGGAAAAGCACGCCGTGCTCGCCGATTGGAAAGCGACCATCGAGACCTTGGAAAAGGACCCGTTATCGCTCCACGACCGGCTCGATTGGGCGGCCAAGCGCCATCTCCTCAACGCCTTTCGCGAGCAGGAAAATCTCCAGTGGGACAGCCCCTGGCTGCAAAGCCTCGACCTCGAATATCATTTGCTCAAGCACGACGAGGGCCTCTTCTTCGCCCTCGAAAATTCGGGTCAGATGCGGCGGCTCATCGGCGAAGCCGAAATCATCCACGCCGTGCAGCATCCGCCCGCCTCGTCGCGCGCCTACCTGCGGGGCCGCAGCGTGCTGAAATTTGCGCGCGAAATGAAAACCGCGCAGTGGGACAACCTCGTCTTCAAGGTAGGCGACCAGATGTACCGCCTCGACATGAGCCAGGCCTTCCCCGGCCTGCGCCTTGAGGAGATGATCGCCGCGATGGACAAATCCAAAACCATCCACGACCTCATCCGCGAATTGAACTTGAAACCTGTCTGATACCCGTTGAACTGTACGAAACCGGAACTAGATTAATTTTATGCCCGATCAAAATCAAAAAACGCGCCCCTCCGGCGGAGGCCCCGATGCTCCCGCTCCCGGCGGCGGACCCTCCACCCCCAAAGTGGAACGCCCCAACGTCGATGATCTGCTCAAGCGCATGCGCAAGGTCGATCCCGACCAGGCCAAACGTTACCGCCAACGCACCGGTCAATGAACTTTACCGGCACTCGCCCTGGCGGGGCTGATGGCGTCAACGTCGTCGGAACCGGGGACTTCACGGACTTGCTTCGCCGCAATGGAAACGGCCCCGTTGACGTGGAAGCTTTTCGCGGTGCGTCGGGCCACGCTCTTACGAGCGCGGCTACGCCACCGACACAGGCCACCACCGTCCTCTCTTTCCAATTCAAGGATGGCGTCCTCATTGCTGGCGATCGCCGCGCCACCGCGGGCAACATCATCATGTACGACCGCGCCGACAAAGTGATCGAGCTCGACCACGACACCATCATCGCCATCGCCGGTTCGCCCGCCGTCGCCTTCGAGATGGCGCGCACGCTGCAAACCTCTTTCCAATATTATCGCCGCAGCCAGCTCCAGGAGCTTAGCCTCCACGCCAAAGTCCGCGCTCTCGGCAAGCTGATCAAGGACAACCTGCCCATGACGTTGCAGGGTGTCGGCGCAGTGGTGCCCATCCTTGCCGCTCGCGATTCGCATCATCAACCCGAACCGAGCCTCTATTTCTACGACGCGCTCGGCGCGCAATTCCAGGCCGTCGATTTTGCCGTCTCCGGTTCCGGCTCGCCTGCCGCGCGCAGCGTCCTGCAATGGATCAATCGCTGGAGCGGCCAGCCCACCTCCCAGCGCGACGAAAAGGCTGCCGTGCAGCTCGCGCTCCAGTTGCTCGATGTCGCCGCCGAATCGGACAGCGCCACGGGCGGAGTCGACCGCCGTTCCCACGTTTTCCCGCAGATCAAGGTGCTGACGCGCGACGGCCTCAAATCACTGGACGTCGATACGATCCGCGAATGCTTTACCGCCCTGGAAGCAGCCCAGAAATAAACCCAACACGAAAGGCACCCATGAAAATCCTCGACACCATAGCCGCCACGAATATTGGCGGCCGCAACGGCAAAGGAACGTCCTCCGACGGAAAAGTCGAAATCCAGTTTTCCCTGGCCAAGGCGCTCGGCGGCAAGGGCGAGGGCGCGACCCCGGAGCACATGTTTGCGCTCGGCTATTCCGCCTGCTTTGCCAGCGCGATGCAGTTCGTGGCCGGCCAGAAGAAAATCCATCTCCCGCCCGATTTCAGCGTCACGACCAAGGTCGATCTCACCCAGACTGACAACAACCAGTTTCAGCTCCAGGTTGAACTCATCGCCAAAGCGCCCGGCATCGAAAAGGCCCAGTTGGAGGAACTCCTCAAGATCTCGCACACGGTGTGTCCCTACTCGCGGGCGATCAGCGGCAACGTGGACGTAAAGCTCAGCGCGGCGTGACTTCGAAGACATTTTTAACGGAATGAACGGAATTTCAGCCAAATTAACAGAAGGAAACTCATCCAATTTTAATTCCGTAAATTTGGAATAATTCCGTCAATTCCGTCTAATATCATTCGGGAAAAGAAAAATTCATGACTGAAGAACCTTACCGCTGGTTGGAGGCGATCACCAATCGCCGCGAATACATCGAAGACCAGCTCTCGCCCGGCCTGCCCGTGGTCGCGCTCAGCGCCGGCCCGGGCATCCTGCTCCTCACGATCAAGACCTCCACGCCCAAGCTCTTCGAGATCTACGATCATCTCGCGCTCGCCAGCGTCGGCCATCCCGCCGACATCGAGAAAGTGCGGCAGACGGCCATCGACGCCGCGCACCTGGAAGGCTTCGCGCGCTCGCCGAACGACGTCACCGCGCGACGGCTCGTCAGCTACAATCTCGCCCCGGCGCTCAAGGGTGCCTTCGAGCAGATCTTCGCCGCGCCACTCCTTTTCCGCGGCATCCTCGCCGAGCTCGGCCCGAAAGCGTCGGATGACGTGCTCTGGCTCTTCGATTACGACGGCTCCTTTGTGGCCCAGAGCGGCTCAGAGCTGGCGCATGGCACCGTCATCACCGGTACGCGTCAGGTTTCCAAGGATTGGGCCGGGCATACTCCCGGGCCGGTGCTGGAACGCGATTCGCTCAAGTCCGCCGCCCTTTCTGCCTTGAAGCTCCTCGTCTGGGCCAAACTGCGCGGCACCAAGGATCAGGGCATCGAGTTCTCCGCCGTTCCAACCGAAGTCGCGCAACTCAAGGAGAAGCTCGGCGCGGACGGCCTCGAATTTGCGCTCCTTGACCGTGCCCTTCTCGGTAAGCCCATCGCCTACCGCGTCCCCTCCGCTGACGAGTTGGGGCTGTAAGTTAGTCACAAGAGATTACAAAGAACGCAAAAATCGGGTGAGAGGTGTATTGTGTCCACCGCGCCCCCCTTTGTTTTATCTGTGTTCTTTTGTGGCCAATGAATTTTACTGCCGTGCGCAGCACCAAAAAAGTTTTGCAATCGTAGCGGAGGCGATAGAGTGAGTCATGATTCGAGCCCAAGTCATCGTCCGTCCACGCAAAAGCATCTTCGATCCGCAGGGGGACGCGGTTTGCCGCGCCATCCAGCATCTCGGTGTCTCCGCTGTCAAACAGGCCCACGTCGGCAAGTGCATCGAGCTGGAGCTGGAAGGCGACAACATCGACCAGGCGCGCTCGCAGCTTGAGACCATCTGCCAGGACCTCCTCTCGAACCCGGTCATTGAGGATTACGTCTTGACCCTTCAACCCGCGGACAAGAAATAGCCATGCGCTGGGCTGTCATCCAATTCCCAGGTTCCAATTGCGACCAGGACGTCTTTCATGTCCTCAAGAATGTGCTCGCGCAGGAGGTCGATTATGTCTGGCACAAGGACTCGTCGCTCAACGGTGCCGATGCCATCGTCGTGCCCGGCGGATTTTCCTACGGCGATTATCTCCGCTGCGGCGCCATCGCCCGCTTCTCGCCAATCATGTCGGCGGTGAAGGAGGC